>JGI25164J39214_1000303_pt1 | contig 33252 bp, 18 predicted proteins | sample AraplaCL_Cvi_mMS_FD_39214 | JGI IMG/M metagenome (IMG submission 39214)
GCCCGCCAGCAGGCCGCCGTCTCGTTCGCGAGCTACGCCAGCTACTCCGGCCCGTCTGTCACCGACTTCCTGGCCAACCCGCCGTACCCCAGCTTCAGCCTCCCGCAGGTGTTCTCGGTGGCGCAGCAGTACATCGGCACCCCGTACGTCTTCGGCGGCTCGACCCCGGCCGGCTTCGACTGCTCGGGCTACGTCATGTACGTCTACGCCCAGTTCGGGATCTCCCTGCCGCACTCGGTCTCCGGCCAGGCGGCGATGGGCAAGCGCATCTCGATCGCGGACGCCCAGCCGGGCGACCTGGTCATCATGCCCGGCCACGACGGCTTCTACGCCGGCAACGGCAACATCATGGATGCGCCGGACACCGGCCGCAGCATCTCCATCCGCCCCATCTGGACGAGCGACTACTACATCGTCCGTCTGGGCATCTGACACCTCGTTTCGACCGGTTCCTGAGGCTTCCAGGACCCGAACGGAACGTGAACTCCGCGTAACGCGGACCGCGAGCGGCGCGCCACGAATATGTGGTGCGCCGTTTCTGCGTTACTCTGATCCCCTGAAACCGTGAATGTCCACGCGTTGGATGTTCGCACCGCGAGAGATCCGGGAGTGCGATGGCCGAGCCGCGCAGGGTGACTTCCTGGCTAGAGCGCGGCCGTTTCGCGGGAGCGGGCGCCGCATCCACTGGCGGCGCAACAGCTGTGGCCGCATCCACTGCCGCCGTCGACGAGCTGATACCCCGCCACCACGACTTCCTCGCCTGTCGTCACCACACCGTGGCCTGCCGCCGCCCCTTCGTGGCCTGCCGCCACCATGCCGCCGTTTCACTGGGCGCTGTCCGCACGGACAGTGCCCTTTTTGTTTTCCAGGAAGGTCCACGATGAAGACACTGGTCCTCAATGCCGGCTACGAACCCCTGGCGGTCGTCTCCTTCAAACGCGCCATCGTGCTCGTCATGAACCAGAAAGCCACGGTCCTGTCGATCGACCAGGCACACCCGGTCTGGGGCATCTCCGCCAGCTACGAGCGCCCGTCGGTCATCCTCCTCACCTGCTACGTCCGCATCCCCCGCGGCCGCGCCGTCCCCGTGAGCCGCCGCGGCGTCCTCCGCCGGGACGCGCACCGCTGCGCATACTGCGGAAAGTCGGCCACCACGATCGACCACGTCCTCCCGCGCTCCCGCGGCGGTGCCGACAGCTGGGAGAACCTCGTCGCCTGCTGCCTCCGCTGCAACAACGTCAAAGGCAACCACACCCCCGCCGAGATGAACTGGACCCTCGCCTTCACCCCGCGCGTGCCCCACGACGCCTCCTGGGTGGTGCGCGGCACCGAGGTGGCGCAGCCCGACTGGAGCGACTACCTCGCCCCAGCAGCCTGACGCGCCGCCACCCGTTTCGCGCTGACTCGCGGCCCCCGGTAGAGTGGTGCGGGTCAGCCTCTGTAGCTCAATGGAAGAGCTGCTCCGTCCTAAGGAGAAGGTTGGGGGTTCGAGTCCCTCCAGGGGCACTTTTCGGGTGTAGCAAAAGTGCTGGTCAGGGCCATAATTTGCGCATCGAATAACACGCGCTATCAACGATTTGCCCACAATTTGCCCACAGGGTCGTCGAAAAACTCTAAGGAACTCTAAGTGCCGTCATCATCGCAGCGAAGCGCTTCATGGGGCTGCGCATTCCATGGCCACCCCCGACTTGCTCGGGTTGCTTCCGACTGCTTTCTTGAGATCTGAATCGCGATCGACTTCGCTCGCCGAGACTCCTCCGACGTCCGCGTTGGGTCCATGCCTAGCGAGGCACCGACCCCTTCAGAGCTAAGGATGCCGTCGGCGATCGCCACAGATTCACCTTACGGTCTCGCGCGTCTAGAAAATGGGCGGAACGTCGACGTTGATGGGTCACCGGCTGCGTTGGTAGAAACACATGCCACGCCTAATCCAAACCGGGCAGGTGCGCGGTACTGTGAACGTGCTCTCGATTGCTGGGCGAGAAGCGGCTCCACCCCTCCCGTCGTCGATTTGGAGATTGGACAAAGCGAGATTGTCAACAATTCCTGAGGTCCCGTACAGCGACGACTTCGTCGTGGGCCGGGTGCAATGGGCAATATCTCACCCGGAGGAAGTTCGCGCCTATCGCCACGAGAACGGGTTCGAGAAGCTAACGCTAGGTGTTGATCCATCTACCGGCGCGCTACTGCGGGCGCATTTTTGGGGACGGGGCTACAAAGCGATTACTTCGACACAAGGCAATTTTCACAATCATCGCTGGGATTTCGCGTCGACCGTTCTCCAAGGAGAACTCCAAATTACGAAGTTCGAAGAGGCCTCAAGCGGCCAGGCATTTCAGCATTACCGATATTGGCCAGAACGTGGTGACGAGCTCGAACTGGTGGGCGCATCTCACCTGCGTGAAGTTGCTGTAGAGCATTACTCCGGAGGAACTGAGTATTACGAGCCGGCAAGCGACATTCACCACGCCTTGCCACTGTACGGGGCTGACACGGTAACGCTGATGGCGAGAAGCGTGAGTCGAAGAGCTTACGCCGACGTCTATACGCAGCGAGACCGGCCGGAATTCGTCGATCACTCGGCTCCGCTGCCCGTGAACCGGGTACGGGATCTGCTTTTTGAGCTTGCCGATCTGCTTGACCGCAGAGTGCGGGCACAGGGCTAGGAGCAAGCATGTCCGTCCCAGCGCTCCGACGGGTGGCCATCTCGATGCAGATTCCCCTCGCAATGACTCAGGATCCTAATTCCGAGTGGGAACGCGGGCCATTTGACAATCGATGGCGTCTGGGAACTCCGAAGGAAGTCTCCGGTAACCGGGTTGGTCGGCGGAAGTATTTAAGTGAGGGTCTCGATGAGATCCTCTATGAGCACCGATGGCACAAGACCTCGTTCTTGCCAGCTCCCCCGGTAGGCGGTGTTGCGCGCGTGAAGGCGGCCGAGATCTGGCGACTTCCGACGACCGCGCCGCGCCCGACAGGCATCCTGATTGTGCATCTTTGCATTGATCCGGCCGTTGACGTTCTGAAAACCATAAGCGACGTCGTGAACCATAACCCGAGCCATGGAGCTGACATGCGTCGATGGGTCGATCAAATCGTTGATCCATGGGCTCGTGTCACGTCGTCTCACAGGCGTGCCCAGCATGTGTCCCTCGTCACCAGTGATTCCTCAGCGATGCCCGACACTCCCCTGGTCCCGATTGCTCCAGGGGTCAACGGACATAATCTATGGCTGGCCAGCTTAATCGCGTCGGGTCGTTATGGCCCCGATGTTGAAATGATGGCGGATTCCGGCGAGTTTATTGCTATGTCCAACCGAATACGCGGCTTGGTTGGACGCGGAGGAATTGCCTTGGTCGGACTCCTGCCCGACAACGGCGCATCAAGCGGTAGCTCCGGGTTCGATTATGGAGGCCTTGAGTTCTTCGCCGAGGGGCTTTATACCGACACGCTTCTATTCGCGAGTCTGCAGCGGCTCATGATTGAGCAATTGCGGGACGAACTGACTGAGGCCCGGACAGGACGGTCAAGCAAGGAAGATTTGCAGCGACTTGAGCGCCGACTAGTGGACTTCCGTCGAGAATATTGGCGAACTGACTTTGCGCCGCAAGGTAGCGAAGACGACTTTCTAGTCGCGTATCAAAACGTATTCTCTCTTCCCGGACAACTCGGCGAGATTGCTGCCCAGCTCGGCGAATATTCGGCACAAGTGCAGCGAGCCGAACAGGAACTGACGAACGCGGTGCTTGGTCTCGTAGCGATCGTCGCTTTTCCAGTGAGTACAGCTATCGGCATTTGGGCGGGAACGGACAAGAGATCGCTTTCGGAGTTGCTCGGTGGACTTGTCGTAGCGGGCCTTTTCGCTGCTGTGGTTCTTTCCTTCCGCGCAGGCAGGGCGATTCTCCGTCCCCTCATTCAAAGGAAGAGGCCTTAGTGGAGCCCACGCGGTCAGATGCGCTCCGGCTGGCAAGTGGTCTCATACTGCTGAGCCTCCTTCCGAAGGCCCTCGGGGCGAAAACCACATGGCGACTCTTCGGCAGTTGGGCGATTTTACTTCAGTCGAGGGGTCTGACCCGGCTGCCGGCGGACACTGACATTGAGGTTTTCGATTCTCGCGGCGCCGGCAGCAAGATTCAAGAAACGTGGGCGGTATCGAACGATACCTTTGGGCTACAAGCGGACGAAGCGCACAGATTGAATTTTTCCGACCCGGCCCTTAGTCCCACAGCTCACTGGCAGAACGTTGAGGTGCTGCACCGAGCCCGGGTTATCTCCAGGGAAACCGTCAACTGGGTTCACCGTGCGCCCCCCGCAAATGGCACGGACCGCGTACCCGCGGGGGAAGACGTGGAAATTAGTCTGTCCGAGTCGGATGTATTCGCGCTCGCGCTCCGTGAGTTTCCAACCCTGTCGCATCTGCCCCGAGCCCATGTCCGCATTGCCAGCCGCGAGGAATGCGTCGCTCAGAAGTGGACGCGAATATCAAAAGTACGAACTAGCGGACGGCGGCACACGCGCTGGCAAGACTTGGCTGACGTTTACGACGTGGTATTAGGCTCGCGCCAATCCGTTCAGCAGCCGTTGCTTGTTGCATGGATAAAGCAGCTTGCTAACGAACGCGGACTTGGGTGGCCTTGCTTGATTCTGCCGCCTCCCGCAGAGTGGTTGGACTCCTGGGACTCCTACAACTATCGCTCAGGGACCTGGCGTCCGTCTCCCGAGAAGTGTGCGCGCGAGCTGAATGCATACCTTCGGGACGCCGTCGAGCCCCGATGAAGTAGCCAGCCCTGTTGGTCAGAGATGCGCGAGCGCGCTGAGTAATCCGCTGTAGCTGGACAGGCCTTCCATTTCCTTGGTGGTTTTTGACGCCGCGACGGATCTGTTTCCAATGGCCGCTAGTGCAGCCTCGAGCCGCCGCCCAGTCGCACGAGAAAGGGGCTCGCCGTACAGATAACACAGCCGCTCCGTGGACGAAGGTGTGGCCAGCTTAGTAATTTCGAGCGCGGCCTCGGAGCGGGCGAGCGCGTCCCTTACTGACATACGCGCCCCGAGTTTGACGATGCCAACCCCGAACGGCAAGAGGTTGCTGTCAGAGGAAGCGATCTTCGCTAGCCGACCAACCGTGGTAGTTAGAGTCCGAGAAAAAGCGAATATGCCATCCCCGCGGCCGAATATTGGACAGTCGAGGCCGTCGACAGCTGCGATGGCTTTGAGCGTTTCGCGCAGCCTACGCGTCGCGATGAGTCGCTCCTGATAAGCAGCTTCGATGAAGGCACGTAACGGAATTTCTGACGATTGTAGTTGCCTGACGAGAGGAAGCAGAAGGTGGGCTATACCCGACCAGCGCCCGGCCGTCCCGAGGAAGAGTCCGTGTACATCAGTGGCGAACAGGTACTGATCGTCCCGACCCCTGCGGCCGATGAGTTCTCTATAGATTTGCTGCTCCCGAAGCAGCTCTGGGAAGTGAAGATCCTGCTGACGCGTAGCGACCCGTTGGTCAGTGAGCAGATCCGACGCGTCACTTCGCCACGGCGGAGTGGTGAAAGCCTTTAGCAGATCCAGATTCTCCTGCTGTCCGAGTCGCGATCCAGATGTAACCGCGGCCCCGATAGTCCTGGGCGCTGACAAGAAGCTGGGCTGCCCCTTTCGAACGACGGCGCTGGCCACGGAGGCTATCCAGCCCGTACACATGATCCGATCCGCTGCGTCTAGGAGCGACATTGATCGGCTCAGACGACAGTGCGCCAGTGGCGCGAAAACGTGAGGATTAGCGTCCCGGGGATCGCTGAGCGCTCGCCCGGTGAGCGGATCAACATTCGACACCGCGAAAGAGGTGAGCGTCTTGCCGAACATTGTGTCGACGAAGGGGCCGGAAGCCCGAAAATTCGCCGACTCGCTCAGCCGCCTACGGGTTTCAGCCAAGGCCAAAAACTGGCTATATGGTTCGTGTGCTGATCGTCGCGGAACCGAACGGCTGTCAGCCTGAACCCAAACGTCAATTGATGCGTTCGGCGGCGCTTCTTGGAGTGCCATCACGATTCGGGAAGCAAGGGCGCCGGTGTCCGGCAGGTCCCCAATCGGCAGGTATCCGGCATGGGCTGATTGATCGACCAACCGCTCAAGTCGCCAGAAATGTTCGCTGAGCATGAACCAAAACTATCGTGATGGCCCAGGCCGGGACAGCGGCGCGTGCTACTCGGTGGGACGTGACATCGTTGGCGTGTCGCGCTTGTACTTGAGTCGCCGGTCGCGCGGGCTTCGCCTTCTCCTCCCGGGGACGGGGTCCTGCCTCCGGAGTGTTCCAAAGCTCGCGCGCGAATCGGTCGATGGCTCAAATCTCGCTTCATCGAAGGTAGAGGCGTGGACAACGGCCGAACCTCCGGGCAAACTTCGACCATGGGTCGCAGCAGCTGTCAGTCGACGGACTTCGGATGGATCTCTGACGAATACATCCGTGTTCGCGGCGGCCAGAACCGCGTTTCTGCGATCTCGGCGCTAATTGATCAGCATGTGTGCCGCGAAGGCAGGGTGCTGGACGTGGGGACGGGGCCAGGCGAAATTGCGGCACAGCTGGTCACCGAGACGAGGCAGCTATTTGGGGTAGATATCTCGGCCGACATGGTGACGCTGGCATCGAAAGCGCTAGGGGGACTCGCTAGGCGAGCCGATGCGGAGTCCCTTCCTTTTGAGTCAAGATCCTTTGACGGCGCTCTTGCTGTGTGGGTGCTCAATCATGTTGGGGATGCGGAAGCGGCCTTATGCGAGATGTTTCGCGTTCTCCGCCCTCGGGGGCGGCTGTTTTATCTCTCTGGGATCCCGATGCACCCTGAATGGGACGTTATCGGGCGTCAACTCAATCGCTTGGACGTTCTCAGATCGTCACGGGTCGCGCGGGAGCGCACCATGGTCTGGCTCGCAGAGTCGGTTGGCTTCGTCCCCGTTCGCATCGGAGAGATGGTGGTGGACTTTCAGCAGCGGCCGCGCGGAGCGATCCAGAGAATCCACGACCGTTCGTATGGGCACCTGAGGCAAGTAGACGGGGAGACCTGGGAGTCAGTCGTGGCGCCTGTAATCGGCGATCTACTGCGCTTGCCAGATCCGGACCGCTATCGTGAGCGGCAGAATCGGCATAAATTTGCCGTGCTCGAAAAGCCTTAGAAAGTTCCGAGAACCCGCAGCCTCTACAGCATGGTCCTCTTTTCGTAACAAGCAAGAGGCGTCGAGGAGGATGTCTTGTCCACTTTCGATATGCAGTTGCCGTCGGAAGCCGCGCATTGGGCACTTGCTTATGCGCACCGGCTCGAACTCGGCGCAAGACCTGTCTTGGCCGATTTGGACGGGACCCTCTGCGATCCAAGTCATCGTCGCCACCATTTGGCGTCTGATCCACCCGATTGGGTCGGCTTCAGCCTGGCGGCTATTAGGGACCCGCCGCTGATAGGGCAGATTAACTGGCTCAACGCCAGTAGCGTGCACCGACCCGTTGTTATCGTCAGCGGAAGGCCATCCATCGCTATGGATCTGACAAAGGCTTGGCTTGAGACGAATGGAGTCCGCTGGGACGCGATCGCGTTGCGACCACCTGGCGATAGGGTTCCCGGAATCGAACACAAGATGCGTGTCCTCCTGGCGCTGAGAGCCCTTAGGTTGGGCCCAGAGGTCGCGTTGGATGACTCCCCGGAGGTGCGCGAGGCTTACGAGGTTGAAGGGGTGTTGTGCCCAGTCCCCAGTGGAACAGGTCCAGGCCGATAAGCCGTGCGGTCCGACTCTTTGGCCGCCAACTGACGAGGCGGCGACTCGGTTCGAATGAAGCTCATGGACCGCGCTGAACATTCTGCGGCAGGGAGGGGTCCAGGTTCAAACGGCTAGTCCCAGAACGCGCCCCCGCTTTCCGCGACTACTCGTTCATTGAGTCGGTCGGCAACCGAGGCAAGGTCGTCCTCGAACAGATCCGCGTAGGTGTCGAGTGTCATAGCGGCCGACTTGTGCCCGAGCATGCGCTGAAGGGCTTTGACGTTGGCGCCGGCGCTCACGGCCAAGCTGGCGGCCGTGTGCTTGAGGTCGTGCGGGGTCATGTGTTCGAGTCCAGCATCTTGGAGCGCAGTCAGCCACCAGGATTGCCGCCCTTTGGCCGTATCTGGCCGAGCGAGATAGCCGCCAGCGCGGGCGGGGAAGACCAGGTCGCCGCGCTTCTTCCCCTCGATGAGGGCCGCCAGGCGAGGCGCCAGAAACGCCGGGAATGGCACTGAGCGAGCCTCCCAACTCTTTGGCGGTCCGACGTGGATGAGCCCGTCCACTTCGGTGGCGGTCTGGTGGATGGCCAGACGGCAACGGTCAAGGTCGATGTCGTTCTCCGTGAGCGCAACAGCTTCGCCCCACCGAATGCCGGTGTAGGCCAGTGTCAACACGAGCGCGCTGCGCTTGTCATCGGGCACCGCTCGTGCGAAGCGGAAGACCTCCTCGTTGGTGAGATACCGGCGACGCTTCTTGGTTCCTTTACGTGGAAGGTTGCTCGCGCCCCGTGCCGGGTTCGCCGGTATCCTGCCATCGCGTACGGCAACATCGAGTATCCCGGCGAGGATTCCCACCGCGCGCAGGACGACGCCGGCCGATCGTGGCTTACCGGCATTCCCCACGCGGACCCGCACCGTGACGGCCTTGCCCTGGCTTAGTTCTCGGATCCACTTCTCGACCGCGGACGGGCGGATCGCGCCGATCGGCGTCGCGGCCCAGCGCGGCTCGACGTAAACGCGCCAGGCGATGCGAATGGGGGAGAAGCTGGAGGGTTTGAGGGCTTGCTCCTTGTTGGCGAGCCATTCCTCGGCGAGCTCACCGACAGTGATCTTGGATTGAGACGCCTCGAAGTAGGTCCCCTTCATCATCGCTACTTCGACAGTCGCGTTGTAGAGCTCTGCTTCGCGTTTGGTGCGGAATCCGCGCTTCTCGCGTTGCTGATGTTCGGGGTCGCGCCAGCGCACGCGATAGCGCCGGCCTTTGGCCGACTCGTAAGCGTCGATGCTTCCCACTCGCAGAAACCTAACTCTGGCCACCGACGCGGCCGGTTCGCGTTGACAAGGGCAAGCGAGTTCCCCGGCTATCTGAGGGTGCGTGCACTCTTGTCGTGTGAGAGAGAAGCCTGAGCCGAGACCGCGCGGAGCGACGGAAGAGGAAGCTGTCGAGCTGTGCAAGGAGTGGATGCGCTACCTCGGTGCCACGGACGCGCTTGTGGCAACGGGTGAGTCCCGGCACTCTTGCGACGTGTATTCGTCCGGCTATCTTGGCTGGCTCGAGAACAAGCGCGGGAACTTGGAAGTGGAGCTCGTTGAGCGCGCGGCAGCGGTCACCTCGGCGGATGGTCGTCGCGGGTTGGTCTTCGCCCGCCACGGTGTGAGTCCATTTGCCAGGGTCAGAGCCGACGAGCTTGGCATCGCAATCTTCGGGTTCGATCCCGAAGGCGGCACTCTGGACGGAGTCAATCAGGTCGGCCGCGAATGGCGCGCGACAGGCTTGGTCGGCTAGACATTTCGGCATGATCATTTGAGGCCAACCGTGGTGCGTCGGCCATCCGGTGCCGGGATGACCGGTCCGGCCGAATCTTGCGCAGCCCGTCTCAACTCGGCCTGCGCAGCCGCTCGCGACTTCCCTATGGTCTCTTCGACAGGCTGGCGTTGCATCATCTCGACCAGTTGGGCCTTTGCAGAGTCCGCGGTCGCAGCCACCAGTACTGCGGAGTTGTACTGCTTCCCTCGAGTGAGGCCGACGTAAAGCCCGGCTGCGTCGACACCCGGTCCTACGAGTGCGCGGTCGGTCGTCTCGCCCTGAACGCCATAGACGGTTGTGGCGTAAGCGAGGTGGATGTGCGATGCGGCGTAGTCGAGGCTGACCTTTCTTAGATCGGTCGTATCGGTGCTCGCGGCGAGGATCGCGTGGTCTTTGCTGATGGTCTTGACGATCCAGTTCTGGCGGTTCTGCACGTCAGAGGCGCTGTCGTTGCGGCGGGTTTGGACGATGTCACCGACGAAGATCACCTGGCCCGCTTGCCCGGTGAGTGCTTGGCCAGCGTGAATCGCCCCCGCCTCGATGCGTCGGCGTTGGATGGCTTCGCTGATCTCCTGCGCCTCGGAGAGTGTTGCCGTGATCAGCGAGATCGTCTCTCGATTTCCGGTCGCATCGAACCATCCGTCGACCATCGACTCGCGCGCGGCGATGTCGTTTTCGGTTATCACGACATGATGGCGGATGAGTTCTTCGGCGACGCTCTTCCTTTCGTCGTCACTGTCAGGGTGACGGAGCCGAAGCGTAAGGGCCGCCCATGCTGGGTCGTTGAAGCGGTAGGTGGTCGCGAGCTCTACGCGATCAGGCGAGCGATGCCAGAAGAGCGCCATGGCGCCCGAGTGTCCGACTGGAAGGGCTTGTTGCTGGTCGCCGACGAGAGCGACTCCCGCGCCGGTTGCGTACACAACGTCAAGAAGCGCGGAGGCGGCCTTGAGATCGAGCATGCCGGCCTCGTCCACGACGATGCGGTCACCTGGGTTGATGCGCATGCTTGGACCGGTGTACACCGTGCCTGTCGTCTGGTCTTTCTCGCCGATCGAGAGTCGGTTCCAGACAGTCGCGCCAGACGGGTCCGGAGCCCAGCGCCATCCGAAATCGTGAAGGAGTTGGTGGAGCGACGAGGAAGGACTCTCGGTCTCGCGACCGGCAACTGATGACGCCTTCTTCGTCGGGGCGACGATGATCAAGTTACGGCCGCGTCGCCGCAGCGCAGCGCCGGCGACCTTGAGCATCGTTGTCTTACCGGTGCCCGCAGGGCCGGTGACGACGACGTTGCGGGATGTGCCACCGATCGCAGCTGCGCCAGCGAGCTGTTCTTTATCGAGCGCCCTAGCGGGCGCAATAGCGCGAGCGATTCGAGCGACTTCTTCCGCGTCGAGGATCTGGCCCGGTGCGGAGAACGTGTCGACCTTTTGCGCGAGGGTGGCCTTCAACGTGGCGGTGGAGACCGCCATCAGGTGCTTGACATGCTGGGGGGCGTCTGGTTCGGAGATCAGTGTCACCGTGGGCGCGCGGGCAACGACTTCCTCAGCGAGTTTCATGAGGACGTCTCGCTCGGCGACGACGCCGGTAGCGGCGATCGCGCGGAGAGCGCCGGCGCGTACGTCCATGATGTTGAAGCGGCCGCCGTTTCCGGTCGAGCGGGCGTCAGCGTCGACGACGGCCTTGGCTGCCAGCAACTCGACGTCGAGATCCGCGACATCGACAGAAGGCAGCTGCGCAGGCGAACGCTGCATTCCGAGCGTCGGGTCGGTCGCATGTAGTTCCTCACGGACAAGCGCGGCCCAGTCGTCTTCGTTCATCACGCCCGGCTTGTTGGGACGGCCGGCGGCCCACGCCCAGTGATCGATCTGGTTCAGCACATCGTGCGACGGCTCCTGGCCGGGGTGCTGTTGTTTCCACCAGGTGGTGCGGGTGATCTTGTTGGCTTCGATCTGCGCGGACCGCTTCGACAGCGGTCGCACTAGGTGCTGCAACTGGGCGATCTCCCCGTCCTCGTTGAGAGTGAACCCTTTCCCGGCAAGAGCACCGATCCAGGCGGGGTCGGTGTGGGAGGCGAGGTCGCCCTCGGCGTTGATCACGTTCTGGAACCGCAACGCGACACGCGTGTCGATGTTGGACCATTTGCCGTCGACGCCTTGGACTTTGACGTTCAGCCAGAGGTGGCGATGCTTGTGCGGATCCAAGGACCGGGAGCGTTGGTGCCGGAGTTCGACGACCTCGATCCGGGCCAGGTCTTCTCGGATGGCACCGCCTTTGCCACGGCGGGCGTTCAGCTCGGCCTGCCACAGCTTCACAATCCGGTCGCGGAGGCGGTCTTGGAGGTCTTCGTACGCGGCGGCGAGGTCGGGGTCGAGCATGGCAGCGATCGAGAACGACTTCGAGGCGTTGATCGTCGCATCCAAGATCAGATCCGCGACCGGGGACTCCAAGTCGCGGCCGCGACGTTCCCCGGTGAGCGGGTCCAGTCCGTCCACCCAGTCGTTGAGCTGATTCCTGGTGAGGAGGTCGTCGCGGATGGCACCGTTCTCGACGATGTACCGGGTCATGACGGCGTCGGCGTAGTCGGCGGCGGCGATCACCCCGTCAGCGGTCTTGGCAGTGAGGGTGGCGTCACAGACACCGCTGAAGGCGTAGTTGACCGCTTGCTTGACCCCATGGGATAGCTGTCCCCGCTTCCACCTGGCTACTCCGCCTCGCACCCGCATTCACCTCCCTCGGCGCCCGAATTCGGGCGGTCTTGTTCTTTGTCGAAAAATGTCCCTCTACTTACAAGTTCCGGTTCAGTGGTCGTTTTTGCGCGCATTTGGCGCGCACCTGGATTTACCCGGCGAGTCGCAACCCCCGGGAAGGACGGCGTCCGGCCGGACGGCGTCCGGCCGCATGGGGCAGGTCCGAAATGCTGCCGGCGCGCTGCTCTGCGGTGGGGTTCCGAAACGAATGCGCTCATACCTACACGTTGTGTTCTGAAGGCCCTTTTGACGCGCAAAACGGAAATTCGTCCGAGTCCGTTCCCAGTCAAAGATCGATATCGGATGTCGCCGTGGCCGAGGTCTCGGCCGGTTCTCCTCCGGGCTGTGGGCGCGCTTCAAGCCGCGCCAGATTGACGAAGGGTACGCACGCTGTCTCCGCGGTGAGCGCGGCAAGCCAGCCGATCGGTGTGTTCGGGTCGGCGGCGATCGCCCACCCATCAAAGGCGTACTTGCTAACGGTGTCCACGCACTCGTTCTTCTCAGCGGCAGTCGGGCTGGAGGACCCGTCCACTCCGAGGAGTCCGCCCTGCAGTTCTGGGGCCACGTTTCTGGTGTCGATGATGAATACCCGCATCCCACTCACTCCCTCGAAGGTCGATCGTTTTGAGTGCCTCTCCAGCGGGTGATCGAGAGCGAGTGGAAGGTGCGTAGTGCCCGGACCGTGGAGTACCGGGGGAGCGCAGCGGAGGAGGATACGCCGCGAAAGCCCGGCACGGAGCACCGGGAGGGAGCTACGATCGGGCGACGGAAAGGCCCTCAAACCTCAGCAGCGCAGCGCCGTGAGCGGCGTCCTCGACCCGCGCCCGTGCGGAAACGGATGTGCCACTTGGGCCGCGCGCGGAGAGTCGGTGACGGCCGTTGGTCGTAAGTCTGCAGCCCCCAAGCAGACGCTTTCGTCATCGCGCAGGTCGCCTCACGCGCCCCAAGGTTGAGCGCCGGGCATCGCGCAGATCGCTGCAACCAGGTTGACACGAAACCCCTTCTGAACCGGGCCCGCGCGAGCCGTTCCACTTAAGTGCCTACGTGCATACGCTCTTGGTTCAATCTCCTGGCCCTGGTCTCTTCTATCTCTTGGCTTGGGTTCGATCGTCGCTTCCGATCTCGAGTCTCCGTTCGTTAGCTCGCCGCCTTCGTCCTTTCCCTGGCGTCTTCGCTCGGGCTTATCTGCGGACAGATCATTGGTCTGCTCACGCAGCTCCCGTGGCGCATGAAACAAGCGATACCTCGTCGTGAGCCTTGTCCACGGCCCAACCGATCGTTGGTTGAGGTATGCCGAGGAAGCGCCTCGAGGGTGGGGTTGCATGGCGCAGATCCGGTTGGGCAGCCGCCTGTCGGGTTGCAAGGTGCTTGAACAGCGACAGCGTTCAGTCACCATTCATCCGTAGGAGCGCGAAGGCGACTCTGAGACCTCTGCCTTGCTCGGCGGCGAGAAGCGCCGTCCAAAGCGGGGAGGCCCGGGCTCCAACGATGGGCAGTCGATGGCCCAAGCACTACCGTCACCCCTGGGGTGCTCATCACCAGTTGGACTGGGGTCAACACTGAAGGGACGATCGAATCCGGTGCGACGGCTGTCGTCACCCAAAGCGGGGTAAACGTGGTCCGGTTCGAGCCCGGTAGCCTAAATGCACGCATTGCATGTGTGATCGTCCACTCGGTGGGGATCCGACGAGGTGCGTATCCATCAAGAATGCTCCGCAACGCGTCACTAATGCGACTTCGCCGCGATCATCCTTGCCACAGATAGGAAACTGGATGTCGTTGTCTCCGACGGGGGAGCCGAACCAAGGTGAGCGCCTCAACGTGGCGCCGGGCTCCGTCGTTGTCGTTCGAGACATGGAGTGGCTGGTAACGGCAGTCGAGTCGACGGGTGACGGTGCGCTGATTCGCGTGCAGGGTCTCTCCGAACTAGTTCGCGATACGACCGCAGCCTTCTACGATTCTCTCGACGAGATCACTCCGCTCGACCCATCGCAGGCGCGAATTGTGGGAGATAGTTCGGCGGGGTATCGCCGGGCGAAGCTTTGGCTTGAGGCGACGCTGCGGAAGACTGCCGTTCCTCTTGGGGTCGATGAGCTAACCGTCTCCACTCAAATGTTGTCGGATCCGCTCGATTACCAACAGGCCGCGGTCCGACAAGCGCTCAGCTCCACGACGCTTCGGCCACGCATTTTGATCGCGGATGCAGTGGGTCTAGGGAAGACAATCGAGATCGGCATGATCCTTTCGGAGCTGGTTCGCCGAGGCCGTGGTGAGCGAATCCTTATCGTCACTCCACGTCATGTGCTCGAGCAGATGCAGTACGAGATGTGGACGCGTTTCGCGTTGCCGTTCGTGCGCCTTGATTCTGTAGGCATCCAGCGCGTGCGCCAGACTCTTCCGGCGACACGCAATCCCTTCAGCCTTTACAAGCGTGCGATCATCTCTATCGACACGCTGAAGCAGGAAAAGTACCGTGCGCACCTTGCGAAGCAGCGATGGGATGCGGTGGTGATCGATGAGTCGCATAACATCACCGGTGCGACTCTGAACAATCGTCTCGCCAAGACGCTCGCGCCGAACACCGAGGCCCTCATCCTCGCGTCCGCGACTCCTCACAACGGACGGAAGGAGTCTTTCGCAGAGTTGATTCGCCTGCTGGAGCCGACGGCGGTGACGCCCGATGGCGACATCATCGAGGAGGAAGTGCGGCGCCTCATCATCCGTCGTCACCGCCACAGTCCGGAGGTAGCGCGCGAAGTCGGCGCGGATTGGGCTGAACGCAAGCCGCCGCAGAATCTCCTCGTCGCCGCCTCGTCCGAGGAGAACGCGGTCGCCGACGAGCTTTCCAGCGTGTGGCTTCATCCTGATTCAGGGTCGTCTCCCTACTCGGGTAGCAACAATGGCCTGTTCCCGTGGACGCTCGCGAAAGCGTTCCTCTCCTCACCGGCGGCGCTCGTGGAATCGACTTCCGAGCGCATCCGTCGCCTCGGAGCCGCGCTGACAGCTGAGCAGCGAAGCGAACGTCGGGCGCTGGAGCACCTTCTCGCGCTGGCAAGGACGTCGCTCGACCAGCCCTCTGCGAAGTATGTGCGACTCCTCGAATATCTGCGATCGATCGACGTAGGTCCCTCGAGTGACGTACGCGCCGTCGTTTTCTCCGAACGTGTGGCAACCCTCGACTGGCTGCGGGAGAATCTGCGACGTGACCTCAAGCTAAAAGACGACCAGATCCGCATTCTTCACGGTGGCCTGACGGACGTCGAACAGCAGGAGATCGTCGAAAGCTTCAAACAGCAGTCCTCGCCGATCCGGGTGTTGGTGACCGGCGACGTCGCCTCCGAAGGCGTCAACTTGCACTCACAGTGTCACGAGCTGATTCATTTCGACATCCCGTGGAGCTTGATTCGGATCGAGCAGCGCAATGGCCGTATCGACCGATACGGCCAGCGGCACCGGCCGCAGATCACGACTCTGCTGCTCAGCCCGGCCAATGCTCAGTTCTCGGGAGATGTGCGTGTCTTGCAGCGTCTGCTCGAGCGCGAAGAGGAGGCCCATGCGGCGCTAGGAGACGCCGCCTCGCTCATGGGGAAGTACGACGTGGGCGCCGAGGAAGAGGCGATCAAGCAGGCACTGGCGAACCAGGCCAACATCGACGAGGTTGTGCCCTCGGTTGAGCATGCGCTGACGACGGGCGACTCGGTGGGGGCCCTGCTGGCGAGATTGGCGGGAACAGCGCCGACGCCCGCACCAGCTACATCCGGCCAGGGCGCCGATAGCGGTTTGTTCGCGTCAGAACTGGATTATCTGCGAGAGGCGCTAACCGAGGTCTACACGACCCCGGGCGCCTCGGCGACAGCAGATGGTGGTGGTGGCGTCGGTTGGCGGGAGCACGGCTCGCACGGAACCGTTGAACTCGCCCCGCGCAAGGATCTCAAGCAACGACTCTCTGTGTTACCGCAGAGCTACCTCGCCGAGCGACAGGTCACCGAGCGGCTGATGCTTGCGACCACGCAACAGCGTGCCAAGACCGTTTTGCAGGATGCGATCGACGACCCGGAAGGTCGGACCCTGTGGCCGGAGGCTCACTATCTCGGACCACTTCATCCTGTTTTGGAGTGGGCCAGTGACAGGGCTCTGGGGAGACTCGGCAGGAACGAGGTCTTCGCCATTCGCGGTGACGTGAGCGCACCGACCGTCCTGCTGGTGGGCACGCTCACGAACCGACGTGGTCAGACTGTCGCTGCCTCGTATTTGACGGTCGAAGTTCCGATTCTCGATACGCCGAAATTCGCGCTCGTCTCCGCGCATCCCTCGGCCGGTGCCGCGCTCGCTGCCGCGGGGCTCACCGGGCAGCTCATCAATAGCGGCCCCGTTGACATCACGGATGAGCTCCAAGCGATCATCGCGCCGGCAGTTTCGCAGGCGATGAGCCAGATGCGCACCCTTGCGGCCGCTGCTGGCGAGGACGTACATCGGCGGGTGGCCGAGTGGTCGGACCGAGTGGATCAGTGGCAGCAGGCGGCAACCGGCCTCACGCAGATTGCGGAGCTTCGATCGCGTCGGACGACCGTCGAGCAGGAACGTCAGATCGCCGAGTCGATGCTGCCCGAGCAAACGCTGGTACGACCGCTGCTGGTCGTTGTTCCCGCCGACGATGCGGAGGAGAAGTAAGTGTCGGATGCGTTCATCATCGGCGAAGAGTGGATCAGCGAGCACTACTTCACGACCGACTCGAGGTCGCAATCCTTCCTCGCTCGAGTCCTTCAGGCCCGCAAGGAATGGGACGAGTCGGCGGCAGCCGGAGCGGCGACGGCGCGGTCGCAGTTCTTGGCCACGCGGGGCGACCTGTCGAGTGCGTTCGCCGCTCTCGCGGAGAGCGTACCCATGGATGAATTGCGGGCTCGAATCTACCAGCCACTTCGCGCGGCCCTCGGATACAACGGGCCGGCGCTCCGACGTGAGACGCGCGGCCCGCTCACGCTCATCGCCCCGATCGACCAGACCGAAGGAGCCGCGTTCGCGGCTATCGAAGCCATCGCGGTCGAATCCGTTGAAGAGCTTCTGCAACGTGACAGCATCACCCTTCTCGAACCGTACCTGCCGCCGGAGCAGGAGAATCATCCGATCGTGTCCGTCGCGCGTCTGCTCTCCTCCGTCTTCGTGGAGAACGAAGGCGTCGGCTTCGCGGTCGTCTTCGCCGGGCAATGGGCGCTGCTGACGGACCGCGAACACTGGCCTGAAGGTCGCTATCTCGCTATCGACCTTCAGCTCGTCGCCGACCGCAATCACATCGCCCGCGCCGGCGAGATCGATAGTGCGATCGCTTGCCTGTCTGCCGAATCGTTGGTTCCCCAGTCTGATGGCACGGTGTGGTGGACCGGGGTCCTCGCCGAATCCGTAAAGCACACCGTGGGTGTCTCCAAAGATCTGCGCGAAGGCGTGAGGCAGTCGATCGAGATCATCGCCAATGAGGTGGTGCAGCGCAGACGTAGAGAAGGGCTCACACCGCTCAGTGCGGAGTTTGCGCAGCCTTTGGCCAATCAGGCACTTCGCTATCTGTACCGCATACTCTTCCTGCTGTTCGCCGAAGCTTCGCCCGAACTTGAGGTGCTCCCGACCAGCGATGCGGACTATGAGGAGGGGTACAGCCTCGATAGGCTGCGCGAGCTTGTGCAGGTCGACTTGAGCCACGACGCGGCGCACCGCACCCACATGTACGAGTCACTCGCGCTCCTGTTCCGCCTGGTCGATGTCGGGCACCAGACCGAGCCGGCGTCCGCGGAGGGGAACGAACTGTTCAGCGGAACCGGGCTCGTGTTCAACAGCCTCAAGGCCGATCTTTTCCTCCCGCAGGCGGTCGCGCTCATCGACGAAGTTGGTCTCGGCGACGCCGCGCTGCAGGAGGTGCTCGCGTACCTCCTGCTGAGCAAGGAACGGACTGGCACGGATCGCGGATTCATCAGCTACGCGAACCTGGGCATCAACCAGCTCGGCGCGGTGTACGAGGGCCTGATGTCCTACACCGGCTTCTTCGCTGAAACCGATATGTATGAGGTCGCCAAGGGCGGCGACGACGAAAAGGGCTCCTGGGTGGTGCCGGTCGAACGTTCGTCTGGGATCGATCCAGCCGATTTTGTGCAGGTCACCGACCCGCTGACTGGCGAAACACGGCCGGCGCTCCACAACGCGGGAAGTTTCGTATTCCGGCTGGCCGGCCGCGAGCGGCAACAGTCCGCGTCGTATTACACGCCCGAAGTGCTCACTCGTTTCACGGTGTCGCAGGCGCTCGCGGAACTTCTTGATCAGAACGACCGCATCACTACCGCTGTGGAAATCCTCACGGTGCGCGTGTGCGAGCCCGCGCTGGGATCCGGCGCGTTCGCCATCGAAGCGGTCAGACAGCTCGCCGAGGAGTACTTGAAACGGCGTCAGGCCGAGCTCGGCACGAAAATCGACCCTGACCAGTTTCCGATCGAGTTGCAGCGCGTGAAGGCGTCGATCGCTCTACATCAGGTCTATGGCGTCGACCTGAACGCGACCGCCGTGGAACTGGCCGAGATCTCGCTCTGGCTGGACACTATGGTGAGTGGACTCGCCGCACCCTGGTTCGGACTCCGCCTCAAGCGGGGAAACTCGCTCATCGGCGCCCGTAGGGCCGTTTACTCGCGGGAGCAGGTGAACAGCAAAGCGTGGCTCAAAGAGCCACCGCGCGATGTCCCGCTGACGGAACTCGCACAGAACCTCGCCGACGGCCGCGGCGCGGGCAAGACCTCGGGTGCGATTCATCACTTTCTGCTCCCGGCCGACGGCTGGGGGAGCGCGGTCGAAGCAAAGGAAGCCAAAGAACTAGCGCCTGAGGCTCTTGCCCGTCTCAAGAAGTGGCGTGCAGCGATCCGGGCGAAGCCGTCGAAGAAGCAGCTCGACCAGCTGGTCAACCTCGCACACCGGGTAGAGACGCTCTGGCAGTTTGCACTGCGCCGCCTCGACATCGCGGAACGAGAAGTCCGTCGCGCCATTCCATTGTGGGGAGCCGAGGGCGCGACCGAGGATGGATCCGCTGACGAGGCGGTCTCGCGCGAGGAGATCGAGCGGAAGCTACACGATGGGCAGGGCTCTTTCCAGCGTCTCCGACGCGTCATGGATGCCTGGAACGCGATGTGGTTCTGGCCCCTCACGGATACCGTGACGGGGGGTGTGCAGCCTCCCTCTTTCGATCAGTGGATCGCGGGTATCGCGGCGCTCCTCGGGACGCACTTCGAGGGCAAGAAGACGGGCCGGACTGCAGGGGGAGAAACGCTGGGGCTTCCCACCGGATGGCAGGCGCTGGGGGATGCGGAAGAACTCGACTTAGGCTTCGCAGGCGCGCTTGACGTCAACGACGCTCTCGCAGCACACCCCTGGCTTAGGGTAGCCGAACGCTTGTCTGCTCAGCAGGGTTTCTTCCACTGGGAGCTTGACTTCGCCACCGTTTTCGCTGGCGGCGGCTTCGACCTGCAGGTTGGGAACCCGCCCTGGGTGCGACCTCGGTCCGATGTGGACGCTTTACTCGCTGAGGGTGACCCGTGGTGGCAGCTCGCAGTGAAGCCCACCCAGACTCAGATCGCAGCAAAGCGTGCGGAAACGATTGAGATTCAAGGAATTCGCGAGCTCGTCGTCGACGGCACGGTTGAGGTCGCTGTGACAGCTTCCTTCGTCGGCGCACCGCAGAACTACCCGCACCTAGCGGGCCTCCAACCGGATCTCTACCGCTGTTTCATGGAACAGACTTGGAGGCACAGCAGCGAGCGCAGCGCAATCGGGCTCATCCACCCAGAGACGCATTTCACGGACCAGAAAGCGGGCCGGCTGCGATCTGCATCGTATTCTCGATTGCGTCGACACTGGCAATTCATCAACGAACTTGTCCTCTTCGAAATCGATAACCATGTCACGTATGGCGTACACGTGTACGGCCCACTTCAGGAGGTCGGGTTCGAAATGTCGACGTCGCTCTATCATCCCGAAACCGTCGAGCGATCGTACCTTCACGACGGCACTGGTGAGGAGCCGGGACTTAAGAACCCGGAAGGTGGTTGGGATCTCAGACCGCACCGTAACCGGATTATCACAGTTACCGACGAGACGCTCCAAACGTGGCATGCAGTTCTCGAGAGCGACGCCGTCCCGCTCCACCAAACCAGAATGGTCTATGCCGTCAATCGGGCGACTGCGGCGGCTCTGGACAAACTTTCCAAAGCCTCTCGTCTCGGCGACCTGGGCCTCGAATTCTCCCGCGGCTGGGATGAGAGCATCGACCGAAAGAAGGGTGTCTTCGAGGTCGAATGGGGACCGGCTACTTCCTGGAAGGAAGTGATTCTGCAGGGACCCAATATCTTTGTTGGGAATCCCTTCTACAAATCGCCGAACGAGACGATGGCGAACAACAAGGATTGGTCGCCAATCGACCTAGAGACGCTGGCGCCGGACGCACTCCCGATCACTGTGTATAAGCGGGCAGTCGATGCGGCCCAATACGATTCCGCTTACACCCATTGGAGCCCGGCGCGGGTTCCCGCGCGAAATCAATACCGGGTGGCGTGGCGCAACATGGCCGCCAATACCGGCGAGCGTACCCTCATTCCCGCGATCATCCCTCCGGGCGCTGCTCATGTCGATGGTGTCTACTCGCTCGGTTTGAAGGAGCCAGACGCACGCAAGGCTTTGGTCGTCGCGAGTGAAATGGCATCTCTTCTCAGTGACTTCGCTGTTCGGGTCGCGCCGAAATCGACAATCCGTTCGGGAACCGCTCTTCGATTGCCAGCCGTTGTCGACCACTCCCTGATAGGTGAGCTTGCACTGCGGGCGCTTCGTCTGAACGCCGTAACCTTGGCTTACTCAGGACTGTGGGAGGACGCTTACTCGGTGGAGATGAGATCGGCAATCTGGACCGGAGGGATCGATTATCCTGGTCGGCCGGCGCTTGGTGACATCGCTCCAACCTGGACAGGCAGAGGTCCCCTTCGACGAGCTTCGGATCGACGACAAGCTCTCGTCGAGGTCGATGCCATCTTTGCAATCATGCTGGGGCTGACTGCTGATGAATTGAGCACGATCTACCGCACGCAGTTCGCTGTGCTCTACGGTTACGACCGAAACAGCTACTACTTCGACGCGAACGGCCGGCTGGTGCCAAACGAAGTCCTGAAGGTCTGGCGCACCAAGGGCGCACGCATTACCCCGGACGAGTGCACAGCGACCAACGCGAGCGGCAACACGTACGTGTATGAGCTCCCGTTCGTCACCCTCGATCGGGAGGCGGATATGCGGCAGGCGTATGCCCACTTCGAGCGAATCCTCGAGGAGGACGCGTGAGCGAACTGCTTCCGACCATCCAAGCGGACGACGTCCGCGAAGGTCTCGTCGACTTCCTGACCACGACCTTCGCCCTGTCCGACCCCGAAGCTCGACTCGCCCTCGAGGGCTTCCTCACCGACCCCGAGAACGGGGTGTTCAAGGGGCCGTTCGTTCGGCTGCGCGTTCCGTTCAAGCCCGCCGATGACGGATGGCGGGACAGCCTCGAATGGTACGAAGGGTTCCCGCCCTACGGTCATCAGGCCCGCGCGTTCGAGCGACTGAGCAGTGCCAACCTCAGCGCTGACAAGCCGCGCCCACTTCCGACTCTGGTGACCACGGGAACCGGGTCCGGCAAGACCGAGGCCTTCATCTACCCGATCCTCGACCACGTCATCCGAGCAAAGCGCGCGGGCGAGCTCGGCATCAAGGCGCTCATCCTCTATCCGATGAACGCACTGGCCAACGACCAAGCGCGGCGACTCACGGAACTCATCACCACTCAACCGGCGCTCGCGGGTGTTCGCGCTGCCCTCTATACGGGTCAGAAGGGTCCGGAAAGGTCGATCGTCAGTGCGGACGGATTGATTACGGATCGTCAGACGATGCGGGCCGACCCTCCCGACATCCTGCTCACCAACTACAAGATGCTCGATCAGCTCTTACTGCGCACCGCCGACCAGAACTTGTGGAAGCAAAGCGCCACGAGTCTTCGCTATCTCGTGCTCGACGAGTTCCACACCTACGACGGCGCCCAGGGCACTGACGTCGCCATGCTGCTTCGCCGCCTCGGTCTCGCGCTCAAGAGCAACTGGCCCGCCGAGCATCCCCTTCTCGACGCCGATGCCCGCGTGCGCCCACTCGGATTGATGACCCCTGTCGCCACGTCGGCAACGCTTGGCGACAAGGGAGACCCCGAGGCGATGCTGAGCTTCGCCGAAACTGTCTTTGGGCAACCGTTCGACGACGACGCGGTCGTCACCGAGACGCGGCTCAGTCTCGATGAATGGTCGGATGGCGCACCCGCTGAGATCGAAGGTGCAGGGCTCGTGCCCGCGAGGACTGACAACGCGATGATTTCCAATCTGGCCATCACAGCGCGCGCACTTCGCGAAAACTCGAATGAGAGCGGACCAGATGCCCTGGCGGAGATCGTGTTCTCCGCCCTGTACGACGGCTGGAACGCGTCGCATTCGCGTCGGTTTCGAGACGAGCCTGAATTCGCTCTGGCGCTGAGCCAGGCCCATCCGTTCATCCATGACCTGGCGCGCGGCGCGGAGTTCGCATTATCGCTCGCCGACCTGGCGGACGCCGTCCTGCCCACGGGACTCGCGTCGACGGAAACGTATGAGGACCGTGCCGCCGCAAGGCACGAGGCGCTCGCCGCGCTCACCGGCGCTCTGAGCCACGTGCGTTTCCTGGTAGGTCGGCCTGCACTCTCCGTCGACCTGCATCTCTGGACGCGAGCACTCACACGCATTAACCGGGTAGCTGGTCCCACCACGGCGTTTCGCTGGGATGACGATGGCCTGAGTGACGTCACGGATAGTGTCGATCCCTTCGAAGTGGAAGGCCGACCCGAATATCCCGCCGTCTACTGTCGCCACTGCGGCAGAAGCGGGTGGGGTGTGCAGCTTGCCCCGACCGGGTACGACCTCGACACTGACGACACCGCCATCCGTCGAAATCATCTGGCACGTGAAGGACGGTTCCGCGCACTCATGTACGCGCCGGCTGAAGCCGATCACGATCCGAGCATCACGGGCGATTACGATGCCCCTCCAGTTGAGGGATTGCGCTGGTTCTGGACTGTCGAACGCAAGGTCAGCCCAGAGACTCCAGATCTGACGGGTGACGCGTTCGAGCGGGGCCAGGTGCTGCCGGTGCTGGCCTTGACCGGCGAAGATGCAGATGACGAGTCGCGCAACGATACCTGTCCGTCGTGTCAGCGGGCCGACGGCATCCGCTTTCTCGGTAGTGCCATCGCGACCATGCTCTCCGTCGCGGTGACCACCATCTTCGGTGATGCGCGGCTCGACGGCGGCGAGAAGAAGGCGCTCGTTTTTACCGACAGCGTGCAGGATGCGGCGCATCGCGCTGGCTTCGTGCAGAGCCGATCGCACGTCTTCACGCTCCGAAACGCGATTCGGGAAGCCATCGGCGAGTACCCGATCGCACTCGACGCGCTCGTCGACGAACTGTTGAAACTGGCGGGCGATGACCGGTTCAAGCGGTATCGGCTGCTCGGGCCGGACGTCGCGGAACGGGCCGAGTTCCGACCATTCTGGGAAAAGCCGACAGCACGCGCCGTACCGGCCTCGGTCGTTCGGAGGGTACGCAAAAGGCTTCTCCTCGACCTCGAGCTCGAGTTCGGGCTGCAGTCCCGCGTCGGTCGAACGCTCGAACTCACCGGGTCCGTTGCCTCCGAAGTGGACGCGGGCGCCCCGTCGAAGCTGGAGAGTATTGGGCGTGCGGCGCTCGACGGGTTCACTCGGGAAGCACAGCTGGGCGAGATCGAATCCGCAGAGCTGTTTTCGGAAACCGTCGTGCTGTGGGTTCGTGGCGTTCTCGAGCGGATGCGCGATCGGGGCGCCATCCAACACGAGTGGTTCACCAAGTACATCGAAAGCGATGGTCGACGGTGGGCTGTTTGGGGCGGTCGTCCCCGCGGCGAGGGGATGCCGGCGTTCCCAGAAGGACGGGATGCACCGGGATACCCGCGGGTAGGGGGTCCAGCCCCAGGGGGCAAAGACAGCCAGAAGACGCAGCTCGACGTCGTGACGTCTCCGCAAAGCTGGTTTGCCGTGTGGACGCGCAAGGTGCTCCGTGTCACCGCGGCCGATGGCGCGCGGTTGAGCAAAGCCCTGCTCGCGCACCTGGCGACCGATGGGGTCGTGAGCGCGGTGCCCATCGGCGCATCCGGTGCGATCGCCTACCAGCTGAGTCCGAGCCGGGTCACGGTCACTCCGATCCGACTGGACGATTGGGTGATGCGACGCCACCTGCTCGTCTGTGACATCTGTCAGAACCCGGTCACGGGTACAGCACAGGTCGTCGATCAACTCGCCGACGGCCCATGCACTGCAGCACGATGCCCCGGCACCCTTCGACGAGAAGCTGCAGCCGATAACTATTACCGCCGGCTCTATGGTGGCGGGGACATGCGGAGGGTCGTTGCGCGCGAACACACGGGCCTGCTCGATGACGCCATTCGCCTGGACTACGAGACCAGCTTCAAGTCTGGCAGCGAAAAACCTGACGCTCCCAATGTGCTCGTTGCCACCCCGACGCTTGAGATGGGCATCGACATCGGCGATCTGTCGACCGTGATGCTGGCCGGGCTGCCCAAGAGTGTTGCGTCGTACCTGCAACGAGTCGGCCGAGCCGGACGGCTCACCGGAAACTCTCTTTCGCTGGCCTTCGTGACGGGACGCGGGGAACAGTTGCCGAAGATCGGCGACCCCCTCTCCGTCATCAACGGTCAGGTGCGGGCGCCGGCCACCTACCTCAACGCCGAAGAGATCCTGCGCAGGCAGTACCTCGCTGCGCTCATCGACCGGCGCGCATCCGGATTGCTCACCCCGCCCACTCGGGCGCGCGACGTTCTCGCCTCCACGGAGGAGCGGACCTTCCTGGGAGAGCTGATCGCCGATGCGGAACGTGAACACGCGAGGCGGACCGCCGACTTCCTTGGCGCTTTTCCCCGCCTGAGCACCTCCAGCGTCGAGTCGCTCCAGGCGTGGGCGGCTCCCGGCACGGAACCCGGAAGCAGCGGCCTCGCAGAAGCGGCCCGGCACGCGGTGCAGCGGTGGAATGCCGAGCTCGCGTTGCTGAAACATCGTCGAAAGGCCGTTTCTGAAGCGCTTGAGCGCCTCGAGAAGGAGGCCGAGCATCCCGCCGCGACGGAAGAGCTGAAGACGGAGGCGCGAGCCGCCAGGGCCTCGTACAAGCTCGTCTCAAGACTCCTCCAAGAGCTCAGGAACGAGCCGTGGATCGGGGCGCTTGAACGGTTCGGGCTCCTCCCGAACTACACCCTCCTCGACGACGCGGTGCGCCTCGATGTTGCGCTGTCCTGGATCGAGCCCGACACGGGGGAATTCCAGAACGACGCGATCACCTATGAGCGCGGCGCAGGGGTCGCACTCGGCGAACTCGCGCCCGGTGCCACGTTCTATGCGCAAGGGGCTGAGATCGCGATCGACGCCGTCGACCTCGGTATCGAGGGCGAAGCGGTCAAGGAATGGGTTTACTGTCCGGCGTGCGGATTCGCCCAGGACACGACCCTCTCGCCTGCGCCAAACGCATGTCCACGATGCGGCTCGAAGGCAATCGCTGACGCGGCCCAACGGATGAGTGTCGTCGAACTCGAGCGGGTATCGGCCGAGGTTCGACGGGATGAGTCCACGATCAACGACCGTCGCGATGAGCGCGAGCGCACGCGGTTCTCGATCCATGTCGCAGCCGACATCGACCCAGCCTCGGTCACGAACCAGTGGTTCGTCGCTGAGACGGGCTTCGGCGTCAAATACGTTCGCGACCTGACGATCCGCTGGCTCAATCTCGGCCGGATCGGAGGCTTCAGTCCCTCGAAAATCATCGCTGGCGAGGAACGACAGAGCCCCCTGTTCCGGGTGTGCGAGGTGTGCGGAAAGCTCGACAGCGCGGCCAATGCCAACAGTCGGCGGGAGCATCGATTTTGGTGTCCGTATCGGACCTCAACCTCCGAGCATGTGACTAATCTCGCGCTGAGCAGAACGCTGACGACCCAGGGAGTGGTGCTCCGCCTGCCGTTGGCGCTCACGATCGGTGACAGTCTGGCCGTCCCGAGCCTTGTTGCGGCAATTATGCTCGGACTGCGAGAAACCCTCGGCGGAGACCCCGATCACCTGCGTGTGGTGAGCACCGTCGACCCCGTTCTGAGCGACGGTGGCGACAACATCCCATCGCTCCTCATTCACGATTCCGTGCCCGGAGGGACCGGGTATCTCGCCGAGCTGGCCAATGTCGCCCAGATCCGATCCGTCTTCGAGGCCGCGTGGCGGATTGTTCGGGATTGCCCGTGTGCGAACGAAAAGCGCAATGCCTGTCATAGATGTGTTCTCCCGTTCGCGCCGGGAGGAAACGGCGAGAACGTTGCTCGTGCCAGCGCAGAGCTAGCGCTGAGGAAGCTCCTCGACGTCGCTTCCGACGGTGGGCCAGGGAGCTGGACGGTTACGCAGGTCGATAACGGACAGGAGTCCGGAGAGTCCGTCATCGAGCACTACTTCCGCAAGGTGTTCATCGATCGCGCGCGTGCCCTCGGTGCGACCGTCAAGGAGATCGCGGGAGACTGGGGCAACAAGGTCCAGGTGACCCTGCCCGGTTCGCGACGAATCTGGTTGTTGCGACCCCAGGTTCCTCTGGGACACACGACGCCCGATTTCGTTCTCGAGAGCCACGGTGGTGGGGTGATACCCCTCGCGATCTACACCGACGGGCGAGCGTTCCACGCCACCGTCGCTCACAACCGCATTGCCGACGACGCCGCCAAGCGGCGCGGGGCTCGGGATCTCGGCTACCACGTCATCGCTGTGACGTGGGAAGACGTCGAGCGCGCCGAGAAGTCCGAACCCGAGCCCAGCGCTGCGTGGTTCAACAAGGACATCGCGGCCAATTTCACGAGCCATTTCGGGCTGTCGCTCAGTTCGCTCGATCACATCGTCGCCAACCCGATCAACCAGATCATGGACTGGATTCAGGACCCCGTCTCGGCCCAGAAACGGTGGGCTGGTATCGCGAGATCGCTACCCGTTCTCGTGATGAATCCGATGGGGACATTCATCGATCGAGAAGGACTGGGCCTCGACGAGGTGGCGGTTAAAGCGCTCTCGGGTGCGGACATCGCCGCAACCGATCAACCCGACACTTTCCTGCTCCGGCTCGGAGCTACCGCACTGGTTGGACGCCTGCTCGATCAGAACGGCACGACGGAATGCGTCCTGGCCATCGACGACCGCAGCGCGACGCTCCAGGACGCCGGCTTCCCCGACGCGTGGCGGCTGTGGCTCCGGCTCGCCAATGTCTTAGGGCCGAATACCTCGCCGAGTGCTGCCCGAATCGTTGCGTTCAGCGAAATCACCTCCGGTGCCGCGAGCTCCGAAGGCAAACCCGAACTCGTTAGCGAAGAGATTGATCAGAACTGGCGACAGGCACTCGCCGAAGCAAACGACCAAGAGGCTGCCGTGCTTGTGTTCTTGGCAAACGATGGATCGGTTTCGCCACCCGACATCGGGCTGGAACTCGGCGACGGCATCCCTGTCTCAATGGTCTGGACCACGGAGCGCGTAGCCGCCAGCGCTGATCTGTCCGAGTCTGACATCAACGAACTGACTGACGCAGGGTGGATGGTCATCGGATTGGACGCCATTGCCATCATCGCCGCGCTCGACGAGAAGAGAAGCTGACATGCCCCACATCGTGCTGACCAAAGTGAAAGGCCAGGACCACGACAAATCGGTGAAGGCGAAGATCCTCAACTTCCTTTCGAAACTGACCGAGGACGATACGTCAGCGGGGCTCCATATCGAGAAGATGCAGAACTCCGTCGACTCCCGAGCGCGGACGGCTCGCGTCGACCAGAGCCTTCGAGCGGTTCTCTACCGCCTCGACATCGGCGAAGCCGAGCACACCTACGTGTACGCAGGAACGTGGCCGCACGACGAAGCAATAGAACGGGCACGCACCCGCAAGCTTCAGGTGAACCCGATTAACGGAATCGCAGAACTGATCGAAGTGACGGCTCCAGTGGACGCCCCCTATGCCGCGCCGATCGCAGCTGCGTGGCAAGGCGAACAGAGCGCGGCGGCCCAAGTCGCACCGGCCGTCTCTTACCTTGAAACCCGGGGCTATTCGCGCATCGACCTTGTGGAGGGCCTTGGCCTGAGCGAGTCGGTGGCGGTCTCACTGCTCGCCGCCACGGACGAGGATTCGTTGCTTGAGTCGGCCGAACGTCTTGAGAACGAATGGCAGAGCGCGGCCGCACTCGGACTCGCCGTCGGCGACTCGATTGAGAAGATCCGCTCGGATCTGGGACTCGACAATGCAATCGAGGATGAGACCGTAGCGGAGGACACGGCGCCGCCGTCAGAGGATGCACGAATACTGTCGTCGCTCAAGCACCCTGCGGCGCAGATGCAGTTCACGTTTGTCGAGGATGATGAGGAGCTTCGACGCGTTCTCGAGGACGAGGACTTCGGAGCCTGGCGCGTCTTCCTCCACCCGGAGCAGCGCAAGTACGCGACCCAGAACTACAACGGGCCGTTCCGGCTTTCGGGCGGGGCCGGCACCGGAAAGACCGTCGTATTGCTCCACCGGTCACGTCACCTGCAAGAGGCAGAACCCGGCACCCGCACCGTGCTCACGACATTTACGAAGGCGCTGGCAGGGAACCTCCAGCGCGACCTGGAACGCCTCGACCCGTCGATCCAAATCGCCACGGCCCTGGGCGACACGGGCGTTCTGGTGAAGGGAATCGATGCCCTCGCCGCGGAAGTGAGGGATCGGGCAGGAAAGGATTTCGGGTCCGCAGCTCTGCGTGTACTTGGTGTCCCGCTCGATCAGGCGGCGGTTCTCCGCTCGAATGCCGACGGGTGGCAGGACGCGATTGACGACATGGACCCGGACCTGCCCGAGTCCATCCTCAACCCAGCGTTCTTTGAAGCCGAGTACCTCCAGGTTGTGCTCCCAAGTCGAGTGACGACCTGGGACGATTATCTGTCCATCCGACGTCCGGGCCGCGGGGTGGCGCTGGATCGCAAGAAGCGAGCCGCACTCTGGTCCGTTGTTGAACAGTACCGAAAGTCCGCGAGGCTTTCCGGGGCGCTGACCTTTGCCGAGGTCGCCGAAATTGGCGCCGCATGGCTTGAGACTCAACGTGCGAGCGGCAGCACAGTCTGCGACCATGTACTCGTTGACGAAGGCCAGGACCTCATACCCTCGCACTGGAAGCTTCTGAGGGCATTGGTTAGCCCGCAACAGAATGACCTCTTCATTGCAGAAGACTCGCATCAGCGAATCTACGGTCATCACGTCGTGCTATCGCGATACGGCATCAAGATCACCGGCCGCTCCCGGAGACTTACGCTCAACTACCGAACCACCGAGCAGAACCTACAGTTCGCGCTGGGTGTGCTCGCCGGTGTCGACTATCTCGATAGCGAAGCCGCAATCGAGAGTGTCGCTGGCTATCGCTCAGCGAGACGTGGGCCTGCGCCCGTGCTGCTGCCGGCGAAGTCCGACGAGGAACAAGTTGGCAATATCGCGGAACTGATTCGCCAATGGATCGACGAGGGCGTGGCTCTGCCGACGATCGCCGTTTTGGCAAGATCGAACAACCAAGCCAAGAAGGTCCAAGATGGTCTCGCGCAGCGGGGCGTATCGGTGACTCTGCTCACGTCCGCACGCTCGGCAGCGAAGCAGCCCGTTGTCCTGACGATGCACACCGCTAAGGGCATGGAGTTCTCGAGGGTGGTCCTGTTCGACGTATCGGACGGCACGATCCCGAATCAGTGGGTTATCAAGGACATCGCTCCAGAAGAGCTTGCCGATGCGCTGCTGAGGGAGCGTTCGTTGCTTTACGTGGCAGCGAGTCGAGCCCGCGACGGTCTGGTTGTGTCCTGGAAGGGCACGCCTTCGGCTTTGCTGGGCATACGTGATTCGCCCCAGTTCGACCCGTGAGCTAAGTGCGGTCGCTCTGCGACGGTGTTTGATGGGTGGTCGCAGTTTTCGCTGCGCCACCGTGGGACGGGATCACCAAACTGTTACCGTCCGCATCTCATCTTGCAAGTGAGGGTGGTCACAAGCGAAGAAGCAGCGCGTTATCCGAAGCTCGCCGCACAGGTCGTGCGCTTTCTCAGGACGGGCCGACGCGCTGAGTAGCTTTGCTGCGGCAGTCAGAGCCGCTCCAGCAGCTCCGCCTTCTTCGTCTGGAACTCCTCCTCCGTGAGGACACCCGAGTCCCTCAGTGCCGCAAGCCGCCCGAGCAGGTCTGCGACGTCGGTAGCGGACCTGTCCGTCTCCTCCGACCGCTTGGGAGCGGGCAGACGATCTCTGATAAGGCCTGAAACCATCGTGAACGCCTGCTCGGCCACGGTCGGCTTCTCCGTCGGCGTCGGCGTCACGTCGAGCACGGCAGCGGACGGCTCGGCGGGGATCGCGCGTTGATCTTCGAGGACGAGCTCGAAGTGCTTGTACATTTCGTCGCTCAGCTTGACGAGAGACCGCTTGCCATCGGCCCAATCGACTCTCACAACGTGCGATCGGCTCATGGAGTCGAAGGTCGCGTCGACAGCGGCAGATGCTGCCTTGCCAAAACGGCCGGGCAGAGCGGCGCCCGCGACGGCAATGCCCACCTTGGCTATCGGGTTACCCCTGCCGTCGGTGGCGACATCGTCCCACTCTTTCACGTTCTCGGGAGTCAGCTTGCGGAACTTCAGCCCGGCTTGCATGACCAGGGTGCCGCCCACAGGCGTCGACACCGTCGCTCCCTTGTAGTCCCCGCCGATGACGCGCCCGTATCCCATGGCGTTACTCTAGCGGCGGCTGAGGACAGCCGATGACGACTGTGATCTCTGTGGTGCGTCCCCCGGCGCATCGACCGGAGCGGACGCAACGATCGCTTCCGCCACACGGTCGACGCTCGCAAGGATCTCCGCGGGCGAGCCGGTCAGATTTATTGCGTGGCAGTGCACCGTTATCGGCGCTCCGATGATGTCGATCGTCTTAGGCGTCTCCTCGCCCGCGGCGTAGACGAGGTGACCGTCCCGAAGGCCGTACCGCGTACAGTACGTCACCATCTGATAGAGGTCGGCGTTGGGATAACCGGCCGGCTTCTCCGCCTTGTACTTGGCATCGATGACGGCGCCGATCCGGCCGTGGCGCTGCCAGACGACGTCCGGGCGCACCACAGCGTGCCCGGACGCGTCGAGCCGGTCACTTCTTTGACTGAGAACGCGGCCGCCCGAGCGTTCCAAGGACTCTCGAAGCGCGACAGACACGAAGTCCTCGAAGACCTGTGCGACGTCGACCAGGAACGCGGACGCCCGGTGCTCGCCGATGCGGTGCTCTATGGAGGCGTTCGCGAGGATGAGGCGAGCAATCGCGAGCGCGGACTGATAGTGCTCGCTGCGGCGATCATCGCGGGTCTGGGGCAGAGGGAGCCCGCGCGGCAGGGCCTCAACCTCGGCGAACATGCCGCGGAAGTGGAGCAGCTGCCGCCTCGAAGCAGGGCGCAGAAGTGGGAGCCGCAACAGCCGCTCTAAAGCAGCCGCGAGAATCCTGTTCTCGTCGATGTCGACGGTGAACTCGTCGAATCGCAGTTCGAGCGGCGAGGCGAGCCCTGGTCGTCGTTTGAGCTGCTCGACGAAGTCGATCCGCCCGCGCACGACAGCGCCGCTATCGTTGCGCTCGCGGTATCCCTGCAGGAGGCCCTGTGCGACGGCAACGCCGAGTTGCCGCAGAAACGCGGTCGCGATCGCGGGCACGAGATCGGGAGCGGAGTCGAAGTGCGTTTCCTCCGCCAACCACATGCGGCGGCGCTGGGCATAGCCGAAAAGGAAGAACAGCCTGCTGACCGGGAGCTTCGGACGGATGTCGACACGGTGTTCGTCGATCGTGAGCGAACCAACCTTCCGGACCTGGCTCACGGTCCAACGGCCATCGATCTCGGTGGGGACCACCGATGCCACCTGGCGCGAATTCAGCGCAGACGCGACCGCACGCGGAAGGTCGACATCCCGCGGCGCCGCCCACTCGTCGAGCTCGATGTGCATGTCAGGCAGAACGACTATCGAGTTCGGCCCTGAGCGCCCCCAACCCGTAGCGGGCGTTCACGTCCACCCCATCGCCGTAATGATGCTCCGCGAGCAGAGGAAGCACTTCGAACGTCCAGATCTCGTCGAGCCGGGCAGGGCTCAGGTCGCCATCGCGTGCCATCAGGTAGCTCGGCCCGATGCGGAAATCCCTGTCTTCGACGCGGTCATTGAGGAGCGCGAACAGCTCTCCAACCTCTGCCGGGAGATCGTTGGCCTGCAGCCAGCTCGGGAGAACCTGGGCAACGGGCGCTTCTCCGGGGTGGAGCTCGATGAAGGCGAACCGTCTACGCATGGCGGCGTCCATGAGCGCGATCGATCGGTCGCTGGTGTTCATAGTGCCGATGATGTACACGTTCGCCGGCAGGGCGAAGGTTGTTTCGGGCTCGTACAAGAGGCTGACGCGCTCGTCGCGATACTCGAGCAGGAAGTACAACTCGCCGAAGATCTTGGCCAGGTTGCCGCGATTGATCTCGTCGATGATCAGAACGTAGTTGAGCTCCGGATTCTTGGCGGCCTCGTCCGCAATCCGCTTCATCGGTCCCGCCTGAAGCGTGTAGGCGAGCGCGCCATCCTTCGTGGTGGGCCGGAGCCCCTCGAAGAAGTCCTCGTACGAGTAGCTCGGGTGGAACTGGACGAGCCGGACGCCCCCGTCGCCCCCGGTGATGTGGTCGGCCAGCGCGCGAGCGATGAACGTCTTGCCGGTGCCGGGCGGCCCGTAGAAGATGATCTGCTTTCGGCGATGCAAGACGGCCAGGGTCCGGTCGAGCCAGTCGGTTCCGATGAAG
>JGI25164J39214_1000308_pt1 | contig 32478 bp, 30 predicted proteins | sample AraplaCL_Cvi_mMS_FD_39214 | JGI IMG/M metagenome (IMG submission 39214)
CCGTAGACCAGTTCGATCACCACGCGTTGATCCACGGACAGATGATCGAGCCCCTTGCTCAGCCAGTCGCGCAACTCGCGATCCTCGTCATCCAGGTCGTGGGCAGGGGTGCGCTGTTCCGACAGNAGGTCGTCTTCGACCGGCTCGTCACCGTGTTGCCGCAGNGCCTTCAGCCCACAGCGATAGGCAATGCCCATGANCCACGTGGAAACGCGCGAGTCNCCATGGAANCTGCCGGCTTTCTGCCAGGCGACCCAGAAGCAGTCGTTGATGACTTCCTCGATGACATCGGGGCGTCGCGTCAAGCGGGACAGGAAACGGCACAACCTGCCGTGATAACTGCGGTACAGCACGCTCAGAGCGGCGCGATCACCCGCCGACATGCGTTGGAGCAGCATGCGGTCGGTGACGTCAGCGTCGATATCGTCGTCGTTCATGGGTTCGGTGGAGATAGTCGGACTGCGGCTGGTTCCCTGTGTAAGTACCCGGTCAACGCCAAAAGGTTGTCTCTGAATCAGAAGGACCGCGAAATCGTGGCGATCCAGGATGAAGCGTCCAGATTGGCCCACTCCTGCTGTGTTTCCGGAGCGGCCACGATGCGGTCGAGTTCCATTCGCCACGGTCCGCTGCTCCACAATAATCCCACGTGACCATAGCTGTAGTGGTTTGCGCGGACGGAACCGTAGTGGCTCGTGTAAGCGTGGTCATACGAGTCGGCGTAAACGTAATGGTAGGAGCTATAGGGCACCATGAGGGACTGGGTGATGCCTGCGCCGGCGGAAAGGGAGAAATGCCGCGCCAATGGCCAATGGAGATTGATGTCGGCGGCACCACGCGGCTGTCGCTGGTTCCGGGCGTCGATGACGTAGATGGCCGACAGGCCGAAGCTCAGCACGTCCCGGTAACTCCAGTTGACTCCCGTTTCGGCTCGATCAAAAGCTCTTGAGCTGGTATGGCCGGGATATCGGTAGTAGAGCAGGCTCACCTGCATCTGCCAGTCACTNGAAAGAGACCAATAGCGGGACGCCTGGGCAAGGGCTTCCACAAGGCGGCCAGGCGAGCGCACCTCCGTACTCCCCGACAGGCTCAGCGACCAGCCCGATGGCAAAGTCCGGGACGCAACTCCTTCGGCGGGGAACGTCCAGGAGACGGCGCCCTGCAAGATGGGCGTATTGCCGGTAATCACCTGGCCCCGGTCAACCAGCTGCGAGCTGAGTGCCACGACGCCATTGAAAGTTGTCGATTGGGCATGCAGCGCCGTGGGCAGGCATGCACCCATGGCCAGCAAGATGAGGCCGAGGCTCTTGCGGATGGCATGACCGGAACGGGGGCGACGGCGAGCAGGGCCATGACGCCGCCCCATCGCTGCGCGTGAAAGGCGATAGTCCATCATGAGCGAATTAGGCGCATAAGTCCTAACTCCATGGAAACTCGCTAGCCACGGGGTGAGGTACCCAACAAACGTCAACCAGAGAATCGTCACGTACAACGGTTCATTCTTCGGAATGGCCAGTTCGGCGCCATCGGCGTTCGTGCCATCCCGGGCATGATGGCACGGCAAATACTAGTCGATCTGCGGCGGTCAGGTAACGTCATTTGTGGATGCTGCCGGTGCATGAAATGAGGCCATCCAGGTCCCTAGGGTCGGCAAGGCCGGCGTACTTCATCTTGGTGCCGGGGTTGGCCTGTTTGGCCGGCTGCGACAAGCAGCTGTGCAGCCCTTCCGGTGCCCACGCCCAGCGGGCCTGCCGCAAGGCATCCGGGTAGCCGAAGTCCGGCAAGGTGCCCACCGCGCGGCCCACCACGGCAAACAGGCTGGCGGCCCTTTTATTCGGCCCCTCCGTGCCAACGGGGAGGCTGTTCAAATCGCCCACGACACTGTGTACGGGTATCCCATCACCGCCCCTTTTCGAGCAGGGTCTTGTTCCCCCAATTCCACACCCGTGTGCCTTTGCGCGTTGCCGTCATCGAGATGATCCTTGCATACCCAGTGACCAGCTTTGCTTCATTGCAGGCCGAGAGTAGGTAAGTGCTGCCTGGGCTTTGAAAGGTTGCATCCGACCACGGGCCGGCTCGGAGATGGCTACATGATGGCTTGGCGTCGCGATGGCGCGAATGTATCCGGAGTGATCGGGTAACCGGGCATCAGTCCGGGGCCGGGACCACGCGGCGGTGTGGCCGTCGATGCTGCTTCCGCGCAGGTACCTCGGATCGCTCCGGAAACGAAGCCGGCTCTTTGGCGTTCTGGCCATGGCGATGAGCAACCTTTCGCCGACAAGGCGGCACTCAAGCAAGTGGGTCGTCTTCTATGAGTTCACAGCCGGGTCCAGAACATGGAAATCGAACGAATCCAGTTGCAGCAGCATGGCGACCATGGCGGCATGCTCATTGCGTTGGAAGAGGACCGGAACGTGCCCTTCGAGATCCGGCGCGTGTATTACATATATGCCACGAAGAGCGACGTGCATCGGGGCCGGCACGCGCATCGTCATCTCCATCAACTGGCAGTGGCAGTGCGCGGCTCCGTCACCTTTCTGCTGGACGACGGCAGCGGACCTGTCGAGGTCGTGCTTGACGATCCCTCGCATGGCCTGATGCTCGGCCGCATGGTGTGGCGCGAGCTGTACGACTTCAGCGAAGACTGTGTGCTGATGGTGCTGGCCGATCAGTTGTATGACCAGAGCGATTACATCACCGACTACGCCGATTTCCTGCGCGAAGTCGGCGGCTCGATGTACCCGGAGGACATGGCGGCATGTCAAGGCCGCTAGTCCTGGTCGGAGCGGGCGAGTTCGCGCAGATCGCCTGCGAATATTTCGAACACGACAGCGACTATGACGTGGTCGCTTTCAGCGTCGAACGCGACTATCTCGCGGAGCCAATGCTGGCAGGCCGCCCCGTGGTGGCGTACGAGACATTGGAGGCGCATTACCCGCCGACGGAAGTCGATGTGTTCGTGGCCATCCCGTCCAGCCAGCTCAATCGTCTGCGCACACGGTTTTACCGGGATGTGAAGCGCAGGGGCTACCGGCTTGCCACGTATGTCAGCACGCGCGCTTTCGTGTGGCGCAATGCCGAACTGGGCGAGAACAGCTTCATTTTCGAAGGCAACGTGATCCAGCCCTTCGTGCGCATTGGCAACAATTGCATTCTCTGGAGCGGCAATCACGTGGGGCACCGCACGGTCATGCATGACAACGTGTTCGTCGCCTCGCACGCGGTCATTTCAGGCTATTGCGAGATTGGCGAGAACTGCTTCATCGGCGTGAACTCCACCTTCAACGATCATGTGAAGGTGGCGCCCGACAATATCGTTGGCTCCGGTGCGCTGGTCACGCGCGATACCGAGCCGGGTTGCGTCTACGTCGGATCGCCGGCCCATGCCGTGCCCGGCAGATCCAGCCTCGACGTGAGGCTTTGAAGAAAGCATGTTCGAATGGACCAAGAAAGGATTGGTATTCGAAACCGCGCGACATGGCGTGGGCGGCTGGATGTGCCACTCGGCGCTTACCCCGACCCCGTATCGCATCGGCGATGAACTCATCCGTGTCTACGCGGGTTTTCGCGATGCCGATGGCGTCAGCCGCATCGGCTATGTCGACGTGCAAGCGGACGACCCAGCGTCCGTCGTGCGCATCAGCGCCGAACCGGTGCTCGACATCGGACGTGGTGGCTGCTTCGACGACAATGGCGTGATCCTTGGTGATGTCGTCGATGCTCCGGGCGGCCTGCACATGTTCTATGTCGGTTTCCAGCGCGTGGCCAAGGCCAAATTCCTGGCGTTTACCGGTCTGGCGGTTTCCACCGATGGCGGCGATCATTTCCGGCGCGTGCAGGAAACGCCGATCCTGGATCGCGCACCCGGTCGCAGCACAATCGGCGCGGTGCACTCGGTCATCCATGAAAACGGCCGCTGGCGCATCTGGTATGCCGCTGGCGACGACTGGGAAACCATCGGCGGCCAACCGTTTCCGCGCTACCACATCCGCTATGTGGAGACGGACGATCTTGCTGTCATGCCGCGCGAGGACCAGGTCTGTCTGCTGCCGCGCGGCAGCGAATACCGCATCGGCCGGCCGCGCGTGTACCGGCTCGGCGGCAGATACGTCATGTACTTCACGCGCGGCAATATCGGCGGCGAATACTTTCCCGGTGTCGCGTACAGCGACGACGGCATCCGCTGGGAGCGCCGCGACGAGGCGCTGGGGATGGCGCTGTCCGCCAGCGGCTGGGATTCGCTGGTCATCTGCTACCCCGCGCTGATCCAGCAGCGCGACAAGCTGCTGATGTTCTACAACGGCAATGACATGGGGGTGGATGGATTCGGAGTTGCCGAAGCCCGGGACGCCTGTGTTGTAGGTGACGAACATGCTCACGGTTAGACCCTACGTTCCAGCCGATGCGAGAGCCTGGGACACCGTTGTGGAGCACTCCAGGAACGGCAACCTGCTGCACCGGCGTGGTTACATGGATTACCACGCTGATCGCTTCGTCGACTGTTCGCTGATGGTTGAGCGGGATGGCGAGGCGGTGGCGGTTTTTCCCGCGAACATTCGCGGTGCCTTGGTCGTGAGCCACGGAGGTCTTACCTATGCCGGGCTTGTTTCGACTCACGCCATGCGCGCCGAGTCAACGCTCGCGGCATTCGAGAGCATGGGTGAGCACTATCGAGCGCTAGGTGTGGATCGCGTCATCTACAAGGCGGTTCCCCACGTGTTTCACGCGTATCCCGCCGAAGAAGACCTGTATGCCCTGCACCGGTTGGGAGCGCGACTGTATCGCCGCGACCTGTCTTCGGTCATCGCGTTGCAGGAACCGTTTCATTTCACGGACGGACGCAGGCGCGCTGTCAAGAAGGCTGGCAAAGCAGGCATCACGTTGCAGGTGAATGCCAATCCCGCCGACTTCCACGTGTTGCTTTCGGAAGTATTGCAAAAACATAGCGTCGTGCCAGTCCACAACTTGCCGGAATTGCGCCTGCTGCAAGCCCGGTTTCCTGGGCATATCGTGCTGCATGAGGCTCGCCTCGAGGGCATCCTTCTGGCGGGCGTCCTTGTCTACGATTTCGGCAAGATCGTGCATACCCAATATCTGGCCGCCTCGGACGAGGGGCAGAGCCTGGGTGCACTCAGTCTGCTTTTGGCAGAACTTGTCACCAACACTTATGCGAAGAGGCTCTATTTTTCCTTCGGCATTTCCACTGAACAGGAAGGGCGGGCGCTTAACGCCGGTCTGATCACGCAAAAGGAATACTTTGGCGCGCGCGCCATCGTGCACGATTTCTACGAATGGACGCTCTGATGAGGACCGCCCTGATGGACGTCCCGTTCCTCAGTCTGAAGGAAGTCAATGCGCGATATGCCGACGAGCTGAAGGCGGCCGCAGCGCGCGTCATCGATTCGGGCTGGTATGTGCTCGGCGACGAAGTCGCAGCCTTCGAGCGCGAGTTCGCTGCGTATTGCGGTGTGCGTCATGCCGTGGGTGTTGGCAATGGGCTGGATGCGTTGTCGTTGATCCTNCGCGGCTACAAGGAGCTCGGCGCCATCGCCGANGGCGATGAAGTCATCGTGCCTGGCAATACCTTCATCGCCAGNTTTCTCGCGATNACCGAGAANCGGCTGGTACCGGTGCCGGTGGAACCCGATCCGGACAGTTTCAACCTGGATCCGGCTGCCGTGGAGGCTGCCATCGGACCGCGCACCCGCGCGATCATGGCGGTGCATCTGTATGGTCAACTGGCGGACATGCCTGCCTTGGCGGCGCTGGCCGCGCGGCACAAGCTGCTGTTGATCGAAGATGCGGCGCAGGCGCATGGCGCGGTGAGCGGCGGTCGCAAGGCCGGTGCATTCGGCGACGCGGCGGCCTTCAGCTTTTTCCCCACCAAGAACCTGGGCGCATTGGGCGATGGTGGTGCGGTGGTGACCGATAACGCTGCGCTGGCGCAGCGGATCGCGGCGCTGCGCAACTACGGTTCCGACGTAAAGTACCGCCATCTTTTCCAAGGCCTCAATTCGCGACTCGACGAAATGCAGGCCGCAATGCTGCGGGTGAAGCTGAAGTATCTCGACGAGGACATGGCGTGGCGTCGCCGTGTGGCGCGTCGCTATCGCGATGGCATCCGTCATCCACACATCCAATTGCCGGCTGTGGCACGCGAGGAACAGCACGTCTGGCATCTGTTCGTGGTTCGCTGCACGCAACGCGATGCGCTGCAGCAGCATCTCCACTCACATGGTATCCAGACACAGGTGCACTACCCGGTGCCTGCGCATCGGCAACCGGCGTACCCATCCTTGCGGAATGCGAAGCTTCCGTTGACGGAACGATTGCACGACGAAGTGCTGAGCCTGCCGATGGGGCCGACCTTGCGCGACGAAGATGTGGGCCGGGTAATCGAGGCCTGCCAGGCGTTCGAGTGTCCGCCATGAACATCGTGCGCACCGGCTTCTACACTGCCATCGCCACCGCCGCACGGCTGCTCGCCGGTCTGGTGGCGATCAAGCTGGTGGCGTGGTTCGCCGGACCCGAGGGCGTGGGCAAGCTCGGCCAGTTCATGAGCCTGATGTCGCTGCTGGCCGTGCTGGCCGGCGGTGGTATCAGCGCGGCCATCGTGAAATACGTCGCCGAATACCGCGACGACCGGCAACGACTGTCGCGCCTGTTGTCGGCTGCGCTGTGGTATGCGTTCTGCGCGTCGTGCCTGATGGGTAGTGTCGCCTTGCTGTTCAGCCGGGAGATCGCCAGCGCGCTGCTGGGTGACCCGCACTATGCAGGCCTGATCCGCGTGCTCGCTGTCGCGCAGCTCGGCATTGCGCTGGTCAACTACATTCTCGCGGTGATCAACGGTTTCATGGATGTGCGCCGGCTTGCCTTCATCCAGGTGGTCGGATCGGTGGTCGGCATCGTGATGATGGTCTGGCTGTCGCGCTGGCTGCATCTGTACGGCGCGCTGTTGGCGCTGGTTGTGAGCCAGGTGTTGTGGCTTGCCGTCGGCTTGCCGGCGTGGTGGCGAAGCTCGTACTTCCGGCGCAGCATGCTTCGGCTGCACTACGACCGTGAAATGACTTTGCGGCTCGCGGGGTTCTCGGTGATGACGATCACCTCCGCCCTGCTGCCGCCGCTGGTGAACATCGCGGTGCGCGATCACCTCGCGCTGCAGTTCGGTTGGGAACAGGTCGGCTACTGGCAGGCCGTAAGCAAGGTGTCGGACGCCTATCTGCTGTTCCTCACCACGGCCATCAACATCTACTACCTGCCCAAGCTGGCGTCGACCCACGAACGCGCAGCTTTGATGATCGAGCTGCGCCATGCCTACCGCTACATCCTGCCTGCGGTGGTCGTCCTGGCGGCCACGGTATATGTCCTGCGAAGTTGGGTGACATGGCTGCTGTTCACGCCGGACTTCGTGTCTGCCAACGCGTTGTACGGCCCGCAGTTGGTGGGCGACGTGATCAAGATCGCCTCCTTCGTGCTTTCGTACCTGATGCTTGCCAAGGCCATGACGCGGCTGTTCGTGATATCCGAATGCGTGTTCGCAGCCAGCTACTTCGCGCTGGTCTACGTGTTTACCGCGCACTTCGGCCTGGTCGGCGCGATGTACGCATTCGCGGTCAACTACCTGCTGTATCTCGTCTTCAATGTACTGGTCGCCAGGCGTTACCTGGGAGGGCTGTGACGATGACTGACGACAAAGCCATGGACGCAACTGCGATGCCGCTGGTCTCCGTACTGATTCCTGCGTTCAACCATGAGCGTTTCGTGCAGCGTTGCCTGGACAGCGTGTTGGAGGACCCGTATCCGGCCAAGGAGCTCATCATCATCGATGACGGGTCGACCGACAAAACCGCCGAGAGGATTGCCGACTGGGTGGCGACGCATTGCATGGAGCTTCCGATTGAATACGTGCGCCGGGACAACAAGGGCATCGCCGCGACCTTGAACGAACTGGTGGCTCGAGCGAGCGGAGAGTTCCTCCGTCCGGGTGCCAGCGATGACTATCTGTTGCCCGGGGGCCTGGATGCCCAGGTCCGCTATCTGCTGGCGCATCCGGACAAGGGGGCGGTGATCGGTGATTCGGTCGTCGTCGATCAGGACGGGAACAAAGTGCATGACAGCGGCATGCGTGGTCTTCATGGTGCCGACAAGAGTCTCTATCGATCCAATGACGGCATCCGACGCGCCGTCATCAGCCAGTGGGCCATCGGCGGCCCGGTCGCCTTGATGAGAAGGAGCGCGCTCGACACTGTCGACCGCTGGAGCGAAGGCCTGCGCATCGAAGACTGGGATCTGTTCCTTCGGCTGGCGGCCCGTGATGCCCTGGGCTTCATCGACGTCAGCGTCTGCGCCTACCGCATTCACGGCGCCAACCTGAGCAAGACGCGGCACACAGCGACCCGGGTCATCAATCTTGCCGAGTCGAGGCAGGTGGCGCTGCGCCGGGCATGCCTGTTCGACGAGCCGTACAGAACCTTGCTCAGGGCGCAATCGCATTACATCGGCGCCAAGATTTCGTTCCTGCAGAGACAGCTGTGGCCGCTGGCATTCCATCTGCTGGCGTATCTGTCGCTGATGATTCTGTCCAGGGTCAGGTTCACATCCGAAAACCCCGGCGCGGAGGCGACATGAAGCGCTTGCTGTGCCTTCCATCGAGCTATCTCGGGCTGCCAATGCTGCTCGCCTGCGGGCTTACCTGGCTCACCTACGATCTCTCCGCCGATTACGTGAAAGGCCTGCTTCTGCTGGCAGCGAGCGCAGCGGTCATCGTGTTGTTCGACGTATATGCGGGTGTCAGGATTCCCGAGCCCGTGCGATTCCGTGCTCGTCATTACGCCGGCACCCGCGACTCGTTCGTCGCGCTGGCTTTTGCGGGGCTGATCGCTTTTTTCTGCCTGATCGATCTCACACTGTTCCCGATTCCGCTGCTCGACAAGCCCTCGTCGTATGCCTTGATGGAAGGTGGCCGCGAACATGTCCGGCACATTTCCGACATGTGCTGGGTGCTTCCGCCGATCGGGCTGCTCTGTGCCAGGAACAAGTGGCTGCGCAACATGCTCATCGTCATCGGCTTTCTGTTCCCGGTGCTGGTGATCGACCGGAACAGGCTGTTCGCCAGCGTGTTCTCGTTTGCGCTCGTCATCATGTTGCGGCGTGACGAGGCAAGACCGCTGCCGTGGAAAAGCGTCAGTTTTCTGGCGATCGCCGGCAGCAGCGTTTTCTCGGTTCTCGGCATCCTGCGGTCCGGGCCACTGGAAAACATCACGCTGCCTTTCAGTGCCATGTACCGGGCTGCTCCACTGGGCATCAAGTGGCTGCTGCTTTACGGCAGCGCCGGTCCCTACAATTTCAGCGCCATCCTGAGCAAGCATTACTCCAACACTCACTTTCTCATCAACCAGATCGTCCCCCTGCATGGATCCATCGTGACCGCCGGCACAGACATCCCGCTGGACGCGCCGACCATCAACGTGGGTACGGAGTTCTTTCCATTCCTCATGGCGCTGGGTCCGGTTGGCGCGGTGGCCGCAATCTTCGTGCTGTACGGCTTGCTGCTGTGGAGCGTGCGGCGCCTTCGCTCAACCGTGCCGCTGTTTTCCCTGCTGATTTTCCTGCGCGTTTCCTATGTATGCGTGATGTCGCCCTTCGCGCCACAGGCCTTCACGTGGACGAATGCCGGTTTCATCGGACTGTGTCTTTTCATGCAGGTTCTCGTGGCATGGCTGCCGAACAGGAGGTTGCAGGAACCGACAGGCGACGGGCAGGGAAATGCCTCTGCGGCAACCGTGTAAACCATGTCTCCACCATCTTTCCAGCGAGTACAGAACCATGGAACAAGATGAAATCTATCTGATCGATCTCTGGCGGATCTTTTCCCGCGAGTGGAAATGGTTTGCGGCCGTGCTGGCCGTAATCCTGGTCTGTACCTTTGCCTTCGCGCATCGGGCAAAGAACCAGTGGGAGGCGACTGCCTGGATCCAGATCGGGCAGGTCGGCCAGGTGCCCGCGGGTCAGGATCCGAAGACCGAGTCGTTGGCTCGGGTTATCGAGCGCCTGCAAATGGTGCCGTTCGAAAACGAGGTGATGAACGGCCTCGGCTTTTCGCCCGATTCACCCGAAGCCAGCCTCTATCGCAAAAGCATCAAGCTGGATCCGTTGCCTTACGCCGGCCCACTGATCCGGATGACCTTGCGAGCGTATTCACCGCAGCAGGCCCGTCAATTCGCCCTGGCGACGGTCAATCAGCTGCATGCCATTCATCAGCAGCTTGAGACAACACCACTGCAGCTGGCTCGCGCACGTCTTGATCAGATCGAGGCCGATCTGCGCGATGCACAGGTCGAGCGCGACCGCCTGCAGCAGGCCGTCACGCCTGCAGGCAAGGGCATTCAGGACCCGTTGCTCGCCAGCGTGTTGCTGACCAGCAAGAACGCGGAGATTCGCGGTTTGGAGCTGGCCAAAAGCGATCTCGTCGATCGCCTCAGTGCCACGTATACGTATGAGACGTCGCTGCTGGGGTCGGTCTATGTCCCGGATAAAAGGGCATCTCCGAATCTGGTGCTGATATGGGGTGCCGGCATCCTGCTGGGGGCTTTCCTGGGTGGATTGGCCGCCCTGGCGAGAAACGCCGTGCGGCGCCGAGTGCACAGATAGTGCTGTCGTCTTCGGGGTCGTGGAAAGGCAGCTCGCCCGGAAGCCACGTATCCATTTGGCCGGCTGCATTCAACCAAAACGGCCAATGCAGGCACTCACGATCCGGAGCAGTGAAATTGCCGAGGCTGATGCCGCGGATCGGCCGGAGGTTCGCCCTGGATGCCGTTGCGAATCATGAGCGGCCTGCCGGTGCAGCGGAGATCGATATGAGCGAGCAACCCAAGCTTGAAATCGTGCGCCCGGCGTTATCCGACGCCAGCGTTCGCCAACGCCCACGGAGTGCGCTCCTGGACGAGGCGCAACTGCTCGATACGCAGCGTGCCTTCGACAGCGTTGCCGCCGACTATGACGGCCCGCGTGGCAACAACGAGCTGATCCAGCGCATGCGGGTGACCTTGTGGGACATCGTGCACAGCGAGGTTCCGGCGGGCGCCCGGCTGCTCGATCTGGGCTGTGGCACCGGCCTCGATGCGCTCGAGTTCGCGCAGCGCGGTTTCCATGTGGTCGCCTCTGACTGGTCGCCACAGATGGTCGAGCGCACGCAGGCGCGTGTCGCCGCCGCAGGTCTGCAATCGCGAGTCACGGCCGTCCATCTTGGCGTTCAGCAACTGGGGGAACTCGAAGGCGAGTTCGACGCCATTTATTCGAACTTCGGACCGATGAATTGCGCGCCGGATCTCGGCGCCGTCTCGGCCGAATGCGCGCGCCTGCTGCGACCCGGCGGCAGCCTGATTTTTTCGGTGATGGGCCGAATCTGTCCGTGGGAGCTGGGTCACTACGCGTTGCGCGGCCGCTTCAAGCGGGCCGGCGTGCGCGCCGCGCGGGGCGCGACGGCGGTGGGGATGAACCGCCACACGATCTGGACGTATTACTACCTGCCGCGCGAGTTCTACCGCGCCTTCGCGGAACGTTTTTCGCTGGCGAGCTATCGCGCGCTGAGCCTGTTCATGCCGCCGCCTTATCTGGTGGACTACTACCGGCGCCGGCGCAACTGGTGCGAACGGCTGGGCCGACTCGACGATCGCCTGGGCGCCATGCCGCTGTTGCGTGACATGGGCGACCATTTCCTGATCGTGATGCGACGGCGCTGAGCCCATGGACATACTCCAGGCAGCGATGGATGTCAGCTTGTGCCGCGCGGTCTCGGTCACGACGGAAGCCAGTTCGCGTGTGCCGCTGCCGATCAGGGCAGGGCGGATCGGCTCGTCGCTGGCCGCGCGGGCGTATCGGGTCGATCTGCGCGACCATCTGATCTTCCCCGGCCTGATCAATGCGCACGAGCATCTGCATGTCAACGCCGTTCCGCCGCTGAAAACCGGCGCGCCGTTTCCCAACAGTTACGCCTGGATTGCGGCCTTTCAGGCGCATTTCCAGGAGCCCGCCGTCGTCGCCGCATTGCAGGTTCCGAAGGAGTTGCGGCTGCAGCATGGGGCGCTGAAAAATCTGCTCGCCGGCACCACCTGCGTGGCTCATCACGATCCCTGGCATCCCGCACTCGACGCGACGAATTTTCCGGTCGCCCTGCTGCGCGATTACGGCTGGAGCTACGCGCTGGGCTGGCCCGGTTACGGCCCGCCGGTCCGGCAGAGCTTTGTCGCGACACCTGCCGATCGACCCTGGTTGATCCATCTGGCCGAGGGCACCGATGCGACGGCGCAAGCGGAGCTGGCCCAGCTCGATCAACTGGGATGTCTCGCGGCGAACAGCGTGTTGATCCATGGCGTGGGCCTGCGCGGGCAGGACGTCGATCGGGTGATCGCCAGCGGCGCGGCGGTGGTCTGGTGTCCGACCAGCAACCGCACCCTGCTCGGGCAGTCGCTGGATCCGCGGCGCCTGTGCGCGGCCGGCCGGCTTGCTCTGGGCAGCGACTCGCGGCTCAGTGGTGCGCGCGATCTGCTCGATGAAATGCGCGGCATCGCGGCTCGCCGCGAGCTCGGTCCCAGACAGTTGCTGGGGCTGGTCACGACCCAGGCCGCGCGCATCCTGCGTCTGCCCTCAGGCGGCAGCTTGGCGCCGGGCACACCGGCGGATTTGGTGATTGTCGAAGACCGCGGTGGCGATGAGCGGTGCGGCTTGGTGGGCATCGAACGCAGCCAGATCCGTGCTGTCGCGCGCAATGGCGTTCCCCGTATCGCCGATCCGGATTTCGCCGAATGGTTTGCCGTCGCCGGCATGGAAGCCGTGCCGGTGACACTGGACGGCAAACCGAAACTGCTGGCCAAGCCGCTGGCCGAACCGGCGCTGATTGCGCTCGAACCCGGGCTCGAACTGGTCGCTGACCGGAGCGAACGCGATCTCGTCATGGAGGCCCGATGCCAGTGATCTCGCGTCCCCCGATTCTCGTGCCTGCGGAGGCTTACGCGCTGTGGGCACCCAGCTATCCGGCGCATGCCCACAATCCGGTGATGCAGGCCGAGCAGCGCGCGATGCTCGGGCTGATGCCGTCCGGATTGCAGGGGCAGGCCGTGCTCGACGTCGGCTGCGGTAGCGGACGCTACATGCTGCATGCGCTGCAACGTGGCGCGGCGCGCGTGATCGGGGTGGACCTTTCGCCGGAGATGCTTGAGCGTGCCGGCACGGAGTTAGCCGCGTTTCAATCCGCTGCCGAAATTGATCTGGTACAGGGCAGCCTGGCCGCGTTGCCGGTGCCGGATGCGCGGGCGAATCTGACGATCTGCGCCCTGGTCGTCGGGCATCTCGACAACCTGGAACAGGCGCTGGCCGAGCTGCGCCGGGTGACCCGACCCGGCGGCACGCTGCTGTGCAGCGACGTGCATCCGATCGGACATGCGCTCGGCTGGCGGCGCGATTTCAAATCCGGCGACCGGCACTACGCGGTGCGGCATACACAGCATCTGTACAGCCATTGGCATGCGGCCTGCGCGGTACTCGGACTGGAAATCGAACGCGTGCTGGAACCCATGCTCGATCCGGCCGACATCCCCGCCGACGCGCACTTCGACCGCACGGCGCTGGACGTGCCGGTGGCGCTGGTGTTCCAGCTGCGGCGCCCGGCCTGATCGACGAATACCTGAAGACGTCCCATGACTCATCGTCCCAATACGCTGCTGGTCAACCCGACGGTCACCACGCGTCCGCGCTTTCCGCTGTCGCTGCTGAACCTTGCCGCGGCGCTGGACCGTTTCGGCGACAGCCATATCGTGGACGGCAACATCGATCGGGATCTGGTGAGCGCGACCCTGGCCGCCGCCGGGACACAACACTACGACGCGCTCGGCATCGGCATCATGGGCGGTCCGCAGGTGGCGCCGGCGATTGCCGTGTCCAAGGCGATACGCGAGCGTTATCCATCGATGCCGATCATCTGGGGCGGCTACTTCCCCACGCTGTATACCGATACCACGCTGGCGGCACCCTATGTGGATTACGCAGTGCGCGGGCAGGGCGAGGAAAGCCTGGTCGAACTGGTGTCGGTGCTGAACCGCGGTGGCGGTGACGATGCGTTGGCGCGGATCGGCGGTTTGTCCTGGCGCCGCGATGGCGAGATCGTGCACAACCCCAGTCGCAGCTTCCAGCGCGGCGACTCCACGCTGGTGCTGCCTTATGAAAAGCTGGGCGACCCGGACAAATATCTGGCGAGCACTTTTCTCGGGCGCCGTACGGCGGTGCACCAGGCCTCGATCGGCTGCCGTTTCCGTTGCACGTTCTGCGGCGTGGCGGCGATGTTCGGCGGTGCGACATCGCTGCCGCCGACCGAGCGCCTCGAGCGCGAGCTGGGCTATCTCAAATACGAACTGGGTGCCGACTCCATCCTTTTCTACGATCACAACTTCTTCGACCGCGAACAGGACATGATCCCGATGCTCAAGATCATGGCCAGGCTCGAAATGCCCTGGTGGTGCTTCGCGCGCGCCGATGCCCTGCTCAAGCTTTCCGAGAGCACCTGGGAGCTGGTGCGCAAGAGCAAACTGCGCATGGCCTATATCGGTGCCGAGTCGCCCAGCGGCGCGATGCTCAAGGAAATCCGCAAGGGCACGCGGCCGGATCAGACGCTGGCGGTGGCCGAGCTGTGTAGGCGCCATGGCGTCATTCCCGAATTCTCCTTCATGCTCGCGCCGCCGGTGAACACGGAAGAAGAAACCGAGCTGACGTTCGAGTTCATCCGTGAACTGAAGCGGATCAACCCGGCGTCGGAAATCATCACCTACATCTACACGCCGTTGCCGGAGAGCAGCAAGCACGAAAAGGAGCGCGGCAAACATCCTTCCGCGCCCTTGCTGGACATCCATGGCGAGCCGGTGGTCTTCCCCTCCACACCGGACGAGTGGACGCAGCGCCGCTGGGTGGACTATGCCTGCCATGCTGATGCGCCTTGGCTCAGCGACAAGCTGCGCCAGCGCATCTACGACTTCGTCACCGTACTGCGCTGTCGCTATCCCACCGTGCAGGACGTGCGCTCGCCGCGCTGGGCCAAGCGCAGCCTGAGCGCGATGGCTTCGTGGCGTTATAGCCATCGGCGCTACAACCATCCGTGGGAACTCAATATCGCCAATCGCTTCGTGCAACTGCGCACGCCGCAAATTACCGGCGCGTAGCGATGGCGGTCCTGCACGTTGCGCAACTCAACTTCCTGCCGCCACCCGAGGATCTCGCGCCGAGCCAGGTGCTTGAACAATGGCATTCGCTGGTGGATATCGCCGAGGTGGTTGCCAGTTCCGGAACCCGCGTTTCGGTGATCCAGGCGGCGGCACGTGAGGATCTGATCACGCGCAACGGCATCGACTACCACTTCATCGATATCCGGGGATTGGAAGTGGCGAAAAATCGGGGCCGTCGCTTTGCCAGTCTGCTCGCCGACATCAAGGCCGACGTACTGCATGCACATGGCCTGGGTTTTGCCGAGGATGCCTTTGCCGTGTCGCAATGCCTGCCGCAGTTGCCGATCATCATGCAGGACCACGCCGACCGGCCACCGCGCTGGTGGCGACGGCCGCAGTGGCGGCGCTGGTACGAGGCCATGTCCGGCGTTGCCTTTACGGCACCCGAGCTGGCACGGCCGTTCACCGGTGCCGGATTGTTCGGGCCGCACACGCGGCTCTTCGCGATTCCCGAATCCAGCAGTCGCTTCACCATGGGCAGCCGCGCCGATGCGCGTGCGGAGACAGGACTTCATGGCGATCCCTGCGTGCTGTGGGTAGGACATCTGAGCTCCGGCAAGGACCCGCTGACCGTGCTCGACGGCGCGGCCCGCGCCGCGCTGCGGCTGCCCGGTCTGCAATTGTGGTGCGCCTTCGGCAGCGCGCCGCTGCTCGACGAGGTGGAGGCTCGCATCGCGCACGACCCGCAGCTCGCCGGACGCGTGCATCTGCTGGGCAAGGTGACACACGCGCATGTCGAGACGTTGATGCGCGCTGCGGATTTGTTCGTCTCGGGCAGTCTCGCCGAGAGCTGTGGCTATGTCGTGCTGGAGGCGCTGGCCTGTGGCGTGACGCCGGTGGTCACGGATATTCCAGCCTTTCGTGCGCTGATCGGCAATAGCCGCATCGGTCACCTGTGGCCTTGCGGTGACGCGGCGGGACTGGCCGAGGCGTTGGTCGATGCCGCGGCCAGCGGACCTTCGCCCGAACTGGTGCGCGCGTACTTTGACGCCGCACTGTCCTTCGCGGCCGTGGGTCGCCAGTGGGCTGACGCGTATGCGCAGGTTCACGACGACCGGCGCCGGGGAACGCTGTGAAGCTCGCGCTGGTGGTTCCCGGTGGTGTGGATCGCAGCGGCGAGTTTCGCGTGATCCCGGTTCTGCTGGCCCTGATCGAGCGGCTGGCACACACGCATGAAGTCCATGTTTTCGCGCTGCGGCAGGAAGCGATGGCGGATCGCTGGGAGCTCGCCGGCGCCACCATCCACAACATCGGCGACGGCTGGACCCGGCTGCGCGCAATCGCGGCGATCCGCGCCGAACATCGCCGCGCGCCGTTCCATCTGGTCCACGCGATCTTCTCCGGTTCCTGCAGCCTGGTTGCCGTCGCCGCGGCAAAGTTGCTGCGGCTACCGAGCCTGGTGCATGTCGCCGGCGGTGAACTCGTCGCGCTGCACGCGATCGACTACGGCGGCCGACGGCTGTGGAAAGGGCGGCTGCGCGAGGCGGTGGTGCTGCGCGGCGCCGATGTCATCACGGCGGCCAGCGCGCCGATCATCGATTCGCTGCAGGCGCTCGGCCTCAAGGCGCAGCGCGTGCCGCTCGGCGTCGACCTGCAGGCATGGTCGCTACTCGTGCCACGCGAGCGCCGCGCGAAGCGGGCGCGGCTGATCCACGTCGCCAGCCTCAACCGCGTGAAGGATCAGTCGACGCTGCTGCACGCGTTGGCGGCGCTGGTCGAGAGGGAGTTGGATTTCGAGATGGACATCATCGGCGAGGACACGCTGCAGGGCGAGATGCAACAGCTGGCTCGCCAGCTTGGGCTGGAGCACCACGTGCGGTTTCATGGCTTCAAGACGCAGCACGAATTGCGCCCGATGATGGAGTCCGCCGATCTGCTGGTGATGTCCTCGTTGCACGAAGCCGGCCCGCTGGTCCTGCTGGAAGCCGCANTAGCCGGCGTGCCGGCGGTCGGCACCGCGGTNGGNCATTTCGTNGAGTGGTCGCCTTCGGCTGCCTTGGCCGTGCCCGTCAAGGACTGGGATGCATTGGCGAACGCCATCCACCAGGTGCTTGCCGATGAGGAACTGCGGCTCCGGCTGGCCGAGGAAGCACAGCGGCGCGCGATACTGGAGGACGCCGATTACACCGTCCAGGCATTTCAGGCCTTGTATCCGTAGCACTCCCCTTTCGCGACACGGTGGAGCAAGCACGTCGAACTCGACTGACACGCGCATCCCGTCACTGGACGGCCTCCGGGCGATCTCGATCCTGATGGTGTGCTACGGACACCTCTGTAGCACGCGACACTTTCCCGTTTCGATCCGAAGAAGGTGCCAGCGAAAAAGGTGCCAGGGACAATTCTGGCGCCGTAGTGTGTCCGGTCTGGTGATCGCCACACCACTAAAATTGTCCCTGACACCATTCTTCACACGCCTGCCGGTGCGCCGCACCGGGCGGCGATGCAGCGTCCAATCTGATCGTGATCCACGTCTTTATGTGAACACTCCCAACGCCCGCATTGCGCATCCCGCCGCAGTTCTCCAGACCACTCCTTTGAAAGGTGTGATGTGGGCGGCGCGGACCAGTGCCGCGAACGCGGCCCCGTGTGACCTTTCCCGCGACAATGCCGCCGCCTGTCCTGCCAGTTGCATCACGCACTGGTGCAGGCACAGCATCCGTATTTCCCGGTCCGTCGTGGCCGTAGCAGCTTTGCGGAATACGCGTTCCTGATCGGCGTAAAGTTCCGCGAGGCGCAAGCGCGCGGTGGTCCTGTCCTGGTGTTCGCGAACCAGAGTCAAGATATCGGGCAACGCGAGGACCTCGCTACGTGCCGCGAGTCGCAGCGCGAAGTCGTAGTCGGAATGGATAGGGATTGTTTCATCGAACCCGCCGATCTCCTCAATCAGCGATCGCTGCACGAGCATGGTCTGGACCGGTGTCGAGACCTTGAACCGAAGCAATGGTTCGAGGATGTACCCGGAAACCGGCCGAGGCAGAAGGTCCGACCGCTCCGGCAGCGATGTCCCCTCCGTGTCAATCAGCGAGTATCCTGTATAGCTCCACCTGCATTCAGGCTGCGCGGCGAGCCGGCGCAGTTGCAATTCCAGTTTTCCGGGCAGCCACAAGTCGTCCGAATCAAGAAATGCTACCCATTCGCTGCGCGCGTGCTTGAGGCCGGTGCTGCGTGCTGAAGTGAGATCGCCGCGGTGCTCCATCCAGAGTGGCCGGATGCGTGGATCGTCGAGCGCTTCGAGATAACCACGCGTGTCATCGGTGGAACCGTCGTCGGCGACGATGAGCTCCCAGTCGCCGAATGTTTGTCCGACTACCGATGCAATAGCCTTGCGCAGCAGCGGCAAGCGGTTGTAGGTCGGCAGGACGACCGAAACCACCGGCGTTCCTCCAACCGAGCGCTCGTTCATGGCTTCCGTCGTCGATGATCCGCGTGATTTCGCTCGCGCATAGTACCCCTTGCCAGCCAAGCCTGTTCAGCAGTGAAGTCGGTGATGAACCGGAGCATTACATTTCCGCAAGCGGCGTTCCTTGCCTGCGGCGATAGGTTTGATGGAAGCCTGCCGTGTGATGCAGCTGGGTGCCTTCCGCCAGATTTTCGTCGGAAATGATGCGGCCAAGGAACAACGTGTGCGAGCCGACTTCCTGACTATGCACGATGCTCAACTCCTGAATGCGCAGCGCCGCGGCAACGGCGGGAATGCCGAATTCCCGCGACGGTCGAGCGGTAAACGGCAGCGCATTCCAGTCCTGGAGCGGGTGCTTGTGATATTCGGCGAGCTTGTAAACGATCGCCTTCATCGTCGCAGGGATGCCGGACAGGGCAACCCTGCGCACTTCGCGCATGACGGGTACGGAAACGTTGGTGCTGCGTAGCGCCAGCGAAAAAAATCCACTCCGCTGCAGCGGTCCGATCAGATCCATCGGGAAAATATTTCGGTGCCCCGGCGTGTCGACGGAGACAAGGATGACTGGCCGCGGACACAGATAGGCAATCATGAGCTGCTGTACCGCGGCAGGCTCCGGAGCGAAGTGCTGCGGCGAGCGATTTTTCAGCATGAGGCGGTTCTGAAGCCACGCGTTCCACGTGCGCAGCGGCCAGCCGAGACAATGCTGTTCGCCCGCTGCGACGTGGTAGAGGGTGATGGATGTCTCTGCGGTAGCGACCGATGCATTCTGCACCAGGCGCAAGACGCCGAGCAGCTTTCCGGTAGCGCTATCGCGATACTCGAGTACGGGGCGTTGGCCGGCATCTAGGCTGGTCGCGATCACCAGTGGCACGAGCGAAGCCACCGTGTGATCCGCCGTGACATCAGCCGACTGACCATCCCAATGCAAGGTGGCGATGACTGCCTGTTGCGGAGGAGCGACGGCAACCGTCGACCACTGCGGCAGCGGACGCACATACGGCCTTATCCAGTCCTTCCACATCTCAGACCCTCCGAAACAGCAAGAACATGTAGAGATGGGTGACCAACCCGAAACCATTCGGAATGAGGCGTTCCAGCCGGAAATGCGGTGCCGCTGCTCGCGCCACGATGCGCGGCGCAAAACGATGGATGTTGCTTTCACTTGCGATGGCGTAACGACCACGCCGCACAAGATTCATGACGTTCGTCCGCCACCAGCCGTAACGCGCGTCACCGAGGTAGTAGGGGTTGAGCATGTTGGCCAGGACAAAGCCGCCCTGGTGGACCACGTGCGACAACTCTTCGAAAAGCAAGGCGTGATCCGCGAAATGATTGAGCACCGCAAAGTTCGCCGTGACTGCCTGTACCTCGCAGGTGAGCGGCGACGCCACCGTGACAATGGTTTTGCGGACGATTTCGTCGCGGCAGTACTGCATCAGGTATTCGTACATCGCTGCCGAGGGTTCATGCACGAAAGTCCGGTGTCCTTTAGCGGCATAGACCTTGGCATCGATGCCGGTGCCGGCACCAAAATCGAGCACATCGGCTCCTGCGGGCAGCAGACTCAGCGCCAGCTTCTGAAACCTGTCGCGCACCATCCGGTCGCGCTGCGAGGCTTGCATGAATGTGTGGTACTGCTCTCCGGTATGCACGTCGTCGATTACCTTCCTGAAGAATTCGCTGCCTTCGCGACGATCATCCGCCTTTGCGGGCGGCATAAAGTCGAAACTTCGAAGGCTCCCTCTTGCCGCGAAGTTTCGCCACGAGGGGTCGGATGGCCCAACGAACGCCGTACCACGGACGATGCACGTCCCAGTGGATCGATAGCACGTCTTCCATCCTGCGCAGACGTTCGTCGGTAAGGTATCCAATACTGGCGATGGAATCAGAAGCCGTGCCGTGACTTTGCAGAAAGGTCGCGTGACGCTCGGCAAGCATCTGCCTTCCACTTTCCTCCCGGGCGTACCACGGCGTATCGCTGATGATCACCAGGCCGCCCGCTCTCACGCAGCGCATCGCCTCGCGCAGGCTGGCTTCGTAGTCTTCGGCGTAGTGGAACGAGGCATTGAACACGGCGGCGTCGAACTGTTCGTCCACAAACGGAAGCCGGCGGATCTCGGCCTGGAAGCGGGGAAAGAGTTTCGGCAGGCGCGTCCGGTAATGCCGGGCGGCGCCCAGTCCATCGTGATCGTTGGTGATCAGGTCGACGGCACAAGGTCGATAACCTGCCAGTGCCAGGCGATAGCTCATCCAGCCATTGCCCGCACCGAGATCCAGAATCCTGCCGCCGCGTTCGGTGCCATCCAGAAGATGCCGCACAAGGTAATCGTAGCTGCGGGCTCTCATCTGCCACTGTCCGCGGTTCCTGCCCGACGTATCCCGATAAGGGAGGCCGAGATAGAAGTCTTCGCTTTCGCTGCCGCGACCTTCCGACTCCCGTATCCGTTCGTAATCCTCCATGAAGCGGGCATGGTGCGCGATCGACACCGGCGGCAGTGCGTGTGCGATGCCGTCGTCGATCACGATGGAGAACCTGCATGCAGGGCAATCCAGTCTGTCGATACCGGTTCCGCATTGAGGGCATTGCAGCCGGATGTCTGGCAGCGATGGATCATCGGCGGCATGGCAGGCGTGCCGCGCACCCATCGTCCGTCTCTCTCCCGTTGCGTGCCTAATCATTGGCGGGCAGGTATCAAGTCGCGGAAGCCGGCACTTCCAATGCCGCGCGCACCACGTACAGGGTGTCCATCCGCGGCACGTGCTGGGTGAGCAAGGTCAGGATGCGTCGGCCCTGGTTCTGCCTGACCCAGCTTTGTTCCTGCAGCCATAACTGCGTCCGCACCATGTCGGCACGCTCCTTGATGGCTTCTTGTGAAGGCCTGACACGATTCCAGACGTAGTGCCCGACTTCGCGGAATGAGCGCGACCATTCGATGCCGGCGAGCGCGTGCAGCCACAGTTCCGAGCACGAAACCTGGGTCAGGGTTTGACGCTGCGACATCGCCCGCAACAGCGGAGGGCAGTTGCGCTCGAGCCGGGCGAACACGGCTTCGGGAACCGCGATCCTGTAGTAGCGCGCAACCATGCGCAGCGGCGGCAGTGCCCACCAGGGAGGCTCGGCCGCATGCTCGTCCCACAATACATCCCAGTCGCTTGCGACCATGCGTGTCGCCAGCAACGAGATGTCATGCAGGTGCAGTAGTCGCAGGCTGCGATTGCAGATGTTGCCTGCGGTGTGCAGCAGCAGGTGGCTCATCAAGGCGCCGGGCGACGGGTACGGATTCAAGCCGGGTTGCGGCTGCCGCGGATAAATCCGCTCAGTGATATCAATGGCCGAGACCGGCAGCCGCTCCTGGATACGGGTGTGCAACTCGATATTGACCGGCGTGTCGCGATGCTCACCCAGCCCTGCAACGGGCGCGCCCTCAGCTGGCTTGAAGACCCGGTGCTTCCATTGTGCGAATGACTCCACGTAGCCGAGATCCTGCAGCAGCTTGATCGTCGGCCCGGCATCGTTCTCGCGGACCAGCAGGTCGATGTCGGCCATCGGCCGGTCGCCCGGTGCGTAGAGTCCCAAAGCATGCAGCGCGGAACCCTTCAGCGGAACGATGGCCAGCCCGGCGGCGCGGGCATCGGCGTCGATGTGCTGAAGCAGCGATGCAATGCGCCGATGGCGAAGCTCGACGTGTTCGTGCTGACTGGCGAGAAACGACTGCCACTCCGGTTTTTGCCAGGTGGATAATTTGCAGAGCAGCGGCGACACCCCATGTGCGGCGGCAGCAGCCGATGCCAGTTGCCATTCGAGATCGCTCCATTCCGGCGTCGTCCTGCCAGGCCGCGCCCGCGCCAACTCCACGGCGAGCGCTTCGGTGGTGCGGCGCAAGCCGGCCTTAACGGTTTTGAGCGGTGGCAACATGACGGGCCGGCTGTGCGTTGTCTTGCGTTGCGCTGGGCGACGCTACAGTAGCGTCCTCGTTGCGGTGGGATCGCTCGCTGGCGATCAGCGCATCCCATCGCGCATCGAGCGCTGCACGGGTTTCGTTGTAACGTTCTGCAGGCTCGATGGTTTTCGACTGCTGCAGGGTGACTTGCTCATGCAGCAGATCGCGTACGTGACGGTAGAAGTCCGAATCGTAGGCGCCGCGAAACATCATGGCCAGATCGCCGCTGTCCTGCCAATGCGTCTTTGCGCCAAGCTGGGCCTTGACCTTCTCGTAGAATTTCGTGCCGGGCAACGGATAGGAAACGCTGACGCCGATGTCGTCCGGCGCGGCCTGCGCGACCAGTTCGCGAGTGGCCAGCAGATCGGCCAGTTGCTCGCCCAGATAGCCGAGCTGGATGAAGAAGCCCACGCGGATGCCGTGTTCGCCCAAGCGCATGCGGGCGGTGATCAGGTCGGCGACCTTGGTGCCCTTGGTCATCGCATCCAGCACGCGCTGGCTGCCGCTTTCCGCACCGATCCAGGCTTCCATGCATCCAGCCTGCTCGAGCGCGCTGGCCATGCGCTCGCTGATCAGGTCGGCACGGGTCTGGATGGTGAATGGCACCGACCCGTCGGCAGCGCGCAGGTGCGCGGCGAACTCCGTGACCCAGTCGACGTGGAAGCCGAAGATGTCGTCGGCCAGCCAGATGTGATCGGGCCGGAACGTTTGTTTCAGGTAGGTCATCTCCGCCGCGATGTCCTGCGGGCCGCGCTGCTTGTAGTGGTTGCCCCAGATCGGTTTGGCGCACCAGTTGCAGCGGAACGGACAACCGCGCGACGCGGCCATGTTTAGGCTGAAGTAGCCGTGCCGCTCGTTCCACATCGCGCGATAGCGTTCGATATCGACCAGATCCCACGCCGGTCGGCCGATCAATCGTGGATCCGGCGGCTGTGCGCCCATGCGCATCAACTGCGTTTCTCCGTTCACCAGCGTCGCGACGCCGGCGATGCCGGATGTCCAGTGCGAGGTGGCGATCTCCGGATCGCGGTCCAGCCGCCCGATCAATTCGACCAGCGCCGCGATGCCTTCGCCGACCAGCACGGCATCCGCGCCTGCCGCGAGAAAGGCATCCGGGCGATCGGAAGCATCGGAGCCCGCAACGATCACCCGTGCGCCACTGGCGCGCGCCTCGGCGATCATCTGGCAGGCCGCCTCGCGCATGCGGCCGAGGCACATCTTGGTCAGGAAATTGAAGTTGTCCTCGTAGATGACCACCACGTCCGGTCGTGCGGACTGCAGAGACGCCTGGTAGTCCTCGACGCCATCGGCCAGCATCGCGTCGAACAGGGTGATGGCATGTCCCATCTCTCGCAGCAGCGCGGCGACCTGGATCGTGGCGAGCGGTGGATAGGGCTTGCCGCGCTCCCANTGTTTCGGGTCGTAACNCAAAAAGTAGGAGTGGCCGACCTGGATATTCAGCATCGCAAAGGGTCTCGTAAACCGTGGGCAAGCTGCGGCAGCGCATTGGCNCCGGACCGGCGTGCCGGCTCCAGCGATCAACGTTGACTGGACGTGAGTGCCCCGGCGGGCGGCTTCGGTTGCCTCGTGCGGGAAAATATCCAGATGTCGCGCGCCGCATATCGCCGTCAACGTGCAGCGGCAACGTCCCGGCGAACCGGGGCCGCTTGCGGCGCCCGCCGTCGCAACCTTTTCCCTCCGAAGCGGTACTCACTGGTCAACCTGTTCGTATCCGCGCAGTGCGGCCCGGCAATCAGACGGCTGAAACTTTTGATCGACGACGATGGCCCTGACTTCTGCGCCGACGTCCAAGACGCCGGTGCAGACCCTTTTTGCGAGCGGCCCGCCGACCGCCGCTATTCGGTGTGCCGGCAGATCCTTGGCGGATGCTTCCGCTTCGAAAGCGCCAGCGAGGCGCTGCTGGATCTGGTCGAGGCCGCTTACGCCGGCCTGCCGTCACACCAGTTGCCGATGGGCGCGCCGGAGTTCCGCATCGAGCTGCGCCTGCTGCCGCGCCAGGTTTCGCCGAATGCCTCCGAGCCGCCACCGGTGCGGGTGCAATCCGGTGCGGGTCTGCTCTGCGGCGTGATGGATGCGTCGAACTATGTGGTGCTGGCGCCCGGGCAACGCTACGCTTTGGTAGTGGCTTCTGAGGACATGCTCAGTCATCCCTACCATCTGCGCTACGAGCTCATCGAATTTGCCGTCTTCACCTTGGCGACGCGCGGGCTCGGCCTGGTTCCGCTGCATGGCGCCTGCGTCGGCTGGCAGGAGCGTGGCATCCTGCTGCTGGGGGCCAGTGGCTCGGGCAAATCGACGCTCGCCTTGCACTGCCTGCTGCAGGGCCTGGACTTTCTTGCCGAAGATGCCGTGTTCGTGCAGTCCGAGAGCCTGCTCGCCACCGGCGTCGCCAATTACCTGCACGTGCAGGCCGATGCGTTGCGTTTCGTTGACGACGAGGAGACTCGACGCTGGATCAGCCAGGCGCCGATCATCCGTCGGCGCAGTGGGATCGAGAAGTTCGAAGTCGATTTGCGGCTAGGCCATGGGCGGCTCGCGGCGGTTCCGCTGGAGCTGGTTGGCGCGGTATTCGTTTCCGGTCAACCGGCCGATGATCCCGATGCCCTGTTGAGCGTTATCCCCCAGGACGAAATCGCCGCCTGGCTGCGCGCCGATCAGGCATATGCGTCCGGGCAGCCGGGCTGGCATCGTTTCGAACAGCGGATGATGCAGCTTGGCGTTTATCAACTGCGCCGCGGACATCATCCGCAAGATTCTGTCGATGCACTGCGCCGGCTTCTCGGCTGATGCCGCCGGTCGCATCCGATGTCACACTGGGAAGAGGTCACTTCATGAGGGTCGCGAAAATGAAAAAGCGTTTTGCAGGATCGATGGCACTGGGTGCGCTGGTGGCGCTGGCTTCGGCGATGCCGGCTTTTGCCGCACTGGAACCGGGCGTCGCGGCACCCGCGTTCACGGCCCAAGCCAGCCAGGCAGGCAAGGAGTTCACTTTCTCGCTTGCCGACGCCCTCAAGAAGGGGCCGGTGGTGGTGTACTTCTACCCCTCGGCCTATACAGGAGGTTGCGATCTCGAAGCGCACACCTTTGCGGCCAACCGGGACAAGTTCGACGCGGCCGGCGCGACCATCATCGGCGTATCGGCCGACAGTATCGAACGCCTCGATGCCTTCTCGGCGGATCCGAAGTACTGCGCCGGCAAGTTTCCGGTCGCCTCCGATGCCGACGTCAAGGTCGCGCTTTCCTACGACCTCAAGGCCGTCGCGGCGCAGCCGGGCATGAACGATGTGCGCGGCGTGGCGATCGATCATGCCTTCATACCCCGCACGACCTTCGTCATCGCCAGCAATGGCAAGATCGTCGCCACGCTTTCCTCGGAGACGGATCATCTTCGCCCGGACGAGCATGTGAAACGGTCGCTGGCCATCGTGCAAGGCCTGCAGGCAGGCAAGACGCCGTAACCCGGCACTCCGTGTCTCCGGGCCGGCTTCGCTCCGGGGAGCGGACGAAGTTGCGCAGCGTCGCGCAACCTTTTCCTGTGCCGGCCGCACTTACCGGCATGGGAAACCGGCCCTGGAGTAACGCCGTCCTGAATCGCCATGACGTGTCATCGAAGCCGCGGCCGATGCTGCCGGCCAGCAACGCGAGTTCGTGAAGATGTCGGGCGAGCCGTCGCCAGCACCTGATCGAGCCCACGATCTGCTGCGTTCGCTGGTGCGCACGCTTACGCGCGTCGAGCTGGCCGAAACGGCGGCGTATGTGGTGCTGTCACTGGGTGCGGCGTTTGCCGGCAGTTTCGCAGCGGTATTGCTGGTGCCGCTGGTCCAGCCGGGGCACACGCTCCCGTTTGGTCGCGTGCTGTTCGATGCAGGCCGTAGCGTCGAAATGCAGGCGCTCATCTTCGCTACCGCGATGGTGGCCTTCGCTCTGTTGCGTTGGCAGACAGCGCGCTTGGGAGCGCGCCTGGTAGGCTGTTACGGCATGAGTCTACGCCGCCGAGTGCATGCGCGCCTGGTCGACGCTCCGTTGAGGTCGCTGGCGGATTCGACGTCCGCGGAAATCGCCAATGTCCTCATCCACAACGTCGAGCTCATCGTGCAGGGTTTCAGCGCCTTGCAGCAATTGCTGATCGCCGGCGTNACTGCTGCCGTCAGTCTCGGTTTCGCGTTCTGGGTATCGCCACCCTTGATGCTNGCGGCGCCGCTGCTCGCAGGTCTTGGACTGCTGGCGTCACGTGCCTATGGGCGTGAGCAATCGCTGGTCAGTCGCCAGTACGTCGTGGACATGACGCAACTGTTCTGGCACAGCGAGGATTTTCCGCGGCGCCTGCGCCACATCCGCTCGTTCGGCAAGGAGGACGTGGAGAAGGAAAGCTATGGCGCCATTTCCGCCCGGCTGTGCCACGGCTACCGGCGTCAACTGGAGCTGGTGGCTTCCGGGCGGCTGATGCTGGAGCTGCTGGCGGCGACGGGGATCGCGGCGCTGTTCGTACTCGCCCATCGCTGGCGCGGCATCGACCAGTCGTCGCTGATTGCGGTGTGCCTGTTGCTAGGACGCCTGCTACCTTATCTGATGTCGACCCGGCAGAGTTTTCAGCAGCTGCGTTCGGCCGCGCCGGCCTTCGAACTGTGGCAGCGCTACATGCATCTGGATTCGGCCCGGTCATCCGCGGCACCATCGCACGTGACAACTTCCGCTGGTGCGCTGCATATCGAGCGGATGCGGCTGATGCCACCAGCCTGCGGTCTCGATGTCGGCGACCTGGTTCTGGTGCCCGGCGAGCTGACCCTGATTTCGGGTGACTCCGGCATCGGCAAGAGCAGCCTGGTCGATGTTCTGGCGGGCATGATGGCGCCGGTAACTTTTGCGGCACGCGCCGGCGAACGGTCGATCGACTTTGACGAGTACTGCGAACTGGTGCGGCATGGAGCCTATGTCAGCCAGAACATCCGGCCGTGGCAGCATTCCGTGCGCGAGTGTCTGTTGTGGGCTGCGCCCGAAGCCACCGATGAGATGTTGCACAGTGCGCTGATGGACGTTGGTCTCGACAAGCGCTTGGCCGGGTCGCAACACGGACTCGACACGGCGCTGCACAGTTCGTCGAGCCGGCTTTCCGGCGGCGAGCTGCAGCGATTGCTGTTGGCCCAGGTCATCCTGCGGCAACCTTTTCTTGCCTTGCTGGACGAGGCGACGAGTGCGCTCGATGCTGCTTCCGAGATCGCGGTTCTCTCGACACTGAAGCGCCGTCTGCCACAAACGATCCTCATCGTCGTGTCGCATCGGGCTGGCGTGGCGACGGTCGCAGACCAGTGTATGAACATCGGCAACAACCTCGTCACGACGTCTGCCGGAAAAGTTGAGCTTCCTCGCGCAACGCCTTTGTTTGGTTCATCGGATCGCTTCAAGTCTTAGCTGGTGGGCGATGCAGGAGTCGAACTTGTGACGCCTGTCGCGTGGAGGCCGTGCTCAGAGGACTGAACAGGAAAGCTTTCCCTCAGCGCTCATGGATGGAAATCCCGCAGCGCCATGTGCCCCTGTATGCTGCAGGTTGCTGGTGACCTTGGGGGAGGGATCTGCGCATGTTTGGGGGTCGGGCAATATCGTTGTTCCTTGGAGCCATCCTGGCGCTGGCCAGTGCCGGCGTTTGCGTCGCATCAGCGCCATCGGCGTCTGCATTTGATCGTCTGGCAGATCAGCTGGACAGCAACGAACTGGTTCCGGCTGATACTGCCGAAACGAATCGGTTACTGGCACGGCTTCATGCCTTGCTGCCAGCGGGTGACGCGCGACGCGAACGTGTCTATCGCGCACTTTATTGCGAGATGTCATTCACCAACGACGCCCGTACCGGACTCGCCTATGCCTCGTCGGCGCTTGCCGAAGCCATGCATGCTGGTGATGTCCATGCGCAGATCGACTTCCATTATTGTCGGGGTCAGTATCAGGCGTTGACCACGACCAGTGCGGATGCTCTTGTCTATTACAACGCCGGCCTGGTGCTGGCGCGGCAGGTCAACGATGCGGAACGCATCGGCGATGGGCTCACCTTGCGTGGCCTGGTCGAGTCGCTGCAGGGCGATCAGGCGCGGGCACTGGTGGACCTGCTGGAAGCCAATCGCAGCTATACCAGCGCTGGAAAGCACATTCTCGCGGAAGGCAACCTGCTCGACATCGCTGGCGCATATCGGCGCCTCGGCGAGTACGACAAGGCGCGGGCTTATCTCGAACAGTCCAGAGTCTGGGCCGAACAACGGCATGACAAAGGCAGCCAGATCCAGGTGCACATGGAGCTGGGTTACCTGGACGACGAGGGCGGCAATTCCGGCGAGGCGATCCAGGAACTGAAACAGGTCTTGGTATTGGCCAAACAGATATCGGATCGGCAAAGCGAGGCTACGGCCCTGCTGGGCCTGGCCGAGGTGTACAACGGCCAGCACGAGTACCAGCCGGCCCTGGATGCACTGGAGCAGGCCGGAACGGCATTTGCATCAGTATCGGACCAGTCATCGATGGCCATGATGCATCTGCAATACGGTATTGCCCACGCCGGCGTGGGTCAGCACAAAGTGGCGTTGACCGATTACGCCATAGCCGAGACAGGCATCACGGCGGACAGAAATATCCGTTATCTGGCGCAACTCTACGCAGCCCGTGCCAGGAGTGACTATGCGCTGGGTCTGCTGCAGGCCACCATCGAGGACCTTCAGCGCACGATCAATGCGAATGCCGAACTCGACCTGATGGCGCGTCGACAGGAAACGATCCTGATGAGCTATCAGTTCGATACCGCCCGGCGCGACCTGGAGAATCGCCGCCTTGCTGCCGATGCAGCATTAAGCAGGACTCAGATCGATTCGCTGGAACAGGTGCGCCGCTGGCAGCGCCTTGCACTGCTGCTCGGCGGCGTGCTGACGCTGCTGCTGGCGTGGCTGGCGGCGCGGCAGATTCAGCATTCGGGGCGCTACAAGCGAATGGCGATGACCGACGTCCTCACCGGTGTGGCCAATCGTCGCGGCATCGAGAGTGTGCTGGCCGAGGAGGTCAGGCGTGCCCATGCATCCGGGCATGAANTGAGCCTGCTGCATCTCGATGTCGATGATTTCAAGGAAATCAACGACAGTCATGGCCACCAGTTGGGCGACTGGGCATTGTTGCGGATTGTCGCTGCCTGCAAGGATGCCTTGCGACAGTTCGACCAGCTGGGGCGCTGGGGTGGCGACGAGTTCTATGTCGTGCTGCCGAATACCGGGACAGATGCCAGTGTGCTGGTAGCAGAGCGGCTGCGCGGCAATGTCGAGGCACTGAGCATGGACGACATCTGCCCCCAATTGCGGGTATCCGTCAGCGTGGGCATCTCGCGTATCCGACCCGGCGAAACGAGTGCCGACGCGATGATCCGGCGCGCCGACGTGGCCCTTTATCGGGCCAAACACGGTGGCAACAATCGGGTGGAATCGGAGCCGTAGGTAAGCTCGAGGCGCTCGGCTGGCGCGTTCACGGTTGTTTCCGGTCGGCGTGGTTCTGCCGGCAACCTGATGCTTTTCCCGCACTGTTGGCCGTACAAGAAAAAAGCCACCCGTGAAGGTGGCTCTTCCTGAATCTGTTGGTGGGCGATGCAAGGATCGAACTTGCGACACCTGCCGTGTGAAGGCAGTGCTCTACCGCTGAGCTAATCGCCCGCCGAGAACGCGGAATTCTAGGGGGAGTGGCAGGGCAGGTCAATGGTTGTCGCTGATTTGAGTCCCAGGACAGGGCGTTGTGGCGGGTTGTGGGCTGGCTGAGTGGTGGTGCAGATGGAGGTTGTAAACTTGCCGCTCTCCCAACGCCAAAGCGCCTGATCATGGACTTTCTGAGCACTCAACTTGCCCACATCCTGCACGCGCTGCAGAACTTCCAGCTGACGCCGTGGAAGGCAGTGGGCTTGCTTGGCTCGGTGATGTTCACCAGTCGCTGGTTTGTGCAGCTGTACTACACGCGCAAGCACAAGCGGGTGGTGATGCCGCTGTCGTTCTGGTGGCTGTCGGTGCTGGGCAGTGCGTTGCTGCTGGCTTATTTCACGGTCGGCAAGAACGATTCGGTAGGCATCATCTCGAACTTCTTCCCGGCCTTTGTCTCGGTCTACAACCTGATCGTGCACCTGCGCCATCACAAGAACAGCATTACCGGCGACACGATTGAGTGACCTTGACCGGACGGGCGTGCCCATCCGGTATCGCGGTGGAAATTGCCGGGGGCGATTTATTCGGGTTCGTAGTCGAGGTTGGAGGCTAACCAGCGCTCGGCTTCGGCCAGGGTCCAGCCCTTGCGTCTGGCGTAGTCCTCGACCTGTTCCTTGCCCAGCCGGCCGACCACGAAGTACTGGCTGTCCGGATGCGAGTAGTACCAGCCGGAAACCGCGGCGGCAGGGTACATCGAGAAGCCTTCGGTCAGTTCGATGCCGGTGTTGCGGGTGACATCGAGCAGCGCGAACAGCGTGGTTTTCTCGGTGTGGTCGGGGCAGGCCGGGTAGCCGGGCGCAGGACGGATACCGCGGTATTTCTCGGCGATCAGCGCGTCGTTGTCGAGCGACTCGTCCGGCATGAAGCCCCAGAACTCGCGACGTACCCGCTCGTGCATATGCTCGGCGAAGGCCTCGGCGAGGCGGTCGGCCAGTGCCTTGAGAATGATCGAGGAGTAGTCGTCGTAGTCGGCCTGGAAGCGCGCCAGATGTTCCTCGATGCCGATGCCGGCGGTGACCGCGAAGCCACCGAGCCAGTCGGGCTTGTCGAATTCCTTAGGCGCGATGAAATCGGCGAGGCAGAGGTTCGGCCGTTCGATCGGCTTTNTCAGCCTGTTGGCGCAGGCTGAGCAGGGTTGCGAGCCGCTCCATACGGGTAGTGTCGGCATACACCTCCACGTCGTCACCGACATTGGCCGCCGGCCACAGTCCGATCACCGCACGGGCGGTCAGCCACTTCTCGGCGATGATCTTGTCCAGCATCGCCTGTGCGTCGCGGAACAACTCACTGGCCTGGGTGCCGACGACTTCGTCGGTGAGGATGGCCGGGTAGTGGCCGGCCAGTTCCCACGCCTGGAAGAACGGCGTCCAGTCGATGTACGGGCGCAGCTGCGCTAGATCATAGTTTTCGAAGACGGTGACACCGGGTTTGTTTGGTTGCGGCGGTTCGTACGCAGTCCAGTCGCAACGGAAGCGCTGCGCGCGCGCCTTGGCCAGCGGCACAAGCTGCTTGCCGGGGCCGCGGTTGCGATGGCGTTCGCGCACGTCGGCGTAGTCGGCGCGCACCTTGGCGAGGAACTCGTCGACCAGCTCCTTGGTCACCAGCGACTGTGCCACACCGACCGCGCGCGAGGCGTCCTTCACCCACACCGTGCCAGCTTTGTAGTGCGGCTCGATCTTCAGTGCGGTGTGCGCGCGCGACGTGGTGGCGCCGCCGATCAGCAGCGGGATGTGGAAATTCTGCCGCTGCATTTCGCGCGCGACCTGGCTCATTTCCTCCAGCGACGGCGTGATCAGGCCGGACAGGCCGATCATGTCGGCCTTCTCGGCGATCGCGGTCTCCAGGATCTTCTGCGCCGGTACCATCACGCCGAGGTCGATGACCTCGAAGTTGTTGCAGCGGAGCACCACGCCGACAATGTTCTTGCCGATGTCGTGCACGTCGCCCTTGACCGTGGCCATGATGATCTTGCCGTTGTTCTTGCCCATGTCGCCGGTGCGCAGCTTTTCCGCCTCGATGTACGGCAGCAGATAGGCCACCGCCTTCTTCATCACGCGGGCGGACTTCACCACCTGCGGCAGGAACATCTTGCCGGCGCCGAACAGGTCGCCGACCACGTTCATGCCGTCCAT
>JGI25164J39214_1000421_pt1 | contig 23796 bp, 20 predicted proteins | sample AraplaCL_Cvi_mMS_FD_39214 | JGI IMG/M metagenome (IMG submission 39214)
TGCTCGATGCTGTCGAGCGCCAGCAGATGCAGCAACAGCAGGTCGGGGTGATGCTGCTGGATGATGTCGACCGCCGCGCGGGTGTAGATGCGATCGCGCCACGCCTGCGATGCCACGCCGAAATGCGCGAGCTGGTCATCGGTGACGACGCCCTGCCGCACGAGATCCTGCTCGATGGCGCCGGCGGGATCGGGATGTTCGGCGAATTGCCAGTCGATGCTCGGTGCACCTTCGATGGCAACCCAGTCCACCTGTGCCGTGGTGAGTCCCGCCTTGTGCGCGGCATCGTAGACGGTGGGAACGGCGACCAACCAGGACTTCAGCGCCTTCATGTCGATCGTCGGCAACGTGGTGGTGCGCTGACCGACGATGAGCCCGTTGACCAGCACGTGATGCCGGCTCGCGTCGACGCCGGTGACCATGGCGGTGTGGTTCGGCCAGGTGACGGTGGGATTGATCGGCTGCATCGAAACCGCATGAACGCCGCGCTGCATCAACGCGTGCAGCGTCGGTGCGGGCAGCATCGGCTCATGCAGGCTGGCCGCAGCGAAGGCGTCCAGACTGATCACCACGACCTTCGGCCGCTGCGTGGCGGGCGCCGCCTGTGCGCAGAGCGGAAGCGCGACGCTTCCGGCAAGGAGCAGCGCCGTGGCCACGATGTTTCGAAGCAAACTGGAGGTTGGGCACATCATGCGATCCCGTCGGTGGAGAAAAGCTGCCTGTCAGAACACTGCATCACTCGATCACGTTGCGCTTACCGATCGCTCCGCTCACTGGCGGCGTTTTTCAACCAGCCGAGAGCTCGTCGTATCCACGCGCTTGCCTGATCCGGATTCCATACGAAAGTCGCCACGCTCTGCGCTGGCAACGCGTATTGGAACCCGGTTCGGCCCTCCCTCACGGAGACGTGGCGCGCACTCGTATTGCTGTTCACCATGACCAGCACGATCGATCCGTCAGCGGCATTCCGGAAGGCCACATTCTGGAGGCCCTTGTCGGTCTCACTGGATCCCACCCGGACGGCACCGGGCAAGACGAATCGACTGAAGTGGGCGAACGCGTAGTATTCATCGTTACGGCTCACCTCGCCCGTGCGCGAGTCAATCGTGACCACGCCCTTGCAGGCGTCGCATCCACCGAAATGCGGGCCATGCTTCTCGTCGAGCGCCAGGTTCCAGTACACCACGCCGCGTGCCCATTGCCTGAGTCCGGCGAGCAGCAGGTCGCGCGTAAACCAGAGCAACTCGCCGTTTGCGCTTGACGCCCAGTCGCCACCGGAACACTCGGTGATGTAGGCGTCTTTTTTGGGATACGCACGGTGCACCTTGCTCTGCGCATACGGGCTGCCGCTGTAGCAGTGCCAGGCAATGCCATCGATATAGCGCGCCGCATCTGGGTCGGCCAGCACGCCCAAGGGTTCTTCCGGCTTGTCCCAGTTGTGGTCCCACTCAAGAATGTGTGTCTTTGGCTTGCGGCTGGCCAGCGCCGGGCCGAGATACTGCCCGATGAGGCGTGCCCGCGTGGCCGCAGGCACTTCCATGCCCGGGTAGGTCACGGGCACAAAGCCCGGCTCGTTCTGCAAGGTCAGGGCGAAGATGGGAATCCCGTAGCCGCGATAGGTGTCGAGGTACTTGACGAGATAGTTCGCGTAGGTGCTTTCGAACTGCGGCAGCAATTCCCCGCCAATCAGGTTTTCGCTGGTCTTCATCCACGCCGGCGCGCTCCATGACGACGCAATGATGCGCAACTGTGGATTGACCGACAGGATCTCGCGTACGGTCGGTATCACCTCTAACAGATTGGCGGCGACATTGAAGTGCTGCAAGGCTGGATCGACCTGGCCGAACGGGAGATCATCCAGGGTGTATTGCTGCAGCGAGAAATCGGAGGCGCCGATGGTCAGCCGCATCATGTGCATATTGAGGTTGGGCGGCGGCCCAAACATTTCGAGCAAAAGCGCACTGCGCTGCGCCCCACTCATCCTGTCCTGAAGCAACCACGCCGACGAGTCCGTCAGCGCGGCCCCGAAGCCGACGATGGATTGATAGGTCTTGTGGATGTCGATGACCACATCGGCAGGTGCCGACTCGCGGACACTCATCTCGATGTCGGGCTGCGGTGCCAGACGCAGTCGGCGATCAGCCGTGCTCAGCCACAGATTGACGGTGGGCATCACCGGATGCGTCGAAACTTCGGCCTTTACGGCGAAATGCACGCGACGCGGTACATAAAGGGCCGCCAGTGCGAGCAAGGTGATCAAGGCGATGGATGCGATGGCCACCCAACCGGGGGCACCTTTGCGCTCATCCCCTTTGCGCTCATCCATGGTGCACACCAGGCCCATCGCCCATGTTGCAGTTCATCGCGACAACCCCACGCTACGGGGTACCTAGACTCGCGCACGGCAAGTCAGCGCGCCCAGCCGTCGTACCCGCGACGATTTTCACGTCGGCGAAGGCGGCGGAAAACGGCGGCGATGCCAGCACACCGAACGGCACATCAATGCGCGAGAGGTCGGTACCGTCCTTGATGAAACACTCAAGCGGAATCGACACGGTGTGGCGGGCACCGTTCGCATAGCCGCCGAAGGTGTGCGCAAGGTCGACGCTGGTCGTGCAGTGCTCGCCACAGCCCATGTACACCTTCACCGGCCCCGTGGCGGGCGTGGCGATCACCACGTCGAACTGCAAGGCCGCGTGAGTGGCTACCAGCGGCATCAGGTTTCTCGGTTGCGGACTTCGCGCAAAGAATCGGCCGGCACCGAGCCAGGTGACGGACTTGGCGTCCTGCTGGGTGTTCACTTGCACCGTGCGCAAACGCAGCACCGGCTGGCTGGCCGGCCACTCGATGACGGCGTTCAGATCGGAACCGATGTCATGTGCAAGCTGCTGCGGGTTCGCATCGGCCAGGTAGAGCGAGAACGGCGGCACCGCAAGCGTGTGAAACACCGACAGCACCGACGCGTCGGCGCACGCATCGACGCCAGGATCGGTGGGCAGCGTTCCTATCGCATGCTTGCTGGAATAGCGTAGCCCGTAGCCGGGCGCGAACAGCCAGCGTTTCGTCTTGGCGTTGTTACCGCCCGCGTCAGGACAAGGAACGCCCGGCCACGGCATCGCGAGTGTTCCACTGAAATTGTAGGAACCCACGCCAGAGTGGCCTGCAAACAGCACGTCTGCGATACCTTCGCCTTCGGTGCCGGGCAACCATGCGGCCACGAATGCGTCGGAGAGATTGAGGAGGTTGTTGACGTAGAGCGGACGCCCCGCCACGAACACGGCAATCACGGGCTTGTGGCTCTTGGCCACCGTCTGCAAGACGGCCAGATCCTCCGGATAGCGATCGCTATGCCGCAGCGTTGCCGACGGCATGATATCGCCCAGGGTCTCCGCGTACGGCGTCTCGCCAATCACCGCCACGATGGCATCGAAGGACTTGAAGTCCACGCCCTGCGCCGTTTCGCTATACGTGACATTCGCCGCACCATCGGCGTGGCGCAGCCCGGCCAGGATCGTGTCGCCGTTAGGGAAGTCCGCATTGGTGTTTCCCGTACCCTGCCAGGTCAACGACCAGCCACCGGTCTGGTTGGGCAGGCTGTCGGCGTTCTTCCCCACCACCAGAATCTTCGACCCCGGCTTCAACGGCAGCACGTCGCGATTGTTTTTCAACAGGACCAGCGATTCGCGAACGGCGCGCCGCGCCAGCTCGCGGCTCTGCAACAGCCCGACGTCGCCCGCGCCTGCGCGTTGCGAAGGCCGCGTGCCGAACAGACCCATGCGCAATTTGGCACGAACGATCCGGCTGACCGCGTCATCGATGCGCGCCATCGGAATCTCGCCGTCCTCGACCTGGCGGGTGGTGTTCGCGATGAAGGCCTTCCAGTCATCCGGCACCATCACCATGTCGATGCCTGCATTGATCGCCTGCGGGCAACTGGCATTGCTGCAACCCGGCAACTGACCGATCGCATTCCAGTCGGAAACGACAAAGCCATCGAAGCCCATCTTGTCCTTCAGTGCACCGGTCAGCAGGGCGCGCGCACCCGACATCTTTCCGTAGTTGACGCCTTCAGCTGCATCATCCCAGCTGCTATAGGACGCCATCACGCTCTGCACCCCGGCTTCAAGCGCGCCGAAATAACCCGAGCCATGCACGTTGATCATGTCGCTCTGGCTGACCTTGGCGTTGCCCTGGTCGGTTCCGTTCTGGGTCGCGCCGTCGCCGATGAAATGCTTGGCGGTCGCCATCACGTTGTGGTCGCCAAAGCCGCCCTGCAGCCCGGTCACGTAGGCGCGCGCATACGCGCGCACCAGTGGACCCTCGGTGGAAAAGCTTTCGTAGCTGCGGCCCCAGCGGGCGTTCTGTGCCACGGCGAGCGTCGGCGCGAACGCCCATTCGACGCCGGTGGCGCGCACCGCCCTGGCGGTGGCCGCGCCGATGGCTTCGATCAAGTCGGGGTCGTGCGCTGCGCCCAAGCCGATATTGTGCGGGAACACCGTGGCCCCGAACACATTGTTGTTCCCATGCACGGCGTCGATGCCCCAGATGACCGGCACCTTGATCTTCGCGTCGGTCGCCATCGACGCATCGTAATAACGGTCGGACAGCGCCAGCCAGTCCGCGATTCCGGCGTGCTTGTTTCCACCCGGCCAGGAGCCACCGCCATTGAGTACCGAGCCGATGTGATAGGTCGTCACCTCAGCCGGCGTGATCGACTTGATCTCGGCCTGCGTCATCTGACCGATTTTCTGGGCGAGGCTCATGCTCGCCACGATTTCCCGCACGCGCGCTTCCAGCGCGGGATCGGCGGGAAGTCGGCTCTCGATCGCCGGCCAGTCCGCGTAGTGCGTCGGCTGCGGCATGCGATGACTGGAGGATGCCGTCACCGAAGATGGGGCGTCTTTCGCCGCTGCGACGTCAGCGGCCAGCGCGACGGCGCCGTCGACCGTCGCCAGCACGGCGCACATCAACCACAACCATCCGGTACGGAGCATCGGGAACCTCGATTGTCTGGAGCATTCGACTGACATAGTACAGACGTGCGGTTTCGGTCGAAGCACGCAGACTGTGTGCTGGTTCGCTTATCGCTTCGACAACCGGTACACCACCGTCTCCAGCGCGCTCACCCCTTCGGCGACGAAGCCCGGCTGCTGCGCGAGGATGTCACGGCGCTCCAGTGTCTCCACGTGCCAGTCGCGGCCATACAGCTCGCGCACCTCGGCTTCCGGCACGGCGAACGGCGGGCCCTGCTTTTCGTGTGGCGGATACTCCAGCGTGATCAGCAGGCCGCTGCAGCCGGCCGGCAGCAGCGCATGCAGCTCGTGCACGTAACGACGGCGCAGCGGCGGCGGCAGCGCGATCAGCGCGGCGCGGTCGTACACCGCCGCGCAGTCGGCCAGCACGTCGGTGTCGAGGCCGAACACGTCACCGCAGATCAGTTCGATATCGCCGGCCCGATAGTGGCGACCGTAACGCGAGTCGCGCACCTGCGGCGTCAGGCCGTGTTCGGCAAAGAACTGCGCGACCGCCAGCGGCGACAACTCCACGCCCAGCACGCGGTGGCCCTGCGCCGCCAGCCAGACGAGATCCAGCGACTTGCCAGCCAGCGGCACGAACACCAGGCTGCCCGGCGCCAGCTTCAGCGCCGGCCAGTGCTCAAGCAGCAGCGGCGTCGGCTTGTCCTGGTGAAAACCGATGCGGCCTTCGCGCCAGCGCTGGTGCCAGAAGTCGAGGTCCATGGTGTGGCTCCTGTGGGTGCGGGAATGACCCTGACACCTTTATCGCGGAAGTAGTCGTCGACAGCAACCGCCTCCGTCCCGCTACCGATCCTCAGAGCTTCCCGGTGCCCTGGCGCAGCCAGCGATTGATCAGGGATTTCTCATAACGCAGCGAATCCTGATCGGCAGCAGAGCTGGCGCTGAGAAAGGCCGGGTCTCGCAGCTTGCGGCTGCCCTCGCGCAGCACCTTGCCGTCGGCACCGTACAAGGTGAAGTGCAGGTCGATGCGCGGCGGATACACGTCCTTGATGATGCGCACCTCGTTGAAGTTGGGCCCACGCCAAGGCTCGTATTCGCCGGCACGGTCCACATCGGTCACCTCGATGTCCAGCCGCTGGCCTGGTGCCAGGATGCGCGAGGCACGCTGCACGATGTAGTCCTTGAGCGGTTTCAGATAAGCGTCGGCATCGATCGCATGCACCCCGAAGCTACGCTTCGCCTCGGTGAAGTGCTGCGGATCCTTGTAGTGAACGTTGACGTTCTCCGGCGGAGTTGTCGCCTGCGCCATGAGGGAAGCGAGGGCCACGCATGCGGCGCACAGCAAGCGGAGCAGCGGGGATGATTTCATGGCAGATCTCCCGGAACAGTACCGAGGTTCAGTATATGTCCGGGCCAAAAAGGCAGCGCCGTTTGCACACAAAAAATGGTGCGGAACGGTCAGCTCCTCCGGCCCGCCAGGCCCACTCGAACAGCGCACTCTGGCCCTGATATCGGCCCTAGTTTCTGCCCCCGGCGGCGCTGTTGCGACTGAGCGCGGCGGCACGGTTCATGGCTCGCCTTGCGTGGCGCTCATCGCCCAGTTGCTGATAAGCGTGGGCCAGTCCCAGGTAGAAACGCGAGTCGCCGTCGTAAAGGCGGATGGCCTGCCGGTAGTGCTGCACTGCACCTGCGTAATCGCCCTGCTTCTCTTCGTCCTCGGCCTGCAGGAACTGGAAATAGGGGTTTTCCACCTGGATCTTCTCGATACGCCGCTCATAGATGGCGCGGCGTGCCTCGTCGCCGTTGTTCCGGTACAGCGTCACCAGGTTGACCANCGCACTCGCGTTGGCGGGGTCGAGCGCCAGCGCCTTCAGGTANTCGCGTTCGGCCGCTCGCGGATCNCCCTGGCGCAGGTACAACACGCCGGCATTGGCCCAGGCGCCGGCATAGCGCGGGGCCAGCTGCANCGCCATGGCCATGTACGGCGCGGCCGCCTCGGGCGAGGCACTGGCAAGCAGCTCGGCGGCGCGGTTGTTGTAGTAGAGCGCGAGCAGACGCTGGTCGGAAATCGGCTTGGGTGGATCGCGCGCCATCACCAGATCCCGCGCCACATCCACCGTGAAATGCGCGCGGCCCATGGTGATTCCCGCGTTGGCGTGGTTGAACCCGTAGACGATGTTGTCGTCCACGCGCCAGGCCACGATGTCGTCAAGCTCCTGTCCGTAGGCCTGCAAGCCGGACTCGCGCGCCAGCGCCACGGTCAGCAGGGTGAAGGTCAGGCAGTTGGCCTTGCGTGTGCGGTAGGCCTGTTCCACGGTCAACGTGACGTCGGGGGAATACTCCATACCCAGGCCCGACTTCTGGAACAGGAAAACCGTCAGCCGTTCCAGTCGCGACTGTTCGGAACCGCCGGCAGCGATGACCTGTTGCTGCAGTTGCGCATGCAACTCCGGCGGCACCGCCATGACCTGCTCCGGGCGCGGCATCGGCGACACGGCCGGCGTGACCGTTGCAGGCACGGCAACCGACCATGCCAGGATTGCTGCGTACGCCCAGATCATCATGCCGAAACCCTCCACGCCTTGGGGCGGGAACGTTTACCGAGGCCAGTTTAGTCCTTTCGCAGGCGCCGGATCAGTGCGGTCATGGGCAAGCCGGCGCCAACCGGGCGGCGGGTGTTCACGCCGTGTTCTGGCCAAACCGCCGCGCGATGGCGACTTGACACCTTTTACTTTTTACTTTGCGTGACGCCAGATCCTTGTACCATCCAGCACAGGAGGCAACCAGCCGCAGACATGGAGTTCGGCTATGGATGCGATCCACTCCAAGAGTGAATTCGTATACGGACAAGTCAGACGCGCCCTGCGGTCAGGGCGCTACGCACCCGGGCAGCGGATCGATCCGGCCGGGCTCGCCGCAGAGTTCAAGACCAGTCCCACACCAGTTCGATTCGCCCTGTACCGTCTGGTCGGCGAAGCTCTGGTCGTCGATCATGCCCGCGGCGGACTGCACGTCCCGTTGCTCACCGAAGTCGCNATGCGCGACCTCTACGACTGGATGGAACGCCTGCTGCTGATGGCATGCGATATCGGCGCAGCACCGGCGACCCGAAAGACAGAGCNGTTGGAGCTTGCATCCACCGACGACGATCCGGTCAAGCTGACTTGGCAACTGTTCGACGCAATCGCCCNCGCGACAGCTCACAGGTCCTTGCACTANGCCGTGAAGCAGGCCAACGACCGNNTGGCGCCGATACGTCGGGCCAAGCAAGGATTGCTCGAGCACACCCACGAAGAGCTTTCGCAGTTGAACCGGCATTGGCAGGNATACGACATTCCAGCCCTCAAGTCCGCACTGCTCGACTATCACGAGCGCCGCAAGCAACTCGTCCCGTGCATTGTGGCGTTGCTGAGTGAGGGCGGCGATTACCTTCACTAGATCTCGCCGGGGTTCTACGCCGTTGGTCCGCTTTGCGGGACTACAGCGGTTGCCGTGAGAACTCGCGCTCCGAGCAGTGCCCATGCCAAGCAGCGTGTGTGCCCAGGTTGATGAGACCGGCTCGCCCTGGCGCTCAGTCTGCGTTGGTATGTGGCTACAGCGCGCCAATCTGGGAGGCGTCGACGCAGAGTCCGGCATTGCAGGGCGACCATCACACTCCCGGAATAATCACCGGATGACAACGCAATAATCATTTGAAAATCAAAATTTCCGACTCCTACGCTGCTCGCGTCATGGGACTGCCATGACGTAACCGCAGGAGATCGAAATGAACACGAACGAGAACATCCGCAACAACGCACAGGACGATGTCATCGAGCTCGGCGTCGCCAGCGTCGAGACCAAAGGAAACGGTGGATTTATCGAAGCCCTCGGCGACGATCCGCTCGCCGGCATTTCCGATGCATGACCAACGAGGCGCGCCGAAAGGCGCGCCTTTTATCTGGAGTGATGCAAATGGCGCAACTCAGACTGCATCGTGACCTGTCCTACTGCAGGGTCGATGACCACCTGGTCTTCCTCGACATCCAGAATGACCGCTACTTTCGTCTCACTGGATGCTTGGCATCTGCGTTGGTCGCTTACCTAGATGATGGCAATGCTCCAAGTAGCAGCGTTCGCAAATTGATCGAACGAAAGATATTGGTGGACGGGCTAGTCGACCCCGATTGCACACCGCTACCCGTCACAGAAACTCCCACGCACAGTGCGATGGAGGAGTTAGTTCACACCAGGCGCGCAACTTTCAGCGAGCTGCTGGACACCTTGGTCATCGTCTGCTCAACACACCGGCAACTGAAAACCCGTAGCTTGAAACAGACCCTGGGGAACCTTGCATCCCTTCGAGAAAAACGGACATCTAAAACTTCGATGTTCCGCCCAAGCGAAGCCCGTGCCTTGGAGGTAGCCGCCGCTTTCCGCAGCGCGCGTTTGTACGTTCCGATAGACATGTGCTGTCTTCTTGATTCCATCGCCATGATCAAGTTCCTGGCCAAGCGTGCAGTGCACGCCGATCTCGTGTTCGGCGTGACGGGAGACCCGTTCTCCGCGCACTGCTGGGCGCAAAGCGGCACCACAGTGCTGAACGACGCCCTGGGGAACGCGCTGGCTCATACGCCCATACGGGTGATCTGATGGACAGCGACTACATCGCCATCCTGGCCCCCACCGAAGAGGGTATCGATACGGCATTCCCCTATCTGACTGATGTGCTCTCCACGATGGGCATGCGCGTCCGCTACGCGTCGGGCGCGTTGACATTGTTCGGCACCGAGGACATCTCGACATTGCCGCTGCCAGGCGACGGGATACTCATCGGCCGCCTGTTTACGCAGGATGGAATCGCTGTCAATGACGGTGCAAGGCTCCAAGGGCTTACAGATCCAAGGCAGATCCAAAAGCACATACTGGAGACCTACTGGGGTTCTTACCTCATTATCCAACCCGATGCACAAGACCCGAGCGCGTTCACGATGACGCGTGCCCCATCAGCGGCCGGCAACCTTCCATGCGTCTGGTCGATAAGGAGCGGAGCTGGCTTCCTTACATCAGACGTTTCCCTGGCAATCCGGACTTGTCTCTACCGAAAGCGGATCAACTGGGACTTCATTGCCCATCGCCTGAGGTATCCCGGCTTAAAGACGCAGCGCACAGGACTCACCGAGCTCGCCGAGTTGTTGCCTGGGTGTGTGTTGCGCACAAGTGGCTTCAAGGTCTCGGTCCGGCAAGCGTGGTCACCTTGGGATTTTGTCGTCCGTGAACGCCGTTATAGGGACTTGGGCGATGCCGCAGACCAGATCCGTCACGCCGTCCAGAGTGCCGTCCACGCGTGGGCGGACATCGACCAGTCCATATTGCTGGAACTATCCGGCGGACTCGACTCTTCCATCGTCGCGGCGTGTCTACAGAACTGCCCTGCGCGCGTCGTCTGCTGCAATCTGGTTACCCCGGTTCCCGGGGTGGACGAGCGGCAGTACGCTCGCCAGATGGCCGTGCAACTCGGCGTCGAACTCCACACCGAACACCTTGGCTTTGACAAGGCATGTTTCGACTTCGCACCACCTCCCGACTCCGTTGCTCCCACGATGGGACCACTGCAGTACGTTGTGGACGAGGCCATGGAGGCCGCCGCCGAATACCACGGCACCACCGCTTACTACTCGGGAGGAGGAGGCGATTCGGTGTTCTGCTATCTCCGGACCGCAGCCCCCAGCACCGATGCGTGGAGAGCCCATCGTTTCGGCACCGCCATCACCGCCGTGAGGAATTTGGCCAACCTGCATCAATGCACATTCTGGAAGGCAGGCCGCCTTACCCTCTCCAAGTTGAGGCGACCACCTCAATCTCCCTTCCATCAAGATCCCACATTCCTTGCCCCAGGTTCGGCATGCGTGGAGCCGGAAGCGCATCCGTGGTTTGAGACTCCTTTGAATGCTTTACCGGGAGATAGGGAGCGAATATTCGATCTGGCTGCGAATCAGCTCTTCGAGGGTCAGGTAGCACGTAGATACAGGCGGCCGCTACGGTTCCCGCTGTTGTCACAACCCGTCATGGAAGCCTGCCTCCGCGCGCCCAGCTGGATGTGGATTGCAGGGGGCCGGAATCGCGCGGTCGCACGAACGGCGTTTTCCGGCCTCATGCCACCCGACGTATTAAACCGCCAAAGCAAGGCGACCTACATGAGCTATCTGGTCGCCGTGTACGAACGAAACAAACATCAGATCGAAGAGTTCCTGCTGTCAGGCCGCCTCGGGTCACAAGGCCTTCTGGATACACCCGCCCTCAGTACCTTTTTTTCAAAGCCGTTGCTACCACACGATAGAACCTTCCTCAGAATGTTCGACCTATGCATGGTCGAGAACTGGGTGCGCCATCAGCCCTAGGGCGCACCTCGTTGCACCATGTGTTCGTGACGCATGCTCGACTGCATGGAGCGCCAGTGGGCGTATTGCAATGCCTTGGATGGGTCCGGATCTTCGTACCCCTGCAGCCAAAATCGAAACCAGTCCAGATTGCGTGTGTACACGGCGAGCTTGTGCCGGGGCTGGAATTTGTTATGCGGCTCGTTGGGGAAAACATAGACGTCCGCGCGATTGCTCAGCATCAACGGAATGGCGTAGCCGAGTGCGAACAGGTATTCCTGCTCCGGAAACTGCAAAAGTATCGGGGCATGGATCTTCCCCAGGTTCAAGGTCGGCGAAATCTGTTGCCAGTGCGCCTTCGTCTCATCCGGGGCGCCCAATTGCCAGTTCTTGCGCAGCAGCGACAAGAACGGCTCGCCGATATTGCTGCCCAGCAGGTAGTACATCGACGAAATGGTTGGCGAGGACGCCGATGCTGCCGTAACCACATGGGAATGGATGAGTGTCCACATCGTCACTTCGCTTCCGAAGCTGAGTCCACCCATTCCGACCTTCGTTCTGTCGATCATGCCTTCCGAGGCGAGTCGCTCGACGGCACCCTCGACCGCCAACTGCCCCATGCCGTAGCGCTCATCCGCGTTGGGTGAGACCGAAGGCTCGTTGATGCAGAGTGTGGAGATGCCCTGCTCCGCCATCGTGGCCAGCGGCCACTCATCGCCCGTTCCTCCCCGCACAAATCCGTGGCAAAGGTAGTAGGTCACGAACAGCGGCGATGGTGTGTTGCCAGTCCGGCGCGCCGAGTAGAGCTGGCCGGTGAACGTCCTCCCTTTCGCGTCAGTCCAGCGCAGCAGTTGTGTTGGAATCTTGGAAAGGTCTTGCGCCAGAGCCTTGTTGGGATCGAACAGGACCTTCCGTGCGCCCGTCTGCAGATCGACTCGCTCCAACCGCGGCGGTCGATTGGCATTGGCCGTCACGCACGCCAGCGCCATGGGTGATATGCCACAGGTGCCGGGTCCCCAGCGCCCTTCCCCCCCGAACATACCGCTGGATGTGGCAACCAGATACACCGCGCCCGTGTCTACATTCCAGCGATAGATCGCCTGGGCGAACCCACGGTCGTAGGGCGTCACGGTGAAGATCACTTCGTCGGTTCCGGGGCGCCACTGCACGCCACTGATCCTCTTGCCGGTGCACGCCTCCGCCACGCATTTCACCAGGAGGCGTGCATCCCGGGCAGGCAGCATGGCCAGTTCGGTCCATGGTCGATCCGTCCTTGCTCCCGTACGCGTCAGCAGCGCGATGCGCCCACTTTTGCGATCGCGTGCCATTTTCCAGACGTGGTGCACTTGCTTGTCGAGGTCCGACGCCATGAGCACCGCAGGTGGCTTTTCGGATGACGGGATATCCCGCACCTCACCACGCGCCAGATCGATCGCCTTCCATCGATCCGGCACATCGGCAGTCAGGTCGATACGGTTGAACATGAGACCCAGACGCTGGGTGGTGAGCCGCCCCTCGACATAGCCGGATCGGAACAGGGACTGCCCGAGAGGCGTGGATCGGTCGACACGAATGCCGTGGTCGTATTCCGCCTGCTCCGCCGCCGCCACTTCCTCGCGGGTCGGCCCGGTGCTGTACTTCAGCGTCTTGCCGTCATCGCTCAACGCAAAGTCCCGCACATCGGCGTCGCTGCCGGTCACGCGTTCGGCGGTGGCACCAACGGCCGAAGCGCGCCAGACGTCGATGCGGCCATCCAGACGGGCGCGGTAATAGATCCAGTGTCCGTCCGGCGACCAGACCGCCGTGGCCGGAACAGGGACGCCGGCCGAGTCGCGCAATGGAACGCCACCGTCGCTTAAACGACGCGGTGGCGACGATCCATCCATCCGCTGGATGTACCAAGTGGTGTCGTAGGTGTTGCGCTCGATCGATGCCCGAAACACACGAAACGCCACATACGTACCGTCGGGCGACACCACGGGACTGCTGAAATCAGCGACCTCCACCAGTTGCCGTGGCGACACCGCGAACACTTGGGGAACAGCAGCAAGCACGCTCAGCAACATCCCCACGCTCAGGACGCGCCTGACGGCGGCGTAGAAAGGAAAAGACATCATGACCTCGCTCCTGTATCGGTATGGCAATGCACGGCTTTGTTCACCGCGCGGCATCACCAGTGCTTGGATACGGAAAGGCTCAGAAAGCGACCGACCGCCGAATAGTTGGTCGAGTCATAAGGGGCGTTGGTTCGCGAAGTGACCACATACAACGGCGGCGCGCGATTGAGCAGGTTCTGCGCCGACAACTCCAACGCCAGATTCGACCATGCGTCATCGCGTGCGCCGGTGTCGTAGCGCAGCGTGGCGTCGAAGGTGGTAAACGAGGCGCCCTTCCTGCCGTCGGCAGTGTTTGTCACCCCGCTCTTGTAGTTGCCGAACAGCGAAGCGCTGAAGCCACCCTGCTGCCAGACTGCGCCGAGGCGGCTGTTGATCCTGGCCGGATAGAACAGCGTGCCGGCCAAGTCGTAAGGGCTCTGCACGGCCGTCAGGGATTGTGTGCTGTCCAACCAACTGGCCGAGCCACGAACCGTCAACCGTCCCCTACCCACATCGATCTGGTACGACCCTGACAGATCGCTCCCTTTGATCTGCTGCCGGGATGCATTGACATACCGGCCATCGATGATCGCCACGACCTTGCTGGCGTCGTAAGGTGTGCCCACGTAGTTGTAGAAGTTGCTGGCGTTTGCAAGCGCCGCCGCCTGCGCGGCCCCGGTTGGATCGTAACTGACGAACTCCGCATAGATCGGATTGCCGAGGACAGCACTCCCGGTGATGGGTTGCAGGACCCGCTGGGTGTAGTCGATATCGAACCAGGTCAGCTCCGTCTCAAGACCGGTCAGGCCCTCCGGATGGAATGCCAGCGAGGCACTCCATGTCCGGGCCCGTTCGGGACGCAGGTCCGGCCTACCGCCCGACAGAAACAACGCCGTAGCATCCGTCGGATAACCAGCGCCAAAGTGCCCCGCGGGGTAATAGATAGCGTTCTGGGCCAAATAGCGTTGCAGGAGCGTAGGTGCCTTGAACGACTTGCCCCATGAAGCCTTCAACGAAAAATCGGCACTGGGCGAATAGATCGCCCCCAGCTTGGGCGTGGTCACCCTTCCATAGTCGCCATCCTCGGTGCGGACGGCGCCTGTCAGCGCAAGTCGCTCAATCCCGCCAATGCCCTGCTCCGGCCCGACCAATGGCAGGCTCAACTCGGCATAGGCAAAGCGGCCGCTCTGGCCATCATCGGCGTAGGTTGTGTTACCGCTCTTGTACAGAAAATCGTTGTATCGATAGCCTGCGCCGGTAGCCAGCCTTGCTTCGCCGCCACTTAGTGTGAACAACGGCCCTTCCGCACCGATCTCGTAAGTCAGGTTCTTGTTGCGGTACTCGCCGAGGCCGCTGGCGGTGACCGCCCCGCTCGCACTGCTCACCGTCGGCTGAGCATAAGACGTATGGTCTTTCCCGCCCGCCCCGCCAAGCGTGAGCGTCCAATCCCCCGGCAGCCATACTTCGATACTGGGCGCCACCAAGGTGGTATTGGTCTCCGCCTTGCGGAGATAGTAGACGCTGCCGTAGCCCGTCGCTGTATCCATATCCCGCTCGCTCCTGAGCGCATCCAAATGCAGTTCGACGGCATCTCCCAGCGATTGATGCAGGCTGAGCAAACCGCTGCGAAGATCGTTGCCCTGCCACAGCGTGGAAGGCCGATACATCGACTGGGTGTAGTCGCGTTGGTCCGAGTAGATCGGATCGTTGGAGGTTTTCTCCCCCGCCACAATTACGCCACCCGTGGTCCAGGTGGTGCCGGCAGTAGCGTTGTACTGGCGTGTGATGAGTCCGCCGTCGGTGGCGCCGCCATAGCGCGCGCCCACGGTCACGCCATCGAAGTCGCGCTTGAGGATCACATTGGCTACGCCCCCCACCGCGTCCGAGCCATAGATGGCCGAAGCACCATCCGGGACGATCTCAAGGCGTTCTATCGCATCAACAGGAATGGCACTGATATCGACCGTCTGCACAGCCCCGTCATAGGACATGCGACGACCATTGAGCAGGGTCAAAGTAGCGTCCGGCCCCAGACCGCGCAGATTGAGGCCCGAGCCACCCGTCAGGTTTTGATTGCTTTGCCCACCTTGCCCTGCGCCTGCCGCGACCCCCGGGTTCTGCCCCCCAGAGAAGTTCTGCGGCACGCTGCGGATGACCTCGCCGAGATCTGCGAAACCTTCCTGCTGGATCTGTTCGCTGCCGATCGTGATGACTGGTGAGGGCGTGGTGCCGCCGTGGATGCGCGTGCCGGTGACGGTTATGGTCTGCAGGTTGATTGCCACCGGCGCTGCGGACTTGTCGGTCGATTTTTTCGGTTGCGTCTTGGCCGGCACCTTGGCCACCGGCGCCCTACTCTGCGTGGTCGTGTCTGTCGTGGCGTCCTGGGCCATGGCCCACTCGCCCATGCCGGGGCCGGCGATGAGCAAGGCGATGGAAATGGCGCTGCGTAGCGTGGTTGTCTTCATGCTGCGTCCTTTGTTGTCCCCTGATTGGCGTATTGCCAGCCGCCGCTTGACCAACGGTCCGGATTGCAGCCGCCGGCTGCCTCCCCCTAGCCGACTTCGGCGTGATTGCGTCTGCGCCGACCACCAGGAAAAAGCCTTCACTGCTACGATAAACGTAGCAATGTTAACACTACGTTTTACGTAGTATCGATGTCAAGCTGCCACAGGGAAGCTTCTGCATATCGGAACCAGATATGCACGCATGACCGAGAAGCGACCAAGCACCATCTACGGACGCCGCCTACGCGAGGCACGAAAGAGCTACGGCTTCTCTCAGACGGACCTGTGGATAGCAATAGGGCTTGATGAGTCCGGTGCGGGTTCTCTCATCAGTCGTTACGAGACCGGCGCTCACCAACCGAAGCTGGGGATGCAGAAGCGAATCGCACGGGTACTGGAACTGCCATTGACCTACTTCTATACCGAGGACGACGCGGCGGCGCGACTGATTGCGAACTCTGCGCGAAGTGACAAACCGGTACAGCTACGCATTGAGATCAAGAACAGGAGGAGGCGGAAGTAGAGCTTCCGAGACTGACAGGTGGGTACATGCCGGCCCCGTTCATGCTCGCCCGTTACTTACGTGACCGTAACAAATCGGATCAGCAAGACGCCCGCTACTCCTTTTTGGCCTCCGCTGCAGGCAACGCCTCTCAGTCCGGATTCGCACCAGAACCAGCAGAATTGTGGTGCGTCGCATTGCTCACATCCTATAACTACGTTTAACGTAGTATCGCAGTCATGCGTGTATCTGGAAGCTTCCACACATGGAAGTTCGGGACACATGCAATCGTGGCTGACAAGGGATCGCTTCCCGTCTACAGCCGTCGGCTACGCGAAGCTCGCGAAGCCCGCGACATCTCACAACGCTCCTTAGGAATCGAGGCTGGCTTGGACGAATTCGTCGCCAGCACACGCGTCAACCGCTACGAAACGGGCGTGCACCAGCCCGATCTGCAGACCCTGCAGCGCCTTGCAGCGGCCCTCAAGCTACCGGTGGCCTACTTCTATGCTGAAGACGACGAACTCGCGCAGCTGATCAGGGACTTCAAGGGCTCGGGCAAACGCAAGCGCTGACAGCGCTAGATGGCCTAGAAAATCCGCATGGGCTGACCTGAGTGGGCGCGCTGAAGATGCGGATCTGTGGCACTAGGAATTGTGCCCCCGTCGTCGGTTCCACCTGACGTTCCGTGCCGGCTGGCTTACGCCTGGCAGCTTGGTCGGATCGGGCCAGACTTCGGGAGCAGGTTGATTCTGCCGCAGCGCTGTTGTCGGCGCTGTAGGAAATCCCCTCACAGAACGTCAGCCACAGCGGGTAATCCGACCATGGATCAAGCCCGACCCCGTGCGACGTACGACTCACAACACGCAGCCGGACGGCATCCGCAATGAGCGATGAGTGTTTGGAGCAGCCGGGCCGGCGAGCCACCCGAACCAGAAATGGTCGCGGCATAGATGTCCGAGTTAGCGCGACACAGGAGCAGTTACCAAGACTGGCGCGATCTTGGCGCCGCATAGAGCACAACCGTTGGCGGTGGGCGGAAGACGGGCACTTACTCTTTGGCACGACCAGAAAAGAGCAGTACGTGCCTATTGATCACAGTCGCGAAGTGGCGGCCCTGATTCGGAGTGGTCGAGGTGACTACAGTCTCAGCCTATGCGATCCTGATCCTTACAATTAGGGTCGGGGGGACCATGTATGTACAAGGACGAGCGGGATATCTTCTACTACGACGCGGTACCGCATGTTTGGCACAAGAAGTACAAAGGCTTATCTCCCTTTCCGCACTATGAGCTTGCCCGAGCGCTGGCGCATCTCTTCAAGAATGATCTGGCTGAAGTAACCAAGCAGAGCACGCGTCAGGCGATTTACATCACCGAAATCGATCTTTATTCGGATCGCTGTGAAATGCTAATTGGCTTCGCTGATCCAAACGCGGCCGACCCGACGTTCAATGATCGTCCGGCGAAGAAGCGGCGCGTTGTCCCAAAAGTTGGCGACGAAGGCCTGGAGCATTCCTCGCACATTGTTTGGTACTACGAAGATCAGACACTAAACAAGCCGTGCGCCTTCTACTTGGAAGGGGCAACCGGATTGAGTTCAACAGCCATCGTCAGATTCGTAAACAAGTTGATTCGAGAGTTCTGCAAGCTGTATCCAAAACATTTCACCGCTTTGGACCCTACAGACGCGCATCATGCAGACGGTACTCCCAAGCGAATTGGCTTGCGCCCGAGTCTGGAACTGCGAGGCCACCCATCGGCCGAGTTCATTAGGGACTTGAACGACGGCGAGATTGCAGAACTGGAACTTATCACCGAATCGAAAGCGGCAGATGTATGGGATGCCAATGGCTATGCCGTTGAGGATTATCGCGGTGTGCTGCTCAAGCCAAGCACGCTAAAGCATGTCCCTAAAGCAAAGAAATTCATTGACGGCGTTCTGAGTCCTGCGGTGAAGCATAACTACGAGAAGTCGCGCGTCGTGTTCAAGACAGAAGGCAACGTCAGAAAGAACGTCACCTTTTACTCTAAAAACTATCAGCTCGTTAATGACCTTAAGTACGTTAAAAAGAGCCGCATTAAGGGGCTTGGAGGCAAGCTGCCGAACGCCTTTGATACGATGCATGGGCCGATCATGGCTGAGGTCAGGCAGATCGCAACTGGCGGCGTTAAGCCGCTAAGCAAGAAAAAATTGGTCGTCTAGCAGATGATGGCCAAAATGCTCAAGGTGCTCGTTTCTCCGCTGACGTATCTTCAGATACGTCACGAGGCGAAGCGCTGGGCAGATTGGGGCTATCCGGTAGTCTTCGCGCTCCTATCAGCGTATTTAGTTCTTCGATACGGACGGACTGGTGCGATAGCGGGTCAAGATGGGCTGCTATCGAAGCTGCTGGTAGTTTCGTCCGTGCTTCCGGGTTTCTATATTGCTTCCCTCGCGGCCATTGCTACGTTCAACCGGCCAGGTATCGATGAACTAATGCCGGCTCCCACGCCGACGATAGTGCATCGTATAGGTGGGCAGAAGAACGAAATTGAGCTTACTAGGCGCAGGTTTCTAACCCATCTTTTCGCCTTTCTCTGCTTTGAGAGTTTGTCGGTCATGGTTGCGTGCATGTTTGCTTCGCTTGTGGGTGCACCCATTCTCGAAAATTTCGTTGTACCAGTTGCGTACTGCATGAAGATTGGCTTTGTGTTTCTACTGTTGCTGATGTTCTGGCAAATGTTGTTTGGAACCCTGCTGGGCTTGTATTACTTGGGTGACCGGCTTTACAGGTCTTATTGACCGCCGCGAGAGCCGGCAGCCGGGCGTCGCTTAGAGCACATCACGCAAGCTGCGGTCTCGACACGTAGGAAAAGACTGACACTTCTTATCGGTGTTGTCTGATGCTTTTTTGCGATCGAGTGGCTATTCACTCAGTCGGCAGCGCAAGAGGTTGCGGCTTTGCTACATAGCTTGCTCTCAGGGGGGAGACAATGGAGAAGATACTGCTTTTAAGCGGTGCGATAGGCGCTGGTAAGTCGTCTGTGGCCAAAGCACTAGGCGAGCGCTATGAATTCCAGCGAATTAGTAGCAGTGGTTACCTCAAAACCTATGGCGAAAAAATATGCCCTGGGGAAGAAAGGCACCAGCTACAAAATCTCGGCGATAGGCTCGACGAAGAAACTGATTTCATTTGGATAGTAAGAGACGTCGCTATCCCTGCTATCAAGATGGCCCCTGAGATCGACAATTGGCTCCTCGACGCAGTGCGCAAGCCACGCCAAGTCATGCATTTCCGGGAGCACTTCGGTCGAAAAGTTCATCATGCTCACCTCACCGCACCGGAGGAGGTTCTTCAGTATCGCTATAGGCAACGCGCCGAGCCTGAGGACACTACATATGAAGAGGCCATTAAGCATTCCAACGAGATAGCGGCCCGCTCGCTGCAAGGTATCGCAAACGAAACCTTCGATACCACGCAGCTATCCCCTGTCGATATCGCAGAACGCGTGATGCGCTCGTGGAATGACAAGTTATGAACAATCGGCAGATTTTAGTTATCAGCGGCAAGACATGCACTGGCAAAACGGGTTTAGCTGACTTACTTGAGCATGAATACGGATTTTTCGTGGTTCGCACTCGAGACGTTTTGTCCCAACAGCTCCATCTGACCCCGCTGAATGCAGATCGTGCATCTCTCATCAATCAAGGCCATGAGCAGGATCGGGCGACTGGTTCAAAATGGGTGCTTGAAGCCGTTAGACGCGCCGTGGAAGGGTTGTCGCCAGACTGTTCAGTTGTGGTCGACCACGTCAGTAGCTCTGAGCAGGTCCGTGAATTTCGCAAAACTTTTGGGCCGAACTTAGTGCACGTGCACTTGTGGGCAAGTGCTGCCACGCTCGATGAGCGATATGAGGCCGGCGAAGGAAGCAAACCGGATGCGAGACCATATGATGAAATAGATCATCTCAAGGACGATGATGAAATCCGTGCGCTTAAACACGACGCCGATGTGCGCATTTATACGAGCCGGTCAGACGCTCGCGACACACTCGTTCGAGTCGCCGCAAGGCTTCACCTCTTTACTCCACCCGATGTTCGCCTAGTCGATGTGCTGATCGGCGGCCAATACGGCAGCGAGGGTAAGGGCAATGTAGTGTCTTATCTCGCCCGAGAGTACGACGTGATTGTGCGCGTTGGCGGGCCGAACGCCGGGCACACCGTAGCAAGTATCCATGGGCCCTATACGTACCATCACCTTCCGTCAGGTTCTCGTGACGTAACGGCGCGCCTGCTTTTGGGGCCGGGCATGACGATAAATTTGAAAGGTCTATTTGAAGAGATCGAACAATGCAACATCACTGCAGATAGGCTCTATATCGACCCTCAAGCTCTCATCATTGAAGACGAAGACATCACCACAGAAAAGGGCCGACTCGTCGGCTCGATAGCTTCAACGGGAAGCGGAAGCGGTGCTGCGATGGCGAGACGCATACTCAAGCGTGGAGATGAATCCATACGCCTTGCCCGTGACGTACCCGAGCTCGAACAATACGTAGGCACAAAGGGGAACTATAGGGGCACCACGACTGACCGTCTCGAAGAAGCCTACCGTGCTGGTCAATCTATCCTTCTTGAAGGCACCCAAGGTAGTGGATTAAGCATTTTTCACGGCATCTACCCCTATGTCACTTCACGTGATACCAACGTCGCCGGGTGTCTTGCGGAGGCAGGCATCTCGCCAAGTCGCGTACGGAAGATACTCATGGTCATCCGACCCATGCCTATTCGCGTCGGTGACCCCGATGGCGTGGAGGGCCGCACGTCTGGCCCTCTCAAGCATCCGACAACCTTCGACGACGTAGCAGTGGAAGCTAAGCTTGAAGCAACGTCCCTGCACAAGGCAGAAAAAACTTCTACGACAAAACGCAAACGTCGTGTTGGTTGGTTCGAGTGGGAGCAGTACCGCAAAGCCTGCGCGCTGAACGCTCCAACCGATATTGTTCTCGCCTTCGCTGACTATGTGGAGGGAGAAAATAAAAATGCTCGGCGCTTCGAGCAACTGACACAAAAAACAATCAAATTCATTGAAGAGCTGGAGCGCGTGGCTCAGGCCCCAGTGTCTCTCATCAATACTCGCTTCCCTCGCGAACCGGACGGCACAGACGATCTACGCAGCGTCATCGACCGCCGAAATTGGACGGCACGCTCCTCTATACAGGCACCCTATGGACGTCGAAAAACTGATTGAGCTTTACCCAAAGCTCTACCACATGGCTGAAGCCGGAAGCTGGCCCAGCATAAGAAAACGCGGTCTTATGTCAGCTTCCGCTGTACTCGACCACTTCGGGTTAAAAGGCCGAAATCGCAGGCCGTACGAATGCGAGCAGCGCACGAGCAAGATGGCCGTTCTACCTGGACAGCCTGACGAGATCGTTCTTCGTGACCAGAAGCCAATGCCTCCAGATCGCTTGGTAAAAGCGCTGATCGACGGCTCTACACCTGACGATTGGTATCAACTGATCAACGAAAAAGTATTCTTCTGGGCTGAAGAGCATCGCTTACTTCGACTACTGGGCGCACGTGAGTATCGCCATCTCGAACATGACGTATTGACCATCGACAGCGCGCCATTCGTACGCGCTTATGCGGACCAAATCTGGCTTTGCCATATGAACTCAGGCAACACTTGGCCAATGCCTCATGCACGTGGTGTGGACGTTTTCAAGCGCATTCCATGCTATCCATCCAATACGAGAGGCAACCCGACCAAGCCCGTAGTAGAACTGGTCGTCGACCATTGTGTGCCCAACATTTCGCGATTTGTCATTGAAGTCCGAAGGATGCGCGGCAGCGAGGTACTTGGTCATATACCGCCGTGAGCCGCTTCGACCTATCTGGTCTGGTCATCCAATTTAGGGGAATGGAGGTTATTAAGCAGCACCATCCTACTCAATCACTGACATGAGTGACTGAGCACTTCGCACGACGAGCCCACGCTTGAATTTTTCTTTCGTCCCCGCGCTAAATGCTTGCCCAAAGCGTCGCAACGTACGCGAGCTCGGCCTCGACCATAGGTAAAAAACTGGCTGAAGCACCAGATGAAACAAAGAGCTTCGAGCTTCTGACGTCAAGGACGCTCATTGTTGCCGGGCCGGCTGGGTCGCTCAGTGCGTTATCCATTAGGCCCACTATTAAATCCGCTCTAACCTTCGAAAGTTTTTCACCTTTCAAATAGAGCTTAATTAGATAGGGCTCGCCATTAATTCTAAGCCCCAACTCGGGATTTATAGAAACATCCACTCCAGAGCGCGAAAATATTTTGCTTGGCGGCTGGAACCATTCAAGCGATTTCGTACCCCACCATTTTTTGTAACCTGCTATGGCCGCGGGATAGTTCGCAATTCTGTTTCTTTCGTTAACCTTCGAGATTATTTTCGCAAGCTCGGTGCGAGCACCAGCAGCTTTGTGTATTCCGATGATTCCATCACGGAATTGTTTATAGAAGTCGATCGCAGGCTGGTAGTCCGGCCGTAACTTGATCTGCGCAACCTTGGTCGCCTTCGGAGACCCGGACTTGGAAACAATATCAACCAAATCCGTCAGAGATATCCGCATGGCGCTCCTCTCCCTATAGATACAACCCGAGCAACCGCTCGTCCCTACCTAATCACATACTCACCCGCACTTCGAATACCCACAATTCAAGCACGTCTGGCACCCATCCATCAGCACCAGCGCCTGCGTATTGCACTTCACGCACAGCGTGGCACCGGGCGGGAAGCCGGAGTCGTTGATCTCGCCCTTGGCACTGGATGCCGCGGCTACGTCAGTATTTTTTTTTGCCCCGGCCGCCTCGTAGGCGGCGCGCTTCTCGGCGATCAGCCGGCGCGTGGCGTCGTCCATCTCCGGATCGTGGATCAGGCCGATGTTCTTCATGTGCTGCTCGATCACCGCGCCGATCTCGGCGACGATCGACGGCATGTAGACGCCGCCGGCCTTGAAGTAGCCGCCGCGCGGGTCGAACACGGCCTTCAGCTCTTCCACGATGAAGGTGACGTCGCCGCCCTTGCGGAACACGGCGGAGAGAATGCGGGTGAGCGCCACGATCCACTGGAAGTGGTCCATGTTCTTCGAGTTGATGAAGATCTCGAACGGGCGGCGCTGCTCGTGCGGGGTGCCGGCGTTGAGCACGATGTCGTTGATGGTGACGTACAGCGCGTGCTCGAACAGCGGCGACTTGACCTTGAAGGTGGAGCCGACCAAGGTTTCCGGGCGCTCCACGCTTTCGTGCATCTGGATCACTTCGGCCTGGCGCAGTTCTTTCGGCGCGGCGGCGGTGACCGGGTTGGCGGCAACCTTGTCTTCGGGTTTGAC
>JGI25164J39214_1000470_pt1 | contig 20270 bp, 9 predicted proteins | sample AraplaCL_Cvi_mMS_FD_39214 | JGI IMG/M metagenome (IMG submission 39214)
TGCGCGCTCGCGGGTCGCAAGATATTGCAAAAACAGTGGAATCCAGTAGCCAAAGTGTCATAAACTGCCGTTAAAGTTGGCTTAACAATTTGTTGGCAGACGGGGTGGTCCCGTCACCTTCGCGTCACGAACCACCGCAAAACCACAGCACGGAATCGACAGCATGAGCGGGTGCCGCGTTAGCGGCGGCTGCCCCTCATAACTGCGTTCCGTAAGTCCCAGTTTCCTTATGTTGCGAGTCTCAGGGGTTCTTCCATGATGAATAGTTCAATTCGCGCAAAAATCTTGCCGCTGGCCATTGCCGCATTGTTGGCCGTGGCGCTGCCGGCGATTGCCCAGGACACTTCGTCCGCGATCTCCGGCCGCGTGCTGGATGCCAGTGGTCAGCCGGTTGTCGGCGCCACTGTGCAGATCGTGCATGAGCCGTCTGGCACCACCAAGATCACCACCACGGGTGCGGACGGCCGCTATTCGGCGCAGGGTCTGCGCGTCGGCGGTCCGTTCGACGTAACCGTCTCCAAGGCGGGGCAAGCTCAGGCTGTGCAGAATAATGTGTACCTGCAGCTGGCCCAGGAAACGCCGGTCAATCTGACCATGGGCGCGGAGCAGGCGAAGAATGTTCAGAATCTTTCCGGCGTGACGGTGTCGGCCAATGCCTTGGCGCAGACATTCTCGTCGGACAACAAGGGCATCTCGACGAACATCTCCAGCCGTGAGCTGGAAGCCACGCCAACTCCTGGTCGCTCAATCCAGAACATCGTGCGCCTCGACCCGCGCATCGTGGTAACGGACCGTGCTCGCGGCGAAATGTCTGCCGTTGGTCAGAACAGCCGCTACAACAACATCACCGTGGATTCGGTCAGCGCGAACGATCCGTTCGGCCTGAACGCGAATGGCCTGCCGACACTGGGTACGCCGATCTCGCAGGACACGATCCAGGAATACAACATCTCGACCGCGAACTATGACGTTGCGACCCGTCGTGGCCTTGGCGCAACTGTCAATGCGGTGACCAAGAGCGGCACCAACGATTTCCATGGCTCTGTGTATTACGTGTTCCAGAACCAGAGCATGATCGGCAATAACGAAACAGGCGCCAAGTATCAGGGCTTCAATCGTCAGTGGACCGGCGGCGCCACCGTCGGCGGTCCGATCATCAAGGACAAGTTGTTCTTCTTCGCATCGATGGAGAAGAGCACCCAGATCGGTGCCGGCAGTCCTTACGGTCCGGTAGATTCCAGTGCGGGCACACCGATTCCGGGTCTGACCTCGGCCATGGTGCAGCAGGTACGTGACGCAGCCAAGGCCGTGGGTATCACCCAAGATCTTGGCTCGGTCGGTGGCGGCAATTCCAATCTGGAAGACAAGCGCTATCTGGGCAAGATCGACTGGAACATCAACAACGATCACCGCGCCAGCTTCACCTACAGTCAGACCAAGGAAAACAAGCCGATCATCACCGGCAGCACCACCAAGCTGGTGCTGTCCAGCGGCTGGTACAAGACCAACCTCGACAGCAAGAGCTACGCGCTGCATTTCTACGATGACTGGTCGCCCAATTTCTCGACCGACACGACTGTGTCGTATGCCAGCTTTGACCAGCTGCGCGGCCCGTACAACGGTGTCGCGATGCCGGACATCACGGTGTATCCCAACACTTTCAGCGGCCCGGCGGTGGAGTTCGGTACCGAATATTCCAGTCAGGCAAACGTGCTGAAGACGTCCACGCTGAGCGCAGCCTGGGCCGGCACCTATCTTGTAGGCGACCACGCCATCAAGGGTGGCTTCGATTTCGAGAAGGACAAGTTCTACAACCTGTTCCTGCAGAATGCCTATGGCAGCTACACGTTCGAGGACGGCAATGGCAAGAACGGCCTGCAGAACTTCCTGAGCAAGTATTACTACCAGTACTTTTACAATCGTCCGGCGAATGGCCTGACCCAGGCCCAGGTGGCGGCCAATTACGGCATCAAGCAGTGGGGCGTGTTCCTGCAGGATACCTGGCAGGTCAACAGCAACCTGTCAGTGCAGTACGGCGTACGTGTCGACATTCCGCTGGTCGACGATCAGCCGCTGTACAACCCCACCTTCGCGTTGGCGCCGGGCTACGATCCGGTGAAGAAGATCCAGACAGGCGGCTTCGGTCGCAGTAACCAGACCACGATCAATGGCAACCGCGTGGTGCAACCGCGCATGTCGTTCAACTACAACTTCAACACCGAGCACATGACCCAGCTGCGCGGTGGCGCGGGTCTGTTCATCGCCAACCCGCCGAATGTCTGGATCGGCAACATCTTCTCCAACTCCGGCGTCACCCAGACCCAGTACAACTGTGGCCCGACGCGTCCTGCGCCGTGCAACGGCACCAACGTGCCGGCCTTCAGCCCGGATCCGTACCATCAGAACGATGGTGCACTGGGCGCGGGCAAGATGACGGTGAACACTGTGTCGCCGGGCTTCCAGCTGCCGAGCGCATGGAAGCTGAGCCTGGGCTTCGACAAGGAATTGCCGTGGTGGGGTCTGGTGGCGACGGTCGATTACGAGCACATCATCCAGCGTGATGCGATCCTCTACCAGAACCTGAATCTGGGCATCCCGCAGATGGTGGCCGGCACGGCCAACGGCATGTTGCCCGACGGTCGCGAGACGTTCTACAAGTTGGCAAACAAGGATCCGAAAGCGACTGGGCAGGGGACACGCACCGGTGCCAATGCGGCCTTCGGCGACGTGATCAACCTGGCCAATACTGGCCGCGGCACGGCGGACAGCCTGGCGTTGTCGTTGAAGAAGTCGTTCTCCGACGACTGGTCCGGCATGGTCGGCTTCACCTGGAGTCGTGCGTCCGAGGTCAATCCGGGCACGTCCAGCGTGGCTACCTCGAACTACAAGTACAACTTCGTCACCAACCCGAACGAGAACGTGGCGAGTCCGTCGAACTACTCGATTCCGCGTCGCGTGATCGCCGGCCTCAACTGGCAGCATCGCTTCTTCGGCGATTATGTCACCAGCGCCAGCGCATTCTTCGACGGCCACAACGCGTCGCCGTACAGCTGGTCGTTCGGCAACGACGCCAATGGTGATACCTACGTCAACGATCTGGTCTTCATTCCGAAGCCGGGTCAGGTGGAGTTCCGCAACACGGTGACTGCCGCCCAGCAGCAGCAGTTCTTCGATTACATCCAGCACAACGATTACCTGAAGGACCATCAGGGCCAGATCGCCAAGCGCAACGGCGACCGTGCCGGCTGGATCAATCAGCTTGACCTGAGCTTCAGCCAGGAGATCCCGGGCCTGTTCAAGGGCAACAAGGGCATCGTCAAGTTTGATATCTACAACTTCACGAACATGCTGGACAAGCATTGGGGCATTGAGAAGCGCCAGGGGTTCCCGGGCGGCCGTCCGCTGGCCGATTTCTATGGTGTGAACCCGGTTACGGGCAAGTACATCTACGATATCTCCTGCGGTGGTGCGGCAACCTGCACCAACTACATCGACAAGAACGGCAACTACAATCCGCTGGCGGTTCCGACCTACATCAACAACAACGACGATCTGGCCCAGCGCTGGTCGGTACAGTTGACGGTGAAGTACACCTTCTGATTTGTCAGCAAGCTAGCAATGCAACCGGCGCCCGCAAGGGCGCCGGTTTTTTTGTGTCACGGCTTGACCGCGAGCAAGCGGAGCAGGAAGCTACGCGATCTGTCTCGCTCGACGCGGGCGCACCATCCGCGAAGAAGCGGCAAGGAGAGCAATTCGAATGAATGACACACAGGTCACTGTGGCCGGAAAGGCGGCTACCGTCAGCGCGCGTATTTCACCGGTCGGCGGGCTGGATATTCTTTCCCGCAACGAGGTGGCGCGGNTGCGCGGTGCCAGCGACTCGGGNCTGCATGCNTTGCTGCGNCGCTGCGCGCTGGCGGTGCTGACGTCGGGCAGCATCAGTGACGATCCGCGGGCGATCCTCGAGCAGTATCCGAATTTCGATATCCAGGTGCTGCAGCAGGACCGCGGCATCAAGATCGAGCTCAGTCATGCGCCGGCACAGGCTTTTGTGGACGGCCAGATCATCCGCGGCATCAATGAGCTGCTGGTGGCCGTCGTACGCGACATCGTCTACGTGTCGACCCAGATGGAGCAGATCGGTGTCGACCTGGGCGGCTCGGCCGGGCTGACCCAGGGTGTATTCGAGATCCTGCGCAACGCACGCATCCTGAAACCGCACATCGATCCCAATCTGGTGGTGTGCTGGGGCGGCCACTCGATCTCGCGCGACGAATACGAATACACCAAGCTGGTCGGCTATCAACTGGGCCTGCGCGGGCTGGACATCTGCACCGGTTGCGGCCCGGGCGCGATGAAGGGGCCGATGAAGGGCGCGACCATCGCGCATGCCAAGCAACGGCGTCGGCACAACCGCTACATCGGCATCACCGAGCCGGGCATCATTGCCGCCGAATCGCCGAACCCGATCGTCAATCACCTGGTGATCATGCCGGATATCGAGAAGCGGCTCGAAGCATTCGTGCGCATGGGGCACGGCATCATCGTGTTCCCCGGCGGCGTCGGTACCGCGGAAGAAATCCTCTACCTGCTCGGCATCCTGCTGCACCCGGACAACGCGGGCACACCATTCCCGCTGATCTTCACCGGGCCGCGCGAATCGGCTGCCTACTTCGAGCAGATCGANCGTTTCCTGCGNCTGAGCCTGGGTGACGAGGTGGCACAGCACTACCAGATCGTCGTGNATGATCCGGCGGCGGTGGCGCGGGCGATGATCAAGGGTATCGACAAGGTGCGCCACAACCGGCTGGACACCAAGGACGCGTTCTTCTTCAACTGGGCGCTGCAGATTCCGCTGGAGTTCCAGTTGCCGTTCCGGCCCACCCACGAGGCGATGCGTGCGTTGCAGATCCATCATGATCGCCCGCGGCATGAGTTGGCGGCGGATCTGCGCCGGGCATTCTCAGGCATTGTCGCCGGCAACGTGAAGGAGGAAGGCGTGCAGGCGATCGAGCAGCATGGCCCGTTCGATATCGACGGCGATGCGGACATCATGCGCGCGCTGGACAAGCTGTTGCAGGCGTTCGTCCAGCAGCACCGGATGAAGCTTCCCGGTGGCGCGGCGTACGTGCCGTGCTACCGGGTGTTGACCACCTGAGGAAGGGGCGAAAATTGCTTGCGATGGCTTGACAGCTCACTGCGCTCTCGACAAACTACGCAGCTCACGCCCGAATAGCTCAGCTGGTTAGAGCACTTGACTGTTAATCAGGGGGTCGTTGGTTCGAGTCCAACTTCGGGCGCCACGTTTGATGAAAAGCCGGCATAACTGCCGGCTTTTTGTCTTTCTGTGGCGATGATCCCGCTCATTCCATCCGCGCGCACTCTGCGATTTCGCTGNTGCTGGCCNGAGCGCCNCGGACACGGCCAGCGTTGGAAACCACCACGCTGAGTGCTTGCTGTGGCTTTGATCGCTGACAGAACAGCAGGGTGATGTTGCTGCCACTCGCGCTGCCATCGGGGCCGAAGCGCACGAAGCGCCGCCCATTGCTACTGCTGACGATCAATTTGCCGGCGTAGCCGGCGCCGGTATATAGCGCGCCGTGGTCGGGCTGATTGTTGCGATCGGCGTCGTGGCCAAGCAGCCAGCCGTTGTCCCAGCGCGTCTCGGCGCTGCAGCTGCTGCCATCGCGAGTCGGACAGAACAAGGTGTGCTTGCCGGTGATGACAGCAGTCTCACGGGCGTGTCTCAGTGCTGCGATGAAATCCGTCTGGGCGACCTGCAGCTGGTTGCGGCTTAGCAGTTGCTTCATCGAGGGTATGGCCATGCCGAGGAGTCCCGTGATGATGACGAGTACCAGGATCTGTTCGACCAAGGTCACGCCACGCTGCCTGCGCTGTAGCCCAGCATTCCTGCGAACATTCACGGCGTCATCCCTGCGCGGTTCGGGAGCTTCATGCTAGGGCGATGATGGAATGCATCCAGCAGCCGGACGGTTGCGCGGGTGTCGGCCTCTGCTGACGTACCCTGTCAGCAGGCTCGATTTAAAATGCGCTACCGCGCCCACATCTGTAGCCGATGACTGACCGCTTCCAACTCGTTGCACCCTATCAACCTGCGGGCGATCAGCCGCAGGCGATCCAGCGTCTTTCTACGGGCTTCGAGGCAGGCCTGGCTGCGCAGACCCTGCTCGGCGTCACCGGCTCGGGCAAGACCTACACGATCGCCAACGTGATCGAGCAGGTACAGCGACCGACCATCGTGATGGCACCGAACAAGACGCTGGCCGCGCAGCTGTACGGCGAGTTCAAGGAATTCTTCCCGAACAATGCGGTGGAGTATTTCGTCAGCTATTACGACTACTACCAGCCGGAAGCCTACGTGGTGGCGTCGGACACCTTCATCGAGAAGGATTCCTCGATCAACGAGCACATCGAGCAGATGCGGCTGTCGGCGACCAAGGCGCTGCTGTCGCGCCGCGATTCGATCATCGTGGCCACCGTGTCGGCGATCTACGGACTCGGCAATCCGGAAGACTACCTGTCGTTGCGATTGATCCTGGCCAAGGGCGAGCGTATCGACCAGCGCAAGCTGATCCATCAGCTGACCGAACTGCAGTACACCCGCAACGAAATGGAGCTGCATCGCGGCACGTATCGCGTACGCGGCGAGATCATCGATGTATTCCCGGCCGAATCGGAAATCGAGGCGTTGCGCATCGAACTGTTCGACGGCGAGGTGGAGAACCTGTCGTTGTTCGACCCGCTCACCGGCGAGACGATACGCAAGGTGCAGCGCTACACGGTCTATCCGCGCACGCATTACGCCAGTACGCGCGAGAGCGTGCTGAACGCGATCGAGACGATCAAGGTCGAGCTGAAGGAACGGCTGGAACAGTTGTACAAGGACAACAAGCTGGTCGAGGCGCAGCGGCTGGAGCAGCGCACGCGCTATGACATCGAGATGATGGCCGAGGTCGGCTACTGCCAGGGCATCGAGAACTACTCGCGCCACCTCACCCGGCGCGCGCCCGGCGAGCCGCCGCCGACGCTGTTCGACTACCTACCGTCCGACGGCCTGCTGGTGGTCGACGAATCGCATGTCACCGTGCCGCAGCTCGGTGCGATGTACAAGGGCGACCGTTCGCGCAAGGAGACCCTGGTGGAATTCGGCTTCCGGCTGCCGTCGGCGGTGGACAACCGGCCGCTGCGTTTCGAGGAGTGGGAAGAACGTGTGCCGCGTGCGATCTACGTCTCCGCCACCCCGCGCGACTACGAGTTGCACAAATCCGGCGACGCGGTGACCGAACTGGTGGTGCGCCCGACCGGCCTGGTCGATCCGGAAGTGGAAGTGCGTCCCGTGCGTACCCAGGTCGACGACCTGCTCAGCGAAGTGCACAAACGCGTGGCGATCGGCGATCGCGTGCTGGTCACCACACTGACCAAGCGCATGGCCGAGAACCTCACCGAATATCTGGCCGAGCACGACGTGAAGGTGCGCTATCTGCACTCGGACATCGAGACGGTCGAGCGCAGCGAGATCATCCGCGACCTGCGCCTGGGCGAGTTCGACGTGCTGGTCGGCATCAACCTGCTGCGCGAGGGCCTGGACATGCCCGAGGTGTCGCTGGTGGCGATCCTGGACGCCGACAAGGAGGGTTTCCTGCGCTCCACCGGCTCGTTGATCCAGACCATCGGCCGCGCCGCCCGCAACGTGCGCGGCAAGGCGATCCTGTACGGCGACCAGATCACCCGCTCGATGCAGGCGGCGATGGACGAAACCGCTCGCCGCCGCGAGAAACAGCTGGCATGGAACGAACAGCAGGGCATCGTGCCGACCACCATCGTGCGGCGCATCGCCGACATCATGGAGGGTGCGCGCAGCGAGGCGGGTAATCGTCGGGGCAGCAAGTCCTCACGCAGCCGCGCGGTGGCTGAACAAGCCGCCGACTACGCCAGCCTCAACCCGCAACAGACAGCGGGCATGCTCAAGAAACTCGAGGCACAGATGTACAAGCACGCGCAGAACCTGGAGTTCGAGGACGCCGCCCGACTGCGTGACCAGATTCACCAGTTGCGCGAACAGGTCCTGCGCTGAGTCGGCAACGGGGCCGCCTGCGGGATATTGTCGGGCGCCGGCAGCTCCCGTATACTGCGCGGCTCGCGTAGCTGGTTTGCGCGATACGGGCGGTTAGCTCAGCGGTAGAGCACTACCTTGACATGGTAGGGGTCACAAGTTCGATCCTTGTACCGCCCACCAATTCCTGGCCCATCGATCTGGTGGGGCTAAGAGGGGAATCCGAGAGGGTTCCCCTTTTTGTTTGTCCCCGGTGGACGCGCCGCATCATCGTGCGAAAAACCGTCCGTCAACGCGGTTGGGCGAGAGCCACCGCGGCCGCAAGCCGATCATTTTCCAGCTTCGACTCGCCGCAAGGGATGTGCTTCGGTGTTCAGCACCACCTGGTCGAGGTCCAGTGCGTCCTTTGGCGCGAACAGCAGCCAGAAGTACTTGAAGGTCTCGGCCAGGGCGAAACTCTCCATGTGATCGGCCTGCTGCTTGGTGACCACGTTCTCGATCGCGGTGTAGCCGTCGTCGGTACGCGCGTACTTCACGAAGTCGTCGAACATCTCCTTGCCTTGCAGTCGCCACTTCGGATTGCCGTCCAGCCGCTGCAGGTACCACGCCGACTCGACGATCTCCGGGCGCAGTGGATAGCCGGCCGAGACCACTTCCATCTTGCGGTAGTCCAGCGTTTCGGGTTCGATGCCGTGCAGCTGCCACATGCGGAAACCGGAATCCTGCAGGCGCGCGGCNCGCGGCACGTCGCCCGAATACGCCAGCAGGCCGGGCAGGAAGGCGTCCAGCGCGCCGTAATANGGCTCGGTGCGCCGGCCGGTGGCCATGTCGGCGTGGCCGTACCACAGCGAGCCGTCGACGTCGTCGGCCAGGTACGTGTCGATGCCGGCGATGCTGGTCTTCCACATGTCCAGGCAGTCCTTGTCTCCGAACAGCTTCCAGCACTTCCACAGGTATTCGTAGTACGAATCGATGCGTCCGCTGACATGCGCCGACGTGTGGGTCCACGCGCCGGTGCGCACGTCGATGGCGTCGCCGACTAGGCCGGTCTTCGGGGCGCGGCGCTTGAAGGTCTCGACCAGCGCGCGCTTGGCCTTGTCGTAATACGCCTGCTTGCCGGTCAGGCGGGCGAGGGTGCCGTATTCGAGCAGCAGGGTGCCGGTCTCGGCCGGATTGCTTTCATAGCCGCGCACCTGGCCGGTGCGCAGGTTGACCTGGGTCCACGGCAGACCGGTCGGCGAATCGAACACCGGCAGCATGCGCGTGGCCAGGTCGTCGGCCAGCGCCAGCAGCTTCGGGTCGCCGGTCAGCTGGTAGGCCGAAAGCAGGCCGCCGAGTTCGCGGATCGTGGTCTCGAAGTGGCTGACGTAGATGTCCTTGTCGAACGACAGCTTGTCGACGATCAGCTTGTGCGCATCGTCCGCTTCGTCCTTCAGCCCGAGCAGGATCAGCGTGTCCAGCGCGTCGACCGGGGTCATCAGCAGGGTTTCGGCGTACCAGTCGTGCGGCTGCTTGCTCAGCGGCTTCACGTCGTCGTGGCCCCAGGCGTACTTGCGGTAGCCCTGCCACGCGTGCTGCGCCTCGGCGCGAACGCGCAGGGCCATTTCCGCAGCCTGCGCGTCGGTCATCGCCGCGTCTGTCACGATGGCCTTGGGTTCGGGGGAGGGGGGGGGCGCCTTCGCGGTGCAGGCGGTGCAGAGTGCGACGAGCAGCAGGGGAGCGATTTTCTTCATCGGATTCGTTTCAACTCGATTGGAGGGCGATGCGTGCGGATCAGGCCTTGGCGCGCAGCACGGCCAGCACGTCGTGGCAGGCGCCCATGGTGTGGTAGTCGGTCTTGCCGGCGGGACTCTTCTCGTCGTCGTACTTGTGGTTCTCTCGATCGAGGATGCGGTACCAGGCGCCATGCTCGTGGTCGATCATGTGCTGCCAGGCGTAATCCCACAGCCTGTCGTACCAGCGCCAATAGGCCTCGTCGTCATTGGCGACAGCGAAGCGTGCGGCAGTGGCGATCGATTCGGCCTGCACCCAGAAATACTTGTCCTCGTCGCAGACGAAGTTCTCGCCGTCGGGCAACGCGCGGCCGGGAATGCCCTTGCGTAACGCCTCCGGGGCGAAGCCGTAAACGAGGCCGCCGAAGTCGGCATCCCATGCCGCGGCGACCGCGCGGTCGAACAATTCGCGCGCCTTCGGCAGCAGCCACCCGGTCGCTTCGCCTGATGCGCGCAGGTGGCCGTCGAGGATCAGCAGCAGCTTGGCCCATTCGGTCTGGTGGCCGGGCTGGAAACCCCACGGCCGGAACAGGTGGCGCGGGTCGTCACGGTGGTAGTCGGTGTCGATGTTCCAGTCGCGATCGTAGTGCTCCCATACCAGCCCGCCGGCCTGCGCGGCCTGGCGACGGGTCATGTGGTCGGCCAGCAGCAATGCGCGGTCGAGGTAGCGGCGTTCGCTGCTGGCCCCATACGCGGCCAGCAGCGCTTCGCACATGTGCATGTTGGCGTTCTGGCCGCGGTAGCCGCTGAAGTTCCATTCGCGGTCGGCTTCGTCACGGTACAGGCCAGCGGATTCTTCCCAGTAGCGTTGTTGCAGCAGTTCCCAAGTTTCGTCCATCCACGGTTTCGCTTCGTCGATACCGGCCCTGACCGCGGTCGAATAGGCCAGCAGCACGAAGGCCGCGCCGTAGCAGTGTTGGGTCGTGTCTTCCGGCTTGCCGTCGCGCAGGGTCCAGAAATAACCGCCGCTCTGCGGGTCGCTGTGCTTCTCGCGCAGGAAGGCGAGGCCATGGCGCGCGGCCCGCAGGTATTCGTCGCGCAGTTCGGGATCCTCGCTGCCGAACTCGTTCGCCGCGGTGGTGTAGTTGAAGACGAAGCGCGTGCTGCTGACCAGGTGCCGGTGCGTGGCGTCATAGACGCGTCCATCGTCCTTGAAGTAGTGGAAGAAGCCGCCGGCCGGGTCGATGCAATGCGGATGGTAGAAGGCCATGGTCCGGCGGATGTGGTCGCGCAGGAAAGCCTCGCTGCGGAAGTCGGCGTGGGCGGGGATGGTCTGGTTCATTGCGTTCACTTGGTCTGTGTCTGGGCGGAGGATGGCTGCACGGCATCGGCCAGCGTGCGCAGGCGCAGCGACTTGCGCAAAGCGTCGAGGCCGGCACCGGACGTCAGGTGCAGGGAAAGGCTTTCGCCCGGCAGCAGGGTCAGCGCGTTGTCGGACAGCTCGGCATCGAGGTCGCCGAAGTCGATCCACAACGCACGCGCCAGCTTCCGCGCGCGCAGGTCGAGCGCGTAGCCGTCGCCGTCGCGGCGCAGTNCGGCCTGTACGTCCGGATCGGGCCACGCGATGTCTTTCGCCGGCTTGAACCAGANCACGCCACGCGATGGCNGCTCGCCTTCGGCCTGCAGGTCGAACACCGCGACGGTCGATGCCGGATCGGCGTTGCCGAGCAGGTCGGCGTCGCTGTAGGTCGCGAACTTCGCGGCCGTCAGCGGCGCGATTTCGACCGGCTTGCGCTCGTCGCGCAGCACTTTGCCGTCCAGTGTCAGTACCCGCAAGCGCAGTTCGCCGCGCCGCGTCGTCGTGCGGTCCGAGAGCAGGCTCGTCATGGTTTCGCCATCCTTGCGCAACGCGGCGACCGCAACCGGGGCGTAGAAACGGCGCGCATGGAACTGCAGCGCCTTCCATCGTCCGAACCAGTCGATGCTCGACCACGACGCACCCGGCCACACGTCGTTGAGCTGCCAGTACAGCGAACCCATCGTGTACGGACGGCTGGCGCGGTGGTGGAGTGCGGCCAGTTCGATGCCTTCGGCCTGCATCGCCTGGCTCAGGTAGACGAAGTCGTCGAAGTTTTTCGGTTCACCGAATTCCATGCGCACGTAGTGCAGCAGGCGCTCGTTGCCCTTGCCGGCGAGGAATTTCTGGTGCGCCTCGATTACCGGGGTGGCGATGCCCTGCTCGTCGCGTTTCGCGAACGCGTCGATGGTGCGCGGCGACGGCCATGCCTGCAGCCCGTACTCGGACATGAAACGCGGGGTCACGTCGAGGTAGGCGACCGGCGGCCGCGCCGGGTTGCCCCAGACTTCCCAGTAGTGCATGTCGCCGCTGGCGGGTGTGTTGGCGACTTCAGCCAGGTCGTCGCCGGGCGAACTGGCCCAGTAGGCGATGCCGTTGCCATCCTCTTCGACCACCTTGCGCAGGTCGTGGCCGAACAGTTGCACGTAGCCGTTCCACACCTTTTCCGCGAACGCGGGGTCGGCGGCCTTCAGGTCGCGGCCTTGACCCCAGTACTTCCATGCAACCTCTTCCTCGTTGTTGCCGCACCACAAGGCCACGCTGGGATGGTTGCGCAAGCGGCGCACCTGTTCGCGCGCCTCGGCCACGACATTGGCACGGAAGGCGTCGTCGTAGGCGGGCTGCATGCCGCCGCCGAACATGAAGTCCTGCCAGACCAGCAGGCCCAGTTCGTCGGCCAGGTCGAAGAAGTCGTCGCTTTCGTAATAACCACCGCCCCAACTGCGCAGGAAATTCATGTTCGCGTCGTGCGCCGACTGCAGCACGCGGCGCAGCTGAGCCTTGGTCACACGCGGCTGGAACATGTCGAACGGAATGACGTTAGCGCCCTTGGCGAACACGGGAATGCCGTTGACCGCGAAGTAGAAGCTCTTGCCTTGCGCGTCAGCTTCGCGGCGCAGCTCGATGCTGCGCAGGCCGGTACGTCGGTTGGCATTTGCGAAGACGTGTCCGCCGTCGGCCAGCTCGATGTCATAGCGATACAGCGGCTGCGCGCCATAACCGTTCGGGAACCAGCGCTGCGGCTGCGCGACGTGCAGGGGCACTTCGATGCGGTTGTCGCCGGCATGCAGTTCGACGCTTTGCTTCGCGGCCAGCGTGCGCGTGCCATCCGGCGCGGTTTGCCACAGGCGCAGTTCGTGCGTGCCGGCGACCACCGCGTCGATGGAAGCGATGGCGCTCAGGTCGGCGCGGTTTGCGTCGACGCGATCCTGTCGCAGTTGCAGATCGTCGATGCGCGCGATGTTCCAGCTTTGCAGCGTCACCGGCTGCCAGGCGCCGGCAGTGACGTAGCGCGGACCCCAATCCCAACCATAGTGATAGCCGGGCTTGCGCACGAAGTTCGCGGTCATCGCGTCCTTCGGTTCGTCGCCATAGGGCGAAGGGTAGTTGCCGGCGATCTTGTGCGGCATCGCCTGCACCTGCGGCAGCAAGGTTGCGATCGGCGAATGGAACACGATGCGCAGCTCGTTGCCCTTCGCGCGCAGTTTGTCCTGCACCGGCACGCGCCAGCTGCGGAAGGCGTTGTTCGCGTCGAGCAGCTTCTTGTCGTTGAGGAATACCTCGGCGGAGGTATCGAGGCCGGCGAACACCAAGTCGCTGCGCGCGGCGTGCAGCGTGTCACCCGATGCATCGAAATGAGTGCGGTATTCCCAGTCGGCTAGGCCGATCCACTGCAGCTCGGCTTCGTTCGCGCCGGCGTACGGATTGGGGATCAGCTTGCTCGCGAGCAGATCGGTATGCACCGTGCCCGGCACCGTTGCCGCATGCCATTGCACGGCTTCGGGATGCGCCTTGGCCTGCGCACTGACGGGCATGAGGCGGAACTGCCAACCATCAGTCAGCGTGCGCTCGGCGGCTGGCGCGGCGCTGGTCGAAAGCATAGCCAAAGCAAGCAGTGCACCGGTCAGCCAGTGCGGCAACAACGGCTGCTTGCGGGACATCGTTGCTGTCTGGTGCATGGGCGAACTCTTGGAGGGGATCGATCTAATCAAATTACCCGNTCTTGCCCGATTCGAGTGCTGTCTCGCAGCACCGGCCATCGTGNAAGCGCGGCGTCAATACGCGAGCACGCGTTGGATTTCTTCCAGGCGTTGGCCGCGGGTCTCGATGCCGGCACGCAACAACAACACCGCCGCAACCAGCATCGGCAGCGCGGTCAGCAGCGCGGACACGACGAAGTGATGTTCGAAGAAGCCCGCGACGCCCAGCGCGGCGCCGAGAATGCCGCCNGCCTTGGAACTGGCCGCGATCACGCCTGCGCCCGTGCCGCGCAGACGCACCGGATAGATTTCCGTGGCATACGGAATCAGCATTGCGATCACGCCGCTGATGTTCATAAGGAACAACGTGACCGCGGCGACGATCAGTACCGGCGAACGCAGTTGCAGCCCACCGATCGCAGCGAAGCCGAGCAGCGACAACGTGCTGAGGCCGATGAACAGTACCAATGACTTCACCGAACTCCAGTGTTGGTACAGCCAGACCACCACGGCGATGCCGGGCAGCGCGTACACCGCGCCCTTGGCCAGCAAGGCGCTGATGTCGCTCTTCGGCACACCCAACTGGCTCAGGTTCACCGGCAAGCCGAGCAGGAACCCGAAGTTGGCCAAGCCCCACGCCAAACCGCAGACCAGCAACCCCCAGCTGATGGCGGCGTGGCGGCCGTGCAGCAGCGCGCGCAGGCCGGTGAGGGCATGCGGATCGTCGATTTCGGGGGTGCCAGGGTGCTGGGCGTCATCGGCTTCGATACTGCGTTCGAACACGACATCGCCGGCGAATTTGCGCAGTGCCGCGCGCGCTTGGTCAGGCAGGCCGGCATTGGAAAGGAAACGCGGCGATTCCGGGATGAAGTTGTTGAGGAAAAGGATGACCGCGCCGGTCGGCAAGTTCAGCAGCCACAGCACACGCCAACTGAATGCCGGTTCCAGCGTGGCCGCGGCGCCGGCGGCGAGCAGGTAGCCGGCCGAGGTGCCAACGCCTCCCAGGGCGACCAGCAGCCAGCCACGATGCGCGGCCGGCACGGTTTCCGCCATCAGCGTGAACGCTACCGGCAGCAGGCCACCGGCGGACGCACCCATCAGAAAGCACATTGCCAGGTTCCAGCCGAACACCGGCATTGCGCCACAGATCGCGGTGCCCATGAACATCAGTGCCGACAGCAGGATGCCGGCGCGGCGACCGAAAATGTCCGACAGCCAGCCCCACGCCACCGAGCCGACTGTGGTGCCGATCAGTGCAACCAGCGCAAGCAGTTTCGCCGACGGCGTGCTGATGTGGTACTCGAGGCTCATGCCTGGTACCACGAAGCCGAGCGTGGCCGGTTTCATCACGTCGATGGCGATCGCGACCACCAACACCGATACCAGCATCCAATGTGCACGGTTCAGCGGCACGCCGTCGGCGATGTGGAAGTGCAGGGCGCCACCATGGCCATGCAGGGTTTGCCGCATCTGCGACATTCGCGGCATCAGCCCGTAGCATGACAGCAACACGCCCAACAGAATCGCGGCCATGCCTGCGAGCATCCATCCATCCATCGGCATGCCCACCATTTGCCAGTGGGTATAGCGCCCCATCATCAGCATCGGCATGTGGGCGAACACGCCAGCGATGATCAGCAGGCAGCCGGACCAGAATGCGACCGGGTGGTGGAAGGTGATGCCGTTGGGTTTCGTGGACATGGCGATAGGCTTATTCGTGTGTGGTGCGCGTCATTGCATCGCAGGCGCTTTGCAGTAGCTGTCAATGAAGTGCTGGTGTGGCGGCATCTTGTCCACGCAATGGGCCACCACTTCGCGTACGCGGTCGACGAACTCCACCAGCCTGTCTTCCGGCATCTGATCCACGATCGGGTGATAACCGCGCGGCACGATGCGCTGGCCCACCATCACCTGCAGCCAGCTCGGCAGCGCGAAGAAGTCCTCGCCGTTGCGGAAATAACGGCCATCGATGCGGAACAGCTCAACGGTTTCGCGCACGCTGTCCGGGATGGACATCGTCCGGCAATGGTTCCAGAACGTGCTGTCGTCGCGCTCGGTGGCGTTGTAATGCAGCACCAGGAAATCGCGGACCCGTTCGTGTTCGAAGGCGGAATCCCGGTTGAAGCGCTCGGCCAGCATCGGCTCGAAATCGCAGTCCGGGAACATGCTGAGCAGGCGCTGGATACCCGACTGTGCCAGGTAGATGCTGGTGGATTCGAGCGGCTCCACGAAACCGCCCGCCAAGCCAACCGCCACGACGTTCTTCACCCAGAATTTCCGGCGCTTGCCGGGAGTGAAGCGCAGTGGCCGCGGATCGGCCAAGGCCTTGCCGTCGAGATTCGCCAGCAAGGTGGCGGCAGCCTCGTCGTCACTGATGTGGTGGCTGGAATACACGTAGCCGTTGCCAGTGCGGTGTTGCAGCGGAATGCGCCATTGCCAGCCGGCGGCGAGGGCGGTCACGCGCGTGTACGGCGTCAACGGCCCGGCGCTTTCGCAAGGCACGGCCATCGCGCGATCGCAGGGCAGCCATTGGCTCCAGTCGTCATAGCCCGTTTTCAGGGTCTGCTCGATCAGCAGGCCGCGGAAGCCGGAGCAATCGATGAACAGGTCGCCTTCGACGCGCTCTCCGTTTTCCATCATCACTGCTTCGATGAAACCGTCCTCACTGCGCTGGATGACGTTGACGATCTTGCCTTCGGTGCGCTTCACGCCACGCTGTTCGGCAATAGTGCGCAGGTAGCGTGCGTACAGCCCGGCGTCGAACTGGTAGCCGTAGGCAATGTCCGCAAGTGGCGAACCCTGCGGCGCATCGCTCTGGCTGACCATGAATTTGTCCAGTGGAGCTGCGACGGTCGGCAATGTGTAGGCGCCGATGTCCGGCACGCGTCCGTCGAGAAACAGCTTCAGCCAGTACTGGTGGAACGGCAACGGTCCGAGCGAACGCCCGATCGTGCCGAAGCCATGGACATAGCTGTCGCCGATGCGACCCCAGTCGTTGAACTGGATGCCAAGTTTGAAAGTGCCCTGGGTTTGGGCGACGAAATCGGCTTCCCGGATGCCGAGCACCTGGGAATTGAAAGTCTTCATGTATGGCACGGTGGATTCGCCCACGCCGACGATGCCGATCTCCTCGGATTCGACCAAACGGACGTCCACGCTCTTGCCCAGATAGGTGCCGAGTGCCGCGGCCGCCATCCAGCCGGCGCTGCCACCGCCGACCACCACGACGCGCTTGATTCGTTTGTCGGATTCCGTCATTGCCATTCGCTCTAGCCGAATGAGGCTACAAAATAAAAGAAAACCGACCTAGTTGCCGACCAAACGGTTGGAGAATCCCGCACGGCGGACGAAGGTCGGTTGTGAAAATCCCCCTCGCGCCAGCAAGCGCGAGGGGGGAGGGGTTGCAGTTGCTTAGAACTTGTAGGTCAGGCCCATGTAGGCGACGCGACCGGCGTAGTTGTCGGAGTAGAAACGATCCTTGGTGTCGTTGCCCAAGTGCGAGTGCGACACTTCCTTGGTCAGGTTCAGCACCGAAGCGGTGATGCTGAAGGCCGGGGTGAAGTTGTACGCGGCGTTCAGATCGATCTGCTTGTACGGGTCGTCGTAGACATTCAGGCCGTTGTCCAGACCCTGCACCACTTCGCCACGGCGGTTGTACGAAGCACGTAACAACAACTTCTGGGTTTCATAGAACACGGTGAAGTTGGCCTGGTTCTTCGCGCTGCCGATCAGCGGCGACTTGCCGATGTTGGTGCCGTCCGCGAGAGTGACAGCCGCTTCGTTGGTATCGTTGTAGGTGTAGTTGACCTGGAAGCCGAGGCCGAAGTCCAACGTGTGCTGTGCATAGAACTCGATACCCTGCGAAATGCCATTGCGGCCACCGGCCGTGGTCGAGTACTGCTGCACCGTCACCGGGTTCTGCGTCGTCACGGCGGTACCGTTGAACTTGATATTGCTGGTGTCGACGTTCATCGATATGTCCTGCACGACCGGCACCGAGAAGTTGCTGACATTCTTGCGGAACAGATCCAGACCCAAGACCGAACCCGGGTGGAAGTACCATTCCAGGCCCAAGTCGAACTGGTTGGCCTTGTACGGTTGCAGGTTCTTGTTGCTGCCATTGCCCCACCAGCCCGCCGCGCTACATGCGCCGCCACCGATCACCTGATGGTCGGTGATGTATTGCTGACTGCAATAATTCAGGCTACCCGGCGAGGCGATGTCGGCGTAGCTCGGACGCGAGATCACCTTGGACGCGGCCGCACGCAACAGCAGGCTGTCGGTCAGATCATAGGCGAGGTTGAAGCTCGGCAGCACGTCGGTGTAGGTACGATCAACCGAGCTGAGCGCATACGACGAGACATGCCCGGTGGCGGGGTTGGTGTTGCTGTCCGGCAGCGTGGAGTAGCCGCCCTGGCAGCCGGAGCCAGCGGGCGCGCCGGAACCCGGCGAGCCATTTACGCAGTTCACCAAGCCACCGCTGGAGTCGCGGTAGAAGTACGCATTGTAGTAGTCAACCTGATCGGTCGAGTCGGCATGTTGCTCGGTGTGGGCCAAGCGCACGCCAATGTTGCCGCGCAAACCGGACTCGGTCTTGAAGTTGGCCTGCAAGTAGGTGGACCAGATCTTCTCGTTGACGTTGTAGATGAAGTTGTCCTCGTTGCGAGTTTGCATCGCTCCGTAGGTCTGGTTCAGATAGTTGATGAAGGCCGGATAATTGATCGCCGGGAACTGGTTGGCGCGGATGCCGTCGGTGAGGTTGGGCATCGCGTACAGGACATTCGCCGGGAACACGCCGGAAACCGACGGGCAGCCACCGTTCTGGAAACGATTGTCGTAGTTGCTGGGGTCGGTACCGGGGCACACCCAATAGTTGTTGCCGGTACTGCGATGGATACCGCCATCACGGTACTTGGCGCCGAACTGCAACGAGTCCAAGAAGCCCTCATCGTTGTGCCAGGTGAAATCGGCCTGAGCGTATTTCTGCTTGGTGCTGTCGTGGATCCACGACGAACCGGTCGAGCCGTTGTCGGCTTCCTCGATGCCATTCAACAGATTCGCCATCAGATCCGGCGAGAACGTCATCGTCGGCGTCTTGCCGCTCAGGTCCCAGGCGCTGAGATGGTTGCCCAAGGCCCAAGTTTCGTTGGCGGTACCGCTGCCGCTGATGTACTTGCGCGGCTTGATCGGCAACGTGAATTGCAGATTCGGCCCCCCGCTGGCCCACGTGCGGCCGGCCTTGACGCTGGCCTCGAACGATTCTCCCACCCATTCGGCGCCGAAGTCCGCGGTCTGCGACAGTGCTTTCTGGATGTTGTAGCTGCCGGTGATCTGCGGCGTCGGGATGGTGCAGTCGTCCGGGCCGAAGCCGCCGGTGTTGGTCAGGCCACCCGCTGCAGCCTGAGCGCTGTTGCAGTAGTAGGTCTTGCCGGGATGCGCGCTGTACTGCGCGCCGTTGACGATGGTGCGGCTGGGGTCGAAGGTCAGGCCGTCGAGCATGCGGCCGCCCGGCCAGTTGCCGTCGCCGTGCCAGCGGGCCAGGTTCCATTCCGGGATCTTCAGCGTGTTGGTCGCGGAGTTCTGCGACAGGTTGAAACGGAAGTAGTTCGCCGTCAGGGTCAGGTTGTCGGTCGGCTTGAACTGCAGGGTGAGTTGGCCGCCCTTGCGCTCGCGGTTTTCATTCTTGACGCTGAAGTCGACCGAGGTCGGCATTGCGAAGCCGGTGTAGTACTTGCTGCTCTGGTCGTAGAAGCCCGTGCCGCCCCAGTAGTTGCTAGGACCATTGGCCTGCTGGCCATTGACGTCTACCGCGCTGCCGCCTTCGTCGCGGCCATACCACTGCCAGTTCTCGGTGTTGGCGCCCATGGTGCGCGTAGTGCGCTTCTGGTCGGTGTAGCCGACGAAGACGCCGAAGCGGTCGTCCTTGTCATGCCAGGAATACGAACCGGAGAATTGGCCGTCGGTCTTCTTGGTGGTGTCGGCCCAGGTGCCTTCGGCGGAGACGTAGCCGGTGTTGGCCTCCTGTTCCAGCGGCTTGCGCGTGTGCAGGATCACGGTGCCGCCGATGCCGCCTTCATCGATGCGCGCTTCCGGCGTCTTGAACAGCTCGGCGCTGGACAGCATGTTCGACGGCAACAGCGTGTAGTTGAACGAACGCGTCGGATCGCCGTTCGATTCGGCCGTGGCGACGTAGTTGCCGTTCAATTCGGTCAAGGTCAGTTCCGAGGACAGGCCGCGGACGCTGACGTTCTTGCCCTCGCCGCCGTCGCGGCTGATGATCACGCCGGGCACGCGTTGCAGCGCGTCGGCTACGTTCTTGTCGGGGAACTTGCCGACGTCTTCGGCCGTCACGACGTCCACGATCGCGTTCGCATCGCGCTTCTGGTCGAGGCTCTTCTCGATCGAGTAGCGATAGCCGGTTACCGTGA
>JGI25164J39214_1000581_pt1 | contig 16386 bp, 15 predicted proteins | sample AraplaCL_Cvi_mMS_FD_39214 | JGI IMG/M metagenome (IMG submission 39214)
CTGTGCCACGCCTTCCCCACCCTGTTCGACCTGATCGACGAATCGAAGACGATGGAGATCGACGGCGTCGACAAGGCCGACTATCCCAAGGTCACCGAGCAATGCTATCTGTGTGACCTGTGCTACCAGACGAAATGTCCGTACACACCGCCGCATCCGTGGAACGTGGATTTCCCGCATCTGATGTTGCGCGCCAAGGCGGTGGCGTTCGAGCGTGACGGTGCACCGCTGTCGGCGAAGATCCTTTCCAACACCCGTGCCGTCGGCAAGTTCGCCTCGATCCCGGTGGTGGTGCAGGTGATCAATGCCGCCAACCGCCATGCGGGCACGCGCAAGCTGCTGGAAAAAACCATGGGCGTCGATGCCGACGCGCGGGTGCCCGAGTACCACACGCCGCCTGCACGCAAACGCCTGCGCGATCTCGACGGCCGCGGCACGGCGACGCCAGCCGGCCGCACGCGCGGTAAAGTCGCCATCTTCGCCACCTGCTACTGCGACCATTCCGATCCGGTGGTAGTCGAGGATCTCGCGGCGGTGCTGACGCACAACGCGATCCCGACGAAACTGGTCGAGCAGGAAAGCTGCTGCGGCATGCCAAAGCTCGAACTGGGCGATCTGCAGACGGTGAAGAAATACAAGGAACGCAACATCCCGATACTGGCAAAGATGGCGCGCGAAGGCTGGGACTTCACCGCGGCGATCCCGTCCTGTGTGCTGATGTTCAAGCAGGAACTGCCGCTGATGTTTCCCGATGATGCCGAGGTGGCGCTGGTGCGCGAGCGCTTCTTCGATCCGTTCGAATACCTCGCCGAGCGCCACAAGGCCGGCCTGCTGCAAACCGACTTCAGGCAGTCGCTGGGCAAGGTCGCCTGGCAGGTGCCGTGCCATCAGCGTGTGCAGAAGATCGGCCCGAAGACGCGCGACATCCTGCAACTGGTACCGGACACCGAAGTTGTCACGATCGAGCGCTGCTCCGGCCACGATGGCACCTACGGTGTGAAGCATGCGACCTATGCGCTCTCGCGCAAGCTGGCCAAACCGGTGGAGAATCGCGTCGAGCAAGCCAGCCCCGACCACTTCACCAGCGACTGCCCAATGGCCGGCGGCCATATCGCCCACGGCCTCGACGACAAGCCGGCGGCGGAACATCCGCTGAGTCTGCTGCGCAAGGCCTACGGAATCTGACGATGGATCAATTGACCCGCGCCGACCTGCTCACCCTCGAAGCCTATGCGCAGCAACGCGACGAATTCCGCTCCCGCGTGATCGCGCACAAGAAGAAGCGCAGCGTGCATATCGGCGAACATCTCACGCTGATCTTCGAGGATCGCCTGAGCGTGCAGTACCAGGTGCAGGAGATGCTGCGCATCGAGCGCATCTTCGAGGCTGCCGGCATCCAGGATGAACTCGACGCCTACAATCCGCTGATCCCCGATGGCCGTAATCTCAAGGCGACTCTGCTGATCGAGTACCCTGACATCGAGCAGCGCAAACTGGAGCTAGTGCGATTGCGCCACATCGAGCACGCCATCACCCTGACCGTGCCTGGGCACGCACCTGTCACCGCCATCGCCGACGAGGACATGGAACGCAGCAACGACGAAAAGACCGCCGCCGTGCACTTCCTGCGCTTCGAACTCGACGCGGCGATGATCGCGGACTGGAACGCGGGCACGCCGGTCACGCTGGCCTCGACCCTGCCGGCGATGCCGGTCGAAGTGACGCTGACACCCGAACAGCGCTGCATGCTGGCGGCGGATTTCGCCTGAGCATGCGCAAACTTCTGCTTGGCGTCATCCTGCTACTGGTGCTGCTCGGTGCGATGTCGCACTGGCGCCACCGTCCGCTGCATCCACAACCGGGTGTACTAGCACCGGACGTGCCCGAGCAAGTCGACCTCGACCATGGTGCGCAACTACAACGCGGCGACGTCACGCTGACTACCCGCGCCCATTTCGACATCACCGCCCGCGTGCTGTCCCGCAAGGATTATTCCTGGGGCGCCGACGCCGATCTGATCCCCGAAGACCTCGCGCTAGGCTGGGGCCGCATGTCCGACAGCGATGTACTGGCAAAGATCGACATCACCCAATCCGACCGTTTCTACTACTGGCGCGTGAAGGAATTCCCGATCCCCCGCCGCGAAATCGAAACCTCCAGCGCGAACATGCACATGATCCCCGCCGATGCCGGCGTGAAACGCGAACTCGAACAGGTGCGCCAAGGCCAGATCATCCACATCGAAGGCTTCCTGGTCGACGCCAGCCGTGCCAATGGCTGGCACTGGAACACCTCGATGACGCGCGACGATACCGGTGCGGGGGCGTGCGAGCTGGTTTATGTGGAGAGCCTCGGCATCGTCACGCCATGATTGCTCCTGTAGTCTCGGATGAGTGGGCATCCCCTTCTTGTTAATCTCTATGCCGCCCATCTCAAGCCCGAATCGAAAGCGCATCTTTTTAGGCAGTCTCGGACTCGTCGTCGTTGGATTGATCACGGTCTATTGCGCAGCGTCGTCGCACGTCGAGGGCGTCTGGGTCTCTGGCAAGATGCACGATGTATCAGCCAGCGACATTCAAGAAGCAGTCGCAGCCGCTAAGTACGCTATGTCGGACAAACCAGCCGAACTTGAAGTGATCGGCAATGGTGAGATGCATGCGTATCTTCCATCACGGGACTTGGGCTGGATCCCCGTGCGCCGCACCACCATCGTAGAAACTGACGGCCACCAGCATCCTGGATGGTTTCTCGATGGACGGGACATCAGGGATAGCGCCGAAGCTTTGCGTTTCATCAAAACCGCCGACGAAATATACGTTTTCCCAATCACCAACCCTCTCAAACTGCGCCGGGATGACAGGCATTTGCGGTTACTGGACCCAGAAGCTCGCGCAAAGCTCGTGAGCTTGCTCGGCGAGCAGCGGAATTGGTTCTGTGGCTTTGACAATCGTTTTTGGGTAGGTGAAGGTGATATGCCGACGAGCGTAGGCTTTTCGTTTCGACAGGGTAAAACTGAGCTCGTATTGTTTTTTCCATTCGGTGGCCAAGCAGAAGGCGCGTTTGATGGGCAGCACACGAGCGGAAGTTTGGTGGGCAGCTCAGAATTGGAACTGGAAAAGTGGAAACGCCGATATGCTCAGCCTGAGTTGGCTGCCAAATAAAATCTAACTATTCAATCCAGCGGACGGGAGAGTTCCTACGGTTTAGTGGCACTCCGAAACTCACACTTGAGGGCCGTCACGATGCCAATGCCAAGCTTCAGTAACGCATCAGGCTGTGCAGCTGCTGGTCACCTGACCAACGATTCCGTCCACGTAGCGCAAGCAGCTCGATAACCACGCTGGCACCCACCAGCTCACCACCAAGCTGATCGACCAAGGCACGCGCCGCCGCCAGTGTTCCGCCAGTAGCCAGCACGTCATCGACGAGCAGCACGCGCTCGCCGGGCTTCAACGCACCGCGTTGCGCTTCCAGCCGGTCGCTGCCGTATTCCAGTTGGTAGTCCACCGTCACCACCGGCGGTGGCAGCTTGCCGGGTTTGCGCAGCGGCACGAAACCGGCGTGCAGCTTCTGCGCCAGTGCGGCGCCGAAGATGAAGCCGCGCGCCTCGATGCCGCACACGGCCTGCACGCCGCTGCCCTGCCACGGCTCGGCCAGCGCGTCGATGCAGCGGGCGAAGCTGCCGGCATCGGCGAGCAGCGGGGTGACGTCGCGGAACATTACGCCGGGCGTGGGGAAATCCGGCACGGCGCGGATCAGTGCAGCGAGGTCTTGCATGAAACTTCCTTGGGGATGGTGCGATCGTGGAACGGCGGTGGCTGACCCTGTTCAGCAGGGCATGGGTAGCGGGCCGTCGGGCTGATCGCCGATCTCGTCGATGGCCAGTCGCGCCTCGCTCAACTGTGCCTCGACCTCGCCCACGATGCCGCTGGCGAGCGCCATGCTCGACTCGGGCACGCGCACTTCGATGTAGTTCATCGCAGGCAGCTGGCCCACCGCGCCGGTGAGGTATTCCCCCGCAATGAACGCCGGGATGCCGCCGGCCTCCAGCGCATCCTTGACCAGATGGGCATCGAACAGGTTTTCGGCGCGGTAGACGGTGTGCATGGCCCGCACGCTACGCCCCGACACGGGCCTGGGGCAAGCGGCTCCAACATGGGCTCGGGTAAGCGACGCCTTGTCCCGCCTTGCATCCGGGGCGATCTGCGCCCGGTAGCAGCGACAGGGTAAACTTGGGCGTTTCCGCCACCGCCTGCGAGCTTTGCCCGATGTCGAATGAAAATCCCGCCGCCGCTCCCGCTACTCCGACTGCGGCCGTTCCCCAGGATTTCATCCGGCAGATCGTGCGCGACGACCTGGCCNCGGGCAAGCACCACGNGGTNCACACGCGCTTTCCGCCGGAACCGAACGGCTANCTGCACATCGGCCACGCCAAGGCGATCTGCCTGAGCTTCGGTATCGCCGGCGAGTTCAAGGGCTGGTGCAACCTGCGNCTGGACGACACCAACCCGGGCAAGGAAGATCCCGAGTTCGTCGAGGGCATCAAGGACGACGTGCGCTGGCTCGGCTTCGAATGGCACTCGCTGCGCCACGCCTCCGATTATTTCGAGGTGTTCTACCGTTCGGCGATCAAGCTGATCGAGGACGGCGTGGCGTATGTGGACGACCTCAATGCCGAGGAGATGCGCGAGTACCGCGGCACGCTGACCGCCGGCGGACGCCACTCGCCATACCGCGAGCGCAACGTGGAAGAGAACCTCGACCTGTTCCGCCGCATGCGCGCGGGTGAGTTCGCCGACGGCAGCAAGACGCTGCGCGCGAAGATCGACATGAGCGCCGGCAACATCAATATGCGCGACCCGGCGATCTACCGCATCCGCAAGATCGCCCACCAGAACACCGGCGATGCGTGGCCGATCTACCCAATGTACGACTACGCGCACTGCCTGTCGGATGCGATGGAAGGCATCACCCATTCGCTGTGCACGCTGGAGTTCGAGGATCACCGCCCGCTGTACGACTGGTTCGTCGACAAGGTCGACCTGCCGAATCATCCGGAGCTGTGGCAGTCGGTGGTCGCTGCGGGCCTGGAGGCGAAGCCGGCCAAGCCGCGCCAGATCGAGTTCTCTCGCCTCAACCTCAGCTACTGCATCACCAGCAAGCGCAAGCTGGCGCAGCTGGTCAGCGAGGGCTATGTGGATGGATGGGACGATCCGCGCATGAACACGCTGCGCGGCCTGCGCCGGCGCGGCTTCACGCCGGCCGGTCTGCGCCTGCTGATCGAGCGCGTCGGCGTCAGCAAGCAGAACAGCGTGATCGACTACGCCGTGCTGGAAGGCTGCATCCGCGAGGATCTGGATGCCACCGCGGCTCGGCGCATGGCCGTGCTCGATCCGCTGAAGCTGGTGCTGACCAACCTGCCGGAAGGTCACGAGGAAACGCTGAACTTCGCCAATCATCCGAAGGATGAGGGCTTCGGCACACGCGAAGTACCGTTCTCGCGCGANGTGTGGATCGAGCGCGAGGANTTCGCCGAGGTGCCGCCGAAGGGCTTCCATCGCCTGAAACCCGATGGCGAAGTGCGCCTGCGCGGCGTCGGCATCGTCAAGTGCGAGCAGATCATCAAGGATGCCGACGGCAACGTGACCGAGCTGCATGGCACGCTCGATCCGGAAACCCGCCACGGCCTGCCCGGCGCGGACCGCAAAGTGAAGGGCACGATCCACTGGGTCAGCGCGAAGCATGCGGTGGCTACCGAGGTGCGCCTGTACGACCGCCAGTTCACCGTGGCGGCGCCGGACAGCGAGGAAGACGGCAAGAGCTGGCTCGACCACGTCAACCCGCAGGCCAAGCGCGTGGTGCAGGCGTGGCTGGAACCGGCCGCGGCGCGCGTCGATCCGGAGCAGCGCTTCCAGTTCGAGCGGCTGGGCTATTTCGTGGCCGACCGTGTCGATCACCGCGCCACGGCGCCAGTGTTCAACCGCACCGTCACCTTGCGCGATACTTGGGCGGCGCAGGCCGGAGCATAAGGAAGCCGCATGTTGCCACTGCAGATCCATCTCACCTTACCGCCATGGATCGGCGAAGTCGCCGACGAGAGCAGCGCCTATCTCACCGACGAGGAACGGGTCGGCCTGGCGATCGAGCTGTCGAAGCACAATGTCGAGCGTAGCCACGGCGGCCCGTTCGGTGCCGCGGTGTTCAACGCGGCGGGGCGGTTGATCTCGGTCGGGGTGAATCGCGTGGTGCCGCAGACCTGCTCGGTCGCACACGCGGAAATGATGGCCTACATGACGGCGCAACAGCGCCTGGCGACCTTCCGGCTCAACGAGCAGGGCGACCACTACGTCCTGGCCACCAGCGCGCAACCGTGCTGCCAGTGTTTCGGCGCCACGATCTGGGCCGGCATCGATGAGCTGCTGATCGGCGCGCGCGCCGAGGACGTCGAGGAATTGACCGAGTTCGACGAAGGCCCGCTGCCAGCCGACTGGATCGGCGAGCTGCAACGCCGCAACATTGCCGTACGCCGCGACATCCTGCGCGATCAGGCGCGTGCCGTACTGGCCAGCTACGGCGCCACCGGCACACCGTATTGAGCCGTTGGCGCGCCGCGCTGCCACTGATCCTGCTGGTGCTGGCCGGCATCGTGCTGTTCGCCTCTGGCTGGCTGGATCGACTGACCCCACAGCAACTGGTGGCTCACCAGAACGAATTGCACGCGCAGATCAGCGAACATCCGTGGCTTAGCCGGCTCACCTTCATCGGCCTGCTGACCCTGACCATGGCCACCGGCCTGCCCGGCACCGTCGTGATCATTCTGGCCGGCGGTTTCGCATTCGGCGTGGTCGATGGCACCTTGTGTTCGTCGGCGGGGCTGACCCTGGGCTCGCTGATCCTGTATCTGGCCAGCCGCTACGCGTTCGGTGCCGGCAGCCGGCATCCACCGGCGATCGTGGCGAAGTTGCACCATGGCTTCGAACGGCATCCGGTGAGCTATACGCTGTTCCTGCGCTTCGTGCCGGTAGTGCCGTTCGGCGCGGTGACGGTGGCGCTGGCCTGGCTGCGCTGCCCGCTATGGCTGTTCATCGGCGCCAGCTGGCTCGGCGGCACCGTCGCGCTGATCTTCGAAACCTCGATCGGCGCCGGCCTCGGCGCCGTGATGAGCCAGAGCGACACGTTCGGCCTTGGCATGTTCATGCACCGCAACGTGCTGCTGCCACTGGGCGCACTCGCCCTGCTCGCACTGCTGCCNCTGCTGGCCGAACGCATCACCCGGCGCCACCGCCAACNATCCGGCACGGATCGCTGAATCCACCATCAGTCATATGGCCGATCGCCGACCCGAATATCGTGTTTGCCGGCTCCTGATCNCCAGCTTTTCGCGCTAGGCTCAGCTGGCGGCACGCGGGGTTGCCGCAGGGGCCAAGCAGTGATGGACAGCAGGACACGCAGCTTTCCGGTACGCCTGTGGCGACGCGCATCGCTGATGCAGCGGCTCGGCTTCATCGCGTTGGCGCCTACCCTGATCACGGCCACGTTGCTGGTCACCATTCTTACCCGCCACCAGCTGGTAACCCTGCGTGTGATGGCACAGTCCACCGCGGACGCTATCGCCACCCAGACCGCATCGATCTCCACCGATCCTCTGCGCAACCAGCAGCGTCGCGAACTGGTGCGCATCGCGCAATCGACAGGCGGATTGCCGCATGTGGTGCATGTGCAGGTTCGTGCGGCCGACGGCGAGATCCTGGCCGACTATCGCGACCCCGGAAAAATACGCGTGCAGGACAACCTCACTGTGGTACGCGATGTGATCGACCAGGATCAGCCGCAGCGACCGACGCTGGGTTCGGTGCTGGTGGAGGTGAATCTGAGCGAGGCCATTGCGGCACAGCGGTCCAGCCTGCGCACTGCGCTCATCACGCTGGTGGTGAGCCTGCTTGTCGCGGGAGTCATCGGCTGGCAGGCGGCACACTGGATCGGCGCACCCCTGCGGCACCTGGCCCGTGCGGTGCATCAGCTTGGCCGCAGCAATCATGTGGTTGAAGTGGAGATCACCGACCAGACCGAGATCGGCGAATTGCAAAGCGGCTTCAACAGTGCTGCCGCCGCACTGTTCGACATGCATCGCAGCATGGAGCAGGAAATCGAACACGCCACGCTTGAACTGGCCCACAAGAATGCCGCACTGGAGGCCGCTAGTGTGGCCAAGGCGCGCTTTCTCGCCGCGGCATCACACGACCTGCGGCAACCACTGTACGCACTGACCCTGTTCTCCTCCGCCCTCGCGGTGGAGGAGAACGATCCGGTGCGGCTGGATCGCATCGCACACATCCAGGAATGCGTGCAGGCACTCGATCACCTGTTCAGTGAGCTGCTCGACCTGTCTCGGCTGGAAACCGGCGCGATGCAGGTCGAGATCAGCGAGTTCCCGCTTGATCAGGTCTTCGATGAAGTCAGCCGCAACTTCCGCATGATCGCGGAACAGCACAATCTGCGGCTACTCGTGCGAACCACCCACCAGTGGGTGCGCAGCGACCGCAGCATGCTCGCGCGCATACTCAACAACCTGGTCAGCAATGCCTTGCGCTATACCAAGGAAGGCGGCGTGCTGGTCGGCGCGCGCCAGGGGCCTGCCGGCACCTTGAGAGTCGACGTTTGGGACACGGGCGTCGGCATCGACACCGAGCATCAAGTGCGCATCTTCGACGAGTTCTATCGAGTCGAACAACAAACCGAGCACGATTACGATGACGGCCAGCGCCGCGGACTCGGGCTGGGCCTGGCCACCGTGCAACGACTGGCCGATCTGCTGGATATCCGGATGCAGCTCAAATCACGTCCGCGCCGCGGCAGCGTATTCAGCTTCCTGCTGCCGATGGTGCCGCCGCAGCAGATCCTCGACCGGAGAACTGAAGATCCGCCACTGGATGTCTCAGGCATGCGCGTGCTGGTGATCGACGACGAACCGGCGATCCTGTCCGGCATCCGTTACCTGCTGAAGAGCTGGGGCTGCGAAGTGGCCGTGGCCGAAGATCGCGCGCAGGCGCTGGAAGCCGCCGATGATTGGGTACTGCCGCCGGATATCGTCATTTCCGACCTGCGCCTGCGCGAAGGCGAGAGCGGACTGGATGTGCTGGCTGCGCTCGATCACTACTACTACCGGGACAAGAAAACGAACCAGGACGAACTGCCTTTCGCACGCCTTCTGATCACCGGGGAAACCCGCAGCGACCGCCTGCGCGAGATCATGGCCGCGAAAATCCCGGTGCTGTACAAGCCGGTTTCACCGGAGCAGTTGCGCGAAGCCATGATGGCCGTCTGGGCGTCCGCACGCAGCGCTGTCTGAGTGTCTGGGTCGGCAGCGACATACCCTCCGCCTTGGCTACGGGCTACGCCGTACCAAGCAACCTGAACAACGACTCGATCTGTGCGGGACTGCTGGCGGTGGCCGGCGGCGCTTCCGGACGCGCCTGCGCCTAACCGATCGCCGTGATCAGCGGTACCCACGCTGTTTTCCGCGTTGTGATCGCCAGCGACTCTTATGACGCATCACCGCAACGGCCATATCACGGAGAGCCTAGGCCGTTCGGGCTGGCACGGATGTGTTGCCGCCGGTGCCCACTGAGGCTATGTTGCTCAAGGGGTAGACAGGCTGCGGCGGGATGCCGCGATGCCACGGGGAACGGATATGCGGATATTGATCGCGGATGACCATCGACTGATCGTTGAGGGCATCAAACTCAAGCTCGCCGAACTCGACCCAGCCATCGAGTTCACGGTGGCAATGGACGTGGACGAACTGCGGTGTGCGATCCAGCACGGACCCGCTCCCACGCTGGCGCTGATCGACCTGACCATGCCAGGCAATCATGGTCACGAGCACTTGGTCGAAACGATCGCCAGCCTGCCCGGCGTGCCGGTCATCGTGATTTCCGGCTCGGAAAATCCGGTCCTGATGAGGGAGCTGCTCGCACTTGGCGTGCAGGGTTTCATCCCCAAGGCTTATTCGCCCGACGTGATGCTGTCCGCCGTGCGACTGGTGCTGTCTGGTGGCGTGTACGTGCCGCCAATGCTGTTGCTGGATGGCGGCGCACCCGCTGCGAGCATTCATGCGGAACCGGCCCCCACCCTGGAGGAACGACTGCGCAAGCTGCTGACCGAGCGGCAGATCGATGTGCTGCGATCGCTCTCGCAAGGCAAGCCCAACAAGGTGATCGCCCGCGACCTCGGCATCAGCGAGGGCACCGTGAAGATTCACCTGGCGGCGATTTTCCGCGCACTCAACGTGCGCAACCGGGTCGAGGCGGTGGTCGCCTCGCGGCGCATCAGCGGGCTCTGAGCGCCGGTTCAAGGGTTCCAGCCNGCAGGCCGCGATGCATGTGTCGCAGGTCGCCTGCCTATCGCCTGCCGTAACATATCGCGCGACAACCGGCGGTAGACTTGCGTGCCGTACATGTGACCTTGCGCGCAGGATGCGCGTCATGCAGGCCATAGGGGTTGGGCAACGTGCATCGGACATGCAGCTCCCGCTGGATACAGTACCGTCATTGGCGGAACGCGCTTCGCCGCACCGCAGTCGCGCTGTTGTTCATGCTGATCGCACCGGCACTGCTGGCCGCCCAGCCCGGCACCGGCGCACCACAGACACCACTGACGTTCGGGATACTCCCGATCGGCGGTGCTTCCGAATCGTTGGACGCGTGGCGACCGACGCTGGAAGACATGAGCCGTGCGCTGCAGCGGCCGGTCCGCAGCATCTCGGTGAGCACCTACGAAGGGCTCGCCGAGGCGATCGCGGAAGAGCGCGTGGACATCGCCTTCGTCTCCGGCCGACTGGCATTGCAGGCGGTCGGCAACCATCGCATGCAGGTGGTTGCCCAGCTCACCCGTGGCGACGGTTCGCGCGGTTACTACTCGGTGCTGCTAGTGCCGAAGAACTCGCCCATCCATACGATGGACGATATTTACCGCCAGCCGAACCACTGGCGTTACGCACGCGGTGAATCGCTGTCGATGTCCGGCTACCTGGTGCCCGAGACGCAGCTTTTCGCAAGCCACAAGCTCGATTCGGACACGTTCTTCGCCAATGTCGTGGTGGGCAACCACCAGAACAACGCGCTGGCCGTCGCCAACAACGAAGTCGACGTGGCCAGCAACAACACCGGCGACCTCGAACGCTTCGCCCAGCACTTCCCCGAGCAGTACGCGCGCCTGCGCGTGCTGTGGAAATCGGATCTGATTCCGCATTCGGTGATCATCGTGCGCGACGACCTGTCGCCGCAGCTGCGCGCGGCGATCACCGACTTCATCACGCACTACGCCAAGAGCGGACGCAACGCCGCGGCGGAACTCGCCAACCTCAAGCTGATCCATGACATCAGCGGTTTTGCCCCGGCCAGCAACGCCGCCCTGATACCGTTTGCCGATATCGACTACACGCTGGATCGCCGGCGCGCGCTCAGCGCGCAATGGGTGAGCGATGCGGCGATGCAGGCGCGCCTGCAGAAAATCGAGAGCAGCCATCGGGCGCTGGTGAAGCGGCTCAAGGCCAACTCGCTGATGGATTCGCACAGCCCCTGAAGTCCCGCCATTCGCGCACCCCACCGGCCTTTCCCTNTCCACCGTCATAGCGCATCCGTGGTATGGCGGCGAAGGACNCACTGGCGAATTGCTGTACCGGTCAGCACTTGCAGCTGCACTGAATCGATTTCATCAGCCTAGGCCCAGCAAACCGGCCAACCAACCAGCGCGTTTTCACGCACGCCTCGTTCAGCCTCAATTTCGACAGCGCACAGACCTGCGCGCCGATTGGCATGTGTGTGTCAATCGCACGCAACGACCTTTGTTATGTGATGCGCAGTCTGCAGATCAGCGTGACGTTGAATCATCACCTAGGGATCGCGTTCATGGAGAAACACTGTCGTCGCACCGGGGAGCGCGGCAAAAAACGGATGTTCGATGCCGGTCAGTCTGTACAGCACGCCCCGTTTTTTCGATATGCAATTCGCTCTATGCCGCATGTTGCTATATCGAAGTGCTTATCGAAGCGATGCCCGGAGTTATCTAGAGTGTGATCGCTGCAACCACGGAAGGTCGCTCACCTACCGAACCGACTTGTCCTGACAGCCTGCCATGATGCCGACAATCATCGCCGTTCCCCTGCAGCAATCACCACATCGTGCATGCATGCGCTTGCCGCGCAGGGCAGCGGATCAAGGCTGACCATGCCGCGCCATCCCACTGCCCTGCTGCGCCGCCTGCTTGCCGACAGCGTATTGCCGTGCGCATTCGCCGCGCTGGTACTGACCGGCCTGCTCACCGTGCTGCAGATACGTCATGTGGACGACACCGCTCATCTGCAGATTGCCGTGCAGCTCGAACAGCTTGCTGGTGCACTGGAACATGCCACCGGCGCGAGCACGCAGGCACTGCTCGACCAGGCCTTGCATGGCAGTCGTGACGCGCCATTGCAGCGTATCGACTTGGTGGAAGCCGACGGTCGACGACTGTCCAGTGGCGCGCCGGCGGATATCTCGTTCGAGAACTATCGCCGGACTCTGCCAAGCAATCCCGGGCAGCATCGCGTCCTCACGGTTCACGTCGATCCGGCGCCGCGTCTGCACACGGAGCGCCTGATCCTGCTGTATGGCGTGTTGAGCGGATTCGGCATCGGCGTGCTGGTGCTGCTGGCGACGATGACGTTGCGCTATCGCGTGTTGATGCCACTGCGGGGCTTGCAGCATTCGCTTGATGCCTTGCTCAATGGTGACGATGAAAAGCCAGCCATGGAAGCACAGCAACCGCATCGCGAATTTGCGCAGCTGCGTGCAAGTACCGCCGCGCTGGCCGGACAGCTGGCGACGCATCATGCCGACTGGGCCTCGATCCAGTCTGTCACGGCGATCGGTGCATCGGACCAGTTGCGCCAAAGCCTAGCGGCGGAGCGTGGAAAATCGCAGTTCCTGGCACTCGTCGGCCATCACTTTCGCCAGCCGATGCAGGCATTGCAATTGATCGTGGCCTGCCTGCATCCGGTCATCGATGCCGAGCAAAGCGGCTTGCTGGCACAGATGCGATCAAGCATCGCTACGATGGCCCGACTGCTGGATGCCCTACTCGAAATCTCGCGACTGGACGCCGGTGTGGTCGCCGCGATGCCTGCTCCATTCAGCGTGGTGGACCTGTTCCTGCGTGGCCGCGCCGCGCTGGCAGAGGATGCTCGTCAGCATGGTGTGCGCATGGCGTGGCATCCAGGCAATTGGCACGTGCATGGCGATGCCGAACTTGCCGGTGATTTGCTGCAGCAGCTGGTGAGCAATGCCATTGCGCACACCGGTTCGCCCGGGCGCGTGCTGATCGCCGCACGACGCCGAGCCGCGAGAGTACGCATCGAAATACGCGACAACGGACCAGGCATCCCGACGATCCATCAGCAGCGAATTTTCGAGGAATTCGTGCAGCTGTATGGCGAAGGCGAGCGCCATGAAGGCTATGGACTGGGACTGGCCATCGCCGCACGACTGGCCAAGTTGCTGGGCAGCCAGATCGGGCTGAATTCCGAACTGGGGCGTGGTAGCACGTTCTGGTTTGAGCTGCCACTGTCATCCATGGGCGACAGCAATGGCCACACGGATAACCGACGTACGTCGGCGATGCACCCGGTCAATTGATCCTGGCGTCAGTGCGCGCCACTCACACCAAACGCCGTCATACCGACTGTCGAAGCAAAAAAAAGAGCGCCAGATGGGCGCTCTGAAAACTGGTGGGTCGTCCGGGATTCGAACCCGGGACCAATAGATTAAAAGTCTACTGCTCTACCAACTGAGCTAACGACCCGTCATTGAAAACTCAAGCGGACAATTTTACGGGCTGGGCGGCAGCGGCACAAGCAATCTCGTGCTCAGACATACCGCGTGGGATCGGGCAGACCCGCTTCGTGGAATCCCTGCGCGCGCAACCGGCACGCATCGCAGTGACCGCAGGCACGACCATCCTCGTCCGCCTTGTAGCAACTGACCGTGGCTGAGAAATCCACGCCAAGGCGCTTGCCTTCGCGTGCGATGTCGGCCTTGCTCATGCGCATCAGCGGTGCGTGGACACGGATGCCGGCGCCTTCGACGCCGGCCTTGGTAGCCACGTTCGCCAGCGTTTCGAACGCCTCAATGAAGGCAGGACGGCAATCCGGATAGCCCGAGTAATCGACCGCGTTGACGCCGCACCAGATGTCGCTGGAACCCAGCACCTCGGCCCAGCCCAGCGCGATCGACAGCATGATCGTGTTGCGCGCCGGCACATAGGTCACCGGGATGGCGCTGCTGTCCACGGTATCGAGCGGCACGTCGATATCGGCGGTGAGCGCCGAGCCGCCGATGCTGCGCAGGTCGATGCCGACCGTCTTGTGTTCGACGGCACCGAGCATCTTCGACACGCGATCGGATGCGGCCAGCTCCGAGTTGTGGCGCTGGCCATAGGCCACACTCAGCGCATGTACCTGATAGCCCTGTTCGCGCGCCAACGCGATGGTGACGGCCGAGTCCATGCCGCCGGAAACCAGCACGACGGCTTTGCGCAATGGGTCTTGAGACATGATGTATTCCACTTCAGAGTGACCGGTCACCGGCCGCAAACGCTACCAGCAACACAGGCCGGCGCGTCGATTTTCTTGTCGCTAGCGGCAACATGGCCACAGCGCGGATTTTCTTGAAGAGTGCGGCCATGGATGGCCGCTTTTTGATCTTCGCGTTCATGGATGAACGCACAAATTAATGCCCGGCAGCGTCATTCCACAGCAGCTTGTGCAACTGCATCTGAAAGCGCACCGGCAGCTTGTCGGCGATGATCCATTCGGCCAGCTCGCGCGGCTGCACCGCGCCGTGCACCGGCGAAAACAGCACCATGCAGCGATCCGCCAGCGCGTGTTCGGCCAGCATCGCGCGCGCCCATTCGTAGTCGGCACGGCTGGCGATCACGATCTTGATCTGGTCGTGCGGCAGCAGATGCTCGAGGTTCGACCAGAGGTTGCGCTTGCTTTCACCCGAGTCGGGTGCCTTCAGGTCCATCACCTTGCGCACGCGCGGATCGACCGCGGAGACATCCAGCGCACCGGAGGTTTCCAGCGATACCTCATAACCGGCGTCGCACAGTTTCTGCAGCAGGATCAGGCAGCGCTTCTGCGCCAGCGGCTCGCCACCGGTCACGCAGACATGCTTCGCGCCGTGCGAGGCCACTTCGGCCAGGATGTCGTCGATCGCGTGCCAGTCGCCGCCGTAGAACGAATACTCGGTATCGCACCAGACGCAGCGCAGCGGGCAACCGGTGAGTCGCACGAACACGGTGCGCCAGCCGATCGCATCGGCCTCGCCCTGGATCGAGTGGAAGATCTCGGTAATCCGCAAGCGCTCGGCAACAACCGCTACCGGCGCAGTGGACGCCATGGGGGTGTCGTTGCCACTCATCACCGTACTACTGCTGCAGGCGCTGCAGACGTTCCTTGGCCAGGCTGGCTGCCTTGGAGCCCGGATACTGGGTCGTGACTTTCTTCAGCGTGAGCTTGGCCGCATCGACCTGCTTGAGCTCGAGCTGGCTGTAGCCGACCTTGAGCAACGCATCGGACGCCTTGTCGCTCTGCGGAAACTGGCTGAGCAGCCGCTGGAACGATTCCTGCGCGACCTGATAGTTGGTCGTGGCGTAGTAGGACTCACCCAGCCAGTACCAGGCATTCGGCGCGAGCGCATGATTCGGGTATTGCTGGAGGAAACTGCGGAATTCGCGCGATGCCTCCGCGTAGTTGCCCGCGCGAATCGCCTTGAAGGCCACGTCGTAGGCAGCCTGGGCACCGGCCGGATCGGCCGCGCCGCCGCCAGCCGCCGCGGTGGCCTGACCAGCAGTGGCAGTATTGCCTGCTGCGGGAGCTGCGGCGGCAGTCGGATTATTGGCCGGGGCCGGGGCTTGGGCCTGCGGGCGGTTCCCTGCGGNCGCGGCACCCGTGCCAGCAGCGCCGCCCTCGAGACGTCCCAANCGGGAGTCGAGGTCNCCGTACTGGGCTTTGTTCTTGTCCTCGATCGTCTGCAACTGATGCTGCAGCTCCTCGAGTTGACCCTGCAGCTGCTGCACCTGTGCCTGCAATTGCTGCATCTGGTTGACCATGCCGATACCGGACTGGTCCTTGTTCTGTGCCTGCTGCTCCAGCCGCGCGACGCGGTCGGCGAGACTCAGCCGCGAGTCCTGCGCGAATGCCGGAAACGCGAACAGCATGGCGGACGCGATTGCGCCCACCATGCTGATCCTGGCTGCAAAGCTGTTAGCCAGTCGCTTCATCTCTTACTGCGCCGTGTAGACGATCTCGACGCGACGGTTCTTGCCCCAGCAATCCTCGTTGTGCTC
>JGI25164J39214_1000589_pt1 | contig 16230 bp, 22 predicted proteins | sample AraplaCL_Cvi_mMS_FD_39214 | JGI IMG/M metagenome (IMG submission 39214)
CAAGCGCGCCAAGGGTCCGGCGAAGAAGGCACCCGCCAAGAAGGCTCCGGCCAAGAAGGCGCCCGCGAAGAAGCCTGCGGCCAAGACGACGGCGGCGAAGACGACTGCAGCCAAGACCACGGCGGCGAAGACGACCGCGGCCAAGACCACCGCGGCGAAGACGACCGCGGCCAACACCACCACCACACGCAAGGCGGCAGCCACGAAACCGGCAGCGGAGTGAGCACGGTCGACACGCATCCGGAACGCCGCGGGCTCTTCATCACCATCGAGGGCGGCGACGGAACGGGCAAGTCAACGCAGGCGAAGCTGATCGAGGAGTGGCTGGCCGCGCGCGGTCGCACCGTCGTTCGCACCCGCGAGCCCGGTGGCACGGAGGTCGGCGTCGAGATCCGCGAGATCGTGCTGCACCATCGCGGCGACATCGCCGCTCGTGCGGAAGCCCTCCTCTACGCCGCCGACCGGGCGCACCACATCGAGACCTTCGTGCGGCCGGCGCTGGCGCGCGGGGAGGTGGTCCTGCAGGACCGCTACCTCGACTCCTCCGTCGCGTACCAGGGCGCAGGGCGGGTGCTCGACCCGAAAGAGATCCGCGACCTGTCGCTGTGGGCGGCGCAAGGACTCCTGCCCGACCTGACGATCCTCCTCGACCTCGACGAGTCCACCGCCAGACAGCGGCTCGACTCCTCGCGCACGCGCTACGACAGGCTCGAGGCAGAGAAGTCCGACTTCCACGCCCGCGTGCGCTCCGCATACCTCGGTCTGGCCGAGGCGGAGCCCGAGCGGTTCCTGGTGGTGGATGCGTCGCGTCCCGTCGACGAGATCGCCGCGGACATCCGCGCCAGGCTCGAACCGTACGTGTGACCAGGCGTATGTGTGACCAGGCATATGTCTGATCGTGGCCGAGAGCCGCGCTTCCGGAGACGTCGTGGGTTCGGCGGTGTCGGTGGCGAGCGCTAGCCTGGGAGGCATGGCAGTGTGGGATGACCTGACGGGTCAGGACGACGCCATCGCCATCTTCAAAGCCGCAGCGGCGGGAGGGTCTGCGCCCAGCGCATCCACTGTCGCCGTCGCTGAAGGAGGCGCCGCAGGGTCCGCGACGGCTGCAGGCTCCACGTCCGGCTCGCCGACCGGACGGAGCATGACGCACTCCTGGCTGATCACCGGGCCGCCCGGCTCTGGGAGGTCCAACCTCGCGTTCGCCTTCGCGACCGCGCTGCTCAGCCCCGGCACCCCGGAGGGCGACCTGGCGACACAGCGCCAGGTGGAGGCGCGCACGCACCCCGACCTCGCTGTGCTCAGCACCGAACGGGTCATCATCTCCATCGAGGAGGTGCGCACGCTGGTCGCCAGCTCGCAGTTCTCCCCGTCCGTCGGCCGGTATCGCGTGATGATCATCGAAGACGCCGACCGGATGAGCGAGCGCACGTCGAACGTGCTCCTCAAGGCTCTGGAGGAGCCGCCGGAGCGCACCGTCTGGATCCTCTGCGCGCCCAGCGACGCCGACCTCATCCCGACCATCCGGTCGCGGGTCCGCACCGTGCGGCTGCGCGTTCCGAGCGTGTCCGATGTCGCGTCCCTCATCGAGCGCCGTGACGGCGTCGACCCCGTGACGGCCGAGCGGGCGGCCAGGCACGCGCAGAGCCACATCGGCATGGCGCACCGGCTCGCCACCAACGACGAGGCCAGGCGCAGGCGCGAGGAGACCCTGGAGCGCGTGCTGCGCATCCGGTCGGTGTCCGACGCCGTGATCACCGCGGCGAGCCTGCTCGAGATCGCCGGCGCAGACGCGAAGGCGATCACGGAGGAACGGGATGCGGAGGAGCGCGAGCACGCGCTGCGCTCGCTCGGCATCGAACCGGGTGGCACCATCCCTCCCGCGCTGCGCTCGCAGCTCCGGCAGCTCGAGGAGGACCAGAAGCGGCGGGCGACGCGCAGCCTCCGCGACGGGATCGACCGCATCCTGGTCGACCTGCTCTCGCTGTATCGGGACGTGATGATGCTGCAGCTCGGCAGCGGGAGCGAGCTCGTGAACCTCGAACTGCGCGACCGGCTGGATGCTCTCAGCACTCACACGAGTCCCGCAGCTACGCTCGCCGCGATGGATGCGATCGCCACCGCCCGGCAGAGGATCGACGGGAACGTCGCGCCGGCGCTGGCGATCGAGGCCATGCTCACCACCATCCTGCGCGGCGGTGCCGCTCGAAAGGGGAACGACCAGTGACCACCCGCCAGGGCCGCCCAGCCGCTCGCCCCGCCCGGAGCGGAGCACGCCGCAGCACCCGCACCGCGCTCGTCGCGATCGCCGCCGTCGTCGCCCTGACCCTCACCGGATGCGTCACCTGGTTCATCCCCGCCAAGACCACGCAGACCTCCACCCCCGTCGCCGAGCAGGTCGCCGCCGACCTGCAGCCGTTCTACAGCCAGGTGCTGAAGTGGCAGAGCTGCGCCTCCGGCAAGCAGTGCGCGACGGCCAAAGCGCCCCTGGACTGGAAGAAGCCGTCGGCGGGCGAGATCGAGCTGGCGCTCATCCGGCAGACCGCCAAGGGCACGAAGCAGGGATCGCTGCTGGTGAACCCCGGCGGTCCTGGTGGTTCCGGCTACGACTTCGTGAGGGACTCCGTCGACTACGCGACGGACAGCACGCTGCAGCAGCACTTCGACGTGGTCGGCTTCGATCCGCGGGGTGTCGGGCACTCGACCGCCGTGAAGTGCTACGACGCTAAGCAGATGGACGAATACCTGTACGGCATCACGCCGGGCACGCGCGGCTCGGACGAGTGGATCGCGGAGAACACGACGGTGTCGAAAGACTTCGGCTCCGCCTGCTCGACCAACACCGGGTCGCTGCTGGAGCACGTCGACACCGTCAGTGCCGCGCGCGACCTCGACCTGCTGCGCGCCGTGCTGGGCGACAAGAAGCTCAACTACCTCGGATACTCGTACGGCACATACCTCGGCGCCGTCTACGCCGACCTCTACCCCGGCAAGACCGGCCGCCTCGTCCTCGACGGAGCGCTCGACCCCGCTGCGAGCAACTTCGACGTGACCAAGGTGCAGGCCGAAGGCTTCGAGAGCGCGCTGCGCGCATACCTCAAAGACTGTCTCGCGCAGAAGGACTGCCCGTTCAGCGGCTCGGTCGACGACTCGATGAAGACCATCAGCGACCTGCTCTCCTCGGTCGAGCGCAGTCCCATCCGCAACTCGGACGGGCGGGAACTCGGCGCGAACACGCTCGTCACCGCGATCATCTACCCGCTCTACGACGCGACGGCGTGGTCGTACCTGAGCGACATGTTCACCTCGGTGATGAAGGGGAGCGCATCCACCGCCTTCTCGCTGGCGGACGCGTACAACAACAGGCAGAGCGACGGGACGTACGGGGACAACTCCACCGAGGCGTTCATGGCGATCAACTGCCTCGACTACACCTACGACGCCGATCCGGCGACGATGCGCGCGCAGGCCGCCCAGCTCGCGAAGGACGCGCCGGTGATCGGCCCGTACATGTCCTACGGCGACATCGGATGCGCGAACTGGCCGTACACCTCGACCGTCGAGCGCGGTCCGATCGCCGCGAAAGGCTCCGCCCCCATCCTGGTCGTCGGCACCACGAACGACCCGGCGACCCCGTACGTGTGGGCGAAGAACCTCGCGGGCGAGCTCGAGAACGGGCACCTGCTCACCTACAAGGGCGAGGGCCACACGGCGTACAACAAGTCCAACTCGTGCGTGAACGGCGCCGTCGATGAATTCCTCGTTAAGGGCACCATCCCGGAGGACGGGAAGACCTGCTGATCCGACCCTCCGCGGAGTGGTGCAAATTTGCAGAGAATGAAATAATCGTCCCATGAGCATGGTGCAGGAGGAACTCGGACTCCGCGAGCGGAAGCGCCTGGCGACCAGGCGCGCGATCCAGCTGGCCGCCCTCGAACTCGCTAGCGAGCGCGGCTTCGACCGGGTGACCATCGACGAGATCAGCCACGCGGCCAACGTGTCGCCCCGGACGTTCTTCAACTACTTCCCGTCGAAAGAGTCCGCCATCATCGGCGAGCTCCCCGAGCTGCCGGACGAGGAGCGCATCGAGCGCTTCATCGACGCCGGGCCGGACGAGCCCATCCTCGACGGCATCAGCGAACTCCTGATCGCGGCGATCGACACGATCGAACTCACCGACGGCGATCCAGGGGGAGCGGAGGCGGCGGACGCGACCAGAAGCGTCCACGAACTCCACGCCCTCCGCAGGGCCCTTCTCAAAGACAACCCGGAACTCTTCGCCCAGCGCATGGCGAGCATGCACCAGTTCGAGGACGCCCTCAGCGCCATCGTGCAGCGCCGCCTCGCCCACGACGATCCCGAGCTCGCTGACGAGCACGAAGCGCTGCACCAGCGCGCCAGGCTCGTCACATACGTCTCCTTCGCCGGGATGCGCCACGCCTGGTCGTGCTGGGCGGACCACGGAGGCGTCGAGCCGCTGGCCGACCGCCTCCGCAGCTCGTTCGCACAGCTGCAGGCGCTCGGCACCCAGGTGCGCTGAGCCGCAATCTCAGATGGTCAGTGGCACCCTCCAACATCGGGTAAGCTATCTGACTGTGCGTTACGCCCCCGGGCGAGACCCACGCCGCCCTAGCTCAGTCGGCAGAGCATCTCACTCGTAATGAGAAGGTCGAGGGTTCGATTCCCTCGGGCGGCTCTCATCAAAGGCCCCGTCTTCGGACGGGGCCTTTCCTGTTTTAAGCCACTCGAACGGCACCCCGGTTACCGCCGCGATGGCGTAGAGGGTCTGGACGCTAGGCGTGATCCGGCCATTGATCCAATTGCCGATGGTGTTCCGGTTTACATCGAGTTCGTCGGCCAGCTCCTGCACGCCAATATCACGGACGCGCATCGCCTTGCGGATGCGGTCCGCCTCGTCAAAGTCGAGGCTCAGCCTCTCGTGCGTCATGCTCATGCACTAAGCATTGCATCATCGGGCAGCAGTCGCAATGAGATGTGCGACACGCTGAATCACATTGGCGTAATTCGTTGTGCAATGACTAATGATGGTGCACATGTCCATTTCCACCCCAGACGCACAACCGCGCATCATCTGGAGCGAACAACTGATCGGCTCGGCCACGCTCTGCGCGATCCTCAAGATTGACCGATCCACTCTCGTGCGCCGCATCCAGCGCGGCGAGCTGACGCCGCTCGCGCAGCTCGACGGCCCGAACGGCGCATACGTGTTCGATCGGTCGGATTACCCCGCATGAGCTGGCAAGCCGCCGACTGGATGGACTCGCTGCCTTACGACGTGATGAAGCCGCTGGCCGCCCGCGTCCTGCTCAAGCTGGCCAACGTCGCCGCGCAGGACGGCACACGCGCCTACCGCAGCACATGGGAGGTAGCCGACGAGCTGGGCGTAGACCGCCGCAGCATCCAGCGCGCGCTGCGCGAGCTGGAGGGCTCCGACCTCATCCACAAGGGCGACCAGCGCGCCGTAGGGCACATCCGACCCGACCGCCGCCCGACCGTCTACAACCTCAACTTTGGTTGGCACACGACCTACGCGCAGCCGGAGCTGCCGCTGCCTGACGACGAGAACGCGGATTCGGACGGGGCGACAAACGGGGCGACACGGTTATCCACAGGTGACCACGGGGCGACAAACGGGGCGACAACTGCTGTCGCACTAGGAACGAATGGAACCTACTTAACTCACCACACACAAGAGTCTTACGTTCCTGACCGTGCGCAAGCGCACGAGGGGATTGACGCCTCCGGCGACTCCCACCGGCCCGCTAGCGCGCCTGGCTCACCTATCTGGTCTGCCGTGCGCTGCCCCGCGAATGATCGCGACTGGACCCACCTTCTCGGCAGCTACGGCAAGTGCATCCACTGCCATGAGCGTCCGCTGCCCCGCTTCACCCACACCCCGGCAATGACAGGAGAACGATGAAACGCCGCGACACCTTCCAGAGTCCACGAGTCCAGAACTGGCCCATGAGGATGCGAGTGGCCACCGCGGCCGCGCTCGTCGCCGCTGCGCCGCTGATGGGCTGGGCCATCCTCGCGATGTACCTGCCTGGAGGTCACCGATGACCCGCCAGGAGCGCAAAGAGGCAGTAGCCGACCTCCGAGCCCTCGCGGCGGAGTTCGACGCCGCAGCGGCCCGCGCATACACGCTCGCGGATGAGGACCAGCGCCGCCACGACGCGCGCACGCTGCGCATGGTTGCCGTGCTCGTCTCCGCGTTCCGGCCAAAGGGAGCGGCGACGGATCGCGGATTCGCGGATCTCTGGCTCAGCGCTGGACGCAAGATGCTCGCCTACTACGACGCCGTCGACATGGACGCAGTGCACGAGTCCCGCTCAGGTCGCCGTGACGCGAAAGGAACCGGCCGATGACCCCGGATCTCGACGTGCCTATCTGGCCGCTCCTGCTTGTCGCCTGCGGGCTCTGGCTACTGCTGGCGGTAACCCGCCGTCGCCGCCGCCCGCTGCGTCTCGTCGTGGTGCTTGCGGAGCGCCGACAGGACCGCTCCGCGAATGATCGCCCACAGGATGAGCAGCGATACGACCACGACCAGCAGCCAGAGAGCGATGGTGAAGACGAGCAGCAGGACGGGAGTATCAGGGTTGGGCATGCGGTCAGGATACTGGGCGCTTGGGAGCTGCGCGGAGTCCCCGAAGGGGTGGCCGCCCACGAGGTAGCTCGCGCGTTCGCGGAGGCTACCCGTGGCTGAGCGTCGAGTCTGGGCAACTCCCGCCGACCTTGCCGACTGGCTCCAGCTCGGCGGCGACGGTGAGCGCAAGCTGCGCCAGTGGAGGCAGAGGGGAACCGGCCCCAAGTTCATCAAGCAGGGCCGCGACGTGCGCTATGCGTGGGCCGATGTGCACGCCTGGTGCGCCGATCAACGCACGCAGCAGAGCGGGGGCACCCGATGAGCTGGAAAGCGCGCAGCATGATCCGCGCTCGCCAGGCGCAGGATGAACCGCTCGTGGTTGACCCGCTCGCCCCGGCTTGCCGAGCAGACACGCATGACACCCCGGAGGCGTGCGCAGTGTGGCCGTGCACCTGCGCCTGCCACGCCGTGAGCGCCACCACCGAGCTGGAGCCGACACCATGAGCCGAAGCGCCGTGTTCGCCGCCGCAGTGGACGAGTGGCGGACGCTCCGCGCGGAGTTCGAGCTGCTGCGCGAAGCTGCGTTCGCGCGGGCGCAGGAGACGACCAACGGCGCGATGCTGAACGAGCGTGGGCGGCGCGAGCGGATCGACCCCTACAGCCTGTTCATCGGACCCGCTGCGCGAGCTCACGCGTACGCATCCCGCGAGCTGATCGACCACTGGGCAACGCACCCACGCGTGACCTATGCGCAGTTCGAGCGCGAGCGCGTCGGCGCTATCTGGCCGGTCGGGGGTGCTCACCGTGGCTGGTAATCGCGGCGGCCGGGCCAATCAGCGCATGACCGCGCTGGTGCTGGAAACCTACGGCCGGGAGTGTCACCTGCGCCTGCGCGGCTGCACGAAGATCGCGACGACCAAGGATCACATCATCCCGTTCAGCCACGGCGGAGAGGATGTGCTGGAGAACTACCGGCCTGCCTGTCGCTCGTGCAACTCGAAGCGGCAGAACAGGGTCATGACCGGATACGGGGCGTCCGTCGTCGTCATCATCGGGCCACCCGGCGCGGGCAAGTCCACCTATGTCGCTGAGCACGCCAAGCCCGGCGACGTGACGATCGACATGGACCGCATCGCGCTTGCCCTGATGCCTGTTGCCCCGACCGAATCGCACAGCTACCCGGAGCACGTTCGACACGTCGCCGTGCGAACGCGCAAGGCCGCGATCAATGCGGCGACCAGGCTGCGCGAGCGCGTCACGGTGTGGCTCATCCATGCCATCCCGCTTCCCGATGAGCTGAGCGACTACCGCAAGCTCGGCTGGCAGGTGGTCACCATCGACCCCGGCCGTGAGGTAGTCGAGCAGCGCGTCCGCACGATGCGTCCGGAGGCGATGATGCTCCACGTCTCGCGCTGGTACGCGATGCACGCAGCGCCGACTATAACTCCCGCAGCAGCTCCGAGCCTCGATGCATCAGTGCCGGCCGAATCGGAGGACGACTGGTGACCGACCTCGCTTTTCTGACGGCGGGACGCCGGACACCCCGCGACCACCGTCACCCTCTCCCCACTCCAGTCCAGAAAAGAAAAAACGGTGCGCCGAAATGACCGACGAAATGACGCTACCGGGGCTCGAAAACCCGACCCAAACGGCGACGATTCACGGCTATTTCGGGCAGGGTCCGACCGAAGAAGCCACACGAGCCGCCATCGCGGAGATTGAAGAAGAAACCGAGCTGACCGGCGCAAAGCGCGCTATCAAGCAGCTCTGTTTCTCGCTCGCCGCCAGCGTGGACAAGGGCAATCTCAAGGGCCGCGCCGTCGCCAACGAGGCCGCGCAGCTATTCGCCATGATGCAGCAGCTTGCGCCCCCGGAGGCGGAAACCGCCACCGACCTGAACATGACCCCCGACCTGAAACGGCTATTCGATGTCTTTGCTGCTCCCGCCCAATTTGACGCCGCCCCGGAAGGTGACGCCCCGGAACTATGACCGGGCAACCCACGGCCCGAAGGTGGCCGCCATCGCCGCCGAAATGGGGCAGCCGCTCCTGCCGTGGCAGCGCTACGTGGTCGATGTTGCGCTAGAGGTCGATGAACACGGCGTGTTCGTCTACTCGACCATCCTCGTGACCGTCCAGCGCCAGGCGGGCAAGACCACCCTGGATCTCGCAGCGGGTGTTCAGAACCTGCTCATGGGGCCGAACCGCCGAGCGTGGTACACCGCGCAGAGCGGCGCCCACGCCACGGAGAAATTCCTAGAGATGGCGGACACCTGGGAGGCGTCGCACATCAAGGCGCTGGCCAAGAAGCCGCGCAGGTCGAACGGCTCCGCGGCGCTCGAGTTCCTGAACGGCTCCAAACTGCGCCCCTTCCCGCCGCTCGAAGGCGCACTAGACGGCAAGCAATCGGACCGCACCACGCTCGATGAAATGTGGTTCTGGACCGCTATGCAGTACTCGCTGATGCGCCAGAGCTACAGCCCAACGCAGACCACCCGACGCAAGCGCACCGGGCAGCGACCGCAAAACTGGTTGCTCTCTACAGAGGGCACCATCGAATCCACCGCGCTCAACATGCTCCTAGCCGAAGCGCGCAGCGACACCCCCGACCCGCACACGGCGTTCTTTGACTGGGGCATTGACGACGACGACGACCCGACCGACCTGAAGCGCGTGTACGCTCGCCACCCCGGAGCTGGCTTCCTGTTCGAGCTGGACGACCTGCGCGGCTTCCAAGCGCAGTTCGCGGATGCGCCCGGAGAGTTCGCACGCGCATACGGCAACCGCCGCACCGGAGCCACCGAGCGCGTCATCCCCGCCGAGCCGTGGGCCGCCGCCGAATGGGACGGCACGAAGCCCGCTCCCGGCCCCACCTGTTTCGGCGTCGGCGTCGGCGTCGATGGCGTGGACACCACGATCACCGCCAACCAGCTCTACGGCCCGGGAACTCTCGCCGCGGTTGTCAAGGGCGGCTGGATGGAGGGCACCTACGGCGCTCTGGACAAGATGAAAGAGCTGCAAGTCAAATACCCCGAAGCCGCGTTCGCCATCGACCCCTACGGCCCCTCTGCCGCGCTCCACGATGCCGCCGAACGCGAGAAGCTACGCCTTATCGACCTCAAATCGGCCGACGTAATTGCGGCCACGCAGGCGACATTCGCGGGCATCACCAATCCGAATAAGCCGACCTGGCGCTACAAGAAGCACCCGCAGCTCGACGCCGCCGCCGAGCTGGCAACCAAACGATTCGTGGGCGATGGTACGTGGGTGTTCGGCCGCCGCGCGTCGGTCGGTTCGATCAGCGCGCTGGAGTCCGCGAACCTCGGCGCATACGGCGTCCACCACATGCCTGCGGTGCGCGGATTCCAGCTCGGTTAGCCCACGCGTGAAGTGTCACGAACGGTCACCAATCGCCGCAAGCTGTCTCCACGAGGCACGAGACTCGCAGATTCGCGTGCTGGCCATCCAAGCTCCTGAGCATGTCGTTTTGGAGAAGCGTAAGCGAGTACCTCGGGTTCTCGGCCCCCGCCGATGAGACGCCGGGAGCGCCCGCAGGCGTGATGCCGGAGCGACGGCAGACGGCCGTGTCGGCGGAACGAGCCCTCACCCTGTCAACCTTCTATCGCGGCATCCAGATTCACGCCACGGCCGTCTGCCAACTCGCGCTTTCTGTCGAGCGCAACGGGTCGATCCTCCCGGACACGCCCTCCCTCGTCGCCAAGCCAGATATCGACGAGTCGCGCTCCGCATTTCTGGAATACACGGTGGTCTCGCTCTACATCGACGGGAACGCGTTCTGGAAGATCACGCGGAGCCCTAGCGGCGTGGTCATCAACCTGACCGCCCTCAATCCCAATGAAGTGGCTGTATCCGTCGAACGCGACCGATTCGGCGTCGACCAGGTGCGTTATGACTATCGGGGCGAACGCCTCACGAAGCGGGAAATCAAGCACTTGCAGTTGCTCCGCGTCCCCGGGATGAAACGCGGGCTCGGCCCAATTCAGGCGGCACAGATCGAAGTACGCGGTGCGCTTGACGCCCGCGACTACGGCGCGCTCTGGCTCTCTGACGCCTCGATGCCGGACGGCATCCTCTCGACCGACCAGGAGCTTGCCCCCGGCGACGCTGACAAGTACAAGCACGTTTGGTACGGGCGTAACCAGGACGGTACAGCCAGGGACGCCGACGACCCGTTCAGCCCGGTTCACGAGCGGCTGCGTGTGCTGGGCAAGGGCCTCACCTACACGCCCCTCCTGCTCAAGCCCTCCGACATTCAGTTCCTCGAATCGCAGCAGTTCAGCACCATTCAGATGGCCCGCCTGATCGGTGCTCCGGCATCCATCATGCTCGTGGCCGTCGAGGGCAACTCCGAGACATATTCGAACGTCGAACAGGAGTGGATCGGCTACGTCCGGTTCGGGCTCATGAAGCCCCTGCGCGAAATCGAAGAGGCGTTCAGCGACCTCCTTCCCGGCCACCAAACGGCGCGATTCAAGATCGATGCCCTGCTCCGCTCGGACACCAAAACCCGGTACGAGTCGCACGCCATATCACTCGACCCAGTGAAGGGGTGGGCGACCGAAAACGAGGTTCGAGCCCTCGAAGGTCTGCCCCCGTTTACCGACGACCAGCTTGCCGAGCGCGCAGCACGCCGCACAAACACCACATCCACGAAGGAGACGACCGCATGAACCACGGACCGATCACGTTCGAGGCCTTCGCGCCGACGATCACTCTCGACCGCGAGAGTCGCACCATCCGGGGAGAAATCACCGCGTTCGGAGTGCCCACCACGGACTACCGAAAAATCGTGCTTCACGAGGGCAGCTTGCGTCCCCGCCTGCCGCTGTCCCGGGTCAAGATGCTCATCGACCACGACCAGCGCCAGCCCGTCGGGTTCATGACTGAGCTCAAGTCAGACAACCGCACTGCGGCGTTCAAAGTGCCCGAAGGAGACGCCGGGGACAAGGCGCTCCAGGACGCCGCCAACGGCCTTCGCGACGGCCTCTCCGTCGGAATCAACGTGCTCAAAGAAGAGGGCGCGTTCATGTACGACGAGGCCACCGGCACCTATCACGTCTACGCCGCCGAGCTGGTCGAGGTCAGCCTCTGCGCCATCCCCGCCTACGAAGACGCCGGAGTTACCAGCGTCGCCGCATCTCGACAGACCACCCCACCCAACAAGAAGGAGAACACCGTGGACCCCGAAACGCTCACCCAGGAGGCTCTGGACGCCGCTCTCGCAGCGCACGCCGAGACGTTCGATAGGACGCTGGAGACCCGCCTGGCGAACTTCCACCCCGCCAGTGCCGCCCCGGCCGGGCCATCGTGGCCGTCAATGGGCGCGTTCATGAAGGATCTCGTTTCCGGCGACACCCTCGCCGCCGAGTTCTACGAGACGCTGGCCTACGGTGGCGCGACCACCGCAGACGACAAAGCCCCGAACAAGTGGGTACGCGACGCGATCCACCTGGTCAACAAGAACCGCAAGGTTCTGAACGCGTTCTCCACCGAGACGCTGCCCGCAGACGGGATGAACCTGGAATACCTCCAGCTCAAGTCGAACAGCATCAGCGTCGCCAAGCAGGCGAAAGAGGGGGATGACCTCGCCAAGGGGAAGGTGCAGCTCCAGAGCAAGACCGCAGCCATCGGCACATTCGGCGGCTGGACCGAGCTGACCAAGCAGATCATCGAACGCGCGAGCGCCGCCTACATCAACACGGCGAACACCGCCATGGACCTGGAGTACGCCCGCGCTACCGAACAGGAGGTCCGCGACCTGCTGAAGACCATCATCGCCGGGCAGCTCGCCGGAGCGGATCACCCCCTCACCATCGCGTCCAACGCGGATGCGTACGCGTGGCTGGACCTCGTGGTCGACGCGTCGATGCTGTTCGATGACCGCGGGTTCTCGCTCGATGGATCGTTCGTCTCCGTCGATGTGTTCAAGAAGCTCATTCGGCTGGAGGACTCAAACGGCAACAGCCTGATGCGCGTTTGGGGCAACGGCACCAACCAGGTGGGCGAACTCGACCTCCGCAAGGTGTCCGGCGACCTCGCATCGGTCACCGTCGAGCTGCTTCCCGGCGCTGAACCCAACACCATGGAGTTCCACGACGCCATCGGGATCACCACGTGGGAGAGCGCCGGAGCGCCGTTCAAGCTCCAGTCGGAGAACGTGGTGAACCTCACGGAAGCGTTCTCGAAGTACGGCTACCTCGCCACCGCATCGCAGTTCCCCGACGCCATCCAGGCCGTCAAGATCGGCGCGTAACGATGGACGACACGACGCCCGCCGCCACCGACCTCAGTTGGTACGTCAACGCCATCGGGGATGACGTGCCGTTCGCGGCATCCTCGAAGGCGGAGGCCGCCCAGCTCATCGGTGACTTCATCGGAGAGGGCAACCCCTACAAGGTGCCTGAGACGGTGGTGGCGCGCGCCGTGCTCGAAGTGGGAGCGGACCTCTTCTACCGCAAGGCGGCCAAGAACGGCATCGTCGCATTCGACGGGACCGAACCCCAGGTGTTCCGCCTCAACCGCGACCCCATGGCCGCCGCCTACCCTCTGCTGCGCCGCTACCTCGTGATGGGGCTGTGATGAGCACCCCTCGACTCGATGCAGCCAACGAGCTGCTGGAGCTGCTGCGCGCAGCCCTTGTGGACCTGCCGGACGTGCACGTCACCATTAACCCCGCCGAAGTCGTCTCCGCCGCCCGGAACGGCTGCGTGCTCATCCAACCGCCCGAGCTGAGCTTCCCGACCTGGGACCAGGTGGAGGCGGCCTGGGAGCTGCTGGTGATCGCCGGGAGCATGACCAACTACGTGCACGCGTGGACCGTCATGGACGGCATCCTCGCCGCACTGTCGGACGCTCAAACCCTCAACCTCGATACCGCCGAGCTGGCCAGCTTCCAGCCGTCCGGCACGGCTCAAGCCCAAGTCATCCCCGCCTACAAGATCACCCTCAACCCCTGAGAAGGAGACACCATGACCGCCAAAGCCGCCACGCTCGGCCCCGGACACCTGAACATCGGGCTCACCGGCAGCCCGCGCGAGTTCGCCGCACAGCTCAGCAGGTGCGCCATCAACACCGACACCAAGACCGACGACCCCATAGACGTGCTCTCCGGCGAGCAGGTGGCCGGAGAGGACACCTACGCCAGCACTCTCGCCGGGACGATCAACCAGGACTACGACCTCGACAGCCTGGAAATCTTCTGCTTCGACAACCGAGGCCGCGAAATGCCGTTCGTGTTCATCCCGTCGAACGAGGGCGAAGTGCAGTGGTCGGGCACCGTGAAGATCCGCCCAGTCGGCAGCATCGGCGGGGACGTGAAGAAGAAGAACACCAGCGATTTTGAGTTCACCATCGTGGGAGACCCCACGCACGGCGCGCTCATCGGCTGACCATGGCACGCGCTCAGGTCGAGGTCGAGGGTGCGCCACGGTTCCGGCGCAGCCTCAAGCAGGCCGGGGTGGCGCTCTCGAACCTCAAGAACGTCCACCGCGCCGCCGCCAACATCGCGGCGGACGGCGTGCGCCGCCGAGCACCGCGCGGCAAGACGCTGCGACTACTCGGCTCCATCCGCTCCGGCGCGACGCAGCGAGCAGCATTCGTCCGCATCGGCAACAACTCCCGCGTCCGATACGCCGGTCCCGTCAACTACGGCTGGCCCGCGCACCACATCGCAGCAAACCCCTTCGCCAACGAAGGGGCCAAAGAAACCGAGCCCAAGTGGGTCCAGCTCTACGTGGACTACACGACGAAGGCTCTCGACACCATCGAAGGAAAATGACCATGGCAATTCAGCAGCTCCGCGTGACCTTCCAGGACGGCTCGCAGATCGACGTGACCCCGACCCTGGAAGACACCCTCGCGTTCGAGACGACGCTCCGCAAGAACAAGCACTGGGGCGCGATCCAGGACAACGCCGTCAAGCTCAACCCGTTCCGCGCCTGGAACGTGCTGCGCCGCACCGGGCAGACCGAGCTGACCTGGGACCAGTTCATCAGCGGCGACACCGCCGCCGTCTCCGTCGAGACGTTCGACCCCGCCGACGCCGACCCTGACGAGCTGGAGACGCCGGTGGGAAAAGGTGGCCCGAAGGCTCGGCGCACGAGCTGATCGCAGCGGTGGCCCTCGCGCTCCGCCGCCTCCCCAGTGAGGTCGAGCGCGAGGCCACCGAGCACCCGGCACACTTCGCCACCCTCGTCCACCTCATGACCAAAGACCCCGAAGAGGAGTAACCACAATGGCCGGAAAATCCGCCATCCTGTCGGTCAGGATCATCGGAGACGCCGTGGAAGGCGTCGCCGCGCTGAGCGACATGGACGACGCAGCCGGCCGATCCATCAGCACCATGGACAAGGTGACGGTGGGCGCCGGAGCGGTAATGGCCGCGCTCACCGCCATCGCCGTCAAAACCGGAAACATGGCCTCCGAAATGGAGCAGGCCGTGGGCGGCGTCGATGCAGTATTCAAGGACAACGCCGACACCGTGCACGCGTGGGCCGACTCCGCCGCCGTCGATGTCGGCCTAGCGCGTGACGAATACTCCAACTTCTCGACCCTCGTGGGGGCGCAGCTCAAGAACATGGGCATACCCATGGAGGAAGTCACGCAGCGCTCGCGCGACCTCATCACCATGGGTGCCGACCTCGCCGCCCAGTACGGAGGCTCAACCGCCGACGCTGTATCGGCCCTCTCGTCGCTGCTGCGCGGCGAACGCGACCCAATCGAGCGCTACGGCGTCTCCATCAATCAAGCCGCCGTAGACGCCGAGAAGGCAGCACGCGGCCTTAGCGGACTGACCGGAGAGGCAGACAAGAACGCCACCCTACAGGCGACCCTGGCGCTGCTCACCAAGCAGACCGCCGACGCCACCGGAGCCTTCGGCCGCGAGACGGACACCACAGCGCACAAGCAGCAAGTGGCGAACGCCGAGTGGCAGAACGCGCAGATCGCGCTGGGAGAGGCATTCCTGCCCGCCCTGTCGCTCGGAGCCGAGCTGGCGGGCAACTTCTCCCGGTACCTATCCGAAAACAGTGAGGTCATGTCTGGCCTCATCATCACGGTGGGCCTGCTCGCCGGAGGGGTGCTCATCGCCAACGGCGCGATCAAGGCCTACGAGACGATCGCCACGGCGGCGACCGCTGCACAGTGGCTCTGGAACGTCGCCATGACGGCGAACCCCATCGGCCTCATCATCGCCGCAATCGGCCTCATCATCGCCATCATCGTGCTCTGGATCACCCACTGGGATGAGCTGTCCAAGAAGGTGGGCGACTTCTTCAACTCGCTATTTGGCTGGGTCGGGGACGCCATCAGCTGGGTGGGCGACCTGTTCGGCGGCCTGGGCGACCTGCTCGGCATCGACTCGCACGCAGAGGTCACCGCGAAGGTGAACGCCGATACGTCGAGCCTCCAGCGGCTCGCCCCCGTGAGCATGGATGCACTCGCCGCGCCGTCGCTCGCCTTCGGCGTCGCGATGCTCGCCACCACCACGCGAGCCGTCACGACCTCCAGCAGTGGCGGGGAGCTGGCGCGCCGCGAGGCGGCCGCATCCACCGTCATCAACAACACCTACAACATCACAGGCGCGGTTGACCCCAACGGCGTCGCTCG
>JGI25164J39214_1000613_pt1 | contig 15237 bp, 8 predicted proteins | sample AraplaCL_Cvi_mMS_FD_39214 | JGI IMG/M metagenome (IMG submission 39214)
GTTTGGCGCAGATCTTCTACGGCCGCAGCAATAACGCTACACTGGTGTTAACAGCAACAGGATCGCACATATCAGACGCGTTTATCGCTGCAGCACGTTCAATTACCGAGCAGCTTTCAACACTATCGAGCAACGTTTGCGTTACCGATGTGAACTCGAACAAATACCTGTTCAACATCAACAAATCAAGCGAAAACGTTGAGTACGTTGATACCAAAAGCGCAATAACCCAATTCTGGGAAAAATATAACCTGTATATATTGCTTGGTATATTAGTTCTGATACTGCTTTCATTCCTGTTCGTACGCTCAAGAGTACAAAGGTCACAGGAATTGTATAACGATTAATTATAACCGATCGCTATAATCTTGTAAACAACATGAGCCTGCGGGCGCAGGCTCATGTTGTTTAATAACAAAGAATTTCACCTTACTGAAACTAAGATTACTATGTCAATTCCTGAACTTTTGGTTAACGATGGTTTTATATCCAGGCAAGATCGGGAAAAGATCAATGATTTAGCAGCCCAGTTAGGCCAGTCGTTCCTTAAAGTAGCGTTGAATTTCGGGTACGTTTCCCGTAAAAACTACGAGCGCTCCTTAGTGAATGCAGGATATACGTTTAAACCTATCAGGGAACTTGCTTACGACCCCGAGGTACTTAGCAAAATAGAACTAAAGTTTGCCGATCAGCACCTTGCTTTACCCCTTCGCATTGAAAATGGCAAGGTAATAACGGTGATGGCCGATCCATCAAATCAGCTTTTTATCGATTTCATCCGCTTTACCTATGATTGTGAACCGGAGATCATACTGGCCGACGACCTGGATGTTACCTGGCTTAGTCATAAGCTGATAGGCGACAAGTACGTAAAATCGGCGGTGTTTGAGCTTTTAAACCGCGACCCTAACAGTTCTGCTTTTATTACGTTTTCTACCGGTCAGCTTGCTTTCCTTTTTATATTATTAGGGCTGGTGACCATTGGGCTGGTGGTAAGCTTTAAAAATACTTCCATCATTATTAACGTGCTTATCAGCTCGTTCTTTTTGGTGGCAATATTGTTTAAGCTGTTCCTTGCGTTAATGGGTTCCCGTTTCGAATTGCACCAGGCGGTAACCCGCGAGGACCTGCACGAGATTGTTGAAGCTGAGTTACCTGTTTACACCATTCTGCTTCCGGTTTACAAGGAAGATAAGCTTATCAAGAAACTGATCTGGAACCTGCAGGCACTAGATTATCCACGCGAAAAACTGGATGTGAAGCTGCTGATAGAGGAAGACGATGATAAAACGCTGAACGCCGTTCGCAACCTTGATTTCCCCGCTATTTTCGAAGTGATCGTGGTACCGTTCCACATGCCTAAAACCAAGCCGAAAGCTTGTAACTACGGCCTGCACTTCTCTCGTGGAAAATTCCTGACGATTTATGATGCCGAGGATATTCCTGATACCGACCAATTAAAAAAGGTGGTATCGATGTTTGGCAAGCTGCCTTCTAACTATATCTGTATCCAAAGCGCGCTGAACTACTTCAACCGTAATGAGAATTTCCTTACCCGTATGTTTACCCTTGAGTACTCGTACTGGTTCGACTATATGCTGCCGGGACTGGATACCCTTGATATCCCTATTCCGCTTGGTGGTACAAGTAACCACTTTAAGTTGGACAGCCTTGTTGAGCTTGGCGCCTGGGATCCGTTCAACGTTACTGAAGATGCCGACCTTGGCCTTCGCGCTTATGCAAAAGGCTATAAAATTGCGGTTGTAAATTCAACCACATATGAAGAAGCGAATAACGAACCGATCAACTGGATCCGTCAGCGCTCACGCTGGATAAAGGGCTATATGCAAACCTACCTGGTACACATGCGCAACCCGGTGGCATTGATCAAGAGATTAGGCTGGAAAGGTTTCCTAGGGTTTAACTTCTTTATCGGCGCTACGCCGCTTACATTCCTGGTTTATCCGTTCCTGCTGGCTATTTTCATCAGCTACCTTGTGTTCGACCTTTCGACCATCCGTACGCTGTTCCCAGACTGGATCCTGTTCATGTCGATCTTTAACCTTATGGTGGGTAACATCCTCATGATCTATATCAACATGATGGCCGTGTTTAAAAGGCGCTTTTACGAACTGATCCTTTTCGCCATCGCCAACCCGGTTTACTGGTTAATGCACTCTGTATCGGCATTTAAAGGCTTATACCAATTAATTGTTAAACCGTTTTACTGGGAGAAAACCGAACACGGGCTAAGTAAAGTTAACAATCCAACAAACGTTGTTAAATGAGAAATCAATCCAAATATCTGATACTTATCACCATTTTACTGGCGATCTATTACCTGGTAGGCGGTATTTACCTCAACCATTTGGGTTATTTCAGCCAGGAAGCCATGTTCTACATTGAGAAAGCACGTATTGTGCTCGATGGCTCTGGGAATCGGCTTAAAGTAATGGGGTTAACGGCTCCTATTATACCGTTCTATACATCATTCATCTTTTCATTCTCGGCATGGACAGCCATGATAGCCCCTATCATAGCGTCATCCATCTGTACTGCGATCTTGTTTTTGATGATTGCAAGTCCGCTTATGAAAAGGGCAAAAGACGATTTTTACCTGCTGATATTGATCGTAGTTTTTGCGCTGCATCCCGGTATCCTTTACACGGCCTGCTCGGGTAAGTCAATCGCGCTGGTGCTGATATTCTTCTTTATGTTCTTCTTTAACCTGCTGAAGTTCTATCGTTCTAACACCACCTTCCACGTATCTATTGCAAGTATCAGTTTGGTATTGCTTATTTTCTGCGATTATAAGTTTATCTGGCTTACGCTGTTCTTTATCCCGCTGGTATTATCCATCACCATAAAGAGCTTAAACTTAGGCGAACAGGAATCAATTTTCCGTTTGTTCATCAGCTTTAACAACCCATCGCTGCGTCGTAAACTGGTAAATAAAACCTTTGCGCTTTATATTATCCTGTTCGTGCTGCCGCTGGCTTGTATTGTTTGCTATAAACTGCTGAACCTTACCCACGCGCAGGATCTGAACTACTTCAGCGAAAGCCCTTATGCTACATGGACAGTGCTTGCCGATAAACTTAGCTTCGATCAGTTATCTACCAGTACCACCTACCAGATCCCTGAAACATCAATATTGATTTCGGCAAGGATGATCTTGTTCTGCCCACTCATTTTGGTGGCTATATACCTGTTCAGAAGCAGTACTTACCAGGTGCTTACCTTGCTTACCCCGTTCGCATTTGTTGAGTTCCTACACATTAAATACGAAAAAGTGTTCCTGGTGCACGAATATTATATGATATTCCTGGTACTGGCTTTACTATGTATCCTTTACCGGTCGCAGGTTATCCGCAACCAAACCATTTTGAAAACGGTGGTAGGTTTACTAACGCTTGTACAACTTTACACCGGTTATATATTTTTGAAGAACTCTTCGATCTTTGAAGAGCAAAACTTTATTACTGTGCTGTTCAACAGAACGAACGACACCCATCAGCAGGAAAACAAAGAGCTGGCAGAATATATTCACAGCCTTCCGGCAGAAACACACGTATTAGTTGACGACGCCATCGCTTATCCGGTTGTAGCATTTGCTAAGAACAAAGAAGATTTGAGCAGGTACACCCTTCCTTATCAGGGAGCATTTTTAAGTGCCATTGAGGCCCCGGCCCGATATGATGATTATATCTTGCTGGCAACAGAAAAGAATGAGGTAACCGGCTTTACTCAGCTCAATAATAAATATATCCCGGTGGTAAAAAAAGCCAACGGTGCGTTAAAAATGCGGCGGGTATATGAAACTAATGACTGGATATTATATAAAGTATTCGAATAAAAGTACCTCAACTAACACTTAGGTTTGTCCAAAAGAAAGTCCCGTCGCAAGCGGGACTTTCTTTTTATACCCTCTTTCAGGCTCTTGGACCTTCCCACTTTCCTACTTCACCCCATTAAACCATCGCACAATCTCACAGTCAGACAATTAATTATTTATTAAAACCCCAATCAATGAAAAAGTTCATTTTATTATTTTCCTTTATAGCCGGGCTGAGCCTGGCAGGTAATGCACAAATTGCAAAGAAATCGCCCGAGCAGCGCGCTGCGCACATAACGAAGGCGCTGCAAAAACGCCTTAATTTAAGTCAGCAGCAGGCTGTTCAGGTTAATCAGGCATTATTGACTCAGGCCACCCGCATCGATAGCCTCAAAAGTAACCCGTCGGCAGATAAAAAATCGAACCAACTGGCTGCTAAAAGTATAAGGTTGGCCGCCCAAACCCAAGTGGTGGCCGTTTTAAATGACGAGCAAAAACAGAAATTCGCAGCCTGGGAAAAAGCAATGAAACAAAAACACAAAGAGAAGAAAGCCCACAAAGATACCGAGCAGGGCTGATAGGAGTTTTGTTTGTGCAACTCTAACTAAGATAAGCCGTTAGCCTGAAAAGCTCGCGGCTTTTTACATTAGGAAATAGTCAACAGTCAATGCGCCGGCGGCGATGAGCAAACCGAAGAACTCCCGCGTTTTCTCGATGTAAGGTTTTTCAGCCTGCATGGTTTCCACGATACTGGGCCTTTTATAAACCACTATCCAATCGCGTACGCCGTCTTTAGAGAAAAACAAGATAATAGCATATATCACGTAAAATGCGATGGCAATAAGATAAACAATGGGGTAGTATTTCCCAAAAGCCGCCAATCCGCAGGAAATTGCAGCTACCATATAAATGGTAACCCAAAGAGCGGCATCAACGTCGTTAAGGTTCACATAAGCAAATGCCAAAAACGCAATACAAAAGAAAATGTTGAAAATGATCAAAGCCATAATAGTGAACTAAAATTCGATATAAGCGAAGGTAGTTAATTGTTTGCTGCTCCTGTTAGCGTCTGTTATCACTAAGGCGCCTTTTCTAAATAGGGCTATCCCTTCCCAGTTGTTTTTGAAACCGTCAAAAGAGACCACCTGCGTCCACTGCTTATCCTTATAATTTTTTAGTTTAACTATCCGGGCAAAGGTTTTGTCTTTTAGATAATCATGATCCTGGGTGATGCTATCTTTGAGATCAGGAATAGTTTGCCGAATATTTTCTTCTGGATTGTTAACGGAATTATTCTTGAGATAAGCATCATAGTCACCATTCCAGTAATAATTCAGCCCGAATAACTCGCTATTGCCGGTAGCGACGATATCAGTCAGTCTGAAATACAGAAAAGGGATTTGTATCTTCTCCGGTGCAGCCTTTAATGCCGTATCGATGAGAAACCCTGTGCCGCCGTTCTGTGTAGCGTTAAATTCGTAACAGGCTATCAGTTTATTTTCATCGGGTAGGTAAGTCAGGCTTTCGAAACCTGCATTGGTGATAAATGGATACCGGTTTAAGGAGACGAAGTTCTGCGGATCTATAATTACTTCGTTAACCGCATCATTTAACTGCCCTTTTAAAACAAAACAGTAGCGATAAGTATCTTTTGTTTCGATGGAAAGGAAAACTGTCTTATTGATAATAGTTATAGCTTCAAAACCCTCGTAATATCGTTTAACCGAATCAGGGAGCTTATCCAGCCCCGTAACTTTTATGGTTCTGAACCTGGTAACTGAAGTATCTATTCCATCCACTACCCGGCCAATGCTATCTTTACCGATGCTGTAAAGATTAAAATCGCCGTTCAGTCCGGTTTCTTTATGGTCGCCGTACTGGGGTAACAGGTAAATGCGGTTCTTCCATGAGGCCATACCGGAAAATTCTTCATTAACCCCATTGATTGCTGTGGGCAGGGGAATAATTTTCAATTCACTTTGGCCGAAGGCGGAGACCTGCAACAGCAATAATGCGAATATTGTAAAACACGTTTTGAGTAATATTGTATTTGAATTCATGGGGCGATGAAAGCCCCAATTTAATGAAAAGCAGCGAACGACATCTATTAAAATGCAACATCATCAATCTATTTAATCAACGATGTTGCAATAAGATTGTCAAGGGTGTAAGATCGAGAACTATCCACTCCCGAATGCTCGCTGTTAAACGTATTGAAATGCCAGCTTAATAGAAATGCCATTCGCCACATAATATATAAAATCGTTGGCATTTACTGATATGTTGTTCTCTCCCGGATTAATAGGGGTGACGTTGCCGCCCTGATGCCAAACCTGAATTACCGTCGCCGGCTGACTTTGATAACTGTAGTATATCCACAGGTTGCCTGTGAAAGGCAATGTTACATACATTGACCCGACTGGTGTACCGGGATAATTGGGTGTAAGCTGCCAGGGGATTGACTGTGTAGCAGGAGCGTTCTCACTTAGCTTGCTGATCAATTCAGCTCTTTCTGTTGTTTCCATGATATTTATTTTTAGTTGGTGACGTGTGGAACTTCCCTTTTCTATATGTTCCTAGCCGAGTATATGCAGCATTGATGATGCCGCGCGTACTGAAGAATGAAGTAAGGTTTAAGTTGAGTCAATTGTAGGTAAAACAGAGGAAAAGTGCAAGGGGTGTTATAACGGTATTTATTTGGTCAAACACGGGGTGAGAGGGAGTATTATTACGTGGGGAGGCCCCGCTGGCAGCATCACTTTCGGCAAGCACCATCTTTTTTTAAAACTTACGACGCGGCCAGAGTCCATTTATCAATGAAGGAAGACGAGTAACGCCGTGCGGATGAGTTGGAATTAGAGAAAGGCTATAAAACAGCAAACCCCTCATCGTTCAAGATGAAGGGTTTATCGCTGATAAGATTTGGCACCGACCTACTCTCCCACATTTTACTGCAGTACCATCGGCTCTGGCGGGCTTAACTTCTCTGTTCGGAATGGGAAGAGGTGGACACCGCCGATATAGGCACCTGAATATTTTTAGTTGATTAGCGGTTGGAGATTAGTGATTAGGTTGATTTATCTGCCTAATTAACCGATCTCTGATTAACTAATTAACTTAAACATAATTGAAAGAAGTAATAGAAGAAAAGACAACAGTTATTCATTTATCTGTCTGTTGTTTTGGTGGGGGACAGGTTGCCCTATCCCCATTAGTCCAACACGAAGAAAGCTTCGGGCGATTAGTATTACTCGGCTTTGATGTCACCACCTTTATACCTGTAACCTATCAACGTAGTAGTCTGCTACGACCCTCAATGGAAGTCTCATCTCGTGGCTAGTTTCGCACTTAGATGCTTTCAGCGCTTATCTATTCCCAACGTAGCTACTCTGCAGTACACCTGGCGGCATAACAGATTCACCAGAGGTTAGTCCAACCCGGTCCTCTCGTACTAAGGTCAGCCCCACTCAAACTTCCAACGCCCACAACAGATAGGGACCGAACTGTCTCGCGACGTTCTGAACCCAGCTCGCGTGCCACTTTAATGAGCGAACAGCTCAACCCTTGGGACCTTCTCCAGCCCCAGGATGTGACGAGCCGACATCGAGGTGCCAAACCTCCCCGTCGATATGAGCTCTTGGGGGAGATCAGCCTGTTATCCCCAGCGTACCTTTTATCCTTTGAGCGATGGCCCTTCCATGCAGAACCACCGGATCACTATATCCGTCTTTCGACCCAGCTCGACTTGTCTGTCTCACTGTCAAGCAAGCTTATGCTATTGCACTCCCCGTACGGTTACCAAGCGTACTGAGCTTACCTTTGAAAGCCTCCGTTACCTTTTTGGAGGCGACCACCCCAGTCAAACTACCCGCCAAACAATGTCCTCCCCATAAGGGAGTTAGACACCAGATACAGAAAGGGTGGTATTTCAACGTTGACTAACTGACTCCTAGCGAAGCCAGATCACAGTCTCCCACCTATCCTACACATCCTGTAGCCGATTTCAATGTTAAGTTGTAGTGAAGGTGCATGGGGTCTTTCCGTCCCGTTGCGGGTAACCGGCGTCTTCACCGATACCACAATTTCACCGAGCTCATGGCTGAGACAGCGCCCAGATCGTTACACCATTCGTGCAGGTCGGAACTTACCCGACAAGGAATTTCGCTACCTTAGGACCGTTATAGTTACGGCCGCCGTTTACTGGGGCTTCGATTCAATGCTTCGAATTGCTCCTAACATCCCCTCTTAACCTTCCAGCACCGGGCAGGTGTCAGGCCTTATACTTCATCTTGCGATTTTGCAAAGCCATGTGTTTTTGTTAAACAGTCGCCTGGGCCTTTTCACTGCGGCTGCCATTGCTGACAGCGCCCCTTCTCCCGAAGTTACAGGGCCATTTTGCCGAGTTCCTTAGCCATGATTCACTCGAGCACCTTAGGATTCTCTCCTCGACTACCTGTGTCGGTTTACGGTACGGGTATTCATAACCTGAAGCTTAGCGGGTTTTCTTGGAAGTCTGATTACCTGAACTATCACATCCCCCGAAGGTTCAGTGTACTATCAGCTTTCAGCAAGGTCTGCGTACTTAACTACAAACCCTATACCTACAGCCTTTAACGAACTATTCCGTCAGTTCGCGTCAGTTTCACTACTCCGTCACCGCATCGCAGTTATAAATAGTACTGGAATATTAACCAGTTGTCCATCGGCTACGCCATTCGGCTTCACCTTAGGCCCCGACTAACCCTGATCCGATTAGCGTTGATCAGGAAACCTTAGTCTTTCGGTGGGCAGGTTTCTCTCCCGCCTTATCGTTACTTATGCCTACATTTGCTTTTCTACACCCTCCACAGTCAGTTATCTTCCTGCTTCACCGCATGTAGAATGCTCCCCTACCAGATGCATTACTGCAAATCCATAGCTTCGGTATACCGCTTGATGCCCGTTTATTATCCATGCCCGATCGCTCGACTAGTGAGCTGTTACGCACTCTTTAAATGAATGGCTGCTTCCAAGCCAACATCCTAGCTGTCTGTGCAATCGGACCTCGTTAGTTCAACTTAGCGGTAATTTGGGGACCTTAGCTGATGGTCTGGGTTCTTTCCCTCTCGGCCATGGACCTTAGCACCCATAGCCTCACTCCAGCGTATATTATAAAGCATTCGGAGTTTATCTGGATTTGGTAGGATTTGACTCCCCCGCACCCAATTAGTAGCTCTACCTCTTTATAACTCAACCGCCAGGCTGTTCCTAAAAACATTTCGGGGAGTACGAGCTATTTCCCAGTTTGATTAGCCTTTCACCCCTACCCACAGATCATCCGGAAACTTTTCAACGTTTATCGGTTCGGTCCTCCAGTACCTGTTACGGCACCTTCAACCTGTCCATGGGTAGATCACAAGGTTTCGCGTCTACCTCCCCTGACTATACGCCCTATTCAGACTCGCTTTCGCTTCGGATCCGTGTCTTAAACACTTAACCTTGCCAGGGAAGAGTAACTCGTAGGCTCATTATGCAAAAGGCACGCCGTCACACATTGCTGTGCTCCGACCGCTTGTAAGTACACGGTTTCAGGTTCTATTTCACTCCCCTGTTCGGGGTTCTTTTCACCTTTCCCTCACGGTACTGGTTCACTATCGGTCTCTCAGGAGTATTTAGCCTTACCGGATGGTGCCGGCAAATTCCCACAAGGCGTCTCCGACCTCGCGGTACTCAGGATACCACTATCTTATCATTCATTACCCGTACGCAGCTCTCATGCTCTATGGCCGGGTTTCCCACCCCGTTCCGGTTTTGTTTGATTGTCATGTTGTGGTCCTATAACCCCTATTATGCCGTAACATAATAGGTTTGGGCTGTTTCCATTTCGCTCGCCACTACTCTGGAAATCACTGTTGTTTTCTCTTCCTATGCTTACTTAGATGTTTCAGTTCAGCACGTTCGCGCATTTATGCAACTATTCTTCAAATAGTTAGGTTTCCCCATTCGGAAATCCGCGGATCAATTCATATTTGCTGATCCCCGCGGCTTATCGCAGCTTATCACGTCCTTCATCGCCTCTGAGAGCCAAGGCATCCCCCGTGTACCCTTTCTTACTTTCTTCTACTCATGCGCCTTTTGCGCCGCATGGTATGTTTTTATTTAGTTAGTCATCTTCAGAATCAAGCACCAAGCGTCAAGAATCGAGATTTGCACCTCTCTTCTCATCTTAGTATCCTGAAACTTCCAACAACGTCCCTACTGTTGTCTTCTCTTTCTTTTTACTTCTTCCAATATGTCAAAGAACTTGCGCCCCGGTCCTCCCCTAGCGGGATCGCCTTTGTCAATATCCATCCCTTGTTAGGGTTATGGTGGGCTTTGGTGGAGAATAACGGATTCGAACCGTTGACCCCCTGCGTGCAAGGCAGGTGCTCTAGCCAGCTGAGCTAATCCCCCTAAAAATGAGGTGAAAGCTTAAAGGTGAAAGCTCAAAGGTTTTTATTACCTTTCGCCTTTATCCTTTTCCCTTTCCGCCTTAGTAGTCCCGAGCAGATTTGAACTGCTGACCCCTACATTATCAGTGTAGTGCTCTAACCAAGCTGAGCTACAGGACTGTTTTAATTTCGGATTTCGGATTTTCGATTTCGGATTTATCAATCGTAATTCGTAAATCGTAAATCGTAATTTCTTACAATCTCGTTGGCCTCAGATGATCTTCGCCTAAACTTNCGGCTTCATCTTTTGGGTTTCCTTTTTTTTGNGTGTCTTTATTAGTTATATATAACTAATGAATAAAAGAATCAGAATCATGCAGGTAACAGCCTTGATTGCTGTTATGTGNAGTAATGTGAGAGTGTTGTGGATACTGCTCCAGAAAGGAGGTATTCCAGCCACACCTTCCGGTACGGCTACCTTGTTACGACTTAGCCCCAGTTACCGGTTTTACCCTAGGACGCTCCTTGCGGTTACGCACTTCAGGCACCCCCAGCTTCCATGGCTTGACGGGCGGTGTGTACAAGGCCCGGGAACGTATTCACCGCAGCATTGCTGATCTGCGATTACTAGCGAATCCAACTTCACGGGGTCGAGTTGCAGACCCCGATCCGAACTGTGAACAGCTTTTTGAGATTGGCATCCTGTTACCAGGTAGCTGCCCTCTGTACTGCCCATTGTAGCACGTGTGTAGCCCCGGACGTAAGGGCCATGATGACTTGACGTCGTCCCCTCCTTCCTCTCTATTTGCATAGGCAGTCTGTTTAGAGTCCCCACCTTAACGTGCTGGCAACTAAACATAGGGGTTGCGCTCGTTGCGGGACTTAACCCAACACCTCACGGCACGAGCTGACGACAGCCATGCAGCACCTAGTTTCGTGTCCCGAAGGACTTGAGCGTCTCTGCTCAATTCACTAACTTTCAAGCCCGGGTAAGGTTCCTCGCGTATCATCGAATTAAACCACATGCTCCTCCGCTTGTGCGGGCCCCCGTCAATTCCTTTGAGTTTCACCCTTGCGGGCGTACTCCCCAGGTGGAATACTTAACGCTTTCGCTTTGACGCTAACTGTATATCGCTAACATCGAGTATTCATCGTTTAGGGCGTGGACTACCAGGGTATCTAATCCTGTTTGATCCCCACGCTTTCGTGCCTCAGCGTCAATCATACCATAGTAAGCTGCCTTCGCAATTGGTGTTCTGTGACATATCTATGCATTTCACCGCTACTTGTCACATTCCGCCTACCTCTAGTACATTCAAGCCCATCAGTATCAAGGGCACTGCGATAGTTGAGCTACCGTCTTTCACCCCTGACTTAACAGGCCGCCTACGCACCCTTTAAACCCAATAAATCCGGATAACGCTCGGATCCTCCGTATTACCGCGGCTGCTGGCACGGAGTTAGCCGATCCTTATTCTTACCGTACATTCAACTCTTTACACGTAAAGAGGTTTATTCCGGTACAAAAGCAGTTTACAACCCGTAGGGCCGTCTTCCTGCACGCGGCATGGCTGGTTCAGACTTCCGTCCATTGACCAATATTCCTTACTGCTGCCTCCCGTAGGAGTCTGGTCCGTGTCTCAGTACCAGTGTGGGGGGTCATCCTCTCAGATCCCCTAAACATCGTAGCCTTGGTAAGCCGTTACCTTACCAACTAGCTAATGTTCCGCATGCCCATCCATATCCTATAAATATTTGATCATTATGCAATGCTGCACTGTGATTTTATGCGGGCTTAATCTCTCTTTCGAGAGGCTATCCCCCTGATATGGGTAGGTTACATACGTGTTACGCACCCGTGCGCCACTCTCATGGAAAGCAAGCTCTCCAATCCCGTCCGACTTGCATGTATTAGGCCTGCCGCTAGCGTTCATCCTGAGCCAGGATCAAACTCTCCATTGTAAAATGTTTTGTTTGTATCACTGACCCTATCTCAAAGTTTTCTTTTTAATAGAATCTGTATTAATTATCTTTATACAATATCCCATCTCTCTTTTTACTGTCTCATAACCATCATTCCTGACCGTTACGCTACATGATTTTCCTGATCTTTTAAGAACTTTTTGCCCTCACCTCACGGCTCCGGTCTTTATTATGTTTCCGCTTTTTACAGCTTTACTTTTTCTTTGTTTATCCACCGGGAATCGCTCCCGGCTTTCGCTTATTTAGCGCCCCTTTCTTTTGGGACTGCAAAGGTAAGAACCTTTTTGTTATTTGCAAACTTTATTTTTTTATTTTTTTCGTCTGCCTTTTTTAGTGAACTTCCCGCTTTTCCCTTCCGTTCTTGCGGGCTGCAAAGGTAGAATTATCTTTCTAATTCCGCAAGTAAAATTTTACTTTTTTCTTGCCCTTTTCGCTCAACCGTTCTTCAAATAACATCCCCTCTTCCTCTGAAGCGGGCCACAAATGTAGGGAGTTTTTACCGACCTGCAAAAACAATTTTCAAATAATTAAAACAATTTGACAACTACCTGAATACTAATGCAAATTTCGATCAGATCAGCCTTAAAAATGTTAGATACCGCATCACAATTGCCGATTCTGTATCTTTACAGCACTATGAGCGAATCCATTTTCCCCGAAAATTTCCTTGAATCGCTGGCCGTGGAGCCCGGCTTTGACCGTCAAAACTTTATAGAAGCACATCAAAATGGAGCTGCTTTAACCAGTATCCGCATAAATCCTTTTAAAAAGACTATAATAAAAACAGACGAACAGGTGCCCTGGTGTGCTGAAGGGTTCTATCTCGACACACGCCCATCGTTCACTTTCGATCCGCTTTTTCATGCCGGCGCCTATTATGTGCAGGAAGCATCGTCCATGTTCATGGGTCACATCCTTAATCATATCAAAGAAAACAACGATGAGCAACTCGCCGTTCTCGACCTTTGTGCCGCGCCGGGAGGTAAAAGCACGCTTATTAATTCGGGCATTGGCAATGGTGATCTGCTGGTATCAAACGAAATTATCAAAACGCGTGTACCTATATTATGTGATAACCTGAACCGGTGGGGTACGGCCAACACCATAGTAAGTAATAACGACCCGCGCGACTTTGGCCGCCTGCCGGGTTTCTTCGATATCATATTGGTTGATGCGCCGTGTTCCGGTTCGGGGATGTTCAGAAAGGATGCAGCGGCAATGAACGAGTGGTCGGCCGCCAATGTGAACCTTTGCCACCAGCGGCAGGAGCGCATCATGGCTGATGTTTACCCGGCGCTGAAACAGGACGGCTACCTTATATATAGTACCTGCTCTTATTCGCACCAGGAAAATGAGGATATCCTCGACTGGCTATGTGCGGAGTTTGACCTGGAAAGCATCCGCATACCTATATATAAGGAGTGGGGGATTGTTGAAACCGAATCGCCCTTGAAAAAGGCCTGGGGGTATCGCTTCTATCCCGGTAAGGTAAAGGGCGAGGGATTGTTCGCAGCATGTTTACGAAAACGGGATTCTTCGGGTCAACTGCCATCATTTAAAGCGAAGGGCAATCAGAAGCTGCCGATGAAAGAGATCGATATGGTTAAAGGCTATCTTAATGCCGCCGATGATTTCTATTTCTTTAAGGTGAACGACGAATGGCTGGCTATAGACCATCAGCATAAAGACAGCCTGGATATTTTACAGCGGAACCTGTATATCAAAAAATCGGGCGTGCGCATTGGCAAGCTGATGGGCAGCGATCTGGTGCCTGATCATGAACTGGCGCTAAGTATATATATTAATAAGGAGAAGGTTTTACAAACGGAACTGAGTTACGAACAGGCAATTCAATACCTCCGCCGGGAAAATATCGATATCAACTCAACTCAAAAAGGATGGAGCTTGATGGAATTTGAAGGGCAGGCTTTAGGCTGGGCCAAGCTACTGCCCAACCGGGTGAATAATTATTTCCCGAAAGAGTTGAGGATATTGGCAAGCCCCCCGGCCCCTGAAGGGAGAAATCAGTGAATGTATCAGGTGGCTTTTTCCACAATACCCTACTCATCCTATCAACTTTATAAACATCCTTTAAATCAATTTAAAAAAATCTGCACATTTGCAAATCCGCTCATCCGCATACAATAAAATGGACCAATACTTTATTATAGATTTCGACAGCACGTTTACACAAGTTGAGGCTTTAGACGAGCTGGCACGTATCTCCCTTAAAAATCACCCCGACCGTGAAGATATTTACAAACAGATTGAAGACCTCACCAACGCCAGTATGGAAGGCCGCCTGTCGTTTACGCAAAGCCTGGAAAACCGGGTGAAACTTTTACAGGCTAACCGCGATCATTTAAAACAACTGGTAACGCATTTAAAAAAGAAAGTGTCGGTATCATTTAGCCGTAACACGGTGTTCTTTAAGAATCATGCCGATGAGGTGCTGATCGTATCGGGGGGGTTTAAGGAATTTATTACCCCGGTGGTGACCGAATATCATATCAAAAAAGAAAATATTTACGCCAATACCTTCGTATTTGATGAGGAGGGTAACATTGTGGGTTATGACCGCGCTAACCCTTTAAGCCAGGAAGGTGGCAAAGTGAAGCTGCTGAAAGAACTGAACCTACCCGGTGATATATACGGCATAGGCGATGGTTATTCAGATTTTCAGTTAAAGGAGTCTGGGATGATCAAAAAGTTTTTTGCCTTTACCGAGAATATTGAGCGGAAATCTGTCGCCGAAAAAGCTGACCATATTACACCAAGCTTCGACGAATTCCTATATCTTAACAAATTGCCGCGCGCTATATCGTACCCTAAAAACCGCATTAAATGTTTGGTGGTTGGTAATGTAGAGGAAGAGGCGCTGGCGCAGATGAAAAAAGAGGGCTATAATATTCGCCACCACGATCATATAGACGAAAAATACCTGCAGGAAGCCGGCGTATTGTTTTGCGACGAGAGCAATCAACCAACGCCCGGGCAAGTTGCCAATGC
>JGI25164J39214_1000721_pt1 | contig 12499 bp, 13 predicted proteins | sample AraplaCL_Cvi_mMS_FD_39214 | JGI IMG/M metagenome (IMG submission 39214)
TTCAACGAGAACCCGTGGCAGGGCAGCTACGTCGTCGACGTGCTCACCGACCTGGTGGAAGAAGCCGTGTACAAGGAGTTCGAGGCGATCAGCGAGCGCGGCGGCGTGCTCGGCGCGATGGACACCATGTACCAGCGCGGCAAGATCCAGGAAGAGTCGATGTACTACGAGCACAAGAAGCACGACGGCTCGCTGCCGCTGATCGGCGTCAACACCTTCCTGCCGAAAGACCACGGCGGCGAAATCGCCACCGAGATCGAGCTGATCCGCTCGACCGAAGAAGAGAAGGGCCAGCAGATCGCCAACGTGAAGCGCTACGGCGAGGCGCGCAATGCGCTGGCGTCAGACAGCCTCAAGGTGCTGCAGGTGACGGCACGCGATCGGCGCAATGTGTTCGAGCAGTTGATCGAGGCGGTGAAGTACAACTCGCTGGGGCAGATCTCGCACGCGTTGTATGACGTGGGTGGCGAATACCGCCGCAACATGTAAGCCATTTGCTTGAACCCTCTCCCCCGATGGGAGAGGGTAGGGTGAGGGGCGGGTGCTCGCGGTAGGCTTCATTGCCACGAACCCATTCGCAAGGAACGCGAGCCCATGCCCATCATCTCCAGCTTCTTCGGCATCTACGTACGCATGTACTTCGCCGATCACGCACCACCGCATATTCACGTGGAGTACCAAGGTCATCAGGCGCTCGTCGCCATCAGCGATGGCGCGGTGGTTCAGGGTGAACTGCCCCGGCGGGCGCTCGCACTGGTCCGCCAGTGGTGCCTCGACCATCGCGCCGAGCTGGAGCAGAATTGGGTGAAAGCGCAGGCCTTGCAACCGCTAAGCCGCATTCCGGGAGCCGACAATGATTAAGCTCAAAGCTGTCGAATCGAAAGGTGACTATCGACTCCTGCTGCGCTTCTCAGATGGTACCGCCGGCGTGTTCGACTTCACGCCATTTATCGAAGCGGCCACCGAGATGACGGCACCGCTTCGCGATCCCCGGTTCTTCGCCCAATACTTCATCGAGCTTGGTGCGTTGGCGTGGCCGAATGGGTTCGATCTGAGTGCGGAGTCGTTGCATCGACGATTGGAAGATGCAGGAGCGTTGCGACATGACGCCGAGGCGGCATGAGGGTGCGGAGAACCGGTTTGATAGCACGGGTCAGAGCCCCTTACTCGGACCCGCTTTGATTGCAACATGTCATCCATCCGCGTGAACCCTCTCCCCCGTGGCGACCGAACGGAGTCCCCTTGTGGAGGGAGAGGGCGGGGTGAGGGGCGCTCGCTCGCGACACGCCCCTCTGCAGCGAACTACTTCGAGATCAACAACAGCACAGACTGCCCGCACTGGCTGTAATTGGTGCCCGCGCCACCGATAAAAGCTTCGTTGCCTGGAGTGACGAAGGTGTTGGGGCCATCGTTCCAGTTGCAGGTGTCGGTCACGCGGTACCAACTGGTGCCCGTGGGTGGCACCGGCAAGGTGAAATTGACGCTGCCCGACCAGCCGTTATAGGCGATGTACATCGAGTTCGAGTCGCCCAGGGAAGAACCGTTCACGGTATAGGCAATCGCGTAGTTGCTGGTGTTGTTCCAGTAGCTGCTGGTGGCGACCGCGCCACTAGGCTGGTACCACACGACCTGGCTGGAGGTGTACCAGGTTGCCGGTCGCAGCGCCGGATGCGCCTTGCGGAAAGCGATGAGCCGCTGGGCGAAGTTGTAGAAGTTCGACTGGTCGGTGCTCCAGCTGTAGTTGAGCCAGTTGGCGGTCGAGTCGAGGTTGTACGCGTTGTTGTTGCATTGAAGCGAGCGCAGGTATTCATCGCCACCTTGCATCAGCGGCGTGCCGGCCGACAGCATTTCGAAGGCCATGCCGGTGCGTGCCGCGCGGCGCTGGTCATAGGCCGTTCCCGTACCCACCGACATGCCCTGGTCCCAGCTGTAGTTGGTGCTGGTGCCACCGTCGGACGGGCCGTACGGCCAGGCCTGGTTGTTGCTGGAGCCATTGCAGGCATAGACGTCCTTCAGCGTCAGTCCGTCATGGACGTCGATGAAGTTGGTGGAGTTCCACGGCGAACGGCCGCTGGCCTGGAACAGGTTGGAGGAGCCGGAGAAGTCGTTCGCATCCTGGGTGATGTAGATCGTCATGCTGCCAAGCTCGTTCTGCGCCTGGCGCATGCTGTCGCGGAAGAGGCCGTTCCATTCGGACCAACCCTTCGGGAACCCGCCCAGCTGATACGAATTGCCGCCGATCGCCCAGGGTTCGGCAAACAGATCCAGCCCGCTGCCACCGGTTGCCGGACGCACGGTGAACTCGTTGAGGATGCGGTTGATCGCGACATTCGAATCGGCGGCGTCGAAGTTGTATCCGCCGTTCGGGCAGTTCGGCGCAGCGGACTCGTAGCTGCCATTGAGGCAACTGTTGCCCAGCACCGAGGCGAGGTCGAAACGGAAACCGTCGACACCCATGGTGTTGGTCCAGTAGGCGAGCGAGTCGACGATCAGGTTCTGCGCGACGGGGCTGTAGGTGTTGTAGTTGGCACCGACGCCGGTGTTGTCGTAGTAGTACTGGTTACCCGAGGTGAGTTCGTAATAAGTCGCGTTGTCCAGGCCGCGCCAGGAATAGATCGTCGCGGTGGTGGGGTCGGAGCCGCTCCAGGTGCCGCCTTCGCCGGTGTGGTTGTAGACCACGTCCATGTAGACCTTGATGCCGGCGTTGTGGAACGCCTGCACCATCGCCTGGAACTCGGCGGTCGGGCCGCCCGCGGCCTTGTTGTAGGCATAGTGGCGGTCCGGCGCGAAGTAGTCTTCGGTCATGTAGCCCCAGTAGTTCTGGTTCGCATCCGAATTCGGCACCACGTCGTTCGCATCGTTCTGCGTTTCCTGCACAGGCAGAAACTCCACCGCGGTGACGCCGAGGCTGGCCAGGTAGCTGGCCTTGAGTCCGGCACCGTAATAAGTGCCCTGGTACTGCGTGGGAATGCTCGAGTCCTGCTTGGTCAGGCCACGCACATTCACCTCATAGATCACATCGTCCTTCTGCGCACGCGTCGGCTTGGTGCCGGTGCCTTGCCCGCTGGCTGACAGCACGATGCCTTTCGGTGCGTAGGTGCCGCTGTCGGTGGTCCGGTAACTGGCACCCGACGCGAACACATTGCCGTTCTGGTTCGATGCATTGAGCGGATCCTGGCTCATTTCCTGCGCATAGGGATCCAGCAGCAGCTTGTTCGGATTGAAACGGTTGCCGCTGGCGTCGACATCCGAAAGGAAGCCTGCCGCCGAACCTTTCCCCCAGCTCGCGTCATAAGGCCAGTTCGGGCCCCAGGCGCGATAGCCGTAATAGACCGCACCGGTAATGCCGGCGGCCTGGATCGAAGAGACCGGCACCGTCACCGCCCAGACACCGCTGCCTGCCGGACTCAGCGCATAGGTCGCGGAATCCTGCACGCCGTAACCGCTCGCATACAGGTAGAGCACCATGCGGGTGGCCTGGGAGGAATACACGCGGAAGGTAATGCTGGTTTTCTGGGCGTTGTAGCTCGCGCCGAGGCTCATGCTGTTGATGGCTGCATGGGCAGGCATCATCGGGGCGGCGGTGAGGCTGGCGATGGCCAGCAACACGGCGAGGATCTTCGGACATTTCATTCGGGTCTGCCTCCATACCTGTTTCGTTGATGATCAGGTGCAACAGAGCGACGTCATTGAGTGCACTACTGGAACGGTCAGGTGTGGCCCGACGACCTGCGGTTGCCCCTGTGATGTTCGAAGCCGACATGCATCGCATGTCGTTGAGCGCGATGGGGCGAGGTGGCAGCCCGTGCATGGCATCGTAGGTAGCATCGCAATGCAGCAACCAGCGGCTGCATACGTATTCATTGGAACGCGATGCACGTATTTGCGCAGCTACACCGTGCTGCGTGCGTCGGCGGGTGGCATGCATGCCGCCGGAACATGCAAAGCCGCCTGAGCTACCCCCTCTCCCCCGGCCCCGCCGGGGGAGAGGGTTGGGGTGAGGGGCGCTCTTTCGCGAGATTGCTCGGATGCGGACGAATGATTGGGCTTCAGCGCGGGTCGCTACACCTTTGCCGCAGCGCACCTCGCCCCCCGGCGATTCTTGCGGCAAGATGTCCCGACTTCAGGGGGAAGTACATGGACGCATCGCAAGGGGAAGTGCCGGATCGGAAGATCGCCGGCTTCTGGCGCCGCCTGGGCGCCTTCGTGATCGACGTGATTCTGCTCGGCATCGCCGGCATGATCCTGGGCGCACTGTTCTTCGATCCATTCGCGCGCATGGGGGCGTATGCGCGGCTGATCGGCTTTGCGATCGCACTGGCGTATTTCGGTATTTTCAACAGCCGCATCGGGGGCGGGCAGACGCTGGGCAAACGCTGGCTCGGTGTGCGTGTCGTCGATGCACACGACCAGTGGCTGTCATTGCCGCGTTCGCTGCTGCGCTACACGGTGCTGGGTCTCCCGTTCTTCGCCAACGGCCTACCCATTGGTTCGCAGTGGGTACTGTCGACGCCCTTGGACTACCTGCTGGCCCTCGTCATATTCGGCAGCATGCTTTCCACTGTCTACCTCTACCTATTCAATCGCCGCACGCGGCAGTCCCTGCATGATCTGGTGGTGGGCTCATACGTGGAGCGTTTCGACCGCGCGACGCAACCAGCGCCGTTTCCCGTCATGTGGCGTGGACATCTTGTCGCGCTGGCGGTGATCGCAGTCATCGCTTTGGGCGGCCCCTTGGCGTCAAACCGGTGGGCGCAGAGCAAGACCTTCGCCGGGATTTTGTCGTTGGACCAGACGCTGTCGACCCAGCCCCACGTCATGACCGTGCAAGTCGCACGTGGGTGGTCGTCCATGAATGGCGGCAAAGCCACGCATTCCTTGCAGTCATCGCTTTGGCTGGATGCGCCCATGACCGAAGACGGCGACATGGCCAGGCGCGTCGCGCAGCAGATGGCGAAAGCCGACCCGAATATTGCTGATGAAGATGTCGTCGTGGTGACCCTGGTCTACGGCTACGACATGGGTATCGCTTCGGGGTGGAAGAAGCATGGGTATTCGTTTAGGCCGGGTGAGTTGCAGTAAGGTGATTGTCTCTGAGCGAGATGGAATTCAGCCATGGCCCCGCGCGGGCAAGATCCAGGAAGAGTCGATGTACTACAGCGTGTTCGATCATGGCTGCAAGAAGCACGATGGCTCGCCGCCGCTGGTCGGTGTCAACAACTTCCTGAGCGCATCGACGATTGGGAACTACGGCGAGATCGAGCTAATCCGTTCCACCGAAGAAGAGAAGAGCCAGCAGACCGCCAACGTGAAGCGCTACGGGCGAGGCGCGCAATGCGCTGGCCTGCTTCCAGAATGCGAAATTCGGCGGCGTTGCCCTAGAATCCCTTCAGGAAGCAATGCAACAGTCTGATTGGTCGATTGCAGGGTGAGTTCCAGCAGGTCGAGTGGCACACGTTGCATACATTTAGGTGGAAGCTAAGGGAAGTAAAGGGGATGGATGCGATGGCAAGGACCCAACTCAAGAAGCTGGTAATTGAAAAATTCCGGGCGCTGAACAACGTAGAGGTCGAGTTCGGCGATTACGTTACGGTTGTGTGCGGAAAGAACGGCACATCCAAGTCGTCTATTCTCGGCATCGCTGCTCAAATTTTCAGCTTCGAAAAGGACTACGTAAAAGACGATGCTCTCTCTTTCCGGCAGATTGCGGGCGGGACGTTCAAGTCGCAGTACAGCGAGCACTTCAGGATCTCGGATAAGTTTGATATTCCTGGATCCATGACGGTCAATATCGACTTGGTCGATGGCTACACCGACGCATCTGCGACTGCAAAACTTGAGTTGATGAGCCGCGGGAAATCGCCCAGGCCCGTAGTCAGAAACAACAGTACGGCAACGGAGAAGAGCAATAAGAGCAGGAACTTCACGCACCCGGTGATCTTCCTTAGCCTGAAGCGGCTGTTTCCTATCGCTGACAGAGACTACAAAGTCATCGACTTTGAGTATCTAGACGAGCACAAGCAGGAGTTCATTGGCCTTACCAATGAGCTGCTCAATCGCAGTTCGTCCCTGGCTACGGGTACGGGTGGAAGCATCAGTTCAGCCGTCGCGCATGGCGATAACTACGATCAAGAGTCCGTTTCTGCCGGTGAAGACAATGCGGGACAGATCATCTTGGCGTTGATGTCTTTCAAAAAATTGAAAGATGAGTATGGTGATTACAAGGGCGGTCTGTTGCTGATAGATGAGGCCGACGCTGGATTGTTCCCGACTGCACAAGTGAATCTACTGAAGATGCTCGACCGTGAGTGCAAGAGTCTCAACCTTCAGGTTGTCATGACTTCGCACTCGCCTGTCTTGATCGAGTACGCGTTCGAGCTGAGTCAGAAGTTCAGGAGAAAGTACAAGACCGTCTATTTGAGCAACACCTTTGGCGACGTCCAGGTGATGCAAGATTGGTCTTGGTCGCAGATAAGTGCAGACATAAATACGAAAACCGTTGCTACCGCTTCTGGCGTATCTTTGCCAAGTCCGAACATCTATTTCGAAGACAAGGAGGCTGCAGACTTCTTTGCTGCTTTGATGAATAGGCAGCCAATAAAGAAATTCACGAACCCCTTGCCAGGGATAACCCTCGGCTGCTCCAACTACATACAGTTGATTCAGAAGGGCATCCCCGAATTTGCCGAAAGAAGCATCGTTTGCTTGGATGCGGACCAGGCTACGCAGGTCGCAGGCAAGAACTTTAAGACGGTTGCTCTTCTGCCTGGAAGGCTGCCGCCCGATCAGTTGATCTTCGAGTATCTGTACAACCTTCCTGCGGGTCATGATTTTTGGAAGAATGATCTGCAGTTCACTCGGCATGTATTCACCAACTCAGCCGCCGAGGTGATTCGAGAGTTCTCCATCAACGGAGATCAAGTCGACGTGAGGGAGCGAGTTGTCGCATATCCTGCCAACATGCAGTCGAGGCCGCGCGAAATTTTCAAGCGATTTTACAAGGATGTGGAGTTCCAGAAGCTGGTGACTGCTGGTTCAAAGCCGTATAACCCTTGGAAGCACTGGGTGGATAACAACCCTGAGGTTAGCAATGAGTTTCTGACCAACTTCAAGGTGGCCATCCACGGCGTGATGAAGGATGGGTTTGCAGTCGACGTGGCCAAGTTGGCCGCGCTCGAAGTGAAGTTGAAGAAGGTTTAACGATGTACTCGAACAGACTGTATAGCCCATTGCGCTACCCTGGTGGAAAGGCGCCGTTCGCCCCGTTCATCGCAAAGGTGATGGAGGTCAACAGCGTTTCCGACGGTCACTACCTCGAGCCTTATGCGGGCGGCGCGGGCGTTGCTCTGGAGTTGCTGTTACATGGTCATGCAAGCCATATCCACATCAACGATGCAGATCCGGCGGTGTACGCCTTCTGGGTCGCCGTCACGAAACATCCGCATGCGCTTCTAAGGTTGTTGGAATCGACGCCAATCACTATCGATGAGTGGTTCAAGTGGCGATCGGTTCTGCGTGAAGACTGTAAGGCAAGTTTGGTCGAGAAGGGCTTTGCTACCTTGTTCATGAACCGAACGAACCGCTCCGGAATTCTCAAGGCGGGGGTCATCGGCGGCAAGAATCAAGATGGCGAGTACAAATTGGATGCGCGATTCAGGAAGGACATGATCGCAGCGCGAATCCAAGACATTGCCAAGCATACGAAGGACATTTCTGTGTATTGCGAGGATTCATTACACCTCTTGAATCGGTGCTCGGAATTCCTTCCAGCGAAATCCTTGATCTATCTTGACCCACCCTATTACGTCAAAGGCAAAGGGTTGTACCGGAACTACTACGAACATGACGATCACATCGCCATCGCGAATGCGATCCAGAAGAAAAGGTTCAAATGGCCTTGGGTGGTGTCTTACGACAATACCGAGGAGATTTGCTCCATGTACCAGTGGAGCCGGTCATTCAGCTACGGCCTGAACTACACGGCGCAACGGCGGTATGTGGGTAATGAGGTGATGTTTTTCAGCCAGAACCTCGTTGTTCCGGATGAGAACATTCCGCAGACAAAGGCAGTTGGCTGAGATAAAAAAGGGGGTCAGGTTCTTTTTTTGGCTATCGACGCCAGCTAACCGGGTCAGACCCCTTATTCGGGTCATCGCGATCCGCCACGCAGAAGGCCCGTCGACGGACGGGCCTTCTGCGTTACAGTCGGTCATTCGCCCCTCGATCTCGGGGCTATTACCGGTTCGGGGGAAGCCGTGAAACGATTGCCTGTTGTGTTCTACCTTTGGATGTCAGCGGTTGGTGGCCTGCTCGCCTTTCCGGCGATCCCGGGTTACTTCGTTTGGACTCTGATTCCCACCCTCTATGCAGTCATCGTCTATGTCGCGCTTCCGCCTTGCCAACGCAAGTGGTTTGCCGTGCTCGCAGCGGCCAACCTGTTGATGGGCTGTGTGCTTCATTGGCTGCCGCACGTGCCGTCCGGTGGGCTTGGCGGCCTGGGAATTTTGATCCTTGTCGTGTTCTTGTTGATCGATGGGCGAGTTTCTTGGAGCGCGTTCCGGCAGATGGCGAAGGACGATACTCCTGCGCTGGCGGAGCCGGGCCCGTAACCGGGTCAGCGAAACAGGGGTCAGAGTGCATTTTTTGGTGTCTGCGCTGACTTTTACGACCTGCCGATGAAAGGAGATTTTAATGATTGAGGAGTTGATGAGGGTAGGCGGTGTACGGTTCCTCGTTCCCTGCGTGCTTGCCGTGCTGCTGGTGACACTCGCCAAGGGATTGTTCGGAGTTCACCAGTCCAGGCGAGCCGCTCGGAAGGACTTCCTCGACCTTTGGTCGCAACGAGACGCACACGACGAGCTCTGGCAGCAGACGGCTATACGTCATCTGTTCGGCGAGTGGCTTCCTGTGCCGGTCATTCGGCTTCTTCTGGAATCTTCGCAGTCGGGGCGCGCGTTGCTTGAGGTTTCTAGTGCTTGGGATCTGCTCGAGATAGATGACGAAACTCATGCAGTGAACTGGAAGGCCAGCAAGCATCGAAATGCGTTTCGCAGGCGCCGGGAGATATGGTTCTTCACTGCTATCTACTGGATATCAGGTGTGTTGGCGGCCCTTTCTACCTTCTACGCATTAGCTTTTTCGGGCGGCGATCTAGCTTCGATTGTTAGATGGGTACTAATTTTCGAACTAGCTTTTTTTGCTTTTGCATCACTAGTTCGCAGCGAAAATCTGAAAGACGCCCAAGAGGCGGCGCTTCGTTGGTTTGGCCTGCACTGATTCAGGGAAAGCTGTCCAAAACAGGGGCAGAGCGCGCACTTTTCAAAAGTCGACTCTGACCCCTGTTTCCCTTCTAGGTCAGTCAAAACGGGGTCAGAAGCAGTAACGGGGTCCAAAAGATGTCAGGAACAATTTCTAACTATAACTAAGCGGCTCAGTGCCTATTACCCGATGCCACTCCGTTCGCTTCGCACGACACATCAGCGAAACACTACACGGCGGCAGTGTTTCTCCTGACTGCCCAGCGATGCCAGCTCTGGCATCGTTTCTGCGCCTCGGCCGATGCCTGTCCATCTGCCTTGGCGTCCCGGCCCGGTCGCGCGGTTACCCCCCCCCTGATAGCTCAGCGCGACCGGGCCACTTTCTTTCACGCAAACGGAGATTGCCGCATGTCGCAGAACATTGTTTCGCTGGTGTTGAGCGCCGACCAGTTGTCCGCCATTGATGGCGCGCTGGCCACGCTGGAGCAGAACCTGTCTGGCCTCGTTGCCTTGCAGCCGTCGCAGCGGCGCGAGTTGTACAAGATGGGCGAGAAGTCGGAGCAGTTCGGCCGGCAGACGCTCCACGTGCTGACCAACAACCCGCAGATCGTGCCGCCCAGCCTGGGCTTGGCCGAGGCGCAGCAGGACGTGGCCGCGCTGGACGCGTTGCGCCCGCGCCTGCAGCGGATGAAGCAGCTGGTGGAGCGGGGCGAGGATACGGAGACGGCGCTGGGCAGCGACATCATGAGCACCGCGCTGGAGGGTTACGGCCTGCTCAAGGTGTCCGGCAAGAACCAGGGCCTGGACGGCCTGCGACAGGAGCTGTCCAGCCGCTTCGCCAAGAGCCGGCGTGCTGTCGAAGTCCCGGCGGCTTGAGCACGCCTGCCGGCGTGCTGCTCGCCCCGGTGATCGACACGCACGGGTGCACCACCCGGCCTGACGCGGCCCGCCATCCCGGCGACCCGTCAGGCCTTTTTTGTGCCGGTTGAGTCTTTGGCTGGCATCGCCGAGGCGATGGCACCTCATCGATGACTCCCGCCGCCTCACCGTTGAGTGTTTTTGCCTCAACGCTGAGCCAGAACCACTCACGCATGAGGCTGCGGATACTCAATGATCAGGCTGCGCATGCTCACGCCTGAGTCCTTTTCACGCGTGACTGCGCCGATTTGCCTCATCGATGACATGCCCGAGCCTCGTGCGTGAGTCGATACGACGCATCGTCGAGATGGACGAGCCTCATCGATGAGGGTGTTTGCCTCAACCGCCACTCGCGGTGGCCATGATCTGTTGCTGGGGCCAACCGGAACATTGCCTGGCACCGTTTTCATTGGTTACGGGGTGGAGCAGATCCATCGTTGGATTCGGAGTCGGTGCTTTCCAGCGCCTGGGTGAGGCGGTTGGCGAGTTGGGCGAAGCAGTCGGCGAGCATGTTGCGGGTGAGGTCGAGGTGGGCGTCGTCTTCCTGGCGGGTGACAGGGGCGACGAAGCGGGTATACATCACCAGTTGGTCGCGAATCTGCAGTAGTTCGTAGTAAGTGTCTGCGGGCAGGTGGAGGCTGTCGTCGTAGAGTGCGGTGTCGAGTTCGCTTTCCATGATGGGCTCCTGGACGTGGCTGCGCACATGCCTTGCGCGAATGCGCAGCGCTGAGGGATCGGACGCGGTGTGGCCTACGCGGTGGCGCTGGCGGCGAGCGAGCGGGCCGTGGCGGCGGCTGCCGAAGATCGGCGACTGGGGTCAGCCGTTGCGCGGCCGGAAGGGAGCGCGGGGAATGCGCGGTCGGCGCGCAACTGGTGCGCCGGAGGCGGAGCTCGGCGAGGGCGGGAAAGCGGATGGGGGAAGGTGCGGGTGGCAGCGCGGGGATGGGCGCATGCCGTATGCTTCGTTGTAGCCATGATCAACTCTCCAATAGTTGGCTGTGGTCAGCGGGTCGTATGGGCTGCAACCCATATGGCCCGCGCTTTTTTTGCGCGTTCGGTGAAACGCTACGGATAATCGGCTTTGCCGATTATCCGGCATGATTATCTCGGTCTTCGAGTGATTTGTCTGTCGGGTAAATCGGAACTTATGTAGGTAATGGGCTAGGCCGGAAAAGTGTCGTTGACAATTTTGATTGGTTACCAGGGCGCTCAAATTATCTCTGACGCCATTCTTTTATGGTGCTACTAAATCTCCAGTTCAGTCTGCTCTTCACCAGGCTTGTGGTCGTGCACTTTGACCACAGCGCGCTGGATCTTGAGCTGGCCGCCACTCTTGGTCTGAGTCACCCGAACGTCGCAGTAGCACGGCGATGCATAGCAAACTGAATAGCGTACCGGCCGCGGCGATGGGAAAGCCCCATCTGCCTTTTCTTGGAAAGGTCAGCGTTTTGGGTGGGAATTCCGGCAGCGCCTCGATCTTCGCATCCAGCGCCGCAAACGTGAGTTCCGGTGATTCCATGTCTTGCAGCTCCCTGTGGATTCGCTTTGTCTTTCGGATGCTCTAAGTAGTGAGGACTTTATCGAGAAGGAAAATAAAAGTGTCGCGGAACAGCTCTGATCTACTTTGATGCATCACAGTCGGCTCAATCGCGTGGTAGCGGGCATCGACGTTTCATCGAGTAGGCGCGTGGCGCGGAGCATGGTGACCAGCCTGTAGGTGCCGAAGATTCCCGCAGCCAGCATCGGCAGGAAGATTTCGCTACCCATCGGGTCTTTCAGTGCACCCTCATAGGCAAAATAGGCGCCCACTGCCCCGATCCCGAGACAGAGCGATGGCAAAGTGGCCCCGATGGTCTGGCCGGTGCNCTTGGTTCCCCAGTTCCTATAGGCCAGAGCGACATACTGCGCACCCGGCATGAAGGTCCGCCTGGCAGCAATCGCAACATAGTCGCCCGGGCTGAAAAGGGCACCTCCGAAGCCTCCCGGCGAGTAGAACGCTACGGGCGGTTCCCCCAAGGTGAACGAGAGTCCGCCCTTATACCGGCCTCCCGCCCCGACTTCACCAATGATTCCACTGAAAATCACCGTGCGCATATCAAGCTCATAGGAATCCGACAGCACGCCAATCTGCGATGCAACCGCGTGTGGCGGGCATCTCGTTTGTACCTTTCTTGCCAACGACATGGTGCCATGTTCAAAGAGAGGATTCCCGTGAAAACCGAAAACCGGGCTATCGTGCCGTCCTGATCACGAAGAAACATCATGACGAAAAGCTACGACCCACCGCTGACCACGAACCCGCATGCTCCCCTCTACCGCGTCGA
>JGI25164J39214_1000758_pt1 | contig 11887 bp, 9 predicted proteins | sample AraplaCL_Cvi_mMS_FD_39214 | JGI IMG/M metagenome (IMG submission 39214)
AGAGAGCGGTTGAATCCGCCGCCGAAGGGGCACGAAGCGCAGCCGCGTTTCCAAACTCTCAGGCAAAAGGACAGAGGGGCGCCCCACGTGCGGCACGCACGACCGGCCTTTATCGGCCGGCCCTTATCGGCCTTTTCCGGACGCCCGTCATGAGCCAGACCAACACGCCTTCCCTGCGCGACCTCGAACATCACCACGCCTTCATCGAGCGGCACATCGGACCCAACGATGCCGAGATCGCGCAGATGCTGCGCGTCATCGGCCACGATTCGCTGGAAGCGATGACCGATGCGATCGTGCCGGGCAAGATCAAGTCGCCGACACCGCTGGCGTTGCCGAAGGCGATCACCGAAGTCGAGGCGCTGGCCAAGATCCGCGCCATCGCGGACAAGAACCAGGTGTTCCGCAGCTTCATCGGCCAGGGCTATTACGGCACGCTGACGCCGAACGTCATCCTGCGCAACATCCTGGAGAACCCGGCCTGGTACACGGCGTATACGCCTTATCAGGCGGAGATTTCGCAGGGTCGCATGGAGGCGCTGATCAACTTCCAGACGCTGTGCGCCGACCTCACCGGGATGGAGATCGCCAACGCCTCGCTGCTGGACGAAGCCACCGCCGCGGCCGAGGCAATGACGCTGGCCAAGCGCTCATGCAAGTCCAAGTCCAACGTGTTCTTCGTGTCGAACGGCGTGCATCCGCAGACGCTGGAAGTGGTCAAGACCCGCGCCGAGGCGCTGGGCCTCGAACTGCATATCGGCGATGACGCCGAGGGCAGCACGGTCGACAGCTTCGGCGTGCTGCTGCAGTACCCGAACACCTTCGGCACCATCAACGACTACAAAGCCGTCGCCGACGCCGCACATGCACGCGGCGCGCTGGTCGCGGTCGCCACCGACCTGCTCGCACTGACCCTGATCGCCGCGCCCGGTGAATGGGGCGCTGACATCGTGGTCGGCAATTCGCAGCGCTTCGGCGTGCCGTTCGGCAACGGCGGCCCGCACGCCGCGTTCATGGCCTGCCGCGATGCGTACAAGCGCTCGATGCCGGGCCGCCTGATCGGCGTGTCGATCGATGCCGAAGGCAAGCCGGCTTACCGCCTCACCCTGCAGACCCGCGAGCAGCACATCCGCCGCGAGAAGGCGACGTCCAACATCTGTACCGCGCAGGTGCTGCTGGCGGTGATGGCGAGCATGTACGCCGTGTATCACGGCCCGGAAGGCCTCACCCGCATCGCGCGCCGCACGCATCGCCTCAGTGCGATTCTCGCCAGCGCGCTGCGCCAGGCCGGGGTCAACGTGGGCACGGATTTCTTCGACACGCTGCACATCACCGACGTCGACGCCGACGCCGTGCATGCCCGCGCCGAGGCGCTGCGCATCAATCTGCGTCAGATCCACGGTACCTGCATCGGCATCAGTCTCGACGAGACCACCACGCGCGCAGACGTGATCGCGCTGGCTGGCCTGTTCGGCGCCGAGATCGATGACATCGACGAGCTGGACGCCGCCACCGCTGACGCCCTGCCCGCCGGCCTGCGCCGCAAGAGTGAGTTCCTCACCCACCCGGTGTTCAACACGCACCACAGCGAGCACGAACTGCTGCGCTACATGCGCGCNCTGGCCGACAAGGATCTGGCGATGGATCGCACGATGATCCCGCTGGGTTCGTGCACGATGAANCTCAACGCCACNGCCGAGATGATNCCGGTGACCTGGCCGGAGTTCGGCAACATCCATCCGCTGGCGCCGACCACACAGACGCGCGGCTACAAGGAACTGATCGACGGCCTCGAGGCGATGCTGGTCGAGTGCACCGGCTACGACGCGGTGAGCCTGCAGCCGAACTCCGGCGCGCAGGGCGAATACGCCGGCCTGCTGGCGATCCGCGCGTACCACCGCTCGCGCAACGAAGCCCACCGCGACATCTGCCTGATCCCCGAGTCCGCCCACGGTACCAATCCGGCCTCCGCGCAGATGTGCGGCATGACCGTGGTGGTGACCAAGTGCGACGCCAACGGCAACGTCGACGTGGAAGACATCCGCCGCGCCGCCGAGAAGTACAGCGACCGCCTCGCCGCGCTGATGATCACCTACCCGTCCACGCACGGCGTGTTCGAGGAAGATATCGTCGCGATCTGCGAGATCGTGCATGCGCACGGCGGTCAGGTGTATACCGACGGCGCCAACATGAACGCGCTGGTCGGCGTGGCCAAGCCCGGCAAATGGGGCTCGGACGTGTCGCATCTGAACCTGCACAAGACCTTCTGCATCCCGCACGGCGGCGGCGGCCCGGGCGTCGGTCCGTGCGCGGTGAAGTCACATCTCGCACCGTTCCTGCCGCGCACGCTCGGTGGCGAAGGCACCGTCGGCATGGTCAGCGCGGCCAGCTATGGTTCCGCCTCGATCCTGCCGATCAGCTGGATGTACATCACGATGATGGGCCAGCAGGGTCTGCGCAAGGCCACCCAGGTTGCCCTGCTCAACGCCAACTACATCGCCAAGCGGCTGGAAGCGCACTACCCGACCCTGTACACCGGCCGCAACGGCTTGGTCGCGCACGAGTGCATCCTCGACCTGCGTCCGTTGAAGGATGCCACCGGCATCGGTGCCGAGGACGTGGCCAAGCGACTGATCGACTTCGGCTTCCACGCACCGACCTTGAGCTTCCCGGTCGCCGGCACCCTGATGGTCGAGCCGACCGAGAGCGAATCGCAGCATGAACTCGATCGCTTCATCGACGCGATGATCCAGATCCGCGACGAGATCCGCGCCGTCGAAGACGGCAAGCTCGACCGCGAGGACAACCCGCTGAAGAACGCGCCGCACACCGCCACGATGGTTTCGGCCAGCGAGTGGACGCATGCCTACCCGCGTGAACTGGCTGCGTTCCCATTGGCCAGCCTGAAGCTGCAAAAATACTGGTCGCCAGTCGCCCGTGTCGACAACGTCTATGGCGACAAGAACATCATGTGCGCGTGCATCCCGATCGATGCCTACAAGGAAGAAGTCGAGGCGTAAGCCGTCGCGTGATTCGCATGAAACGTAAAAGGCCCCGCTTGCGGGGCCTTTTCTTTCATCCCGCGCCATTTGGTAGCAAGCGCCCCAAGCGCCCAGCCTTGGACCTCGATAGGGTGAGTCATGACCTGGCGCACCCCATCATCACTTAAATGGCTGATAACAAAGCGCTCCCGACTATCGGGAGCGCTTCTTAGGCTCAACGATGAGCGCGCCATATTGCTCGATGAGATCCAAGTGCTGGATCGACGTGCGGAAGCATTGCTCAAGCAGCTGACTGCGCTTGATCAAACCTTTGGTCTTCACGAGGTCTCCATGGATCCGGAGATCATTCGACCGATTCGACCGCAAACACGCCAGCGATTGGTGCCGTACGGTCAGATGAGCCGTATCATTCTTAGCGAACTGCGCTCGGAGCATGGTTGGTTATCGACGACTGAGATAGTCATTCGAGTCCTGAACCATTTTTCAGATGTCGATAGTTCCGACTATCGCGGCACACGTCATTGCATAAGAAAGCGACTTGGGACGCTGACGCGCAAAGGAGTACTTGAACGCTGCACCGGTAGCCCTTCGACTACTAAGGAATTCGACGGCAAGTGTGAGACGTACTGGCGGCTTGCCGCGTCACGCCATGCGCCAATCGCTAGCAACGCATGGTGCGCAGCCAGTCGGACAACTCCGCTGCATACGCATCAAGCTGGCTGGGACTCTTCCGGTGAGGGTACCTCGGGAGGTCTCACCGATCACCAGGTACTTGGTAATGGTGTTGCGTGACAGCTTCGTGTGTCGAGCGATCTCTCGGATCGAGATCTTGTCGCTAAGGTGCCAGCGTCGGATACGCTCAATAGGGCCACGTCGATCACTCCTGTTGCTCCCGCTCGTGCTGTGAGCGGAGGGTGATCGGAGGTGGCTAAAAATTCGACGAAAATCACCCGGCGAAGTGGCTCAGTTTTGGATGGAGCTCAACAAATAGGCATCAATAAGCGTTATTGCACGTCATATTGTCAGTCATCATTTTCTGGATTGCTTATGTCCGCTTTAAGCGCAGAAAAAAGAAGCAATAACACCGAGCTTGCCAACGAAATGATAGCGGCAATCAAGATTACATACTTGTACAAGCCAAGATTTTCTGAAAAAACTATACCAATCGTCAATAATGCAAACCCGATCGGCATCATGAATATTCCAATAGCAGAACGACTAGTCATTACCAAGTCCTGTCAGTCATAAAGTTAAACGATGCGTCGCGCTTTCGAACGAGACGCATCGTGGTTACGGCTGTAAAATTAACTACTTACTTTGCATCATTGGCAGCAAGATCTTTACCAATGCTGTAACCCAAACTGAATTCAGCCACGGCGAGACCAGCAGCAGCAATGGCCAAGCCAACCAAAACCGCAATTATGCCGCCAGAGACTTCCGAAACCTCTTCGCTACGAAGCTCACGCATCTGACTCATTTCATATCTCCCTTGGATAAGTGAATTTATTTCGAATTGACGTAGTAGCCAGCAAGCATCCCGAAACCCACGATTGGGCCGCCGAGTATGAAGCCCGCCGCGATAACAAGCTCCGTCTTTGTACTCATCACGCCACCTGAGACAACATCAATTTCAACCATGCTCAACTCTTTCATGAAAACTCCCTCCTTTGATTGCAGAAAAGCCTCTGCAGGGCATCGACTACCCACCGCTTCACGCGTGGGCAACCATCTCCACATCACGAGCTGCGCTTCTTGATATAATCATACTCAGACATGCAATTGATTAGCTTGTATTTATTTTTAATAAATATTAAATCTACACATTTTTACGCATGAAGATTTACGATCGTCTAATGCACAAATAAATTCACGTCAGGCTCCAGCCACTTCCTTCAAAAGCTATAATCCTATTTGCACTTATTATCGTTTCTGGCCGATGAGCAATGACGATACGCGTTATATCCAGTTTATTTACAGCTTCATTAATCAGCCTTTCTCGCTCCACATCCAAATGACTAGTCGCTTCGTCGAGCATCAGAAACTTCGGCTCTTTATATAGTGCTCTTGCGAGAATGACACGTTGCTTCTGGCCGCCTGACAAACTGGAACCCATGTCCCCCACTAAACTTTCATATCCCATCGACATTACAGCTATATCGCCATGAATTGCCGCCATTTGAGCAGCCATAGCAATTCTCATTGGCGTAGCGTCGGGGTCGAAAAAACTGATGTTGTCGGCAATAGAACCAGCAAACAGCTGATCGTCCTGCATCACCGCGCCGATCCACTGCCGATAGCTGTCCAGTCCGAGTTTGCGGATATCGATACCGCCGAAGCGCACCTCGCCTTCGGTAGGTTGCAATAGTCCGAGGACGATCTTCGCCAGCGTGCTCTTGCCGCAACCGCTGGGGCCGACGATCGCCACCGATTCACCGGCTTCGATACGCAGGTTGCAGTCCTTGAGTATCCACGGCTCGCCTTCGGCATAACGGAAGCTGACGTTGCACAGTTCGACGCTGGCCTCGGGGATCGGGCCACCCCAGGTGACCTCGGCCATCTTCTCGGGCGCGGTCAGCGCGATATCGGCCACCCGCTCCGCATGCAGCTTGAGCATGCTGAAGTCCACCCATTTGTCGATCAGGCCGGCGGCGCGGCTGGTGAACTGGTCAGCGTAGGCGATGAAGGCGATCAGCATGCCTGCGGAAAATTCATTCTTCAGCGCCAGCGTGGCGGCGATCCAGATCGTCGCCACCCGCCCGATGCCGAACATCAACTGGTTGCTGAGGGTGAAGGCGACGCCCAGCCGCTGGATGCCGATATCGCGGTTCGCGGTGGACACTGTGGCATTGGCGTAACGCGATAGCCGTTCGCTCTGTTTGTTGGCCAGCTTGATCGGCATCGTGCCGCGAATGGACTCCAGCAGCTCGCTCTGCTGGCGTGCTGCATAGACGATCTGCTCCTCATTCGCACGGCGCAGCGGGTTGAAGAATGCCCAGCGGATCAGACCATAGGCAAGAAACAGGCTCACCACCAGCACGGTGAGCCAGATGCTGTAGAACGCCATCACCACCAGGGTCACCAGCGACATCAGACCATCCAGCAGCGAGCCGATGAACTGCGTTGTCAGGATGCGCTGGATGGTCTGGATGGAGCCGAAGCGCGATACCACGTCGCCCACGTGGCGCTTCTCGAACCAGTCCAGCGGCAGTTGCATCAAATGGCCGAACAGGTTGCTGGCCCATTGCACGTTGAGCGTAGCGCCCAGCCAGGTGACCGCCCACGAACGCGCCGCGGTGACCAGCGCCGAGAAGACTGCGATACCGATGAAACCAAGCCCGAGCAGGCTCAGCAGATCATGATCGGCCGAGACCATGACCTGATCCAGCACCCATTGCAGGTAGAACGGCGCCGCCAGCGCAAACACTTCCAGCGCCAATGCAAGCAACAGGATCTGCGCCAGTGCCGGCACCAAGCCGCGCACGCGACCTGTGAGCATACGCAGCGAGACCGCTTGGCGTTCGCGTACCGGGGCGAAATCTGCCGATGGAGCCAGTTCCAGCGCCACACCGGTGAAATGCTCGGAGACTTCCTTCCAGCTCAGCTTGCGCATGCCGCGCGCAGGATCATGGATGACGATGCGGCGTTTGCCGACCCGCTTCAGCACCACGAAATGGTTCAGATCCCAATGCAGCAAGCACGGCGTCTTGAGCTGGCGCAAGTCATCCATATCCAGCTTGAGCGGCCGGCAGGTGAAGCCAAGTTGGCCCGCCATGGCCATCACCCGCGCCAACGTGGTGCCCTTGAGCGAGGTGGAGAAGCGCCGGCGCAAACCGGCCAGATCGACATCGTGACCGTGATAACTGGCGACCATCGCCAGGCAGGCCAGTCCACATTCGGCCGCCTCGGTCTGCAGCATCATCGGCAGGCTGCGCGACCAGCCGAACTGGAGCGCCGTGTGATGGCCACGCTCAGGCTTGGCGCCCGGCTTGAGCTGCGTTCCGTCAGCCATGCGCCGTATCTCCGGCCAAATGGTGAACCATGCCGTACAGCGGTTCGAACACCCATTCGATCAGGCGGCGCCGTTCCATCAGGATGTCGGCTTCCAGCGCCATACCGGGCTTGATCGGCTCCTGCTTGCCGTAGGCCAGCACCTGCTGACAATCCAGCTTCACCTGGACGCGATACAGCGGCTCCTGCTGCTGCGCCTGCTGTCCCATCAGTGCTGCGATCTCCGGTGGACTGAGCGCGCTGCGCGAGATATCGGTGACCTTGCCGTATTGCTGGCCAAATTTCTGGTATGGGAATGCCTGATAGCGCAATACCACGCGGCTACCCGGCTCGATGAAACCGATCGCGCGGCTCGATACCAGCAGCTGTGCCTGCAATGTCGAGCCCGACGGTAGGATCGAGAACAATGGCTGACCGGCGCTCACCATCTGCCCTTCCTTCGGCAGCACCGCGGAAACCACACCATCGCGCGGCGCACGAAGCACCACAGAACGCTGCATTTCGTTCTGTGCCATCGACTGAGTCAACGAGGCGAGTTGCCGCTCGGTCTCGTTGCGCTTGCCGGTGTCGTCCAACGGTAGCTGCTCCAGCTGTTGCTGGGTGGCGTCGAGTTGTTGGCGGGTATCGAGTTGCTGACGTACCAGGGTCTTGTATTGCGCTTGAGCATCCAGCACGGCCGTTTCCTGCTGCTGGATCTGTACAGCGGAAACAAAGCCCTTAGCGGCGAGCGGCTTGATGCGTGCCAGTAATTGCTGGTTGCTGCTTACCTGCTGCTGCTGGATCGCCAGTTGCCCGGCGATCTGGGTCAGCTGCGCATGCAGAAGCGCGGTCTTGGCCCGAAGTGCGCCAGCCTGCTGCATGGACAGTTGCTTCTGATTGAGCAGATCGGCCTGCAGACGAGAACGCTGCAGATCTATTTGTTGCGCGACCAGTGCATGGGTATCACCCAGAGCAGCGCTGTCCTGCTCGCTGGACAATTGCAGCAGCGCATCGCCAGCTTTGACGGTCTGGCCATCGCGTACTCGCAGGCTGGTAATCGTGCCCGCACTGGGGGCGGCGATATTCAGCAGGCCGGCGCCTGGCACCAGCTGGCCAACGACAGTTTCACGGCGGGTGTAATGGCCGAAGAAGAGGAACAGCAGGATGGCGGCGGCCAGCGTCAGAGCCAGCATGGTCAGCAACCAGCGCGACAGCGGGGCGGCCACGATGATCGAGCCCAACCATTCGCCGCGCCTCGCGTCGACAACTTCCTGACGAAACAATCCCTGTGACAAACCTTATCCATCCATGGCAAATCGGTTGCGCTATCGGGAGGAGGACAATGTGGCCCTCATCCCAGCGGAAAAGCTCGCGTACTATCCGAACTGACCGACCTCGAATCCATAAGACATTTTCCTAACGCCGACTTTCCGCAAGAACTTATACCGTCGGCAAAAAAATCATGTTTGTTGGCGATGTCGCTTAAACTGCGGCCAGACTGCAAGGTGCACTCGTCGATTTCCCGATAATGGCCAGGCGGACATGCATGAAATTCGCAAAAACTTTCTACAGAAGATGCACCCTGACACGGATTTCGTCCGCCGTTTCAGAGAACACGCTGTTGATTTCCGCCGAAAACTGAGCCGGGTTTTTCATCGAAAAGTGAGCCACCCGTTCGTGCTGCAGGTTAGTGAAGATCTCGTCGTGCCAGTTTGCCATGGCGGTGGTCAACGGCTTGAAATCCGCCTGCAACAGATCCGCCTTGGCGCGGCTGGGCCGCAGGTCGAACAGGCAGCGTTGCTCGATGTTGGTGAGCACGGCCCGATAGTCCCCCATGACATAGGCTTCCTTCGTCTACTCTGGCGTCGGTGGTGTAGCCTCGGTCAAAGCCATGCCTTATCCGATATTGGATGGGATATCGGGATCTTTCATGTGAAGCGCTAGCGTCGTACCCCACAGCGTGCTCTCCATTGGTGTCATCAGCCCCCACGTGAGTTCCAACGCAAACATAGGCACATCAGCCATGCCACTGTCTCCTGGTCTAGGCGGATCAGGTGGATGCAGCCAATCTGCCACCCAAGTTACTGACCTGCATCGAAATTCTCCAGAAAGACAGCTAATTCTGTCTTGGGGCGACTGCTACCAAATGGCGTCATCCCGCGACGATGCAATTGCGCCCTTGCTGTTTGGCTTCGTACAGCCGCTTGTCCACCGCATCGATGAACGGCAGCAGCTCGTCGTCGTGACCGGGAATCATCGTGCCCACACCGAGGCTGATCGTCAGCACGGGGCTGATCGGGGATTGTTCATGCGGAATCTGCTCGGCCAGGATCAGGTCGCGGCAGCGTTCGGCCAGCATGCGTGCAGCCGCCTCGTCGGTTTCCGGCAAAACCAGCACGAATTCCTCGCCACCGAAACGGGCCAGCAGGTCGCGTGCCCGCGTCGCCGCTGCAGTCAGCACCCAGGCCACACGCTTCAGGCAGATGTCGCCTTCGAGGTGACCATAGCAGTCGTTGTACTGCTTGAAATAATCGATATCCAGCATGATCAGCGACAGCGGCTGCCGGTTGCGCCGCGCGTTGCTCCACTCAAGCTCCATCAGCGCGTCGAAGCGGCGCCGGTTGGCGACACCGGTCAGGCCGTCGCGGAAGGAAAGCTCCTCCAGCTCCTTCTGCAGGGTTATCAGCTGCTGCTCTGTGCGCTTGCGCTCGCTGATGTCGAACATGAAGCCGATCAGCGAATTCACCGTGCCGTCCTCGTTGCGCACCACGTGCACCACGTCGCGGATCCACACGTAACGGTCATCGTGGGTCAGCGCGCGGTAGTCGGCCTCGTGATCCACGCCCGCCTGCGATTGCGCCACGCAGAAATTCACCACCCAGTCGCGATCCTCGGGATGCATGCGGCTGGCCCAGTCGTTCACGGTGATCCAGCTCGATGGCGCCCAGCCAAGCAGCGCCTCGATCTGCGGTCCGATATAGGCGAACTGCATGGTGTTCCAGTCGATCTTCCACGGAATCGCCTTGGTCGATTCCAGCAAGGTCTTGTAGACCGCGCTGTCGGGTTCCATCTTGTTTTCGATATCGACCATCGCTTTCGGGCTCGACTGGTGGAAGTGCGGCAGGGCACGCCTGCGATCATATCGCTGTGCCTTGATCCGGAAGCAAGCCAACCGCAAACCATGACGCACTCGGCCAGCACCAAAAAAAGAAAACCCCGCAGTGCGGGGCTTTCCCTTCGTCAAATCGCAGCCTGGATCAGCCGCCGTTCTTCGCCAGCCAGGCATCGATCGCCGGCAGCCGCTCGTTGCGCACCATCATGCGGTAGTTGATGTTGGCGATCACCGTGTCAGCAGCGCGGCGCGAGCCGGCGGCGATGTGCGCGTCGGCAAAGGCCTTAATCTTGCCGATCATCGCCGGATCATTCGAGCTGCCACCCAGGCCCGGGTAGTAGCGGCTGCTCGAGGTCGAATCGACCAGCTTGTCTACCTGGGCGCGATGCGCCAGCGCGAAGTCGAACGCCATGTCCGGATGCTGATACGCGACGATGCTGATCATGCCGGCACTGTTGGTGGCTCCCGGTTCATCGGTGAGTGCCATGTCCAGTGCGCGCTGGGCCAGCGCATCGTCCTCGGCGACAGCCAGCAGCGAGTACAGCCGATCCTTGATCAGCGGGGTTTTCTCGGCTTTCGCTGCTGCGTGCAGCTTGTCCCAGGTCGCCGCGTCGGCATGCCGTGCCACCACCGCAAGAATGGTCTTGCGCAGGGCAGCCGGCATCGCCTTCGGATCGCTGTCCTGTGCCGCGTAGCGGCGCTGTGCTTCCTTGATCACGGCGGTGTCGCCCAGGTCGGCCAGCACGCCGATCAGCTGCGTGCGCAGGATCGCGGTCGGATCACTCTCGCCCGCCTTGGCCTCCCAGCCGATGCGTGCGAATACCGGCTGCAGCTGCTTCAGCGCAAACGCGTCGAAGCGTGCCTGCCGCGCCTTGTCGCCGCGGTAGTACTGATGCAGGCCGGAGAAGCTGCCAGCGATGTCGCCCCAGATCTGCGGATCGGCATTCGCTGGCGTGGCCTGGGCCAGGTCCAGATAACCCGACGCAGGCTCCAGCCCGGCCATGCCCAGCGCCCAGGTATCGCCCATCAGGCCCATCTGGTCGATCGGCGCCAGCTTGGCGAAATCGCCCTTGATCGCCGCGAACTGCGCCGGCGAGTACAGCGTGCGGTAGTAACCGCTCTGACCCGCGTTGACCAGCACCGGGCCGCAGCCGGGTACCGACAGCGTGGCGCTGCCATCGACCACGGTACGTGCTGGCTCGCCGCCGACGCTCTGTGCGATCACCGGCACATGCCACTTCAGTGGGGTCTTGTTCGGACGGTCCTTGGTGAACTCACCCTGGGTCAGCTTCAGCGTGGTCCTGCCGCCGCTGCACGCGGACGCTTCCACGCGGATCAGCGGAATGCCCGGCTGCAGCGTGAAGTCATGCGCGATCTGGGTAATCGGCTTGCCCGCGGCGGCCTGCACTTCGCGCCACAAATCGTCGGACGTCGTGTTGCTGTACGCGTGCGCCTTGATGTAGTTACGCACACCTGCGCGCCAGGTATCCGGGCCGACATAGGCCTCCAGCATGCGAATCACCGCCTCGCCCTTGGAGTAAGTGATGGCGTCGAATGCCTGGCTGGCCTGCTCCACCGTCTCCACGTGCTGCACCACCGGGTGCGTGGTCGCCACTGCGTCGCGCGACATCGCGCCTTCGCGCGTGCCCACCGCGTCGAGATCGGTATGCCACTCCGGGTGCAGCTTCTCGGTGGTGCGCGCGGCCATCCACGAGGCAAAGCCCTCGTTGAGCCACAGGTCGTCCCACCAGCGCATCGTCACCAGATCGCCGAACCACTGGTGCGC
>JGI25164J39214_1000778_pt1 | contig 11545 bp, 10 predicted proteins | sample AraplaCL_Cvi_mMS_FD_39214 | JGI IMG/M metagenome (IMG submission 39214)
CCAGCCGTATCCCGATCCTGTTCTGCGGGCCGCTGCTGCACCGCCTCGGCGAGGCGTTCATCCCCGACCTCGGCGGCTGCCGCATCGGCGACCGCCCGATCGACTACCACCTCGAAGTGCTGCGCAAGTTCGGCGCCATCGTCGACAAGCTGCCCACCGGCATCAGGATGACCGCCCCGAACGGCCTGCACGGAGCCAAGCTCGAGCTGCCGTACCCGAGCGTCGGCGCCACGGAGCAGGTGCTGCTCACGGCCGTCCGCGCCGAGGGCATCACCGAGCTCAAGGGTGCTGCGATCGAGCCGGAGATCATGGATCTCATCAACATCCTGCAGAAGATGGGTGCGATCATCACGGTCGACACCGACCGCGTCATCCGCATCGAGGGCGTCAAGAAGCTCGTCGGATACAGCCACACCGCGCTGTTCGACCGCAACGAGGCAGCCAGCTGGGCCGCCGCGGCGCTCGCCACCGGCGGAGACATCTACGTCGGCGGAGCCCGCCAGCCGGAGATGCTCACCTTCCTCAATGTCTTCCGCAAGGTCGGCGGCGCGTTCGAGATCCACGACGACGGCATCCGGTTCTTCCACCCGGGAGGCGAGCTCAAGCCCGTCGTCATCGAGACGGACGTGCACCCCGGCTTCATGACCGACTGGCAGCAGCCGCTCGTCATCGCCCTCACCAAGGCGAAAGGCGTCTCGATCGTCCACGAGACCGTGTACGAGCAGCGCTTCGGCTTCGTCGACGCCCTGATCGACATGGGTGCGAAGATCCAGATCCACAAGGAGTGCCTCGGCGGGCACCCGTGCCGCTTCGGTCAGCGCAACTTCAACCACTCGGCGGTCATCATGGGACCGACCGACCTGAAGGGTGCGGACATCGAGGTTCCCGACCTGCGCGGAGGCTTCAGCCACCTGATCGCCGCGCTCACGGCCGAGGGACGCTCGACCGTCAGCAACGTCGGGATCATCAGCCGCGGCTACGAGAACTTCATCACCAAGCTGCAGTTGCTGGGAGCCGACTTCGTTCTCGAAGGATAATGGAGGGGTGTCCCGACCCTCTTCAGAGCAGAACCCGGCAACCGATCGACCGAGCACACCCGTGAAGCTCCCGCGCAAGGAGACGAGCAGGCCCTCGATCTTCTGGGTGCTCGCGGGGATCGTCATCCCGATCATGAGCATCGCGGTGCGATTCAGCATCCAGGACGGCGACAAGCTTCCGCGCCGCGGTGCGTACGTCGTCGCGCCGAACCACTACAGCGAGATCGACCCGGTGATGGTCGGGATGGTCTCCTGGAAGCTCGGCAGGATGCCGCGGTTCCTCGCCAAGGGGAGCCTGTTCCGCATCCCGGTGGTCGGCTGGTTCCTGCGCAAGTCCGGTCAGGTGCCGGTCGAACGCGCCGGGTCGACCCGCGGCTCTGCGCCGCTCACCGCGGCCAAGGAGATCGTGCGGGACGGCCGCATCGTCATCATCTACCCGGAGGGCTCGCTCACCCGCGATCCCGACCTGTGGCCGATGCGCGGCAAGACGGGCGCTGCGCGGATGGCGCTCGAGAACGACCTGCCGGTGATCCCCGTCGCGCACTGGGGAACCCAGCACGTGATGGCGCGCTACGGCAAGAAGATCAGCTTCTTCCCGCGCAAGACCATCGAGGTCAAGATCGGCGACCCCGTCGACCTGTCAGCTTTCCGAGGCCGCAACCTCGACGCGGCGACGCTGAACGAAGCGACCGCCGTCATCATGGACGCCATCACCGCGCTGCTGGAAGACCTCCGCGGCGAGAAGGCGCCTGCAGTCCGGTGGAACCCCGCCGAGCACGACCAGAAGGAGACCGGCCGTTTTGAAGGCTAGCGCTGGCAGACGCCCCGTCGTCGCCCCCCGCAGGATCGCCGTCCTCGGCGCAGGCAGCTGGGGGACGACGTTCGCGAAGATCCTCGCGGACGGCGGCTCCGACGTGACCCTCTGGGCGCGCCGCCCGGAGCTGGCGCGCGAGATCAACGAGGTGAAGCGCAACAGCGACTACCTCGAGGGCATCAACCTTCCCCGCAACCTCAAGGCCACCTCCAAGCTGTCCGACGCGATGCGGGATGCCGAACTCGTCTTCGTCTCCATCCCGAGCCAGACCCTGCGCTCCAACCTGGAGGCCATCGCGCCGTACCTCGGCCCGTCGACCATCGTCGTCAGCCTGATGAAGGGCGTCGAGAAGGGTACGGGCCTCCGGATGAGCGAGGTGATCGCCCAGGGGCTGCCGATCGAGCAGGAGCGCATCGCCGTCGCGTCCGGGCCCAACCTCGCACTCGAGATCGCGCGCGAGCAGCCGACCGCCGCTGTCGTGTCGTCGGTGAGTCTGGAGACGGCGCAGGCCGTGGCGATGGCCGCCACCAACCGCTACTTCCGCAGCTTCGTGAACACCGACGTGATCGGCACCGAGTTCGGCGGTGTGCTCAAGAATCTGATCGCCGTCGCCATCGGCATCGTCGACGGTGTCGGATACGGCGAGAACACCAAGGCGTCGATCATCACCCGCGGGCTGGTGGAGATGACGGACTTCGCCGTGGCATACGGCGCGGAGGCCGTCACGCTGTCCGGCCTCGCCGGTCTCGGCGACCTGATCGCCACCTGCGAGTCGTCGCTCAGCCGCAACAACACCGCCGGCCGCCTGCTCGGCCAGGGCTACAGCTTCAACGACGTCGTGAAGCAGATGAACCAGACCGCCGAAGGTCTGGCGTCCGTCGCCCCCATCCTGACGCTGGCGGAGGCCCGCGGCGTGGACATGCCCATCGTGCGCCAGGTGAGCCAGGTGCTTGCCGGTACGCTCGATCCGAAAGACATCGCGCCGCATCTCACCACCGATTCGGACGAACCCCAGGGTGAAAGGACAACGGATGACGGACCGAATCGCGGTCGTGCTTCTCTTCGGGGGGCGTTCAAGCGAGCATTCGATCAGCTGCGCAACGGCGGCGGGAGTGCTCGGCGCGATTGACCGCGACCGCTACGAGGTCATCCCCGTCGGCATCACCCGCGACGGTGCGTTCACCCTGCAGCCGGACGACGCGGCGCTGTTCGCGCTGAACGCCGAGAAGCTGCCGGCCGTCGAGGACAACGGCACGCGCATCCACTGGCCGGAGAGCGCTGTGACGCGCGAACTCACGGTGACGGAGGGCGGCCAGACGCGGTCGCTCGGCGACATCGACCTGGTGTTCCCGATCCTGCACGGCCCGTGGGGAGAGGACGGCACCATCCAGGGGATGCTGGAGCTCGTCGACCTGCCGTACGTCGGCAGCGGCGTGCTGGCCAGCTCGCTCGGGATGGACAAGCACTTCACGAAGACCGTGCTGCAGCAGGCGGGCATCCCCGTCGCGCCATGGCGCACGGTCTCCGCGTACGAGTGGCGCACCGACAAGGATGCGGTGCGCGCGACGGCGGAGGAGCTCGGGCTCCCCGCGTTCGTCAAGCCGGCGCGCGCCGGTTCGAGCGTCGGCGTCAGCAAGGTCTCCGACTGGTCGCAGCTCGACGCGGCGATCGAGACGGCGCTGGCCGAGGACGACCGGGTGCTCATCGAGTCCGGCCTGGTCGGCCGTGAGGTGGAGATCGCCGTTCTCGGCGGACGCCCCGGACAGGCGACCCGCGCCTCCGTCGCCGGCGAGATCGTGGTCACCGGCCGCGACTTCTACGACTTCGAAGCCAAATACCTGGATGCGCCCGGCATCGACCTGGTCTGCCCGGCGGACCTGACCGCCGACGAGCTCGCCACGATGCAGGCGCTCGGCGCGAAGGCGTTCGACGCCATCGGGGGAGAGGGCCTCGCCCGCGTCGACTTCTTCCTCACCGCGGACGGTTTCGTCATCAACGAGATCAACACCATGCCCGGCTTCACGCCGATCTCGATGTTCCCGCGCTGCTGGCAGGAGTCCGGCCTCGCATACCCGGCGCTGATCACCGAGCTCATCGACGTCGCGCTGGCGCGCGCCGCAGCCTGACCCCTAGCGCGTCGGAGTCGGCGTCGGGGTCGGTGTCGGCGCCGGTGTGAGCGAGGTGTCGAGCGTCGACAGGCACTTGCTGGTCTGCTTGATGGTCTGGATGGCGCTCGCGAACTCGGGGAGCACCGACGCGTCCGAGACACCGGCGACGTGGTCGATGACGACCTCCGTGGCCGGAGTGCGGCCGAACGTCTGGTAGACGATCGTCTTCGCATCCGGTTCGGTCATCAGCACCCAGTCGACGCCGTTCACCGAGACGCACGGCTTGGTGGTCGGGCCGATCGGCGGCACGCCGCAGCGCAGCAGCACGGCGGTCGGGTCGCCCCACGCGCCGGTCGCCTGCGCGTCGGTCTGACGCTCTGCCTTGCCGCCCACGCTGTCGGGCAGGCGGACGCTGACCTCCGCGCATCCGGGATCGTTGGCGTCGGCCGCCGGCTGGAGCGAGACGATCGGCGCGCATCCGGCGAGGGCGATGCCTGCGCCGAGGACGATGGTGAGGAGGGCTGCTGTGCGACGCTGGGCGCGGTGACGGGTGGACATCGGTTTCAGGCTACCGTTTGATGCATGACGATGTCTGGGAGCGGAACCGCGGGAGCGACCATCGGCGAGGTGTCCGAGGTGGAGACTCTGAAGCGGATCTTCCCCCGGCTGCCGGAGTCCGCGGCCACCGTCGTCGGGCCGGGCGACGACGCCGCCGTGATCGCAGCTCCCGACGGCCGGTACGTGGTGACGACGGACATGATGGTGCACGGTCCCGACTTCCGGCTGGCCTGGTCGACGCCGTACGACCTCGGCTGGAAGGCCGCGGCGACCAACCTCTCCGACGTTGCGGCGATGGGGGCCGTGCCCACCGCGATGGTCGTCGCCATCGCCGCGCCGTCCGCAACGCCCGTCCACGACCTGGAACGCGTCGCCGACGGGTTCCGCGACGCCTGCGCTTCCCTCGCCCCCGGATGCGGCGTGGTCGGCGGCGATCTGTCCGCCTCGGACACCTTCACCATCGCCGTGACGGCGTTCGGCGACCTGGAAGGCCGGGACCCCGTGCTGCGCAGCGGAGCGCGCGCCGGAGACGTGCTTGCGGTGTCCGGAGCGCTCGGCCGTGCGGGAACCGGGCTGCGCCTCCTGTTCGAGCGGGCCGTCGACGAGACGGGGGAGCCGGACAGAGCGCGCTTCGAGGACGTGCTCCGCGAGCATCCGGATGCGGTGGCCGCGCAACTGCGTCCCGAGCCGCCGATCCAGGATGGGCCGCTCGCCGCGATAGCGGGCGCCACCGCCATGCTCGACCTGAGCGACGGACTCGCGCTCGATGCCCGCAGGGTGGCCCTGGCGAGCGGCGTGGCACTCGACATCGACCCTGCTGCGCTCGGCGGGGACGTGCAGGCTGCGCTCACCGGGGGAGAGGACCACGGACTCCTCGCGACCTTCCCGGCCGGGACGGAGCTGCCGGGCGGCTTCCGCGCGATCGGGACGGTGCGGGAGGGCGACGGCCTGCTGGTGGGCGGGCGGCCGTTCGACGCGCGCGGTGGCTGGGACCCGTACGAGGGATGGGACGGCAACGCGGGCTGAGCGGCGCGATACGGAGGTCGGTCGCGACCGGCGTCAGTAGCGTCAGTCGCGCTCGAGCCAGTACAGCGCCGTGTCGCCGTAGTCCTTTCGGCGCTCGATCACGAGGCCGTCCGGCATCGTCGGCTCCGGGGTGCGGGTGCTGCGCTCGACGCACACCGTGGCGTGCGGGGCGAGCCGCGGCACGAGAGCGGTGAGCACGGCGAGCAGCTCGACGTCGTCCACCTCGTATGGAGGGTCGATGAACACGAGGTCGTAGGTCGAGCCGGCCCCGGCGAGGTAGCTCTGCACGGCGGCGCCGCGCACCTCGATGACGGGGACCGCATAGCGCGGGGCTGCTTTCGCGACCGACTGCGCGTTCCTGCGGCAGACCTGGGCGGCGTCCGCGTTCCTCTCCACCAGCGTGACGTGCGTCGCGCCCCTGCTCGCGGCCTCCAGGCCGAGCGCGCCGGATCCGGCGTACAGGTCGAGCACCCGGGCGCCGTGCACGGCATCGCGCGCGTCGAGCGCGGAGAAGATCGCCTCGCGCACCCTGTCGCTCGTCGGGCGGGTTCCGCTCTTCGGCACCTGCAGGCTGAGCGAGCCGGCGAATCCGGCGACGATACGTGTCATGGCAATTCGAGCCTAGCGTCAGCGGCGGCAGGGCGGCCAAGATGGAGGGATGGTAGATCGCCTGGAACAGGCAGAACTCGACGCCATCTGGAACTTCGACGACCCTGTCGCCTCTGCCGACCGGTTCGCCGCAGCGGCGGCCGAGCCCGACCGGCCCGAACTGGTCAGGGCAGAGCTCGAGACCCAGCGCGCCCGCGCGCTCGGGCTGCTGCGCCGCTTCGACGAGGCGGACGCCCTGCTCGACCTGCTCATCCCCGCCACGGACACGCTCGCCGTGCGCGTGCTGCTCGAACGCGGACGGCTCCGCAACTCCGCGGGACGAACCGCGGAGGCCACCGCCCTGTTCGAGGAGGCCCTCAGCGCTGCCCGGCGCCAGGGAGAGACCTTCCTCGCCGTCGATGCGGCCCACATGCTCGCCATCTCCGACCCGGAGCGCTCGGAGCACTGGACGGCGGAGGGGCTCTCCGACCTCGCATCCAGCCACGACCAGCGCACCCTGCGCTGGGCGGTCGCCCTGCACAACAACCGCGGCTGGCGGCTGTTCGAGGAGGGCACCCCGGTGTCGGCGCTCGCCGAGTTCGAGGCGGCGGAGGAGGCGGCAGAGCGCTACGGCACGCCGGAGCAGCGCTTTGCGGCGGCGTGGACCGTCGCACGCTGCCTGCGCGAGCTCGGGCGCATCCAGGAGGCCAGGCGCATCCAGCAGCGGCTCGCCGCCGAGCAGCCGGAGGACGAGGCCGTCGCGGCCGAACTGGCGGCACTGACGGACGCGGCGCATACGATCGAACCATGAGTTCCGTTTCCGCACCGGCCGTCGATGGTGCGATCAGTCTCGACTCCCGGCTGAGCGGGGTCCTCGGCGGGCGCACGTCTTCCGCGTTCGAGAAGGCGTTCGGGATGCGCACCGTCTCCGACCTGTTGAGCCACTATCCGCGCCGTTACGCCAAGCGCGGCGAGCTGACGGCGCTGGCGAATCTGCCGCTGGACGAGAACGTGACCATCGTGGCCGAGGTCATCCGGGTGCAGGAGCGCCCGATGCGCGCCCGCCGCGGCTCCATCCTCGAGGTGAAGATCACCGACGGAGAGGGCATCCTGACCCTCACCTTCTTCAACCAGGCGTGGCGGGCGAAAGAGCTCGTCCCCGGTGTCCGCGGCATCTTCGCCGGCAAGGTGTCCGACTACCGCGGCGCCCTGCAGCTGGCGCATCCGGACTACGAACTGTTCGAGCCGGATGCGGAGAACGCCGTCGTTCCCGGCAGCGCCGCCGCGAAGAACTGGGCGCAGACCCCCATCCCGATCTACCCGGCGACCGGCACCGTCGCCAGCTGGCAGGTCCAGAAGGCTGTCGCGCTCGCCCTGGATGCGCTGACCGACGTTCCGGACCCCGTGCCGCAGAGGATCGTGGCCGAGCGCGGCCTGCTCGCCCTGCGGACCGCGTACGAGTACATGCACCGCCCGGAGAAGGACGCGCAGTGGCAGCGGGCGCGCGACACGCTGCGGTTCCACGAGGCGTTCGTGCTGCAGGCCGCCCTGCTGCAGCAGCGCGCGGCCTCCCGGGCGATCGCCGCGACCCCGCGCACGGCGAAGACGGGCGGCTTCCTCGACAGGCTGGATGCCGTCCTCCCGTTCGAGCTCACCGCCGACCAGGCCACGGTCGGCGCAGAGATCGCGCGCGACCTGGCGGACACCGCCCCGATGCACCGGCTGGTGCAGGGCGAGGTCGGCTCCGGCAAGACCCTGGTGGCTCTGCGGGCGATGCTCGCCGTCGCGGACTCCGGCGGCCAGGCCGCGCTGCTTGCGCCGACCGAGGTGCTCGCCGGACAGCACCTGCGCTCGATCGTGAAGATGCTCGGGCCGGACCTCGCCGCCGACCTGATGCCGACCCTGCTCACCGGGCAGCTGTCCACCGCCGAGCGCAAGAAGGCGCTGCTGCGCACGGTGTCCGGCCAGGCCCGCATCGTGGTCGGCACGCACGCGCTGCTCGGCGACGCCGTGACGTTCTTCGACCTGGGGCTCGTGGTGGTGGACGAGCAGCACCGGTTCGGCGTGGAGCAGCGGGAGGCGCTGCGGGCGAAGGGCGGCACCCCGCCGCACGTCCTCGTGCTCACGGCGACGCCCATCCCGCGCACGGTCGCGATGACGGTGTTCGGCGACCTGGACGTGTCGACCATCGCCCAGCTGCCGGCGGGCCGCCAGGGCATCGAGAGCTTCGTCGTGCCACTGGCCGACCGGCCGGGCTGGGAGCGGCGCATCTGGGAGCGCGCGGCGGAGGAGATCGCCAAAGGCAGGCAGGTGTTCGTGGTCTGCCCGGCGATCACCGGCAAAGACAGGGAGGACGACGGAGAAGAGGCGGAGCAGGACGAGGACGGCGCCCCCGTGCGCCCGATCGCCAACGTCGAGTCCATCACGGCGCAGGTGCGCGCCGACCCGCTGTTCCGGGATGCGCGCATCGGGATGCTGCACGGCAAGCTCAGCAGCGACGCCAAGGACGAGATCATGCGCGCGTTCGCCGCAGGCGACCTCGACCTGATCGTCGCCACCACCGTGATCGAGGTCGGGGTAGATGTTCCGAACGCGTCGGCGATGGTCATCCTCGACGCGGACAGGTTCGGCGTCTCGCAGCTGCACCAGTTGCGCGGCCGGGTCGGCCGCGGCGGGGGGCCAGGNGCCAGGGCTGTGCCTGATGGTCACCTCCGCCGAGCAGGAGACGCTCGCCAGGGAGCGGGTCGAGGCGGTGGCCGCGACGCTCGACGGCTTCGAGCTGGCGAACATCGACCTGGAGCTGCGCCGCGAGGGCGACGTGCTCGGCAGCAGGCAGTCCGGCGGCCGGTCGTCGCTGCGGCTGTTGCGCGTGGTCTCCGACGGGGAACTGATCGCGGAGGCGAGGACGGCCGCGCAGGAGACGCTGGACGACGACGGAGGGCTCTCCGCGCATCCCGCACTGGCCGCCGCGCTCGCACGGCGACTGGACGAGAGCGAACGGGCCTTCCTCGGCAAATCCTGACCGCTCGGTGGCCCCTGGAAGGGGGCGGCGCCACGGCCATATTTTGGTAACGGATTCACAACGAAATGCCGGGTACAGCGGGATAGTCTGAAGGTCTATGAACAGGATCGCCGTTGTCCCTGGATCGTTCGACCCGGTCACCCTCGGGCATCTCGACGTCATCGAACGTGCCGCAGGCCTGTTCGACGAGGTCCACGTGCTCGTCGTGCACAACCCGGACAAGAGCGCACTCCTGCCCATCGCTCAGCGGGTCGCCCTGATCGAGCGCTCGATCGCGGACGCCGGGATCCCCGGGAACATCGTCGTCGCATCCTGGAGTGTCGGCCTGCTGGTCGACTACTGCACCGATGTCGGGGCGCACGTGCTCGTCAAGGGCATCCGGTCGCAGGTGGACGTGGCGTACGAGACGCCGATGGCCATCGTCAACCGCCACCTCGCAGCGGTCGAGACCGTGTTCATCCTGCCCAATCCAGCCAACGCCCACGTCTCCAGTTCCCTCGTGCGCCAGGTCTCCGCGCTCGGGGGTGACGTGAGTCCATACGTCCCCACCGCCGTCTACGAGTATTTGCAGGAGACATGAACAGTTACGCGACGCGCCAGCCGACCGAATCGTCGGTCGCCCCCGATGAGACGGACCACGCCACCGGGATGGACCTCGATGAGCTGAGGCGCGCCGCGGCCCAGATCACCGCCAATGTCGAGTCGGTCATCGACGGCAAGCACGACGCCGTCCAGACCGCGCTCACCGTGCTGCTCGCCGAAGGGCATCTGCTGATCGAGGATGTGCCGGGCGTCGGGAAGACGATGCTCGCGAAGTCGCTGGCGAAGTCGGTCGACTGCACGGTGAGCCGCATCCAGTTCACGCCGGACCTGCTGCCGAGCGATGTCACCGGCGTGTCCGTCTACAACCAGGCGGAGCGGCGGTTCGAGTTCAAGCCGGGAGCGGTGTTCGCGAACATCGTCATCGGCGACGAGATCAACCGCGCGAGCCCCAAGACCCAGTCGGCGCTGCTCGAGTGCATGGAGGAGCGGCAGGTGACGGTCGACGGGTCCACCTACCCGCTGAGCGCGCCGTTCATCGTCGTCGCCACGCAGAACCCGGTCGAGATGGAGGGCACGTACGCGCTGCCGGAGGCGCAGCGCGACCGGTTCATGGCGCGCATCGCAATGGGCTACCCGGACGACGCCTCCGAGCTCGCCATGCTCACCACCAGGGACACCTCCAGCCCGCTCTCCCGGATCGGGCCGGTCGTCACCTCGGACGAGCTGCGGGCCATGATGACCACCGCCCGCAGCGTGTTCGCCTCCACGCCGGTCAAGCAGTACGCGGTCGACATCGTGCGCGCCACCAGGGAGGACAGGGATCTGCGACTCGGCGGCAGCCCCAGGGCCACGCTGCAGCTGGTGCGGGCGGCGAAGGCGATGGCGGCGCTCGACGGCCGCGACTTCGTGCTCCCCGACGACATCGACACGCTCGCCGTCCCCGTGCTCGGCCATCGGCTGCTGCCGACCAGCCGCGCGCTCGGCCACCACCACGAGAGCGCGCCGGTGATCGCGGACATCGTCCGCAGGATCGTCGCGGCGACCCCCGTGCCCGTCGGCTCCGGCGCGATCGGGGCAGCGGGGGGTTCGGGCCGTCCGGACGGTGCGAACCGCCCGACCAGGGCAGGGCAGGCGGGCTGAGCCATGCCGCGGCGCGCCCGAACGTCGTCGCCGGTCAGAAAACCCCGGCCGACCGTACGCGGCTGGGCGCTGTTCGCCGTGGGAGTCGTCGCGCTCGTCGCCTCCGTCGCGCTCGGGCGCACCGACGTGCTGTTCGTCGGCGTGTTCCTCACTGTCCTGCCGCTGGCGGCGATGATCTCGGTGACCGTCGACCGCCCGAGACTGACCGTCACCCGCAGCTTCCACCCGGACATCGTGGCGGCGGGGGAGACCGCGACCGTCGTGACGACGGCCCGCAACGAGTCTCCCCGGCCGAGCCCGGCCGCCAACTGGCGCGAGTCCGCCCCTCCGGCGGTCGGGGTGCAGGGCCAGGCCCCGTTCCCGCGGCTCGGCGCCCACCAGCAGAACGTGACCCACGGCAGGGACACCATCGTGCTGCGGCAGGAGGTGCGCGCGAAGCACAGAGGATCGCATCCGGTCGGCCCGCTCATCGTCAGCCGCACAGACCCGTTCGGGCTGGCGTACGCCGAGTACGCCCTCGGGCAGCCGAAACAGTTCGTCGTCACCCCGCGGGTGACGGCCCTGCCGGGCGGCGACCTGGATGTGGCACGCAGCGAGGGCACGGAGCACGAGCTGCTGCGCCACAGCATCCCGAGCGCCGACGAGCTGATCGCGCGTGAGTACCGGCCCGGCGACCCGCTGCGCCGCGTGCACTGGCGGGCGACGGCAC
>JGI25164J39214_1000787_pt1 | contig 11443 bp, 10 predicted proteins | sample AraplaCL_Cvi_mMS_FD_39214 | JGI IMG/M metagenome (IMG submission 39214)
TCAAAGCTGCAAAAGAATGTGGAGCGGTAGTTCAGTTGGTTAGAATGCTGGCCTGTCACGCCGGAGGTCGCGGGTTCGAGTCCCGTCCGCTCCGCCACTACGAAACGGAAAACCCGCCTTGTGCGGGTTTTTTGTTGCCTGCAGTTTGGGAGACCGATCCATCAAGCGCATTGCATGCAACGCGCCAGTCACGTTTCTGGCCGCAAGCTTCCGGTGGAATGCCCCTGCTCCACCAGGTATTCCAGCCAGCGCGACAGAAACCCGTTCATGCGTAGGCGATGCTGGAACACCGTATGCGCCGGTGAAAACGGCCCCAGCACCTGCCACAGGTGTCGGCCAGGATGGCAATGCAACGCCTCGGCCACATGCGCATCGGTATACATGCGCAGCTGAGCCGACGGTGCACGCTGGCCCGTGTGTGCATCGACGAAGCCGTAGGTGAGCTCGAGCTCCAGCGTGTAGGGATGACATTCCTGCACATGCAGATGCACATCCAGTCCGTCATCCACGTCGGAGACATAGTGGCCAGGCGCGAGTTGCTGCGGCGCGAACAGCCGCGTCAGCCGGTGATAATTCTCCGCATACAGTCCCATCAGGAACTCGAACCGTCCCGGCAGCAGGCTGTGGCGATTGTCCAGTACGGCACTCATGAAAAGTACGGCAACTCCAGTCGGCAATCAGAACATGGTCCGCTCGATACCGAAGCGGTCGAAGATCTTGCTGGCAATCTCCTCGATCGACACATGCGTAGTGTTGAGGCTGGGAATCCCGGCCTGGCGCATCAAACGATCGGCCTGTTCCAGCTCCCAGCGGCATTGCTTCAAGGTGGCATAACGGCTGCCGGCACGACGCTGCTCACGGATCTGCGCCAGCCGCTGCGGATCGATGGTCAAACCGAACAACCGATCCCGGTACGGGCGCAGGCGTACCGGCAGTTCAAGTTTTTCCAGGTCCTCGTCGGTCAGCGGATAGTTGGCGGCGCTGACGCCGTAATGCAAGGCCATGTACAGACAGGTCGGCGTCTTGCCCGAACGCGACACCCCGACCAGGATCAGATCGGCCTGGGAATAATCCACGTCCATGCCGTCATCGTGGGAAAGCGCGTAGTTGGTGGCGTTGATGCGGGCCTCGTACTTGGCGTAATCGACCATGCCATGCGAACGATTGACCGCACCCGAGCGCCTGGTCGCCAGCTCCGCTTCCAGCGGCCCGATGAACGGTGCGAACACGTCCAGCATCAGCGCGCCGCTGGCGGCAACGATGTCGCACAGCGCGCGTTCGGCCATGGTATTGACCACGATCGGGCGCTGACCGCTCTGCGCGTAGTTGGTCTTGATGCGCAGCGCAGCCGCCTCCGCCTTGTGCGCATTGTCGGTGAATGGCAAACGGTGCTTGTCGAACTGCACACCCTCGAACTGCGCCAGGATGCTGTTGCCGATCGTCTCCGCGGTAATACCAGTGGAGTCGGAGATGAAGAAAACCGTGCGCTGCATACAGTATCCCGATCGTGTAGATGCGTTTGTCCGCACCTTAACCCAAGCGGAAAACGCTGTCGCCGATTGACGGTTGGCTGACTGGTATGCCGTTGGAATGTCATCCCGGGTCAATGGTCTTCTTGTGCTGCGCACCATCGACAGCGGACAATACCAGTCCTTTGCAGCCCGCTTCCGGTCTGCCTGCCGCATCCATACCGTTATCCATTGAATGCTCTTGAGGAGACACCCTTGAACGATCTGGTGCTTTGGCTCGACCAACTGCGCATGACTGACCTGGGCAAGGTTGGCGGCAAGAACGCCTCACTCGGCGAAATGATCGGCAACCTCGCCAAGCTTGGCGTGTCCGTGCCGGGCGGCTTCGCCACCACCGCCGACGCGTTCCAGCAATATCTGGAAAAGAGCGGCCTGGCCAAGCGCATCCAGGAACGCCTCGCTTCACTCGACGTCGATGACGTCGACACGCTGGTTGCGGCGGGCAAGGAGATCCGTGGCTGGATCGTCGACACCGCCCTGCCGGCCGAACTCGAGCAGGCAATCCGCGCCGCCTATATCAAGCTGTGCAAGGACGCCGGCGCCGACGATATCGCCGTCGCGGTACGCTCGTCAGCCACCGCCGAGGATCTGCCGGACGCCTCGTTCGCCGGCCAGCAGGAAACCTTCCTCAACGTGGTCGGCATCGACGACGTGCTGCACAAGGTGAAGGAAGTCTTCGCCTCGCTGTACAACGACCGCGCGATCGCCTATCGCGTGCACCAGGGCTTCAAGCACGAGGATGTATTCCTCTCCGCTGGCGTGCAGCTGATGGTGCGCTCCGATGTCGGCGCATCGGGCGTGCTGTTCACCNTGGACACCGAGTCCGGCTTCCGCGACGTGGTCTTCGTGACCGGCAGCTACGGCCTCGGCGAGATGGTCGTGCANGGCGCGGTCAATCCGGATGAGTTCTACGTGTTCAAGCCGACTCTGCGCGCCGGCAAGCCGGCCGTGCTGCGTCGCAATCTCGGNGCCAAGCAGCTGCGCATGGTCTATTCCAGCGCGCCCGGCGAACGCGTCAAGACCGAGGACACTCCGGCCGAACTGCGCAACCGGTTCTGCATCAACGACGAAGACGTGCAGGAGCTCGCNCGTCAGTCGCTGATCATCGAAAAGCATTACGACCGCCCGATGGACATCGAGTGGGCAAAAGACGGCCATACCGGCAAGATNTACATCGTGCAGGCGCGCCCGGAAACGGTGAAGTCGCGCTCGCACGCGACCCAGCTCGAGCGCTTCCACCTCAGCGAGAAGGGCAAGGTACTGGCCGAAGGCCGCTCAATCGGCCAGAAGATCGGTGCCGGCAAGGCCCGCGTGATCCGCTCACTGGCCGACATGAACAAGGTGCAGCCGGGTGACGTGCTGATCGCCGACATGACCGACCCTGACTGGGAGCCGGTGATGAAACGTGCTTCCGCGATCGTCACCAACCGCGGCGGCCGCACCTGCCACGCGGCGATCATCGCGCGCGAGCTGGGCGTGCCCGCCGTGGTCGGTACCGGCAATGCGCTGGAGCTGATCCCCGATGGCGCCGAGGTCACCGTGTCCTGCGCCGAAGGCGACACCGGCACGATCTACGAAGGCATCCTGAAGTTCGAGCGCGTCACCGCCGATCTGGGCGACATGCCCGAGGCGCCGCTGAAGATCATGATGAACGTGGCCAACCCGGAGCGCGCGTTCGACTTCGGCATGCTGCCGAACGCCGGCATCGGCCTGGCCCGCCTGGAGATGATCATCGCCAGCCACATCGGCGTGCATCCGAAGGCACTCCTCGAATACGCCAAGCAGGACGCCGAGACCAAGGCGAAGATCGACGAGCGCATCGCCGGCTATGCCGATCCGGTGAGCTTCTATGTGGATCGTCTCGCCGAAGGCATCGCCACCATCGCCGCCTCGGTCTATCCGAAGCCGGTGATCGTGCGCCTGTCCGACTTCAAGTCGAACGAATACGCCGGCCTGCTCGGCGGCTCGCGCTACGAACCGCACGAAGAGAACCCGATGATCGGCTTCCGNGGCGCCAGCCGTTACGTCGATCCGAGCTTCGCCGAAGCGTTCGGGCTGGAGTGCAAGGCGGTCAAGCGTGTGCGNGAAGTGATGGGCCTCGACAACGTCTGGGTGATGATCCCGTTCGTGCGCACGCTGGGCGAAGGCCGCAAGGTNATCGAAGTGCTGGCGAAGAACGGACTCAAGCAGGGCGAACACGACCTGAAAGTCATCATGATGTGCGAGGTGCCCTCGAACGCCCTGCTCGCCGATGAGTTCCTCGACATCTTCGACGGCTTCTCGATCGGCTCCAACGATCTGACCCAGCTCACCCTCGGCCTCGATCGCGACTCCAGCATCGTCGCCAGCCTGTTTGACGAACGCGACCCGGCGGTGAAGAAGCTGCTGTCGATGGCGATCAAGACCGCCCGCGCCAAGGGCAAGTACATCGGCATCTGCGGCCAGGGTCCGAGCGACCATCCGGACCTGGCCGAGTGGTTGATGGAGCAAGGCATCGAGTCGCTGTCGCTGAACCCGGACACCGTGGTCGATACCTGGCTGCGACTGGCGAAGAAGAAGGCGGGCTGAGCCGCCCATCCGGTCGAAGCGGGCGGGCGTTCTCCATGCTTGTCACGACCGGAAGCACCGCGTAAACTTGCCGGCTCGCGCGGACCACGCGAACCCCTTTGGAGAGGTGGCAGAGTGGTCGAATGTACCTGACTCGAAATCAGGCGTACGTGTAAGCGTACCGTGGGTTCGAATCCCACCCTCTCCGCCAGAAAAACAAGACGCCCCCTCGTGGGGCGTTTTGTTTTTCTGATGGTAACGGTTGGGTAATAACCCACCGGGTTCGACAAATTTGCCTGGAACAAATTTGAACAGCCGCAGGCCGGCTCCGTGGCGCAGAGCGCGAAGGGGTTCGGTCCATGGATGGACCTAACAATCCCACCCTCAGATCATCTCAATCCCTTCCACTTTTGCGCATCCGCCCCACATCCGTCATGCTCCCGCCGACTCGCCACACTAGGCCTCCCATGATCGAATTCGGACACGGAACGCATGTCGGCCTGCGCCGCACGCGCAATGAAGACACCTATTACGCCGATGCGTCACTCGGCCTGTTTCTGGTGGCCGATGGCATGGGTGGCCACCAGCACGGCGAAGTGGCGTCGGCGCTGGTGCGTGATGCGGTGGTCGACCTGGTCACCCGCGGGCACAGCCTGATCGAGGCGGTGCATGGCGCCGCCGAGCGACTGCTTGCGCATACCCGGCACAACTCCGACATCCTGCCGATGGGTACCACCATCGCCGTGCTGCGGACGACCAGCGACGGCTATGAAGTCGCCTGGGTGGGCGACAGCCGGATCTACATGTGGAAGCAGGATTTGCGCCAGATCAGCCACGACCATTCGCTGGTACAGGCGCTGATCGAGGCCGGTCAGCTGGATCCGGCCCAGGCATCGCAGCACCCACAACGCAACGTGCTTACCCAGGCGCTGGGCGTGACGGCCACCGAACAACTGCATATCGGCATGGCGCGCGGCTCACTCGAACCCGGCATGAGTTTCCTACTGTGCAGCGACGGACTGACCGAAGACGTCGACGACGCGTCGATCACACGCACGATGGCGCGTAGCGACCTCGCCGCGCAGGAGTGTGTCGATCAGCTGCTGCTGAGCGCGCTCGACGGTGGCGGCGACGACAACATCAGCGTGATCATCGTACGTTCCTGCTGAGCCTTGCCCGCCACGGCATGGTTCAACCCAGCCGACGCCACACACTCTGGCCATCCGCGCTCTTGTCCAGCGCGTCCAGCCGCTGTTCGTGCTGCAGCACTTCGTCTGGCGAAGCNTGCAGCACACACGGTCGCGTACGCATGACCACCGGCGCAGNCACCACCGCATTGCGTTGCTCGGCGGCGCCTTCAAAACCGAGGTCGAATGCCACCTGCCCCGAGGTCATCGCCAGATAGACGTCGGCCAGCAACTGGGCGTCGATCAGGCCGCCATGCAGATCGCGCCGTGAATTGTCCACGCCAAGCCGCTTGCACAAGGCGTCCAGGCTGTTGCGCTGACCGGGATAGCGTTCGCGCGCCATCGCCAGGGTATCCAGCACGCTGCAGCGGTCACCGATGCGGCCGGCGCCGTTGTCCAGCCGCGCCAGTTCGGCGTCGAGGAATCCGATATCGAAACTGGCGTTGTGGATGATCAGTTCCGCACCGTCGATGAAGGCCAGGAATTCTTCCACCACTTCGGCAAAGCGCGGCTTGTCGAGCAGGAACTCGTCCTCGATGCCGGTCACCAGCCGGGCGCCTTCGTCGATCGCCCGATCCGGGTTGAGATACGTCTGGTAATGCCGGCCGGTGAGCCGGCGCTCGACCATCTCGACGCAGGCGATTTCCACCAGCCGATGGCCCTGGCGCACTTCCAGACCGGTGGTTTCGGTATCGAGAACGATCTGCCTCATGCCCTGCCCCTGAGTAGTTCGGCCTGCTCGCGTGCAGCCTGGTCGACCCGTTCGTTCTCGGCGTGGCCNTTGTGGCCNTTCACCCACTTCCAGCGCACCTGGTGGGTGCTGACCGCAGCGGACAGACGCTGCCACANATCCTGGTTCTTCACCGGTTTCTTGTCTGCNGTGCGCCAGCCGTTGGCGCGCCACTTCGGCACCCACTCCTCGATCCCCTGCATCACGTAACGCGAGTCGGTNGTGAGCACCACCTGNCACGGCCGTTTCAATGCCTCCAGCGCGCCGATCGCCGCCATCAGCTCCATCCGGTTGTTGGTAGTGTCGGGATCACCACCCGCAACCATCCGCTCGCTGCCTTTCGCACGCAGCAATGCGGCCCAGCCACCCGGCCCCGGATTGCCCAGGCACGCACCGTCGGTAAATGCTTCCACTTCGCTCATCGTTGTTCACGTATCCCATTGAAAGTCACAGTGCCGAGCTGCGCCGCGTACCCGGCGACAGCTGGCTGTTGCCCGGCACCCGTACCGGCACCGGCTTGATCCGCAGCGGCGTGGCCATGCGCCGGCGTTTGCGCGCGATCAGTACATAGCCGCCACCGAACGGATTGGCCGCCGTCACACGTGTCGGCACCAGGCCAGGCCACAGGCGGCCGACCCGTTGTACCCGCTCGATCTCCAGCCCTGCCTGCTGCAGGTCGTGCCCCAGCCGCAGCGGCATCTGCAATGCCTGCGGCTTGCCACGCGTGCGCCAGCAGAACCACGGCGCCCAGCCACTGAGTGGATGCACACCGGTCAGCGCGAGTACGCCGCCCGGCGCCAGCACGCGAACGGCTTCGGCCAGCAGGGCGGATGCGCTCGGCGCCACTTCCAGAACATGCCGTAGCAGCACCAGTTCGAACGCATCATCGATGAACGGCAGCGGTTCATCCGCCGCTGCTTGCAGATCGCCGCGATAACAGCGATTGCCCAGGTGCAAGGTGGTCCAGCAGCCGAGCATCGGCAACGCGGGCGGCGCATCGTCGACAGAGGCCCCCAGCAGCAGCGCATGCGTACCGAAACAGCGCTGCAGCTCGGGTGTCAGCACGCGCGTTTGCTCATCCAGCAATCGGCGCAACGGCGCACTGGCATAGATGTCGTCATCGCGTTGATGCATGCCCTGCCCACTCTCCATCTGTGCCAAGAGTGTAACGGCTGCGGGCCGCTGGCAGCAGATCACAGGCCACATGGAACTGTTGCACGCTAATGAACAGTCGTTCACCCGGTTAACGCTCTGCTAACGAGTTGCCGGCAAAGCCATCTTATAGTCGACCGCTGCACGCGCGCCCCGGACGGCTGCGTCTGTCGTTGAGCTGGAAAACAGCACCTGATCTACCGGGTGTTCCATGAACGCAGCGGAGCTCGTCTTGCACCTCATACCGTTACCGGCACTGGCCGACAACTACATCTGGCTGCTGCATGACGATGACGGCAACGCCATCGTCGTCGATCCGGGTGATGCCGCCGTCGTCGAGCAGGCGCTGACTGCGCGGCAATTGACCTTGCGCGCGATCCTGCTGACCCATCACCACCACGATCACATCGGTGGCGTTGCCGCGCTGCGTGCGAAGCATGCCATCCCGGTCTATGCACCGGTGGATGAACGCATCACCGAAACAACCGAACAGGTACGCGATGGCGACCGGGTCGAACTGGCGTTGCCACGCGTCCGCTTCGAAGTGCTCGCGATTCCCGGTCACACCCTCAGCCACGTGGCCTATGTCGGGGCCGGCTTGCTGCTGTGCGGCGATACCATGTTCAGTCTTGGCTGCGGCCGGCTGTTCGAAGGCACACCAGCCCAGATGCTCGCCTCGCTGGACCGACTGTCGATGTTGCCCGGGGATACCCTGGTCTGCGGCGGCCACGAATACACCGAGGCCAACGGACGTTTCGCGCGCACCATCGAACCGGCCAATCCCGAACTGCAGCAGCGGCTAGTGGAAGTTGCCGCATTGCGCGCCCGGCTCCGGCCTACCCTGCCGGTGGCACTCGCCGGTGAACTGGCGACCAATCCGTTCCTGCGTGTCGACACCGATGCGGTTGCCGAGTGGTGCCGGCAGCAAGGCATCGGCAATGATCGTGTTGCACGCTTTGCGGCGGTGCGCGAAGCCAAAGATGGATTCCACGGATGAGGATGCATCTTCGCCCCTTGCCACTGCTGCTGCCGCTCCTGTTGGCCGCATGTGCCGGCGTGCCGACACACGCACCACCCCAGCCGGCCATCACACCACCGTCAACGGCGCTTGCCACTCCCAAGATCGAGGTCACGCCTCCCACCCGTGAGGGATTGGTGCCGCCGTCGGGCAATATGTGGGATCAGTTACGCAGCAGTTTTGCCATGGCCGACTGCGACGCCGACCCTTCGGTGCTGGCCCAGGCCAGGCGTTACACGCACAACCCGAAGCAGTTCGAAGATCAACTGCAGGAAGTGTTGCCACGTCTGATCTATGTGCAACAGGTTGCGGCCCAATACGATGTCGCGGGCGAATTCGTGTTGCTGCCATGGGTGGAAAGTCATTTTCAGTCACCCCCCGTGCGCAAGCATCAGCCGGCCGGCATATGGCAGATCATGCCGGTCACTGCCGGAGCGATGGGCCTGCGTGTCGATGGGCACTACGACGGCCGCCTTGATGTTCCTGCCGCCGCCAATGCCGTGATGAAGTTGCTCAAGCAGTACCACGATCAGTTCCATGACTGGCGAGTGGCAGATTACGCGTACAACGCCGGCGAATTCTCGGTGCGTAAAATCATCCAGAAACAAGGCATGCCGGCGGATAAACCGGTGATCCCGCGATGGCCGGTTCGAAGCGTGACNCGTGAGCACCTGACCAGANTGCTGGCCATCGCTTGCGTGGTACGTGAGCCGGCACGCTTCGACGTCAGCNTGCCTACGCTGGCGGACGATCANCATCTGGTGCAGGTGAAGATCGCCCATTCGATGCCGATCGCACGGGCCGCCGACCATGCCGGCATATCGGTGGATACGCTGAAGAATCTCAATGCGGCGTTCCGCAGCGACATGATTGATGCCGACGCCGCGTCGTACCTGCTGTTGCCAGCCAGTAACGTTCAGCAATTCCGAAACGCCTTGCTGGTGCAGCCCCAGTCGACCAGCGCCGACGATCGTCCGANCAACGCCGCCGCCAACACGGCTGTGGCCTCACCGCTCNTCGCCAAGGCGCCNCGGAAAACCCATACCGTCCGGCAAGGCGACAGCCTGTGGCAGATCGCCCGCGATTACGCGGTGAATGTCATCCAGCTGCAACGCTGGAATCATCTGCGCGGAAACACGCTCAAGCTTGGCCAGGTGCTGCAGGTAAGTGAGACGAACTGATCAACACTTATCTGAATCAAAAACGAAAGGGCGGCCAATGGCCGCCCTTTCGTTTTTGATGATGGCTACACCCACAGGTGAAACCGCGGCTCTTACAACCGGCTCGTGTTGATCTTGATTTCGACCTTTGTCTTGAGCAGTTCAATCAGTTCGCGCGTCGTCTCGGTACCATAAGCCTGAGTCATCTGACGACGCAGCGACTCGCGTTGCTCCGGTGGTACCTTCGACAGATCGCCGCCCTGTACCTTGTCCACGGCGAGCAGTGCATAGCTGCCGTTCTGCATGTCCACTGCTGCAAACTCCGCCTTGTCCGCCGCTGGATGCGGCATCAGGAACGCCTGCGTCAACAGCGGTGCGGGCACATCCTGGGACTGCCGCACAGCCTCGCTCATGCTGGTAATCGTGGCACCGAACGATGTCGCCACCGCCGGCATCGGCTCGCCCTTGCGCAGGCGCGCCAGCGCCTCGTCAGCCTGCTTCTTTTCGGTCGCTGCGACGCGCTCGTCGAGAATCTTTTTCTGCACATCAGCGTGCACCTCAGCCAGTGGACGGGCTGCCGCCGGTACGTGCTTGTCGACATGGATCACCACCGAGTGGTTGTTGCCCAGGTCGATCAAGCTGGAGTTGTTGCCCTGCACCAGTACATCGTCGCCAAACGCCGCGGCGAGCAGCTTGGGATTCGCGGTGAGGCCTTCGCCACCCTTGCGCGAGAACAGCGCCGTACTCTTGATCGGCAGATTCAAGGCCACCGAAGCCGGCTCTAGCGATGTCGGATTCTGGTAGGTGTTGTCGGACATCTTGCCGGCGACTTCGTTGTACTTGCGGTCGCGCTCGGCAGCTGAGGCTTCCTTGGCCAGCTGGTCACGCACTTCGACGAACGGCTTGGATTCGCCGCTGCGCAGATCACGCAACCAGATGATGTGGTAACCATCGGACGACAGCACCGGCTTGGAGATCTGATCCTTCTGCAACGCGAACAGCGCCGCATCGAAAGCAGGGTCGGTCACGCCCTTTTCCAGCCAGCCCAGATCACCGCCCTGGCGCCTGGAACCCAGATCCTGCGAATCCTGTTCAGCCAGCTTGGCGAAGTCGCCTGGATTGGCGTCGGCCGCAATCTTCTCGGCCTTGGCCAGTGCCGCCTTCTGCTGCTCCGGCGTGGCATTGGCCGGCACATTGATCAGGATGTGCGACGCGAGCCGCTGCTCCGGCTGCACGAAGCGCTGCTTTTCGTCCGCATAGCGCTTCTTCAGATCGTCTTCGCTCGGCGCGGCATCCAGCGGGAGGTCGGCGCCGTTGACTTCGATGTACTTCACCGAGACCTGCTCGGGATTCATGTAGTCGGCCAGATGCGCCTTGTAATACGTCTCGATCTGGGCATCGCTGACCTGGTTGTCGGCCAGCGCGGGCCGCGGCAACTGGAAGTAGCGCAGGTCGCGGCGCTGGGTCAGCAGGTTCAGGAACTGATCGACCTGCGCGTCGCTGGCGATGGTGCTGTCGTTGATCGCGTCCGGCAGCANCTGCGTCGCCATCGANGAGCGCACCTCGTCCTCGAACATGCCNGGNGTCTTGCGCTGACTGGTGAGCCACGCGCTATAGCTGGTCGCATCAAACTGGTTNTTGACCTGAAACGCGGGAATCGCCGCAATGTAGTCGCGTACGGCCTGATCCGACACGCGCATGCCCCAATCCGCATTGGTCTGGAGCAGCAACTGCTCGACGACCATGCCATCAAGTATGCGTTGCTTTGTCTCCGGCTTCTCGAAAATGCTGGCATCGAAATGCTCGCCCTGTTCGGTACTTGCCTGCTGCCGCAATCGGTTCACCCGGTCCTGATAGGCGTTCTGGCTGATTTCATGCTTGCCGACTTTCGCCACGAACGAATCATTGCGTGACGTGAAATAGCTCTCCATGCCGAACAGCGACATCGCGAAAACGCAAACACCAAGAAGGATGATGGACGGCCATCCGTGCATCTTGTTACGCATTGCCTGCAGCATCGAAATCTTCCCGCAACGTGGTTGAAAGCGCGTGGTGCGTGGGTGGTGCAAGCCCGCGTGTCCGATCGCTCAGGAAGCTACACGAACACGCACTGCTCAAAT
>JGI25164J39214_1000793_pt1 | contig 11342 bp, 8 predicted proteins | sample AraplaCL_Cvi_mMS_FD_39214 | JGI IMG/M metagenome (IMG submission 39214)
ACCTCGGCGGTGGTCAATCAGCACTACGCGAACGAGCCGCGCGTGCGGCTCATCACCATCCCGAACGGCGGCAAGGCGCACGCGGTCAACACCGCGCTGCATGCGTCGAAAGGCGCGGTGGTGGTGGCGCTGGATGCCGATACCCAGTTCGAACCCGACACCATCCCGCGGCTGGTGCGCTGGTTCGTCGATCCGAAGGTCGGTGCGGTCGCCGGCAACGCCAAGGTCGGCAACCGGATCAACCTGATCACCCTGTGGCAGGCGCTGGAGTACATCACCGCGCAGAACCTGGAACGCCGCGCGCTGGCCGCACTCGGCGCGATCACGGTCGTCCCCGGTGCCGTCGGCGCCTGGCGGCGCGAGGCGCTGGAACAGCTCGGCGGCTTCCCCGCCGACACGCTGGCCGAGGACCAGGACCTCACCATCGCGGTGCAGAAAGCCGGCTACCACACACTGTTCGACAGCGAGGCGATCGCCTGGACCGAAGCACCCGACAGCGCGCGTGGCCTCGCCCGACAGCGCTTCCGCTGGGCCTACGGCACCCTGCAATGCCTGTGGAAACACCGCGACGCCACCTTCCGCCCGCGTTATGGCGCGCTCGGCACGGTCGCACTGCCGCAGGTGTGGCTGTTCCAGATCGCGTTCTCGGTGGTGTCGCCGCTGGTCGACCTGGTGCTGGTCTGGCAGATCGTCAGCACCGGCCTCGATTACCTGCAGCACCGCGGCCAGTTCGACGACACCAACCTGATCAGGATGCTGATCTTCTATGCCGCCTTCATGGCCGTCGATCTCGCCGCGGCGGCACTCGCCTTCGCGATGGAGAAGAAGGAGAAATGGAGCCTGCTGTGGTGGCTCGTGCTGCAGCGCTTCGGCTACCGCCAGCTGATGTACTACGTGGTGGTGCGCTCGGTATGGACGGCTATCCGCGGGCCATCGGTCGGCTGGGGCAAGCAGGATCGCAAGGCGACCGTGAACACCAGTGACGCATTGAAATCGTGAGCGACGCAGGTGGTTCTCAATTCGCCAGCGGCTCGGCCAGCATGGGTCGACGCACGCTCAACGCGGTGCCCGCCGCCGCCACGATGATCGTCACGATGGCCAGCCACTGCAGCAGGCTGAGCCGTTCGCCCAGCAACGCCACGCCGGCTACCGCTGCAATGGCCGGCTCCAGGCTCAACAAGGTGCTGAACGTGCGCGCCGGCAACCGGGTCAGCGCGACCATTTCCAGCGAATACGGCAGCGCCGAACTGAGCACCGCCACGCCCAGCGCATACGGCAACAGCGCCGGTGACAACAAGGCGCTGCCGGCATGCGCGATACCGAACGGGATCGCCAGCAATGCACCGATCGAGGTGCCCAGCGTCACCGCGTCTGCGCCGTAGGCCGCCCCCGCCTTCTGCCCCAGCACGATATACAACGCCCAGCCCACGCCAGCGGCCAGCGCATACATCACGCCGACCGGATCGAGCGCCTGCATCTGCCCGCGCAGCGGCAGCAGCAGGGCCAGCCCGGCCACCACCAGCGCGATCCAGACGAAGTCGAGCAACCGGCGCGAACCAAACAGCGCCAGCGACAGTGGCCCGGTGAATTCCAGCGCTACCGCGATACCCAGCGGGATCGTGCGCAACGACATGTAGAACACCAGATTCATCGCGCCCATCGAGAGGCCATAGCCCCAGAGCGCGCGCCAGTCGCGCCGGCTGCCCGACCGGCGCCACGGCCGCCGCCACAACAGCAGGATCAGCGCGCTGAACCCCAGCCGATAAGCAGTAGCGCCCTGCGCGCCGACCTGGGGGAACAGGTGCTTGGCCAACGATGCGCCGCACTGGTACGAGACCATGCTGATCAACAGCATGCCGACCGCGAGCGCGAGCGGACCAATCATGGACCGTGATGACATGAGCGCAGCCGAGGCGGGAGAACAGTGCGCCCATGATGCACGCAGCGCCGGACGAAACCTACCAGACAGACCGCCTCGCCGTCGCCATTGCTGACAGCGTCTGACAGCAATGTACGGCATGACTCGCGGGCGATGCGTGGATGCCTTGATCCTCGTTGCTTGAACACTCATCCGGATGCCGCATCAACAAACTGAATCCACCGTCGCAAGCAGACTTTCCAAAAGCGGATTGGCGCCATCTTGTCCCAGCCAGCGCCACGTGCAGTTTCCGATACCTTTGCACCGCCCCAGCCTGCACACGCGCACGCCGTGCTCGGCCCCCTTCGGCGATCCCCTTTATCCATGGCTGGCCTCGACGATTCGGCGCCCTGTCGCATGAACTTTCGTTCAAGACATGACGGTTTTGAGCAGCAGTTCAAATGCCGACGCGACGACGCTTCCATTCTTGTCATCTTTGGTTGAGATAAAGGACTGGGGGGACCTTGCTTAACTTACTTGGATGGGGGTTATGTCGATGAATTGGAAAACCAAGCTCGCAGGCAGCTTGTTGCTCGCCTGCGCAGTTGTTGCTGTTCCGGCACTCGCCGGTACATTGCCGGATCACGAGGAATTCGACGCCGCGTTGCAGGTGCCGTTCCGCAGCACCGGGGTGCGCCCGGTGACGATGCATTTTTCCTATCCCGGGGCGACACCAGGAACACCAGTGGCGTGGGAGGTCACCCTGCTCGGCCCCGATGGAAGTGCGTTGCGCACATGGCAGGGGCGCAGCACGATCGACGCCGGCAGCACGCAGGCGCAGGTGCTGTGGGACGGACTGGATCGCAACAGCAAGGCTGTACCCGCCGGCTATGTGACGGTACGGCTGCGTGCCGTTGCGCTGGACAACGCCACAGCCGCCCGCATCGGCACCGGCCAGCCCGACCAGGCGCTGACGCTAGCGCAGCAGCGGGCACCGGAGCTGATCGAGGAACAACGCTACGACGTGCTGGTCGGCTCCGTGGCCGCACCGGTGATGCCGCACTTCCAGGCCTTGCATCAGCACACCAGTACCTCGGCGCTGTCGCCGATGTCGGTGAGCACCGGCAGCCTGCCGTACACCATCTACTTCGGCAATCTGCACAGCCAGACCAACCACAGCGATGGCGGTGGCGTGCTGTCCACCTGCACCGGCGCACAGAATCCGCAGAGCGCGCCGTACGGTCCGGCCGATGCTTACCAGTACGCGGCCAACCGCGGCCTGGACATCCTGATGACGTCCGAGCACAACCACATGTATGACGGCTCGACCGGCACCAATACGTCGGCCAGTCCGACCACAGCGCACAACCTTTACCAGTCCGGCCTGCAGGCGGCCAGCACGTTCAACGCCGCGCACACGAATTTCCTGGCGATCTACGGTCTGGAATGGGGTGTCATCAGCAACGGCGGCCATCTCAATATCTTCAACACGCCCAGCCTGCTGGAATGGGAATACAACAGCTCCAATCAGCTGATCGGCGACGTGTTCACCGCCAAGAGCGACTACGGCTCGCTGTACACGCTGATGAAGACGAACGGCTGGGTCGGACAGTTCAACCACCCCGCCAGCAGCGGCCAGTTCAACGTCGGCGGAACGGATCTCGCCTACACCGCCGACGGCGACACCGTGATGGCCCTGGCCGAGGTGCTCAACAGCTCGGCGTTCTCCACCAACACCACCGAGACGGAAACCAGCCGCAGCAGCTACGAGCCGGCGTTCAACATCCTGCTCGAACGCGGCTACCACGTGGCGCCGAGTTCAGACCAGGACAATCACTGCGCCAACTGGGGCGCCAGCTACACCAACCGCACCGGTGTGCTGATCCCCAACGGCACCGCGCTCAGCCTGTCCGCATTCCTGGATGCCGTACGGGCCCGCCGCGTGTTCGCCACCGAGGACAAGACCGGCCAGATCGTGCTGACGGCGAACAGCCATGTGATGGGCGAACGCTTCAGCAACAGTGGCCCGCTGACGCTTACCGTCAACTACGCCAGCAGTGCCGGCCACACTGCGCAGCGCGTGCAGGTGTTTGAAGGCGTGCCAGGCAGCAACGGCACGATCGCCACCACCTCGAGCACCGCCACCACCACCATCACGCCGACCAATGGCGATCACTTCTACTACGCCAAGATCACCCAGGAAGATGGCAAGCAGTTGTGGTCCGCGCCGGTGTGGGTCACCCAGGGTGCGGGCGGTGGCGACACCACGCCACCGACGGTGAGCGCGTCGGAGAGCGGCAGCTCCGGCACCATCACGCTGTCGGCCAGTGCCAGCGACAACGTGGGTGTGACCAAGGTGGAGTTCTATGTCGACAACGTGCTGAAGGCCACCTCGACCAGCTCGCCCTATCAGGCATCCATCGACTCCACCACGCTGAGCAACACCACCCACAGCCTGGTGGCCAAGGCCTATGACGCAGCCGGCAATGTCGGTACCAGCACCGCGGTGAGCTTCAGCGTCTCCAACAGCACCGGCGGCGACACCACGCCGCCCACGGCGAGCGCGTCGGAAAGCGGCAGCTCCGGCACCATCACGCTGTCGGCCAGCGCCAGCGACAACGTGGGCGTGACCAAGGTGGAGTTCTATGTCGACAACGTCCTGAAGGCCACCTCGACCAGCTCGCCCTATCAGGCATCCATCGACTCCACCACGCTGAGCAACAGCACCCACAGCCTGGTGGCCAAGGCCTATGACGCAGCGGGCAACGTCGGCACCAGCAGCGCGGTCAGCTTCAGCGTCGCCAACAGCAGCGGCACCGCCACCGAACTGGTGAAGAACAACAGTTTCGAAAGCGGCACCACGTCGTGGACGCAGACCAGCGGGGTGATCAACAACACCGCAAGCGAGCCAGCGCATACCGGCAGCTACAAGGCGTGGCTGGATGGCTACGGCAGTGCGCACACGGATTACGTGCGCCAGTCCATCACCATCCCGGCCACGGCGACCAAGGCCACGCTGGATTTCTTCATGCACATCGACACCGCCGAGACCACGACCAGCACGGTCTACGACACGCTCAGCGTGCAGGTGATCACCTCCGCCGGCAAGTACGTGACGCTGGCGACCTGGTCGAACCTCAATGCGGCCACTGGCTATGTCGAGCACACCGTGGATCTGTCGGCCTATATCGGCCAGACCGTCCAGATCAACTTCTACGGTGTGGAAGACAGCTCCAGCCAGACCTCGTTCGTGATCGACGACGTCAGCGTGAAATCGCAGTAAACAGGTTGGGGCGGGGTTCCACGAGGAGCTCCCGCCCTCCCCGCTCCGGAAACTGCTCAGGCGTTATCGCGCACCCGCATCGTCAGTCCCTTCAGAAAATTCCGCAGCAGCTGATCGCCGCACAACTTGAAATTCTTGTGGTCGGCCTGGCGGAACAGCGCACTGAGCTCCGGCTTGGAGACCGGGAAGCCGGCACTTTCGAGGATCTGGTGCATGTCGACGTCCTTCAGTTCGAACGCCACGCGCAGCTTTTTCAGCACCACGTTGTTGGTGACGCGTTTTTCCACCGGGCGCTGCGGCAGGCTTTCGTCGCGGCCGCGACGGTAAAACACCAGGCCGTCGAGGAAATGCGCCAGCGCTGCGTTGCTGCATTCGACGTAACCCGGCTCCTCGTCCTTCTTCAGGAATGCCTGCACGTCTTCCTTCGCGATCGGAAAATTCGGATCGGCCAGATGGGTGATCTCCACCACCTTGCCGTCGCTGAGGTCGAGCATGTAGCGAATGGCGCGCAGTACGTCGTTGTTGATCATGTCGTTCCGATGGAGCTCGCTGAGGGCGCCATGTTACCGCGCGGCGATCAACCCCGTTTGCGTCATGCCCGCGTTTCATCTTTCACGAACCGGAGGAGAACCGCCCCATGAATGTGAAAGCACTGCAACACGGCCGGCTGTATGGCCAGGCTGGCAACAGCAGGGGCGTGCGCTGAGGTTTCCGGCCCCGCTGCGCGGACCGCGGCTGTGACTGCAGGCATGCTCCCCGCTGCAGTCCTCCCCCGCCGCCAGCGCGCAACGGGGTCGGAGCTGGTGATGACTTTTCCGTTACCTGCCGACAGGCGATTTGGCTTACGCTCACTTCCCATGGATGCTGCGGTCGACCCCGATGCAATGCTGATGCTTGCCTATGCACGCGGCGACCTCGCCGCGTTCGAGGCGCTGTATGTGCGTCATCGAGGCATGCTGTACCGGTTCCTGCTGCGCAGCGTGCGCGACCCGCACCGTACCGACGAGTTGTTCCAGGAAACCTGGAGTCGGGTGATCAGCGCGCGAGCACGCTACCAGCCACAGGCGAAGTTCAGCACCTGGCTGCTGCAGATCGCGCACAACCTGATGATCGACAGCGCCCGCCGCCAGCGACCGATGGCCGATGGCGACGAAGGCGAGATCGCGCTGGCCAACGTGGCCACACCGGAGCAGGAACAACCCGATCACACCCTGTCCGAGTTCCAGCGCCGCCGCGGTCTGCAGCGCGCGATCGAACAGTTGCCGGACGAACAGCGCACCGCCGTGCTGCTTCGACTGGAGCAGGAACTCAGTCTGGAGGAGATCGCCACGGTTACCGGCGCCCGCCGCGAGACGGTGAAGTCGCGCCTGCGCTATGCCATGACCCGATTACGCGAAGTGCTGTCCGAATGACTACCCGACTGCCACCGCAAGGCCCACCCGAGCCCGACGAAAAACTGCCCGGCGAAGCCGAGCTGGCGGCGCTGTATCGCCAGCTGCCGAAGAGTGAACCGAGTCCGGCACTGGACGCGGCCGTGCTGCGTGCCGCGGCGCAGGCGCTGGCACCCGACGAAGCAAATCCGACGGTGCTGGGGGCTGAACGCGAACGCGGCGGCGAGACACCCCCGAAATCGAACATTTCATCGCTGGCTGCGTCTGCGCCTGCAGGCGGCGCCAGGAGAAGGCCACGCTGGCCGATCGCGCTGGGCAGTGCCGCCACCCTGGTACTCGCTGCCGGGCTCGCCTTGCACATGCGCGAATTGCCTCCGGCCACATCGGCACCCACAGAGATGGATAGCGCAGCACCGGCACAGGCCACTGCTGCTGCGTCGCTGCCGCGTGCAACGCCGCCCGTCGCAGCGATGCAGTCGGCGGAACCTGCGCCCTCCTCCTCGCCGATGAAGCCACCCGAACAATCGTCACCGGAAATGGTGGTCGCACCATTGCGCGCGTCAACGACCAGTGCTTTGCGCAAGGCCATCGCCGACCAAGCAGCGGAACGCACCTCCAGCAAGGCCAAGGCAGCCGGCGAGTCGCGTCAGTACGCTCCGGCCCCGATGGCTGCGCCCGCTCCGCCATCCGTGGCGCTGCAAGAGACGTCCAGCAACTCGGTCGAGCCCGCGTCGAAAATGCCCGTGACGAGGGCCGCTCCGGCGCCGGCCGCGCCGCCTGCGGATGAAACCACGGCCCCGCAAGCCGCCGGCGTTTCCGCAACGAATGCCGCCACCACGCCAACCCCGGACGAAGCCGCGCCCGTGGCGCCCCGCGTGCGAGCAAGGATGCCGGTGGCGCCGACGCCATTCACGCCCGCTGCCGGCATGGACACCACTTCGTACGCCAGCGATACGCCAGCGCAGGAGCTGGACAAGATCCGCCAGTTGTTCGCGCTGGGCCATGATGACGAAGCGCAGCAGCGACTGACCGCCTTCCACCTCGCACATCCGCGCTGGGATCTGCCACTGGATCTGCAGGCGAAACTGCGCAAGCCATGAGCGGAACGTTGTCCACGCTGGCCCAGTCGTGCCGTCATCAGGAAGAGATCAAGAGGAGCCGCTTCCTTGCCTTGGCCGCCTCCGTGGCGTCGCCCGAGCAGGCGCTGGCGTTTGTGCGTGAGGTGAGCGAGCCCACCGCCACGCACAATTGCTGGGCGTACCGCATCGGCCAGGATTACCGCTTCAACGACGACGGCGAACCCGGCGGCACCGCCGGGCGACCGATCCTGCAGGCGATCGAGGGGCAGGAGATGGATCGTGTCGCGGTGGTGGTGACGCGCTGGTACGGCGGCATCAAGCTCGGTGCCGGCGGTCTGGTACGCGCCTACGGCGGCACCGCAGCCGAATGCCTGCGCCGCGCCGAACGCGTGCCGATCGTGGCGATGACGCGGCTCGGCGTGCATTGTGATTTCGCCGAACTGGCCCTGTTCAAGGCGCGTCTGAAGGAGTTGCAGGCCGAGGTCGAACAGGAAGTGTTCGGCGCCGATGGCGTGGATCTGCAACTGCGTCTGCCGGACAGCCTCGTTGCCGAAGCCCAGCTGCGGATCAGCGACATCAGCCGTGGACGCAGCACCGCGAAGCGTCTGGATTGAGTCGGCCAATCCGAGGCAAGGATTGAATCGGCCACGACGCACCCCACCTTGAATGGCATTGCCCGCGCGCGGGCCCGTGTCACCTGCGATCCATCCTGCGAGAGCCCATGAGCGACGCCACTACCGAAACGCCCCGCCCCATTCGCCGCATCGGCGCGTTGCGAGAGCTCTGGCCCTTCCTGAAACCCCATCGCGCGCTGGCGATCGGCTGGCTGGTGTTCCTGGGCCTGTCCTCGGGCTCCTCGCTGATGCTGCCGATGGCGTTCCGCCACATCATCGACCAGGGCTTCGGCCATTCCAGCCAGGCGGTGATCAACGAGACCTTCATCGCGCTGTTCGGGGTGGCGCTCGTACTCGCCGTCGCCACCGCCGCGCGCTATTTCTGCATCACCCTGCTCAGCGAGCGCGCGCTGGCCTCGCTGCGGCAAAAACTGTATGCGCAGGTGATCCGGCTTGACGTCAGCTTCTTCGAACGCAGCCGCGTGGGTGAACTGCTGTCGCGCCTCAGCGCCGATACCGAAGTGGTGCAGGCGCTGATCGGCTCCGGTGTGTCGGTCGCGCTGCGCAGTGCGGTGATGCTGATCGGCGCAGCGGTGGCGATGGTGTGGACCGCTCCGTCGCTGGCCGGCCTCACCGCGCTGGTGATTCCCGCCGTGATGCTGCCGATCCTGGTGTTCGGCCGCCGCGTGCAGAAACTCTCGCGCGCCAGTCAGGATCGCCTCGCCGATGCGGCCGCGATCGCCAACGAGACGCTCAACGCCTCCACCGCGGTGAAGGCGTATGCGCGCGAGGACATCGAGAGCACCCGCTACGGCAGCGCGATCATGCGCGCGCTGGGCACCGCGCGTCGCCGCATCGGCATGCGCTCGCTGCTGACCATGGCGGTGATCGTGCTGGTGTTCGGCGCGATCACCCTGGTGCTGTGGGCCGGTGCCCGCCACGTATTGGCCGGCACGCTGGATGCCGGCGTGCTGGGCCAGTTCGTGCTGTACGCAGTGTTCGCCGCCGGCTCGGTGGCTGGTCTGTCCGAAGTGTGGGGCGATGTGCTGCGCGCCGCCGGCGCGATGGAGCGCATCGGCGAACTGCTGGCCGAGCGCGCCGAGATCGTCGACCCGGCCCGGCCGACAGCATTGCCGCGGCCCATGCATGGCGCGCTGCGTTTCGATGATGTGACCTTCCACTATCCGACACGCCCCGATGCCGCCGCCCTGCACGGCTTCACGCTGGACATCCGCCCCGGCGAAACCGTGGCCCTGGTCGGCCCGTCCGGTGCCGGCAAGAGCACGGTGTTCGCGATGCTGTTGCGCTTCTACGATCCGCAAAGTGGAAGCATCAGCATCGACGGCATCGACCTGCGCGCACTGACCCTGGCCGACCTGCGCGGAGCGATCGCGCTGGTGCCGCAGGAAACCGTGATCTTCAGCGGCAGCGCCGCCGACAACATCCGCTTCGGCCGCGCAGGCGCCAGCGACGAGGAAGTGCGCGACGCCGCCCGCGCCGCCGAAGCACACGACTTCATCAGCGCACTCAGCGACGGCTACGACGCCGAGATGGGCGAACGCGGCGTGCGCCTGTCCGGCGGACAGCGCCAGCGCATCGCGATCGCCCGCGCGATCCTGCGTGATGCGCCGCTGCTGTTGCTCGACGAAGCCACTTCATCACTCGATGCGCAATCGGAAGCGGCAATCCAGCAGGCGCTGGAACGGCTCGAAAAAGGCCGTACCACCCTGGTCATCGCCCACCGCCTCGCCACCGTGCAGCGCGCTGATCGCATCGTGGTGATGGACGGCGGCCGCATCGTGGCGCAGGGCACGCACGAGAGCCTGCTGGCCGAGGGTGGCTTGTACGCGGAGCTGGCGCGGTTGCAGTTCGTGGCCTGAGGAAAGCTGCCGGGAATGGCCTCCGGCCACGAGCCGGCATCCGAAAGTTCACTGTGATCCGGGTTCCGGTCGAGGCTGCGCGCCAAACACCGTTTCGACATCCATGAACCCCGCCCCTGCTTTCACCTGAAAGTCACGCGCGCTTTCACGCCCTCGTCCTGAACGTGGTGGTCCCATGCTGATTGCATGAGTCGTGCGGATTGTCATCCGCGGACTCGCGCATCGGATAGACGCCTGCACTAGCTGGCGACACCGATCCGTTTCAGCACCCAAGGAGTTCCCCATGATCAAGCGCATGCTTCCCCTGTTGATTGCACTATCGGTTTGCGGCGCCGCCTTCGCGCAGGACATGCCTGCCACCGCCCGGTCGGCGAGCACGTATCACTCCACCACGACCACGACCACGACGACCAAGTGGGCAGTCCAGCCGCCCACCGGCGGATCGACCGAGGAGGCGGTCAAGACCGCGATCGCCAACGCCGGCTACAAGGAAGTGAAGGACCTGAAATTCAAGGATGGCGTGTGGCGCAGCAAGGCCCGTGGCGGCAACAAGCAGTGGGTCGAGCTTGCGGTCGGGCCGGTCAACGGCAAGGTGTATCCCGCCGATGCACCGTCCAAACTCAACAAGGACGAGATCAGCGCCAAGCTGGCGACGGCTGGCTACCAGAACATCGATGACGTGAAGTTCGACGACGGCCTGTGGGCCGCTGAAGCCAAGACCCCGCATGGCGACGATGTCGACCTGCTGGTCGATCCGGACGATGGCAGCGTGGTGGCCAAGTCGCGCGATTGATTCATGGCGTCTGCAATGGTGACGGAAGCCCGGCGCGTTGATGGCGCCGGGCTTCTTCGTTTGCCGGGGAAATTCGCGCACCTGGTGTGCGTGGCTCCAATCGCATACCCCGCTTTCGGCACGCAACGTCATTCAGTGCGTCGACGACTTCCGCTCCGCATCCACCGCACGCTTGACCGCAGCCACGAACGCCCACCGTGCGGCAACCAGTTCGTCGGACGTGGCATGCGGCCACGCGCCGACCTGGGCAATCACCAGCTGGCGCGAGGGATCGACGTAGACCATCTGGCCGAAGATGCCGATCGCGGCATAGCTGCCATCCTTGTCCGTCCACCACAGATAGCCGTAGCCGCGGTCCGGGTCGTCGACGTTTTCCTGGCGGCGTATCGCGCCCGCAAGCCATGTCTTGGCGACCACCGGCTTGCCGGCGATGCGGCCGCCGTC
>JGI25164J39214_1000828_pt1 | contig 10778 bp, 10 predicted proteins | sample AraplaCL_Cvi_mMS_FD_39214 | JGI IMG/M metagenome (IMG submission 39214)
TGACGGTGGGTGGCACCGCGTCGTAAGCCTTCTGCTCCCTCTCCCACGGCTTCGCCGGGGGAGAGGGTTGGGGTGAGGGGTGCTCTTTCGTTTCGGCATCAGAGCGAAGAGCTTTCGTCTGCCTATGGCAGCCGAGTCACTTTTCTCTTGCGTGGCCAAGAGAAAAGTAACCAAAAGAGAAGGCCACCCCGCTTGGCGCTTGCCGGGCATCCATGCCCGGCAAGTCCGTGAGCCGGTGCCGGGCTTTTCGACAGCACATCCTGCCCTGGCGAAAAGGAATCGGTATCGTGCCGATTCCCCTGCGGGCCTGTCGTCCCCAACTCACCGCCGCACAGGGGCCGGTAGAGCAGCGTGCCATCCTGGCCCGCACTCGGTGCGCAACCGCTGCGCGGTTGTGAGAGCTGAAAAGCCGAGACACCAGTTCGCCGAACTAGATTTCTGGTTTCTTCTGCAATGAATACTAGCTATCGGCTAGAAGCGGACTGTCAACATCTAGATTAAATCGTACTAAGAATTGGCGCCGATTTGAATAAATTGTTATGTATCACTTTCGTTTGGTTAGTATGTCAGTACATGACTCTGCGAAGCTCGCGCCTAGTTCAGTCAAGTAGTACGCGTAAACTAGAAAACAATATTTGCCGAACCAAATTTCAGATGATTGGAAGTCGCCAATGAGGTTTAGACCTTTTAGTATCGCGATAGAGCTTTGATCGAAATCGTCATCAATTGGTCCTCGCGGGGAAGTGAAAATAGTGTCTTTTGGATAATGCCCTGGTATGCCTTCTGCAATATCGAAGAAGTATACGACGCTGCCCGCTGTCTCTTCTCTAGCTAAAAATGTGTCATAGATATCATCAAAATTCTCATTTTTCTCTATTTTTTCGAGACCACCTAAGGCGTCGATTGCGTCTCGGATTGCGATAAAGACAAATGCGAGCTTCCAATCTGATTCAACGTCAGCTGGATGCCTGGCGGTGCGACAATGCTTATGGGTTTCTGGCGATGCAATGTGATGAAAGAGGCGGGCTTCATTTCCTGTCAACTCTCTAAGAACTCTGATAAAAAGATTGTGTTCGCTTTTTGGGTTTGTGGATGCCTCAACCAGAAGTCTTGCCCACATCTCTATTAAGGCTTCATCTTGAGGATCTTCAAGTGAGCAGTCTTCCAGAAAGGGGACTAAGAACTTTAGCGACGGCTCTGCGAGCTTCAAGCCTTCATTGTCAGCGATAGCTTTTGCTCTATTTAATGAGCGAAGCAAAGAAATTTGCCTATAGACGCGAATCTTGTCGCCAAGACTCCCAAGCAACTCTGACGCGGGAGAAAGGAGGTCGACGAGAACTTTCGACAATTCCTTTGTCCCCTCGATTTTCACATCAAATGCCATAGCTCCCCCTGTAACACATAACATCTAGTAGGCCCCGGATGCGGGGATATGGAAATGATGGTGCGGGCCTTCAGCTGTCCCGTCAAGCGCGTGGAGTCCCGTGTAACAACAATGGCTTGGCCGATAGTCGGAACATTAGTTGCGGGGTATTTTTTTGAAGTTGCGTATGTCATCGAGTGAGGCGCGTCTTTTTGTCGCCTGCAAAACGCGGCGAACCTTCGGACGAATCGCTGGCTTGGCCCCAACTATCAGTCGTCGCGCTGGCCACGCCTTGCTACGGCTTTTCTGAAAAGTGCGGGCCACGATGGCTCGCTGCTCTACCGGGGCCCCTGTGCGGCGGTGAGGGACGGACGACAGGCCCACAGGGGGATCGGCAGGGATGCCGATCCTTTTTCGTCAGGACAGGAGTCCTGTCGAAAAACCCGGCCGGCCCTCACGGACTTGCCGGGCAGGAAGCCCGGCAAGCGCCAAGCGGGGTGGCCTTTCTCTTTGGTTAGCTTTCTCTTTGGCCACACAAAGAGAAAGTAACTCGGCTGCCGTTGGCAGGCGAAAGCTCTTCGCTCTGATACCAGTGCGCGCAGAAGAGCAGATGCGATTCCTGCCTTCGCAGGAATGACGACTGTGGGGGGATTACCTACATGCGCACATCGCGCAAGGTGCCGCGGATCGCTCAGCCTTCGGCCGAATCATCCGACTTCGCCAAATCCTTCAACAACTGAAAAATCTCCCGATACGCCCGCGGCGGCTTGTTCGGGACTTCCTTCTCGATACGCGCCTGCCGCACCAGCGACCGCAGATGCTGTCGATCGACCTGCGGATGCTCGGCGATCAATTCCGACAACGCACCCTCATCCTCGGCGATCAAACGATCGCGCATCGCTTCGAGGCGATGCATCGCGGCGGTTTCCTGGCGCTGCTTCTCGCGGTTCTCGCCGAGTTCGGCACGCACGGCGGCGAAGTCATCGTCACCGTAGCGGCGCATGACCTTGGCGAGGAAGGCGAGCTGGCGCTTCTTCGCGCCGTGCGAGGTGATGCGGCGGGTGACGTCGATCTCGTGGCGCACGTCGTCGGGCAGCGACAGCTTGGCGAGTCGGCTTGGTTGCAGGTCGACCAGTTGCTGCGCCAGCACCAGCACGGCGAGTGCTTCGCGGCGTTGCTGGGTGCGGCTGGGACCGTACTCTTCTTCGTCGAGTTCGTGCTGGTTGCGGCTGCGGCTCGGGCTCACGGGTTTCAATTCCAGTTGTGGTGCATGGGTCAGCTGTGCGTGTCGTCGTCGCTGGCTGTTTCGGCCTGCTCCAGCGCGAAGCGGGCGATCGGTTCGCCATCCAGCTCGATGGTTTCGCAGAACATCGCGGCCGGACGCACCCACAGCCCATGTTCGCCGTAGAGCGCCTGGTAGACCACCAGCGGCTCCAGCGTTTCGCTGTGATGCGCGGTGCCCAGCACGCGGTAGCGCTGACCCTTGTAGTGACGATAGATGCCGGCGGTGGGTTGCATGGCGTTCTCCGCAGCTCTTTTCATTTCGTCGCCGTGACCCCATTTCGGAGATCCAGCGGTCGCGAACCGCTTATTCTACCCGTCTAACCTCCAGGAAAGCCCAACGTGAGCGAAGTTGCCACCAGCCAGGACCGCAGCCTGCATGAACTTGACCGGTTGGCCCAGCTCGCCGAGGACGTGATCCGCCGCGCCCGCGCCGCCGGTGCCAGCCAGGCCGAGGTGGCCGCCAGCATCGACACCGGGCTGAGCGTGAACGTGCGGCTGGGCGAGGTGGAGACGGTCGAGCACACGCGCGACCGCGGCTTCGGGCTCACCGTGTACTTCGGCCAGCGCAAGGGCTCGGCCAGCACTGCCGACCTGCATCCGGATTCGATCCAGGCCACGCTGGACCAGGCCTGCGCGATCGCGCGTTTCACCGAGGCCGATCCGGCCGCAGGCCTGGCCGATGCTGCGCGCATGGCCACGTCGTTTCCCGATCTGGACCTGTGGCATCCGTGGGATATCGACACCACGCGTGCGATCGAGCTGGGCATCGAGATCGAGGATGCCGGCCGTGCGCATGCCGGCATCAGCAATTCCGACGGCGCCAGCGTGCAGGCCGGGCAGGGCGTGTCGGTGTATGCGAACTCGCACGGTTTCGTCGGGCGTGAGCGCGGCACGCGGCATTCGCTGTCGCTGGCATTGATCGCCGGCGACGAAGACGGCATGCAGCGCGATTACTGGTACGACAGCGTGCGCGCGGCCGGTGATTTCATGAGTGCGAAGGCACTGGGCGACAAGGCCGCCGAACGCACGCTGGCGCGGATGGGCGCACGCAGCCTGTCGACGCGGCAATGCCCGGTGCTGTTTGTGCCGGAACTGGCGCGTGGACTGGTCGGCCATCTGCTCGGCGCAATCAGCGGTGGCGCGCTGTATCGCCAGGCCAGCTTCCTGCTCGATCACGTCGGCAAGTCGGTGATGCCGTCGTGGCTCAATATCAACGAGCGGCCACAGCTGTTGCGTGGCCAGGGTTCGGGCAGTTTCGATGCCGAAGGCGTGGCGACCCGCGACAGTGCGTTGATCGAAGGCGGCGTGCTGGCGCGCTACGTGCTGGGCAGCTACTCGGCGCGCAAGCTCGGGCTGGAATCGACCGGCAATGCCGGCGGCATCCACAACCTGATCGTCGAGCCGGGCAGTGCGGATCACGCGCTGGACGACTTCGCTGGCCTGCTGAAGCGCATGGGCACCGGCCTGCTGGTGACCGAGGTGATGGGGCAGGGCGTGTCCACCGTCACCGGCGACTATTCGCGCGGTGCATCCGGCTTCTGGGTCGAGCACGGCCAGATCGCGTATCCGGTGGAAGGGATCACCATCGCGGCGAATCTGCGCGAAATGTTCGCCGGCATCGTCGCGGTAGGCACCGATGTCGACCCGCGTTCGCACATCCTCAGCGGCTCGATCCTGTTGGAGCGGATGACGGTGGCCGGCGAGTAGCCAGCCGCAGGGTTTTCATAGGTCGCAAGTTCACTCGGCAAAGTGGATCTAGGCTTGCTAGCATCCACGCAACCGGCGTGGCCGGCCAGCTGTCCATAGACCAGCTGTCGACGCAAGTTCCGACTGCAAGGAGATACGCATGAGCGTTCCACCCGAGTCTGTCACTCCGCCTTCGCCGAACGAACCGGTAATCGTGGGCCCATCCGCCGAGGAGCGTCAGTGGGCGATGTTTGCGCACTTGTCGGCGATCCTTGGTGGCCTCCTCACCGGCGCATTCGGCGGCGGCTGGGGCTGCTTCATCGGCCCGTTGATCATCTGGCTGGTGAAGAAAGACACCATGCCGTTTGTCGATGACCAGGGCAAGGAGGCGCTGAACTTCAACATCACGGTGGCGATCGCGTTTGTGGTGCTGTTGCTGCTGTCGATCATGACGTTCGGCATCGGCCTGATCATCGCGATTCCGTTGTGGGTCATCATCGGCGTCGCGTGGCTGGTGTTCACGATCATTGCCGCGATCAAGGCGAACGAAGGGGTGCGTTACCGCTACCCGTTCACGCTGCGCTTGATCAAGTAAGCCGCACATGTCGTAAACAAAAAAGGCAGCCGCAGGGCTGCCTTTTTTGTTGGGCGCGAAGAAGATTTCAGTGCCGTCTCTTGGCGGAGTAATGCGCCAGTTCCCGCAGCAGGGCACCGCGTTCGCCCAGCGGTGCGATCGCGGCAAGCGCGCTATCGGTCAGCTCCGCCAGCCGTGCGCGCGAGGCGTCGAGGCCGATGATCGAGGGGAAGGTGGGTTTGTCGGCGGCGGCATCCTTGCCGGCGGTCTTGCCGATCACCGCCGATTCGCCTTCCACGTCGAGGATGTCGTCGCGCACCTGGAACGCCAGGCCGACGGCATGGGCGTAACGGTCGAGTGCGTCCAGCGTGTCGGTATCGGCGCCGGCGATCAGCGCGCCGAGTTGCACCGAGGCGCGGATCAGCGCGCCGGTCTTGCAGGCGTGCATATGTTCCAGCTCGGCGAGTGCCAGCGGATGGCCGACCGCGGCGAGGTCCAGCGCCTGGCCGCCGGCCATGCCTTCGGCGCCGCAGGCGCGGCCGAGTGCGCGCAGCATCGCCATGCCGGTATTCGCGTCTATTCGTTGGGTGGAATCATCGGCCAGCAGCTCGAACGCCAGTGCCTGCAGCGCGTCGCCGGCGAGGATCGCCATCGCCTCGCCGAACACGATGTGGCAGGTCGGACGGCCGCGGCGGAGTGCGTCGTCATCCATCGCCGGCAGGTCGTCGTGCACCAGCGAGTAGGCGTGGATCAGCTCCACCGCGCAGGCCGCCGCATCGAGCTGTGGGCCGTCTTCGCCGAGCGCATGCGCGGTGGCGTACACCAGCAGCGGACGCAGCCGCTTGCCGCCGCCAAGCACGGCGTAGCGCATCGCGCGATGCAGGTCGGCAGGGGATTGCCCGGCGGGCGGCAGACTGCGATCAAGTGCCTGTTCGGCACGGACGATCAGCGCTTGCAGGGCGGGGCCAAGCTCAAAGTTCGGGTTCAAACGGTTCGGCGCTTTCAGGGGCATCGGGGTCGAGCAGCAGGCGCACGCGCAGTTCGGCTTGTTGCAGCGACTGCTGGCAATGACGGAACAGGCCGATGCCGCGCTCGAACGAGGCCAGCGATTCGTCCAGGCTCAGCTCGCCGCCTTCCATCTTCGCGACCAGCTGCTCCAGCTCATCCAGGGAATGCTCGAAGTCGACGGCGGGCGGGGTTTTGACAGATGCTGGAGTGGTCTTGGCCATGGCCCGCAACGCTAACGCAGCGGCCGTCCGGAATCAATCTGCGCGAGGCCTGGAAGGCCGTTTGCGTGACCGGATCAGCGTGCCGGCTGCCACTGTGGTCGTGCACCGGCCTGCTGAAAAATCGCCGCCCCGCGTGCGCTGATCCAGCGATCGGCCACCGCGACCAGTTCGTCGTCGGCATACAGCAGCGGACAGGCCGCGCGTTGCCACGGCGGCATCAGCCCTTGCTGGAACAGGTCGCGCAGTTCGCGGGTATGCGCATCGCCGGCGGGCTTGATGCGTTCGCCGCCGCGGCGCAGGCGAACGTTCAGCGGTTCGGCGAGACGGGCGCTGGGATCGGTCAGCGACAACTGGCCACCACCGGGCAACGCCAGCGGTTCGCCGTGCCAGGAGGATGTCCAGTCGATGTCGATGACTATCTCGGGTGGCAGCGCCCACAGCCGACCCTTCCAGATATGCAGTTCGGCACCGGTCCAGCGGATGCACGGCAACTGGCCGGCACGCGCGCCGCACTGGCGTTCGATCTGCCGTCGCTGCGCGGTGGTGGGTGCCGGCAGGCGGCGCGCATGCAGCCAGTGGTCGAGCAGCGGTTCGCGTAATGCGGGGTTCAGCGCCAGCCAGCCGGCGGCATGCAGACTGCCGTTGGCCGGATCGTGCAGCGCATCGAACGCAGCCAGCCATTGCACCTGCAGCGCATCGGCGGCGGCGCGGCTGAGCACGGCGCTGTGCAGGATCGAATCCACCGCCTGCGGCCAGTGCTGCATCAGCCGTGGCAGGATTTCACGGCGCAGCTGATTGCGCGCCAGGCGGGTGTCGCTGTTGGAGGGGTCGTCGATGCAGTCCAGCTGGCGCGCATCGACGTAATCACGCAATTGCCGCCGCGACAGCGCCAGCAAGGGCCGCCATAGCTGGCCGCGACCGAACGGACGCAGCGCACGCATGCCGCCCAGCCCTTCCGGCCCGGCGCCGCGCAACAGCTTCAGCAGCACGGTCTCGGCCTGATCGTCACGGTGATGGCCGAGCAGCACCCACTCGCCGTCACGCAGCTGCGTCGCGAGCGCGTCGTAGCGCGCGCGCCGTGCGGCGGCTTCCAGTCCTTCGCCCTTGCTGCTGTCGACCTGTACGCGCAGCACTTCGCATGGCAACGCCAGCGTGGCGCAGAAGCGCTGGCAATGTTCGGCCCAGGCGGCGCTGTCGGCATGCAGGCCATGGTCGACATGCAGCGCGCGCAGGCCGCGTGCACGCGCCTCGGGCAGTTGCGCCAGCGCATGCAGCAATGCGGTGGAATCCGGGCCGCCGCTGAACGCTACGCACAGTGGCCCAGATGGCGTGGCCGCCAGTGCGTCGCTCAAATGCTGGTGCAGCGGATTGCTCACTTCTTGGCAGTGCGGGGCCGCACGTAGAGATGCTTGCCGTTGCCGATCAGGCGCTCTTCGGTGTCGAACAGGCCAATGCCCTTGATCAGTCCGCTGAGCTTGGCGTAACCGTAGTTGCGCGAGTCGAAGTCGGGCGATTGCTTGCTGATGATCTGGCCGATCCGGGCAAGTTGCGCCCATCCGGTATCGTCGTCCGAGGTGGCTTCGATGGCATTGCGCAGCAGATTCACCAGACGGGTATCGCCGCGAAGTTCCTTCGGCGAACGCGGTTTCGGTGCAGTGGCCGTTTCGGTCTCGGTGGTGCCGGCGAGCACTTCGGTATAGATGAACTTGTCGCAGGCGGTGCGGAACGGTTCGGGTGTCTTCTTCTCGCCGAAGCCGTAGACGATGCGTCCAGACTCACGGATGCGCGAGGCGAGCCGGGTGAAGTCGCTGTCGCTGGAGACGATGCAGAACCCGTCGAAACGCTCGGCATACAGCAGGTCCATCGCGTCGATGATCATCGCCGAGTCGGTGGCGTTCTTGCCGACGGTGTAACGGAACTGCTGGATCGGCTGGATCGAATGGCGCAGCAGCACTTCCTTCCAGCCGTTGAGATCGGGCTTGGTCCAGTCGCCGTAGATGCGCTTGACGTGCGCGGTGCCGTACTTGGCGATTTCCGCGAGCAGGCCCTCGACGATCGCCGGNCGCGCGTTGTCGGCGTCGATCAGGACGGCGAGCTTGGTGGTGTCGTGGGCCATNGCGAGTTCCGGTTGCAAGGGCTGGCATGAATGGTAGCGCCTTGCCGGCTTTGTCGATGCACGCGCGCGAATGGCTGACTCATGTCCACCAAAGCGAAGCCCCGGNATTGGGGCCGGGGCTTGTCGCTGGATCGNCGGGCTTCAGTGAATGTCGAAGCCGAAAGGTGGCGTGATGCCGGTGAAATCGCCAATNACCTTGGCGTCATAGGGTCCGTTGAGCTGGTTGAAACCGGCGCCTGGCGCGTTCAACGCACCCTGCTGGAACACGATCTTGCCTTTGGGNGTGATCTCGATGACGCGCTGGTTGAACTGGTCGCTGATCAGCGTATCGCCATTGCGCAACCGCAACGCCCGCGTTGGCANCGGTGCNGGGTTGCTGCCCGGATCGGTGTCGGTGAAATACTGCCAGACGANTGTGGTCGTTACCGTCGACTTCGACGATGCGGTTGTTGTTGGAGTCGGTGATCAGCGTGTCGCCGTTGTCCAGCCGACTGGCGAAGGCGGCACCGCTCACGGTACCCATGGCGGTGAATTGCCTGACGATCTGCAGGTCGGACCTGATCTCGATGACCCGGTTGTTGTTTTCGTCCGCGATCAGGATGTGGCCGTTTTTCAGCACTTCCGCACTGTTCGGATTGCTGAGCTGGTTCGGGCCGTTGCCGACTACGCCCGTCGTGCCGTATTGCCAGACGATCTTGTGTCCCAGGTTGACCAGAATGACGCGTTGGTTGCCCTGGTCGGTGATCAGCACATGCGCGCCCGGATGATGCGGAAAGCTGGTCAGGAACAGGGAATGCACCGGGGTATTCAGTTCGTCCGGACCCGACCCCGTGACACCTCCCTTGCCATACTGCCAAATGATGTCGCCGCTGTGGTCGACGATAAGCACGCGGTTGTCGGGGCAGCCGTTGACCGGGTCAGCGCATCCCGGCAGTGCTGGATTGCTGGGAGGGATGCCGGTACCCGAGATCAAGGTGAAAGCACCGAAGCGTTCGGCGTCGTTCACGCCCACGATGCTCTTGGGTCCGGGCAGGTCGGAACCGTTGCCGAAATGCCAAAGCACGCGATGGGTGTCGCGATCGATTTCGATGACGCGGTTGTTGAACTGGTCGGCAATGAGGATGTTGCCGTGTGCCTCTTCACTGGCGAAGGTGGCAGGGGAGAACGAAATGCCGGCGATCGCAGTGGCAATGGCAAGCGCGATCAACAGGCGTCTCGGCATCGTCGCTCGTGGCGAAAAGTAGGTCATGGGTAAGCCCTCCACTCGGGTCAAGCCGTGACAAGCAGGCCCAAAGGCTCCCCTTGGCGATCCCGTGCGGATGGCATGCCCGACATAGCGCATGCCTGACTCAGATCTTTCGCGCGTTCGCCATGCCCTCGGGAGTCACCGTTGTTGCGCAACGGGATGGCGAACGTCTAGACCGGACGCTGTAAGCAGCAGTGTGTTTCAGGTTAAAACCGTGCTATCGAATCACGCTGATATCCAAGGGTTCATCTTGGATATATGCCCAGCCGAACGGGAGTTCGCATGCCGCAGACGGCTCCGGTTTATTCCTGGTAGGCACCGTAGCTGCGCAGGCGCTTGTAGCGCTGTTCGAGCAGGTCGGGCAGCGGCATCGCCTCCAGCTCGTCGAGCTGGTTCAGCAGCACCGCCTTCAGGCGGATGGCCATCGAACGCGGATTGCGGTGGGCGCCGCCGAGCGGCTCGCGCACCAGCTTGTCGATCAGGCCCAGTTCGAGCAGGCGTGGAGCGGTCATGCCGAGTGCTTCGGCCGCATCCTTCACTTTGTCCGGGCTCTTCCACAGGATCGAAGCGCAACCTTCCGGCGAGATCACCGAATAGGTCGAGTACTGCAGCATCAGGGTGCGGTCGCCGACGCCGATCGCCAGCGCGCCGCCGGAGCCGCCTTCGCCGATCACGGTGCAGATGATCGGCACCTTCAGTTCGGCCATTTCCAGCAGGTTGCGGGCGATCGCCTCNCTCTGGCCGCGCTCCTCGGCGCCGACGCCNGGATAGGCTCCNGGGGTNTCGATCAGGGTCAGCAGCGGCAGGCCGAAGCGNTCGGCCATCTTCATCAGGCGCAGCGCCTTGCGGTAACCCTCGGGGCGCGGCATGCCGAAGTTGCGGCGCACCTTGTCCTTGGTGTTGCGNCCCTTCTGGTGGCCGATGATCATCACCGCCCGGCCGTTGATGCGGCCGAGGCCACCGACGATGGCGGCGTCTTCGGCATACATGCGGTCGCCGGCCAGCTCGTGGAATTCCTCGCAGATCACGCCGATGTAGTCGAGCGTGTACGGCCGCGCCGGATGGCGCGACAGCTGGGTGGTCTGCCAGGAGTTGAGGTTGCGGAAGATGTCGGCAGTCTTGATCTTCAGCTTTTCGCGCAGACGGCCGACTTCCTCGTCGATATTGAACGCTTGGCCGCTGCTGGCGTGGCGAAGCTCTTCGATCTTCGCGTCCAGTTCGGCGATCGGTTGTTCGAAATCGAGGAAGTTGGGGTTCATTCGTTGCATTTCATGGCACAG
>JGI25164J39214_1000899_pt1 | contig 9965 bp, 6 predicted proteins | sample AraplaCL_Cvi_mMS_FD_39214 | JGI IMG/M metagenome (IMG submission 39214)
AGGCCGCCGCGACCTCGGCCGCGAACGGTAACAACTCCTCGACGTCGAACGCCTCGACGTCGGCTGCCGCGAACGGCGACGTGTCGGCGGCTGCTCAGGCCGCGGCCAACGCGACGTCGTCGACCGATGCGTCGGCCACGAGTGCTGCGAACGCGAACGCTGCTGCGTCTGCTGCTGCTGACTCGCAGGGCAACGCTGCTGCGGTTGCCGCCGGTAACGCTGATGCGTCCACGCAGGCGTCGGCTGCTGCCGACATCTCGGCCGCCGCTGCCGCTCAGGCTGCTGCGAACCCGACCGCCTCGACCGACGCGTCCACGGACGCCACGACCCAGGCCGCTGCTCAGGCGTCGGCTCAGGGCGCGTCGAACAGTGACAACTCGGCCGCCGCGAACGCTGCGACCTCGGCCGCGGCGAACGGCGACATGTCGGCTGCTGCTCAGGCAGCTGCGAACACGACCGCGTCGACCGATGCGTCGACCACGAGCACGGCGAACGCGAACGCGTCGGCGTCGGCGGCTGCCGACAGCCAGGCGAACGCTGCCGCCGTCGGTGCCGGTAACGCGGATGCGACGACCACGGCGTCCGCTGCTGCCGACATCTCGGCTGCTGCCGCCGCCCAGGCTGCTGCGAACCCGTCCGCGTCCACGGATGCATCCACGGACGCGACCACGCAGACGTCCGCTCAGGCTGCGGCCACCGTTGCGTCGAACGCAAACACCACCTCGACGTCGAACGCCGCGGCCTCGGCCGCTGCGAACGGCGACTCGTCTGCTGCTGCGCAGGCGGCTGCGAACGCGACGTCGTCCGCCGACGCATCCACGTCGGGCGCGGCGAACACGAACGCTGCGGCTTCGGCTGCTGCGGACTCGCAGGCGAACGCTGCTGCGGTTGCTGCCGGCAACGCGGATGCGTCCACCACGGCGTCCGCTGCCGCGGACATTTCGGCTGCTGCTGCCGCTCAGGCTGCCGCGAACGCGACCGCCTCGACCGACGCGTCCACGGACGCCACGACCCAGGCCGCCGCTCAGGCGTCGGCTCAGGGCGCGGTGAACGGTGACAACTCTGCCGCTACGAACGCTTCGGCGTCTGCCGCCGCGAACGGCGATGTCTCGGCTGCCGCTGAGGCTGCCGCGAACACGACGGCGTCGACCGACGCGTCTGCCACGTCGACGGGCAACGCGAACGCGTCGGCTTCGGCTGCCGCGGACTCGCAGGCCAACGCCGCCGCGATTGCTGCCGGCAACGCGGACGCGACCACGCAGGCGTCGGCTGCTGCCGACATCTCGGCCGCTGCCGCTGCTCAGGCTGCTGCGAACCCGACCGCGTCCACGGATGCGTCGACCGACGCGACCACGCAGACCTCGGCTCAGGCCGCCGCGACCGCTGCGTCCAACGGGAACAGCACGGCAGGGGCGAACGCTGCGACCTCGGCCGCCGCGAACGGCGACGCGTCTGCTGCCGCTGAGGCTGCTGCCAACACGACCGCGTCCACGGATGCGTCGGGAACGTCGGCCGGTAACGCGAACGCTGCGGCCTCGGCTGCTGCCGACAGCCAGGCGAACGCCGCCGCTGTCGGTGCCGGTAACGCGGATGCGACCACTACGGCGTCCGCTGCCGCGGATATCTCCGCTGCGGCCGCCGCCCAGGCTGCCGCGAACCCGTCCGCCTCGACCGACGCGTCGACAGACGCGACGACCCAGACCGCCGCTCAGGCATCGGCACAGGGCGCGGTGAACGGCGACAACTCGGCCGCTACGAACGCTTCGGCGTCTGCCGCGGCGAACGGCGACGTGTCGTCTGCCGCTGAGGCGGCTGCGAACGCTACCGCGTCGACCGATGCCTCGACCACGAGCACGGCGAATGCGAACGCTTCGGCGTCCGCTGCCGCTGACAGCCAGGCGAACGCTGCCGCAGTCGGCGCCGGAAACGCTGATGCGTCCACGCAGGCGTCCGCTGCCGCGGATGTCTCGGCTGCTGCCGCTGCGCAGGCTGCCGCGAACGCGACGGCCTCGACGGATGCGTCGACGGATGCGACCACGGAGACGTCGGCTCAGGCCGCCGCGACCTCGGCCGCGAACGGCGACAACTCTTCGACGTCGAACGCTTCGACCTCGGCTGCCGCGAACGGTGATGTGTCGGCTGCTGCTCAGGCGGCAGCGAACACGACCGCGTCGGCGGATGCGTCGGGAACATCGGCCGGGAACGCGAACGCTGCAGCCTCGGCTGCTGCGGACTCGCAGGCCCACGCCGCTGCTGTCGCCGCCGGTAACGCTGATGCGACCACCACGGCGTCCGCTGCTGCCGACATCTCGGCCGCTGCCGCTGCTCAGGCTGCCGCGAACCCGTCCGCGTCGACCGACGCATCCACGGATGCCACCACCCAGACCGCTGCTCAGGCATCGGCTCAGGGTGCGGTGAACGGTGACAACACGGCCGCTGCGAACGCTGCCACCTCGGCCGCCGCCAACGGCGACGCGTCTGCTGCTGCTCAGGCTGCGGCCAACACGACGGCGTCGACCGATGCCTCGACCACGGGCACGGCGAACGCGAACGCCTCGGCGTCCGCTGCCGCGGACAGCCAGGCGAACGCTGCCGCAGTCGGTGCCGGTAACGCGGATGCGACGACCACGGCGTCGGCTGCTGCGGACGTCTCGGCTGCTGCTGCGGCGCAGGCTGCCGCGAACCCGACCGCGTCTGCGGATGCGTCGACGGATGCGACCACGTCGACCTCGGCTCAGGCCGCTGCGACCTCGGCCGCGAACGGCGACAACTCCTCGACCGCGAATGCTGCCACCTCGGCTGCTGCGAACGGTGATGTGTCGGCTGCTGCTCAGGCGGCGGCGAACACGACCGCGTCGGCGGATGCGTCGGGAACGTCGGCCGGGAACGCAAACGCTGCAGCGTCCGCTGCCGCCGACAGCCAGGCGAACGCTGCCGCGGTTGCCGCCGGTAATGCTGACGCGACGACCACGGCGTCTGCTGCTGCCGACATCTCGGCCGCTGCTGCGGCGCAGGCTGCCGCGAACCCGACCGCGTCGACCGACGCGTCGACCGATGCGACGACCCAGACCGCTGCTCAGGCATCGGCTCAGGGTGCGTCGAACGGTGACAACACGGCCGCTGCGAACGCTGCCACCTCGGCCGCCGCCAACGGTGACATGTCTGCTGCCGCTCAGACTGCCGCGAACACGACCGCGTCGACCGATGCGTCGGGAACATCGGCCGGCAACGCGAACGCTGCAGCCTCGGCTGCTGCGGACTCGCAGGCCCACGCCGCTGCTGTCGCTGCCGGTAATGCGGATGCGACGACCACCGCGTCGGCTGCTGCCGACATCTCGGCCGCTGCTGCCGCTCAGGCTGCCGCGAACCCGTCCGCGTCCACGGATGCATCGACGGACGCGACGACGAACGCCAACGCGGCCGCGGGCGCTTCGGCTCAGGCCGCCGCGAACGCGAACACCACGTCCACGGCGAACGCTGCGAGCTCGGCCGCCGCGAACGGTGACATGTCTGCCGCTGCTCAGGCCGCGGCCAACGCAACGGCGTCGACCGACGCATCGAGCACGAGCACGGCGAACGCGAACGCTTCGGCGTCCGCTGCTGCTGACTCGCAGGCCAACGCCGCCGCCGTCGGAGCCGGTAACGGTGACGCGACCACCACGGCGTCTGCCGCTGCCGACATCTCGGCTGCTGCTGCCGCTCAGGCCGCTGCGAACCCGTCCGCATCCACGGATGCATCGACGGACGCGACGACGAACGCCAACGCGGCCGCGGCCGCTTCGGCTCAGGCCGCCGCGAACGCGAACACCACGTCCACGGCGAACGCTGCGACCTCGGCCGCCGCGAACGCCAACATGTCTGCTGCTTCGCAGACGGCGGCGAACGCGAACGCGTCCAGCAATGCGTCGACCACATCGGAGGGCAACGCGAACGCTGCAGCTTCGGCTGCTGCGGACGTGAGCGCGAACGCTGCTTCGGTGGCTGCCGGTAACGCTGACGCGTCCACGCAGGCGTCCGCCGCTGCCGACATCTCGGCTGCCGCTGCCGCTCAGGCGGCCGCGAACGCGACCGCGTCGACGGATGCCTCTGCGAACGTCAGCACGGCCGCGAACGCTGCCTCGCAGGCTTCGGCCCGCGGAGCCCTCAACGGCGACAACACGGCTGCGGCGAACGCCGCAGCGTCTGCTGCCGCTGAAAGCGACAACAGCGCCGCCGCACAGGCCGCGTCCACCGCGAATGCGTCCGCCGACGCATCCTCGGCGGCCTCGGCGAACGCCACCGCGAGCACGGACGCGTCGACCGTTGGCGGCACCACCGCGAACGCGAACGCATCGCAGTCCGGCACCAGCACCAGCGCCGCGAACGGAAAGGGTGACGGCTCACTCGCCAGCACCGGCTCCGACACCAACGGCTGGCTCGTCGGCGGAGGCATCACCGGCCTCCTGCTCGGACTCGGGGCGTTCCTGTTCGGACGCCGTCGCAAGACGGAGGACGAGAACGGAAGCACCACCATCAGCTAGTCAGCTGAGCTGAGGTGAGCCGCTCAGCGCGGTGACCATACACAGGAAGGGCCCGGACACACCAGTCCGGGCCCTTTCCCGTTTCTCGTTCCTGTCCCGCTCGGGAACGCTCACACCGCTGTGACGGACACCAGCCACACCTGGTCCGGATACGACATCGGCGTCTGCAGCCCCGCCGATGCGAGCGCCCGTCCGCTCAGCACCACACCATCCGGGGTCGCGCCGCGCGGCAGACTTTGGGACAGGGGCGTCACGCCGTCCGACGCGAGCCGCGCATCTACTGTCCCGAACCACGGCGGCACCTGCACGCCGTGCGACGGGTCCCCGATGGTCAGCGGCCGCACCCGGTATCGGCGGTCGGGGTCGAGCCCGCGCAGCGTGAACCGTCCGAGCGGCGCCGTGTCCGAGCGGCCGAGGTAGGCGAGCGAGAACAGTGCGGATGCGCGATCCGCGGACACCACACCGCTGACGCGGAAGGTCGGGTCGAGGTCATCCATCCGCACCATCCGGCCGGTGTGCAGGAGGTCGCGGTTCTCGCGGTAGAACGCGATCCACTCCGCCAGCTCGGCGAGGTCGGCCTCGCTCGCCTCCGTCAGATCCCACTCGATGCCGAGGTGGCCGAAGACCGCGGTGCCCGCGCGGAAGCCGAGGTCGTGCATCCGGTGCGTGGTGTGGGAACGACCGGATGCGATGTGCGCGCCGAGCAGTTCCGGTGGGAGGAGCTGTTGCGTCCAGCGGTGCATGTCGTGCCGCTCCAGCGGGTCGATGCAGTCGGACACCCACACCCGGTCGGTGTGCTCGATGACGCCGAGGTCCACGCGGGCGCCTCCGGATGAGCACGACTCGATCTCGAGTCCGGGGAAGCGCCGCTTCAGCTCGTCCATCAGGCGGTAGGCAGCGACGGTCTGGGCGTGCACGCCCGGACGTCCGGACGGGGCGGTGCCCGCATCCACCAGGTCGCGGTTGTGGTCCCACTTGATGTAGGCGATGTCGTTCGTGGAGAGGATGTCGACCATCCGGTCGCGCACGAACGCGTACGCCTCCGGGATGCCCAGGTTGAGCACCTGCTGGTGGCGCGCCTCCACCGGGATGCGGCCGCCGGTCTGCATCACCCACTCCGGATGCGCGCGGGCCAGGTCGGAGTCCAGGTTCACCATCTCCGGCTCGAACCACAGCCCGAACTCCATCCCGAGCCCACGCACCCGCTCGATCAGCGGTGTGAGGCCGTCCGGCCAGACCGCCTCGTCGACGTACCAGTCGCCGAGTCCGGCCCTGTCGTTCCTGCGGTGCCGGAACCAGCCGTCGTCGAGCACGAACCGTTCGACGCCGACCGAGGCGGCGCTGTCGGCGAGGGCGAGCAGCCGGTCGAGGTCGTGGTCGAAGTAGACGGCCTCCCACACGTTCAGTGTGACCGGCCGCGGCGACGTCGGATGCTGCGGCCTGGCGCGGAGGAAGTCGTGCAGCCGCGCGGCCTGAGCGTCCAGGCCGTCGCCGTACACGCCGTACAGCCAGGGGGTGCGGTACGTCTCTCCCGTGCCGAGCACGATTTCGCCGGGCAGCAGCAACTCGCCGCCGCCCGCCACCTGCTCGCCGCTCGGCAACCGCTCCGCGTAGTGGCGGTGGTTGCCGCTGAACCCGACGTGCACACCCCACACCTCGCCGGAGGCGAACCCGAAGCCGGGCTCGCCGACGGTCAGCAGGGTGGCGGCGTCCGGCCCGGTGCGGCCGCGGCGGCCCTCGCGCAGGTGCGTCCCGACGGTCAGCCGGCCGCGCTGCGGGGTGCGCTCCTTGCCCCATCTGCCGGCGAAATCGAGGAACTCCCGAGCGCGCGACGGCACGGGGAAGGCGAGCGCGAGGTCGTCCAGGCGGTAGGTCTCGCCGAGGTTGGTCAGGGCCGCGGATGCGCGCAGCACCCCGGATGCGGTCAGCTCGACGTCGATCACCAGGCGCAGGCGGGCGGTGTCGTCCTCGGCGGTGAAGCGCACGGCGCCGCCGCCGTCGAGCACGAGCAGCGCGGCGGTGGGGTGGGGCGCTGGGGCGCCCTCCGTCGCCCCGGAGCCCCCGGTCGCGCTGGAGCCCCCGGTCGCCCCGGAGCCCTCGGTCGCATTGATGGCGCCGCCCTCCACCTCCACACCCACCACCCGGAACCACGGCGACCACGCTTCGCCGTCGCGGCTGCCGCTCAGGCCGGGGCGCCCGAGCCAGCCTGTGTGCTGCTCGGGCAGCAGGGCGACGCGGACAGGCTCATCCGGGGTGTTGTGCGTCTGGGGCGCCACGTTCGCGAGGGCGACGGCGTGCGCATCCTGGGCGGTCAGGTCGCCGAGGTCGGCGCCCCAGTGCACGATCGACGGCAGCAGGCCGCCTCGGTGATCGAGGAGCACGCTCACTCCACCGGCGCGGAGATGGGTCAGTTCGAAGGGCATGAGGCTCCTTGTCGGCTGGACGTCGGCGGGACGGCACGAACACTCTACGGGGAGGCCCTTGACCGCTGCCGCATCCGGCGCGCTAGCGTTGCGCCATGAGAATCCTGCTCGTGGGCGCCGGCGGTGTGGGCGACGCCATCGCGAAGATCGCAGCGCGTCGCACCTTTTTCGAGACCATCGTGGTCAGCGACTACGACATCGGCCGGGCGGAGCGGACCATCGACTGGATTCGCGGACGGCACGGCGACGAGGTGGCGTCGCGGTTCGCCGCCGCCGCCATCGACGCGTCCGACCCGGATGCGGTGGCGGCGGTCGCCACCGAGCATCGGGCAACGCACGTGATGAACGCGGTCGAGCCGAAGTTCGTGCCGACCATCTTCGCCGGTGCTCTCGCCGCCGGTGCAGTCTACCTGGACATGGCCATGAGCCTGTCGGAGCCGCATCCCACCGACCCGTATGCGAAGACCGGGGTGAAGCTCGGAGACGACCAGTTCGCGCAGCGCGGAGACTGGGAGTCGGCTGGCCGGCTGGCGCTCGTGGGCATGGGCGTGGAGCCCGGCCTGAGCGATGTGTTCGCCCGGTACGCCGCCGACACGCTGTTCTCCCACATCGAGGAGCTCGGCACGCGCGACGGAGCCAACCTGGTCGTGCGCGACAGCGACGGCACCGAGATCTTCGCGCCGTCGTTCAGCATCTGGACGACCATCGAGGAGTGCCTCAACCCTCCGGTGATCTTCGAGAAGGACGCCGGCTGGTTCACGACGCCGCCGTTCAGCGAGCCGGAGGTGTTCGATTTCCCGGAAGGGATCGGTCCCGTCGAGTGCGTCAACGTCGAGCACGAGGAAGTGCTGCTGATGCCGCGCTGGATCGACGCGGAGCGGGTGACGTTCAAGTACGGGCTGGGGGAGGAGTTCATCGGCATCCTGCGCACGCTGCACCAGCTCGGGCTGGACTCGACGACGCCCATCCGGGTGCGCAGCCAGAATGGTCCGGTGGAGGTGGCGCCGCGGGATGTGGTCGCCGCCGCCCTGCCGGACCCCGCCACGATCGGGCCGCTCATGACGGGCAAGACCTGCGCGGGCGTGTGGGTGAAAGGCACGGGCGTGGATGGGAACCCGCGCGAGGTGTACTTGTACCACGTGAGCGACAACGAGTGGACGATGGCCGAGTACGAGTCGCAGTGCGTGGTGTGGCAGACGGCGATGAACCCGGTGATCGCGCTGGAGCTGCTCGCGACCGGCGCGTGGTCGGGAACCGGGGTGCTCGGGCCGGAGGCATTCGATGCCGCGCCGTTCCTCGAACTGATGGCGCGTCCCGTCGCGGAGGGCGGATACGGCCAGCCCTGGGGCCTCCGGGAGCAGTGACCCGCCCAGCCCTGCCGCCGAAGCGATCGAGCCGGGAGTTGTGCACGCCACCGCCCGGCGTGTCGCGTGCACAACTCCCGGCTCGATTGGTGCGGGCGTGAGATGGGGACCATAGAGTGAGCGCATGAGTGACGCCGATGCACTTGCCAAAGCCCAGGCCGACGCGAAAGCCGCAGCGGAGAACGCCGCGCGACTGCAGACGGAGGCGACGGAGGCACTGAAACGGGCCCAGGATGCGGCGGCCGCCGCGCAGGCGCAGGCCGAGGCTGCGCAGGCGGAGGCGGAAGTGGCGCAGGCGCGCGCGGAGGCGTCGCAGACGGCGGCTGCTGCGTCGGACGCCGCAACGGCGGCCAGTGCGGCGGCGACGGAGGTGGCGCCGCCGGCACCCGCTGCAGCCGCATCCACCCCACCAACCCCCACCACCCCTACCCCACTCACCGACGCCGAGGTGGACGCGGTCCGCGCCGGCTACGCGTTCACGGGCGCCGCGCTCGAGATGGGGGCGCTGGTCAACGGGGACGCGCGCGCGGATGTGCCCGTGCGCATCCCGTTGGCGATGACGAACAGGCACGGGCTGGTGGCCGGAGCGACCGGCACGGGCAAGACCAAGACGCTGCAGGTGCTCGCCGAGCAGCTGGCGGCGAACGGGGTTCCCGTGTTCGCGGCCGACATCAAGGGGGACCTGTCCGGGATCGCCGTGGCGGGCGAGGCGAACGACAAGCTGCTCGACCGCACCAAGGGAATCGGCCAGGACTGGACGCCGCGCGCCACCACCACCGAGTTCTTCTCGCTCGGCGGCACCGGCAAGGGCATCCCGATCCGGGCGACCGTCGCCGGGTTCGGGCCGCTGCTGCTGTCGAAAGTGCTCGGGCTGAACGACACGCAGGAGTCCAGTCTCGGGCTCGTGTTCCACTACGCGGACAAGGCCGGGCTGCCGCTGCTCGACCTCAGCGACCTGCGCGCCGTCCTCACCTTCCTCAACAGTGCGGACGGCAAAGCGGAGCTCGCCGACCTCGGCGGGCTGTCCAGTGCGACCGTCGGCGTGATCCTGCGGGAACTGATCGCGTTCGCCGACCAGGGCGCAGACACGTTCTTCGGCGAGCCGGAGATCGACACCGCCGAGTTCCTGAAGCTCGCCCCTGACGGCACCGGGGTGGTCAGCCTGCTGGAGGTTCCCGGCGTCCAGGACAAGCCTGCCCTGTTCTCCACGTTCCTGATGTGGCTGCTCGCCGACCTGTTCAACGACCTGCCGGAGGTGGGCGACCTCGACAAGCCGAAGCTGGTGTTCTTCTTCGACGAGGCGCACCTGCTGTTCAAGGACGCGTCGAAAGACTTCCTCGCCTCCATCACGCAGACCGTGCGGCTCATCCGGTCGAAGGGCGTCGGCATCTTCTTCGTCACGCAGACCCCGAAGGACGTCCCGTCCGACGTGCTCGCGCAGCTCGGCTCCCGCGTGCAGCACCAGTTGCGCGCCTTCACACCGGATGACGCGAAGGCGCTCAAGGCGACCGTCTCGACCTACCCGAAGTCGGGCTACGACCTCGCCGAGGTGCTGCAGCAGCTCGGCACCGGCGAGGCGATCGTCACGGTGATGGGCGAGAAGGGCGCCCCGACCCCGGTCGCGTGGACGCGGCTGCGCGCACCGCAAGGGTCCATGT
>JGI25164J39214_1000904_pt1 | contig 9909 bp, 9 predicted proteins | sample AraplaCL_Cvi_mMS_FD_39214 | JGI IMG/M metagenome (IMG submission 39214)
GTCGCGGTGATCCTGCAGGACGGCACGCGCCGGATGATGCAGGAGCAGGAGGACATCTACTACTACATCACCGTGATGAACGAGAACTACAGCCATCCCGACCTGCCGCAAGGTGTCGAGGACGGCATCATCAAGGGCATGTATCTGTTCAAGGATGGCGGCAAGCCGAAGAAGGGCGAGCCGCGCGTGCAGCTGCTCGGCTCGGGCACGATCCTGCGCGAAGTGATCGCCGCGGCCGAACTGCTGGAGAAGGACTTCGGCGTGAAGTCCGACATCTGGTCGTGCCCCGGCTTCATCGAGCTGCGTCGCGACGGTTTCGACGCCGAGCGCTGGAATCGTCTGCATCCGGAAGCGGAGCCGCGCGTGCCGTACGTCACCGGCCTGCTCGAGGGCCGCCAGGGTCCGGCGATCTCCGCCACCGACTACGTGCGCGAATTCGCCGACCAGATCCGCGCGTTCATGCCCGATGGCATGCGCTACACCGTGCTTGGCACGGATGGCTTCGGCCGTTCGGACACGCGTGCGCACCTGCGCGACTTCTTCGAGGTCGACCGCTACTGGATCGCGCATGCGGCGCTGGCCGCACTGGCGAAGGACGGCAAGGTGAATGCGAAGGACGTCAGCCGCGCGATCAAGGAATACAAGCTCGACCCGGATCGGCCCAACCCGCTTAGCCAGTAAGCAGTCGGTCGAGTGCAACGAGAACCCCGCTCCGGCGGGGTTTTTTATCGATCTTCACCTCCGCTGCACCCGGCGCAGCGACCAGCCGCTTATCCTGCACGGCACGGGGGAACCGGTGATGGACGGCGACGGCTTCGGTGACACCCGCCACGGCGGGCGATTTCCGATAGCCACTCGACACATGAGGAATGGCCATGCATACCCTACGTCCGTACGTTTACCTCCTCGGCGGCGCCGTCACGCTGGCGCTGGCCGCTTGCCACAAGGCAGACATCCAGCCGGCTCCGCTGCCAGCGCCGGGGCCGCAGGCGGCGCCCGCCGTTCCGGCGCAGCAGAATCTGTCCGCCGATGCGCTGTTCGCGTTCGGCAAGGCGCGGCTGAAATCCGCCGACAACACTGAACTGGACGCACTGGCCGACAAGCTGAAGGCGGCGTCGCGGATCGACTCGGTGCAGGTGCTTGGCTACACCGACCGGATCGGCAGCGAGCAAGCCAACCAGAAACTTTCCGCGCAACGTGCCGAGGCGGTACGCGACTACCTGGTGGCGCAAGGCGTGCCGGCCGGAGTGATCCGGACCGAAGGTCGCGGGGCGGCCGATCCGGTGGCCGACTGCCCGAACCTGAAGGGCAACAAGCTGATCGCCTGCCTGGCGCCGAACCGCCGCGTCGTCATCAACACCACCGTGAGCGATGGCGGCAGCGCAGCAGCGCCTGCCGCCATCGCACCGGGCAAACGCAGCGTGACCCGCACGGTGTGGATCGGTCCGCACACGGTACCGTGCGACGCTGACAACTCGGGTCGCTGCTACCGCGTGCGAGAGAGCGAGGATGGCCCGTGGAGCAACTGGCATGGTCGTATCCAGGACTTCGATTATGTCGAGGGCTACGACTACGAGCTGGTCGTCAAGGCGTACCGCTCGGACGTGAAAATGGAGGACCCGTCCAAGGACCCGGCCGCAGACTCCCGCTACGTGTTCTCCGGTGCCAACGGTCCGTTCATGGTGTGGGTGCTCGACCATGTGGTAAGCAAGAAGCTGCACCTCGGTCGCTGAGTCCTCGCGTACCCGCGGTGATCCGCTGCGCCATTTCGCTGCGGAAAACAGAAAGGCCGGACGAGTGATCGCCCGGCCTTTCTGCATGATGCATGGCAATTACTCGTCGTCGCTGCGGAATGCGCGGCGCAGCAGCAGGAANGCACCGATGGTGCCNGCGACGATCGCTGCCGTGGCGACAGGATGGCGACTGACCTGGCGACGTACGCGGCGATAGTGGTAGTTCGCCTCGTCGGCAAAATCCTCGGCGGCCTGGGTCAGCTGCTGGCTGTATTGCTTGCTGCTCCTGCCGAAGCGCTCGTTGATGCGGCGACGGCCGCGCTCGAGCAGGCTTTGCGCGGTGCTGGCGGCGCCATCGGCATAGTGACGTGCGCGTTCACCGGCACGCTCGGCGGTGTCGCGGATCTGGCGTTCGATATCACGGTTGCGCATGGCGTTCTCCTAGGCTCGGATGTCACAGGCTGCCAGCGACGTCGTGAGCGGTGCGTAAACAGCGGCGCTCGCTGCACCGATATTCAGCCAAGCCGGTATTCGCCGCCCTGCTGCAGGGCGCGCTGATACGCCGGGCGTGCATGGATACGTTGCAGGAACGCCGACAGACGCGGGTAGTTGGCGTCCAGTCCACCACGGGCCGCGAACGCTTCCAGCGGAAAGCTCAACTGAATGTCGGCCGCGCTGAATGTGTCGCCGGCAAACCATTCGCTTTTGCCCAGCTCGCCTTCCAGATAGTCCAGATGCAGCTTCAACTGCGGATCGACAAAGCCGTGCTGCACCTTGTGCGCAATGCCTTTCGCGATCGGTTTCACGAAGAACGGCATCGGCGAGGTTTCGACCCGGCGGAACACCAGCTTCAGCAGCAAGGGTGGCATCGCCGAACCTTCGGCGTAATGCAGCCAGTAGTTGCAGCGCAGCCGTTCCGGCGTGCCATGCGCGGGAATCAGCGTGCCGGCGCCGTAGCGGTCGGCGAGGTATTCGATGATTGCGCCGGATTCGGCCAGGGTGAGCTCGCCATCGGTGATCACCGGCGACTTGCCCAGCGGATGCACCGCGCGCAATTCCGGCGGCGCCAGCATGGTTTTCGGATCGCGCTGGTAGCGCCTGATCTCGTACGGTACGCCGAGCTCTTCCAGCAGCCACAGGATGCGTTGCGAGCGCGAATTGTTCAGATGGTGAACGGTGATCATGGAGCGCTCCGTGGTGCAACGAGAAAGGATTGGCGATCGATGGATCAATAAATCTCGCCCACACAGCAGCGCAAGCTGCCGCCGGCTTTCTCGATCTCGCTCAGGTCCACCGCGCCGAGCGCAAAACCGTAGCCGCTCAGCGCCTCGATCTGCTCGTCGGTCAGCGAGGCGACGGCGCAGGCGCTCATCCACACGCGTTCGTCGGACAGGGTGATCGCATTGCCGGCAAATGCCTGCTTCTGTGCCGGAGTCAGCCAGATCGCACGGTCGCCGTAAGCCTTGGCGATTGCCTGCGGCACGGCCGGGTCGCGGAAGCCGTCGGCGGCGATGATCGCAGCGCGGCTGGCCAGCAGGGTCAGCACCACGTTGGTGTGGTATTCGGATTCGGCCAGTTCGGAACAGAACGTCAGGCGCAGGTCGAACGCCTTGTGCATCGCGTGCGCACCGGCCAGGTCGCAGCGCTCGCTGAGGCCGCAATAGCCGACCCCGCGCACGCGATCGATGATCAGCGAGCCGGTCAGTTCGGCGACCAGATCCTCGCAGCCGGACAGGTCGATCTCGTCGTAACCCAGCACATCACCGAAGAAGCCGCGGATGTCGGCACGCTCGGCTTCGCGCTGGCGTACCGCGTGGCGCATGCGGCCGATGATCAGCCGGCCGGGTGCGGTGCCGAACACGTTGTTGGGAAATACCGCATCGGGCGTGGCCGGGTTGCCCGGAAACGTGATCACCGGGCAGTCGCCGCGCAAGGCCTGCGCCAGCGAGCTGTGCTGGGCCAGTGCCTTGAGCGGGTCGACCGTGAGGCTCATGTCCATGTAGCGGTTGTCGCGCGCCGATTCCGCCGCCAGCGTGAATTCGGCCGGAGCGACCAAGTACGCCGCCCGCGCCGTGGCCGCGGCGTCCGGCAACGGGGCCAGCGCGGCGTAGGCTTCGAGGAATTCGCTCGGCGACGTGGTGATCACGGTACGGCTCCGGATGGCGGCAGAAGAGCACGGTTTCGTGCGACTGGGACGCTCAAAGAATATCCGCTGCCGGTTGCTCTGGCGCGGCCGCTTCCAGATGCAGCCGCTGGCGTCGGCGCAGGCTCGGGAACATGCCCATCCACAGGCCGACCACCAGCAACGTGCCGACACCGCCGATCACCGTGGCGCCCACCGCACCCAGCCACGCGGCGAGCATGCCCGACTCGAATTCGCCGAGCTGGTTGGAGGTGTTGATGAAGATCGCATTCACCGCGCTGACCCGGCCGCGCATGTCGTCCGGCGTATCCAGCTGCACCAGCGCGCCGCGGATCACCATGCTGACCATGTCGAACGCGCCCAGCACGAACAGCGCAGCGAGCGACAGCCACAACGTGGTCGATACCGCGAACACCAGTGTAGCCACGCCGAAGCCGGCGACCGAGGCGAACATGATCGCGCCGACCCGCCGCTGCATGCTGTGCCGCGCGAGCCATACCGACATCAGCAGCGCGCCAACCGCCGGTGCCGCGCGCAGCAGGCCGAGCCCCCACGGGCCGGTATGCAGGATGTCCTTCGCGAAAATCGGTAGCAGCGCGGTGGCACCGCCCAGCAACACGGCGAACAGATCCAGCGAGATCACGCCCAGCACGTCCTTGCGCGCGCGGATGAAATGCACGCCGGCGAACAGCGTTTTCAACGTGGCCGGCTCGCGTTTCGGTGGCGCCTGCTCGTAACGCAGTCGAGCCATCAGCACCACCGAGATCAGGTACAGCGCGCCGCACACCGCATACACCACGCCCGGGCCGGCGACGTAGAGCAAACCACCCAGCGCCGGGCCCATGATCATCGCCGCCTGTCCGGCCGACGCGTTCACCGCCATCGCCCGCGGCAGGATCGCCGCAGGCACCAGCGCCGGCAGCATCGACTGCAGCGCCGGAAACTCGAATGCCTTGGCGATACCGATCACGAACACCAGCAGCAGGATGCCGACTTCGTGGATGCCGTGGGCGAGACTCAGGCCGGCCAGCACGGCGATCGCGAGCCACTCCACGAGCTGCCCGAGCAGCACGATGCGACGGCGCTCGAACTGGTCGGCGATATGCCCGGCCGGCAACGCCAGCAGCACCGACGGCACGAATTGCACCAGGCCGATCAGGCCGAGGTCGAACGCGCGGCCGCTGATCGCATAGATCTGCCAGCCCACAGCCACCGACAGCATCTGGAAGCCGAAACCCGAGGCAATCCGGGCGAACCAGAACGCTACAAAGGCCGGGTGACGGAGCAGGGTGTCGTCGCGTTCGGACATGAATCGGCGCAGTGGGAAAACGCCTAGTCTAGCCGGCCGGTTGCGCAACGACGCGGCACATCAGGAGACTGTCAATTCATGCGAGGCGGCTGAAACCGTCAGCGCTCCATGCTTCGCTGCCTACGCCGTGGTGTACGAAAAACAGGCCGTCCGGATCGTACTTGCGCTTCACCGCCGCGAGCTTCGTGTAGTGGGAGCCCCAGAACTTCTGCTGCCAGTCGTGCAGGAAATAGTCGCTCTCCGAGACATAGGAGCCGGCGTCCGGCGCCACCTTGAGCAGGGCGTCCATCGTCGCGGCGACCTTCGCCGACTGCGTGTGCGCCGTCGCAAGATCAGGTCCGGGTCCGGGCATGCCGGGGAAGGCCGGGTCGCCGCTGCAGGCGCAGATCGCCAACGCGAAGGCCTCGCACACTTGCGGGTTCGTTGCGGTGTCGCGGGTGCGGGCGATCGCGTCGGCCGGTGCGCCGGCCAGTCCCTTGTTGAAGTGCAGGGAGAAACCCCAGTGCTGCGCGGCCTCGAACAAGGCATCCGCCAGTTGCGCCTGCCGCCCCGGCTGCAGCAGCGTGGCCGGCAGCCAAGCCGACTGGTAGCCGTGGATGAACCAGCCCACCTGGCCATGGTCGCCGTCCCACAGGATGTGGTCACGGGGTGCTCCCGGCCGGTTATCCGACACGATGGCGCTCGGCAGGTACTTGCGCAGGAATTCGGCGTCCCAGAGGTGTCGGGCCGGTGCCGCCAGCGCCTGGAACGGTTTGGTGACGTGGCAATCCTTGCGGGCATGTACCCAGTCGAGGAAGGGTGCCCAGGTCTGTTCGGCCTGTTGTTGGGTGAGGCCCTGGAACATCATGGAAACCTCGAAGGTGTCGCCACCGTAGAATTTCATCTGCTCGCCCCAGTGCGGATTGAACAGCGCGCGCTGGTAGAAGCCCACCGCCTCGGCGATAAGGGCGCGATAGGCCGTGTCGGACTCGGCCTTGATGGTGAGGTTTACCCCGCCGAAGAACTCTGGCAGCTCGAAGGTGCGCAAGGTCAGCCGCGTGACCACGCCGAGGCTGCCGCCACCGCCGCCCTTGAGGCCCCAGAACAGCTCCGGATTCGTGCGGGCATTGGCGATGCGTACCTGGCCGTCGGCGGTGACGACTTCCGCCTCCAGCAGGTTGGATGCCGCGGTGCCCCAGCGCTTCGACAGGCTGCCGAAGCCGCCACTCTGTACCAGGCCGGCAACGCCCACCGTGGTGCAACCGCCGCCTTGCACGTAGCGGCCGCCGCGGGTAGTCACGGCATCATAGGCATCGATCCACATTGCGCCGGCTTCGATCGTTACCGCCGGCTGCGGGGCCTCGGCACAGCCTTGCGCGACAAAGGCGTCGTGAAGGGTCACCTTGTTCATGTGTCGTGGCCATATCAGCAGCGAATCCGGCGCGTCCGAGGTGCCCTGATAACTGTGGCCGCCACCTTTCACCACCAGCCGCAAGTGATGCTGGCGCGCGAAGTTGACCGCCGCCACCACGTCGGCAGTGTTTTCTGCCGCCACCGCGTAGGCGCTGGGTTGCGATGTCCATGCATCGGCCCAGCCGCTGGTCTGGGTCAGCGCGGGGTTGTCGCCCAGTGCGAAGGGGTTGTCGAGATGTTTCAGCGCCTCGGCACAAACGCCGTCGGAGGGTGACGTGGCGCAGCGTGCGAACGGCGATTCGAGCTTCAGCAGCCGGCCGCCGACGTCGCGCTTCAGTTGTTCCCATTGCGCGGCCAGCGGCCAGCCCGGATCGCCTGGCCGTACCCGCGAGCGGAGTTTCGCCGCCATGACGGTGGCGGCATCCCGCGCCGTGGCCATGCCGCTGCGCAACAGCAGCGGCAACAGCGGCAGTGTGGCCATGGCTTTCAACAGTTCGCGTCTTTTCATCACGCTGCTCCACATCGGCTTGCACGAGATCGCCACGATCGGTTGGGACGGGGCGTGGCGGCCAATCCATGATGGCCTGCTGAAACGCATTGTCGATCCACAGGTGACAGATCGCGGTTGAACAGGGACGAATGGTAGTCCCGTGGGACGGATCGCATGGACGTCCCCGCAGCCACGTAGAATCGCCGGCATGACGAAACAGACGGATTTCGAATACCGCGATTTTCAGCGCTGGCGACGCCCGGCCGAAGTCGGCTTCTGGGTCGTGCTGTCGATACTCAATACCGTATTCAACAGCATGGTGGCGCGCATCGACCATGCCCGCACGGCGGCATGGGAGCCGTGGGTATGGGAGTGGACCAGCTCGATCCTGATCCTGGCCCTGATTCCGGCCGTGCTGGCGGTCGAACGGCGTTGGCCGTTCCGCTTCGATACCTGGCGGCGCAGCCTGCCGTGGCACCTGCTGGCCAGTGTGCCGTTCAGCCTCATCCATGTCGCCGGCATGACCGTGCTGCGCAAGCTGGCTTATGCGGTTGTTGGTGAGCACTACGATGCCGGTGCCTGGTTGCCGAGTTTCGGCTATGAGTACCTCAAGGACTTCCGCACCTATTTCCTCATCATCGCGCTGATCTGCCTGTCGCGGTTGTGGCTGATGCGCTGGCAGGGCGAGGCGCGCTTGCTGGTCGCGCCGGAGGAAGGTCCGCCGGTGGAACCGGTCGAGCGGCCGGAGCGATTTCTGGTGCGCAAGCTGGGCCGCGAGTTTCTGGTCAATGCCAGCGAGATCGAATGGCTGCAGGCGTCGGGCAATTACGTGAACCTGCATCTGCGCGGTCGCGACTATCCGTTGCGCGCGACCATGGCCGGGATCGAGGAGCGGCTGGATCCAGCCCGCTTCGTGCGGGTGCACCGCAGCTACTTCGTCAATCTCGATTACCTCACAGAGATCGAGCCGCTGGAAACCGGCGATGCGCGCCTACAGATGCGCGACGGCGTGAAGATTCCCTGCAGCCGGCGTTACCGGGCGGCCTTGCGCGAACGTTTCGGTCAGCAGGATTGAACGACGCCGGTTGCACGACGGCAGCGGCTCGTTCCAAGCTAGGCGCCTGATCCCCTCGGTAGCTTGCCCATGAAATCCGCCTTTCCCCGTTACGTCGTGATGGCTTTCGGTGTGGCGGCACTGCTCGCCGGCTGTTCGCAACAGGGCGGCGCGCCCGCGCCGGATGCAGCCCAGCAACAGGCGCAATCCCAAGCCACCGATGCGGCGCGCAACCTCGACACCTACCGCCAGCTGCTGCGCATCCACAACGACGAGATGGCGGTGTCGATGGGCAAGGACATCGTCAAGCGCTTTCCCAACAGCGATGCGGCGAAGGAAGTGCAGCAGACGCTGCCGGAGATAGAGAAACGCTATGCCGAGGCCAGCGAAAAATATCACCTGGCCAGCCTGTGGCTGTATCAGGTATCGCCGATGGCCGGCGGCACGCAGTCCACCGCCACCATCGCCAACGCCAACGCTGGCGTGCAGCTGGTGCTGCGCAAGCACACCAGCTGGGGCCAGAGCGTATTCCTCTATGGCAGCAAGCCCGGCTTCGTCTGCCGCGGCAACTGCGCCATCGCCAGCACGGTCGACGGCAAGCCGGTGCGCATCATGGCGTTTGCACCATCCACCGGCGAACCGGCGCTGATGATCCGCGACGACAAGGCGTTCATCGCGATGTTGCAGAAGGCGAAGAAGATCACGCTGGACGTGACCCTGGCCGATGGCGAGAAGAAGCAGACCTTGGTCTATGAGGTCGGCGGTTTCGATCCGGCCAAATGGGTTGGCGTGGGCAAGCAGAGCAAGAAGTAGTTCCGGTGCACCGGAAGGCGGCTCGCGCGTTCTGTATGTATCCCGCCGATGGAGTTTGATGCCATGTCGATGATTCGTGTCCTGTTGGCGACGGCGTTGGCAACGATGCTTGCCGCCTGTGCCAGCGCGCCTTATGCGCAACGCACCAGCGAACGCCAGGCCGCGTATGCGGCGGCGGCTGGCGCACCGGTGCGCCACTTCCGCTTTTTCAGCCTGTATTCGTGGGAGCCGTTGAGCGACAGCCAATTGGCCGTCTATACGAAACCCAACGAAGCGTGGCTGCTGGATCTCGGTGGTGACTGCCAGGATCTGGCCTTCGTCAACAGCATCGGGATCACCTCGAACCTCAACCAGGTCATGGTGGGGTTCGACCGGGTGCTCACCGGTCGGCGCAACTTCCCCTGCACCATCTCGCAGATCCGCCCAGTCGATGTGAAAAGCCTGAAGGCCGTGCAGCAGCAACAGCGGTTGATCAAGAGCGAGCCGCGCAGTACCGACAAGGAGGCCGCGGCGCAGTGACCATGGCGCATCCCCGACGATGCCGGGGCGTGCTCAGTGCAGGAACAGTTTCTCGGTGATCCGCGCCAGCGGCTTTTCCAGCGCGTTCTGCAGCCGGGCCGGCAGGTCCAGCGGCTTGAGCAGCATCTTCACCGTCATGCCGGCCGGGATGTGCCGGCGCAGCAGGCCCTGCGCGCGATCACTGATGCGGCGGAACTCGACCTCGTTGCCCAGATGCTGCGGGTAGCACTGGTTGAATACGTGGCGCAGCGCGATGTCGCTGTCTTCGCTCTTGATCTCGTTGACCCGGTGCAGGATCGCGCGGAACACCTTGTAGCGGCCGAAGCCCTCGCGTTCCCGATATAGCCGGTAGTGGTGGTAGAAGTGCTTGTAGTGGCGCACTTCGTCGCTCTTGATGTGGTTGGTCAGCTGCTTCAGCACCGGCTCGTCGGTGATCTCGTTGAGCGCGCGATACAG
>JGI25164J39214_1000926_pt1 | contig 9708 bp, 9 predicted proteins | sample AraplaCL_Cvi_mMS_FD_39214 | JGI IMG/M metagenome (IMG submission 39214)
CGACGCAACAAGGCTGCCGCAGGCGCCGTGCGCGACCCCCATGCCGATCGCGAGGCGCAGCGTTATGCGCGCCCGATCCCCAGCCGCGAGGCGATCCTCGCCCTGCTCGAACAGCGCGGCGAACTGCTGACCGAGGCACGCATTGCCGAGGCGCTTGAAATTCACGACGAAGACGATCTCGACGCGCTGCGCAAGCGGCTCGGTGCGATGGTGCGCGACGGCCAGCTGTTGCTGGGTCGGCGCGGCGGATATGCACCGACGCAGAAACTCGACCTGATCGCCGGCCGGGTGCTGGCCAACGCCGAAGGCTACGGCTTCCTGCGCCCGGACGAAGGTGGCGACGATCTGTACCTGTCGCCGCAGCAGATGCGCGCGGTGATGCATGGCGATCGCGTGCTGGCCAGCGTGGTCGGCATCGATCGGCGTGGCCGCAAGCAGGGCGCGATTGCCGAAGTGCTGGAGCGGCGTTCGTCGCGGCTGGTCGGCCGGGTAGTGATCGAGAACGGCGTGACCCTGGTGGCGCCGGACGATCGTCGCCTGAATCAGGACGTGATGATCAAGCCGGGACAGGAGCAGGGTGCCAGCTCCGGCCAGATCGTGGTGGTCGAGATCACCGATCCGCCGACGCTGCATCGCGGCCCGATGGGCGAGATCCGCGCGGTGCTGGGCGAGCGGCTGCAACCGTCGCTGGTAGTGGAGATGGCGATTGCCAGCCACGACTTGCCGCACGAGTGGCCGCCGGAAGTGCTGCGCGATGCGGCGCAGGTGGAATCGGTGGTGACCGCGGTTGAGCGCGAAGGTCGCACCGATATTCGCATGTTGCCGCTGGTGACGATCGACGGCGCCGACGCACGCGACTTCGATGACGCGGTATATGCCGAACCGAAGCGCGGCGGCGGCTGGCGCCTCATCGTGGCGATCGCCGACGTGTCGCATTACGTGCAGGTCGGCAATGCACTGGATCGCGAAGCCTANGAGCGCAGCACCTCGACCTATTTCCCCGGTTTCGTGGTGCCGATGCTGCCGGAGACGCTGTCCAACGGCATCTGCTCGNTGATGCCGAAGGTCGAGCGGATGTGCATGGTCTGCGACATGCTGGTCGANGCCGAAGGCAACGTCACCAAGTCGAAGTTCTATGACGCCGTGATGCTNTCGCATGCNCGGCTCACNTACGACAAGGTGTGGCAGGTGGTTGGCCTCAATGATGCCGATGCGCGTCATGAAGTCGCCGACGTACTGCCGCAACTCGAAAACCTGCACGCGCTGTACAAGGCGATGGCGCAGCAGCGCANGCGTCGTGGCGCGATCGACTTCGAGACACCGGAAGTGAAGTTCCGCCTCGACCAGACCGGNAACGTGGAGTCGATGGGCGCGACCGAGCGCAATGATGCGCACAAGCTGATCGAGGAATGCATGATCGCCGCCAACGTGCAGGCGGCCCTGTTCCTTGAGAAGAAGAAGATTCCCGCGCTGTTCCGTGCGCATGAACCGCCACCGGCGGAGAAGTACGAAGACCTGCAGCAGTTCCTGCGCGAGTTCAAGCTGCGCATGCCGCCGGTGGAAGACGTCACGCCGGCCGACTTCTCCGAAATCCTGCGCATGGTGCATGACCGCCCCGAGCGCGAACTGATCCAGAACGTGCTGCTGCGCTCGCAGAGCATGGCGGCCTACCAGCCCGACAACCGCGGCCACTTCGGTCTGGCGCTGCAGGCGTATGCGCATTTCACTTCACCGATCCGTCGTTATCCGGATCTGCTGGTGCATCGCGCAATCCGCTACGCATTGACCAACGGCAAGCCGGCCGACTACACCTACAGCCCTGCCGAGATGTCGGCGATGGCGATCCATTGTTCGCAGCGCGAGCGCCGTGCCGAAGAGGCCGAGCGCGATGTGGACGAGCGCTTCAAGTGCGCTTGGATGGAGAAGCACATCGGCAGCGAGTTCGAGGGCGTGGTTACCGGCGTCACCTCGTTCGGCCTGTTCGTGGAGCTGGACGAATCAAAGGTGTCCGGTCTGGTGCATATCAGCCAGCTCGCCAACGATTACTACCACTTCGATGCGACCCGGAAATTGCTGAAGGGCGAGCGCACCGGTGCGCAGTTCCGTCTTGGCGACCACGTGCGCATCCAGGTGCTGCGCGCGAGTCTGGAAGATCGCAAGATCGACTTCCGGCTGGTGTCGCCGCGCACGCCGGTTACGCCGCCGACAGGCAGCGGCAAGGCTTACGACTATGCCGCCAGCGGCGAGCGTTACTCGTTGCCCAAGCGTGCCGCACCTCCGGAGAAGGCACAGGGCATGTTCGGCCGTGCCGCGAAGGCGATCGGCCGTGCCTTCGGCCGGCGCGAGACCGTGGTGCCGGAGACTCGCGTACTGAGCGATAATCCGCCGCCGCGTTCGCGTGCTCCCGCACGGCACGACGATGGCGGCAACCGTCCGCGTCACGCGTCGGCGCCGGCCAAGTCGGCACATGGCCAGCCGAGTCGTGGCAAGCGGCAGGGTCGGGGTCAGGCGGCGAAGGCAGCACCGACATCGACACCCGCGAGCGGTGGCAAGAAGCGCAGTGGACGCAAACCGAAACCGAAAGGCAAGCCATGAGTGAGAGTTGGATCGTCGGCATCAATCCCGTCGAAGGTGCACTGAGCAACGATGCCGAGCGCGTGCGTGAGCTGGTCGTCGAGAACGGCCAGCGCAACCCGCGCGTGCATGAGCTGGTCGAACGCGCGAAGGCGCTGAAGATCACGGTGAACCATCGTCCGCGCGAGCAGCTCGACAAGCTCGCCGGTGAGGCACGTCACCAGGGCGTGGCAGCGCTGTATGAAGCGCCACCGATGGCGCATGAAAACGACTTGGCCGCGCTCATGGAGCGCGACGGCAGCAATACGCTGGTGCTGGTGCTGGATGGCGTCACCGATCCGCACAACCTCGGCGCATGCCTGCGCAGTGCGGCGGCGGCGAAAGTCACCGCGGTGATCGTGCCGAAGGATCGCGCTGTCGGTCTGACTCCGGTAGTGCGCCGCGCCTCGGCCGGTGGCGCCGATCGGGTGCCGTTGATCGCGGTGACCAACCTCGCACGCACGCTGCGCGAGTTGAAGGACGCTGGCGTGTGGATCACCGGTCTGGCCGGCGATACCGACACCTCGGTCTATGGTGTGGACTTCAAGGGTCCGGTGGCGCTGGTGCTGGGCGGCGAAGGCGAGGGCATCCGTCGGCTGACCCGTGAGCTGTGCGATTTCGTGGCGAAGATTCCGATGCCCGGCACGATGGAGAGCCTCAACGTCTCGGTCGCCACCGGCGTGGTGTTGTTCGAAGCCTTGCGTCAGCGGAGTGCGAAGCGATGAACCTGTTCTGGTATGACTGGGCCGGCTATATCGGCGTTGCGCTGGTGCTGCTGGCGTTTTTCCTGCTGCAGGAGCGCAAGCTGCAGGGCAACAACCTGATCTATCAGCTGATGAATATCCTGGGCGCGATCGGGGTGATGCTGTCGCTCTGCTTCGGCAATTTCAATCTGGCGGCCTTCATCATGCAGGTCGCTTGGTTGCTGATCGGCAGCTACGGCATCGTGCGCGATGTGAAGCGACGCCGCGAGGCACGCGGTCTGTCGTAGAGGTATTACGTGCTGGCGCGGGGACGACCCCGCGCGCGTACTTTCCATTGCGGGGACGGCCCTGTCATACACAGAGGAGCGCCAACATGGCGTGGATCTATCTGCTGCTGGCCGGCCTGTTCGAAGTGATCTGGGCGATCGGCCTCAAGTACACTGATGGTTTTACCCGGCTGTGGCCCACGGTCGGCACGGTGACGGCGATGGTGATCAGCATCGTGCTGCTGGCGATGGCGGTGAAGACGCTGCCGATCGGCACAGCCTATGCGATCTGGACCGGCATCGGTGCGGTCGGCGCGGTGGCGCTCGGCATCGTGCTGTTCGGCGATCCGGCGACACTGCCGCGGCTGCTTTGCGTCGCGTTGATCGTGGTCGGCATCGTCGGGCTCAAGTTCACCGCAGCGTGAGCGGCTGCCTGCGGGAATCCGTCAACGGACTCCCGCAATGGCTCACTCGGGCTTGTCGCCCAGCTTGGTCATTTCCGGGTTGGAGGTGAAGTCGCCCTTGCTGCGCTGCTTGTTCAACTGCTCGCCGGTGACCTGGAACCACACGTTCTCGGCGATGTTGGTGGCGTGGTCGCCAATCCGCTCGATGTTCTTGGCCATGAACAGCAGATGCGTGCATGGCGTGATGTTGCGCGGGTCTTCCATCATGTAGGTGAGCAGCTGGCGGAAGTAGCCGGTATAGGCCTCGTCCAGCACCACGTCGTTCTTCCATACCTGGTAGGCAGCGTCGGCATCGCGGTCGTTATAGGCCCGCAGCACGTCGCGCACTTCATCGGCGGCCAGCTCGGCCAGGTGGCGCAACCCGCCAACCGGGGCCACCGGGGCCACCATCGACAGCGGGATCGAACGCTTCGCCACGTTGGCGGCGTAGTCGCCGATGCGTTCGATGTCCGAGGCGATGCGCAGCGCGGCGTAGACGTTGCGCAGATCGCCGGCCATCGGCGCACGCAGCGCCAGCAGGCGCACCACATCGTGGCCGATTTCCTGCTCCAGCTGGTCGATCGCGTCGTCATTGCCGACCACACGCTGGGCAGCACGCTCGTCGCGGCGCTCGAGCACGTCGATGGAGGCTTCCAGCTGGGTTACCGACAGCTCGCCCATGCGCACGATCTCGCCGGTGAGCCGGGTCAGCTCGCTGTCGTAACTCTTGATGATGTGGTCTGTGCCGGTGTTCATGGTGTTGTCCTGTGTGATCAGCCAAAGCGACCGGTGATGTAATCCTCGGTCTGCTTCTTGCCCGGCTTGGTGAAGATCTTCTCGGTCTGGTCGAACTCGATCAGTTCGCCCATGTACATGAAGGCGGTGAGGTCGGAAACGCGCGCGGCCTGCTGCATGTTGTGGGTGACGATGACGATAGTGAATTCGCTTTTCAGTTCTTCCACCAATTGCTCGATGCGGCTGGTGGCGATCGGGTCGAGCGCGGACGTGGGTTCGTCCAGCAGCAGCACTTCGGGTTTCAGCGCGATGGCGCGGGCGATACACAGGCGCTGCTGCTGGCCGCCGGAGAGACCGAGCGCGTTCTGCTTGAGCTTGTCCTTCACCTCGTCCCACAGTGCGGCACTGCGCAACGCCTGCTCGACGCGGGCTTCCATGTCCGGCTTCGACAGCTTCTCGTGATGGCGGATGCCGTAGGCGACGTTCTCGAAGATCGTCATCGGGAACGGCACCGGCTTCTGGAACACCATGCCGATCTTGCTGCGCAGGCGATTCATCGAATAGCCGGGGTCGAGGATGTTCTCGCCGTCCAGAATGATCTCGCCCTTTGCCTCCAGCTTCGGATAGATCGCGTAGATGCGATTGAAGATGCGCAGCAGGGTCGACTTGCCGCAGCCGGACGGGCCGATGATCGCAGTGACCTTCTTTTCCGGGATATCCATGCTGATGCCTTTCAGGGCATGGAAACCGCTGTAGTAGAAGTGCAGGTCGCGCGCGGCGAGCTTGGGCACGACAGCCGGTGCGGCGGCCGCCTGCGCCGGGTTCGTGGCGATGGCGGAGTCAGTCATGGGACACCTTGGTGCGGGAAAGGATCAGGCGGGAAGCGAGGCTGAGCAGCAGCACGAACATGGTGATCACGAACGCGCCAGCCCAGGCCAGCGCGTGCATCGAGTCGCCCGGATCGTTGGCGTACTGGTAGATGATCTGCGGCAGGCTGGACATCTTCTCGATCGGGTTGATCGCCATGTAGTTGTTGCCGAACGCGGTGAACAGCAGCGGTGCGGTCTCGCCGCTGATGCGTGCCAGCGCCAGCAGTACGCCGGTGATGATGCCCGAGCGGGCGGCGCGGATCAGGATCTGCAGGGTCAGCTTCCATTGCGGCACGCCGAGCGACAGCGCCGCTTCGCGCAGCGTGGATGGCACCAGCCGCAGCATCTCGTCGGTGGTACGCACGATGACCGGCAGCGCGATCAGCGCCAGCGCCACGCCGCCGGCGAAACCGGAGAACGTGGTGTTGCCGTGGGTCAGCGCGGTGCTCGGCAACACGATGATGGTGTAGACGAACAGGCCCATCACGATCGACGGCGCCGACAGCAGGATGTCGTTGAGGAAGCGGATCGACTCGCCCAGCTTGGTGCGGTTCGCGTACTCAGCCAACCAGGTGCCGGCCAGCACGCCGATCGGCGTGGCGATGGCGATGCCGATGAAATTGATGATCAGGCTGCCGACCATGGCGTTGGCCAGGCCACCGTCCTCGCCATAGGCGGTGATCCTGGTGAACAGCTTCAGGTCCAGCGCGCTGATGCCCTGGCGCAGGGTTTCCCAGAGAATCCAGGCCAGGGACGCCAGACCGACCAGGGTGGCCAGCGTACTCATCACCATCGCCAGCGCGTTGGTGATGCGGCGGCGCAGATAGGGCGAGCTCATCAGCGACCCTCCTTGCGGGCGAGCTGGCGCAGCATCAGCCGCGCAATCAGCAGCACGATGAAGGTGACCACGAACAGCAGGAACGCCANCGCCATCAGCGAGGACTTCTGCAGGCCGGAGGCTTCACTGAACTGGTTNGCGATGGTCGAGGCGATCGAGGTNCCGGGNTCGAGCAGCGAAGCCGACANCTGCATCGCATTGCCGAGCACGAAGGTCACCGCCATGGTTTCGCCCAGCGCGCGGCCGAGACCGAGGAAGATGCCGCCGATCACCGCCGAACGGGTGTAGGGCAGCACGATGTCCCACGACACTTCCCAGGTGCTGGAACCGAGCGCATAAGCCGACTCCTTCAGCCGGGTCGGCACGGTCTGGAACACTTCGCGCATCACCGAGGAGATGAACGGGATGATCATGATCGCCAGCACGATGCCGGCAACCAGGATGCTGGCGCCGAACGGGTAGTCGCTGCCGAACAGCTTGCCGACAAACGGCACGTGTTCGGCGACCCATGACAGCTTGCCGTCGTCGGGCTTGTTGCCGAGGTTGCTGGTCAGCCACGGCTTGATATGGTTGGCGAAAAACGGGGCGAAGACGAACAGGCCCCACATGCCGTAGATGATCGAGGGAATGCCGGCCAGCAGTTCGATCGCCGAGGCGACCGGTGTGCGCAGCCAGGTAGGTGCCACTTCGGAGAGATAGATGGCGATGCCGAAACTCACCGGCACGGCGATCAGCAAGGCGATGAACGAGGTGGCGATCGTGCCGTAGACCGGCACCATGGCGCCGTAGACATCGTTGCCCGGATCCCACGCCGAGCTGACCAGGAAATGCCAGCCAAATGTGCTGAACGCGTCGCGGCCGCCCCACAAGGTGGCGCCGGCGGCGCCGAGCAGGGCCGCCAGCACGATCAGCGCACAGCCTTTCAACAACCAGCGGAACAACCGCTCGTGGCGGGCATCACGATGGCTGCGTTGCTCCAGGATGTCGGCGGGCAAGGCTGCTTGGCTGGCTGGCATGGCAATCCATATTATGCGGAAAAAACTTCCGCTCCCTCGCCGGCCAAGCCGGTGAGGGAGCGGAAGTCATGTCATCAATGCTTGTATTCGGAAGTCCAGTACGCCTCGATCTTGCTGACCAGGGCCGACGGCAGCGGCACGTAGTCGAGTTCGGCGGCGGCCTGCTGGCCGTTCTCCAGCGAGTACTTGAAGAAATCGAAGGCGACCTTGCTGTTGCCGGCATTCTTCGGCGTCTTGTACATGATCATCCAGGTGGTGGCGGTGATCGGCCACGCCTGGGCGCCCGGTGCATTGGTCATGATCAGGTTGAAGTCCTTGGCGCTGGCCCAGTCGGCCGTGGCGGCGGCAGCGGCGAACGCAGCGGCGCTCGGCTTCATGAAGTTGCCGCTGGCATTCTTCAGGTCGACCCAGGCCAGCTTGTTCTTTACCGCATAGGCGTATTCGACGTAGCCGATCGAGCCCTTGATCTGGCGCACGTACTGCGAGACGCCTTCATTGCCCTTGCCGCCCACGCCGGTCGGCCATTCCACGGCCGTACCGAACTTGACCTTGCTGGCCCATTCCGGATTGACCTTGGACAGATAGTTGGTGAAGTTGAACGAGGTGCCCGAACCGTCCGAGCGATGCACCACGGTGATCTTGCCGGTGGGCAGGGTCAGGCCGGCGTTCAGCGCGGCGATCTTCGGGTCGTTCCAGTTGGTGATCTTGCCCAGGAAGATGTCGGCGAGCGTGGTGCCGTCCAGCTTGATCTGATCGGCCTGCACACCGGTGATGTTGACCACCGGCACGATGCCGCCGACCACGATCGGGAACTGGCCGAGGCCGAACTTCTGCAGATCTTCCGCCTTCATCGGCGCGTCGGAGGCACCGAAGTCGATGGTGCCTTCCTTGATCTGCGCGATGCCNGCGCCCGAACCGACCGACTGGTAGTTGAGATGGTTGCCAGTCTTCTCNGCATACGCAGCCGACCATTTGGACATGACCGGGTAGACGAAGCTGGAGCCGGCGCCGGTGATATCGGTGGCCTGCGCGGCCACGCCGAAGGTCGAAGCCACGGCGATCGCGGCGACAGCGGCGAATCGAATGGGGGATTTGCGTGAGGTCAACACGGTAGCTCCTTGAAGGGATGTCGGATGAGACCCCGCCATTTCAGGCCCTTGGTGTTGCCATTGGATGTAATGAATGTTTCAACCAGATGACAGTGAGCGACGGACTGTCACAAGTTGCCGCTGAAACCACGCCGCCATTGACTCGAAAACCGCGTACGACGGCGGTTTCAGGCGGCATCCAGCCCTGGCTGTGCCTGTTCGAGCAATTCGAACTGGCGCCAGCGGTTGACCACCTTGCAGAACAGCTCGGCGGTGCGTTCGGCGTCATACACCGCCGAATGGGCTTCGCGACTGTCGAACGACAGGCCTGCGGCCAGCACGGCCTTGCTCAGGACCGTCTGGCCATAGGCGAGGCCGCCCAGGCTGACCGTGTCGAAGCAACTGAAAGGGTGGAACGGGTTGCGCTTGTGTCCGCAACGGCGCACCGCCTGGTTGAGGAAGCCCAGGTCGAACGCCGCGTTGTGGCCCACCAGGATCGCCCGCTGGCAGCCGGCCTCTCGTACCGCCTCGCGCACCACATGAAAGATATGGTCCAGTGCCAGCCGCTCGGCCAGCGCGCCGCGCAGCGGGTTGGTCGGGTCGATCCCGGTGATCTCCAGCGAACGCGGATCCAGGTTCGCACCCGGGAACGGCTCCACATGCGTCGACACCGTCGGCTGCAGGCACAGGAAACCATCCGCACCGATCGTCAGCGGTACGGCGGCGATTTCCAGCAGGGCATCATGTTCGGCATCGAAACCGCCGGTTTCCACGTCGACCACCACCGGCAGAAAACCACGAAATCGTTCGGCCATGCGTGGCGCAGTGCTGTTGCTCAGTATTTCCATCGGCAAAGCATATCAGCCGCCTCGCGTGACGTGAGACGCACATCGACCGGGACGCGCCTCTCATCGCACCGACACACTGTCTTGAATGTGTCATGAAAGATGCATCCAATCGTAAAAATCCCTCGCCACACTTGTTAACTAATCGCTAGCCAGCCATCGGATCGAGGGGGCGGTTGAGATGTATCCCACCAACTTGCGGAGAATGACATGCGTTCCAAATTGATTGCGGTGGCGATTGCTGCCGGCCTGGGCGTTACCAGTTTCACGGTCGCCGCGGCACCGGCAAAG
>JGI25164J39214_1000975_pt1 | contig 9116 bp, 10 predicted proteins | sample AraplaCL_Cvi_mMS_FD_39214 | JGI IMG/M metagenome (IMG submission 39214)
GCGTGACATGGTCGCGATGGGTAGCGTTCCCTCGAACGAACGCCGCGCCGAGACCATGCGCCAAGCGTCCACGGACTCTGGCAGTGTCACGGACATAATCGCGAAATGTTAGGTTCGAAGCCGCCCGAAGTCAACTGGCACGACGTCAGAGCGGCATCAAACCGCCCCTGCAACCATCTATTTTGCCTGATCCGGTCTCAATGCGGCAGACTGAATCTCCCAGTCGTCTGAGCCGCTGCCCTTGAACTCCTATTTGACGCTCGGTACCGCCGTGCTTCTGGTGCTGTTGATTGCCCTGCTGGGCGCGGCATGGCTGCTGCGCCGGCGCCAGGCACAGCGCGGCGCCAGCCTGCAAAGCCTGCTTGACCTGGCCGACCGGCTGGAAGCGGACCTCAAGACCTGCCGATCCGGCCTGCAACAGGCGCACGCCGTGATGTCGCTCAATCCCGACCTGCCCGCCGCCAGCGAGCAGGACGCGCAGCATGCGATCGATGCCGGCCTGCGCGGGCTGTTGCAGCAACGCCTGTGGATCCGCGACCGCTCGCCGCGTGCCACCCAGCAGGAACTGGACGAAGCCGCCGCCTCGATGCGCAGTACTCGCGACCGCCTGCAGCCGCTGTTGCAGGCGCTCAACAAGGCCCAGAGCGACCTGAACAGCGCCATGCGTGAGCACATCCGACGCGAATCGGACACATGATCGCGCCCCACCCCACACCGCCCCGGATCGTGCTGGGCTCGACTTCGCGCTACCGCGCCGAACTGCTGCGCCGGCTGATTGCCGATTTCGAGCAATCCGCTCCGGGTACCGATGAAGCCCCGCTGCCGCATGAAGCACCGGCGGAGCGCGCTCTGCGGCTGGCCATCGCCAAGGCCGAAGCAGCTGCGGGCGGTTTGCATGATGTGCTGGTGATCGGCTCCGATCAGGTCGCCGAACTCGACGGCCTGATTCTCGACAAACCCGGCACAGCCGAACGCGCCCACGCCCAACTCGCCGCCAGCTCCGGCCGCGAAGTGCACTTTCATACCGCGCTGTGCCTGCTCGATACCCGCAACGAACAGCGGTATACCCACGTCGATCGCACCCGCGTGCGCTTTCGCGAACTGGACGCGGCGGAAATCACCCGTTACGTCGAACGCGAACAGCCGCTCGACTGCGCTGGCAGCTTCAAGTGCGAAGGCCTTGGTATCTGTCTGTTCGAGTGGATCGACAACCGCGACCCCAGCGCGCTGATCGGGCTGCCGCTGATTGCATTGGCGCGGCTGCTGCGCGCAGCAGGCGTTGCCCTGCCGTAGATCGCTACACTGCCCAGCCATATACGCGCAGCACCACGCATTCCCGATCCAGCCACTGCAGAAAACCCATGTCCGCCATTACCCAGCCCCACGAAGAATCGCTGCAGCAGCGTCTGGAAGCCGCGATGGCCCAGGTCAACCGCGTGCTGCTGGGCAAGCCGCGCCAGGTGAAACTCGCATTCACCTGCCTGATCGCCGGTGGGCATCTGCTGCTGGAAGACGTGCCGGGCGTGGGCAAGACCACGCTGGCGCACGCGCTGGCGGCCAGCTTTGCGCTGGAGTTCCAGCGCGTGCAGTTCACCAGCGACCTGCTGCCGTCGGACATCATCGGGGTCAGCGTGTACGAGCGCGAGACCGGCCAGTTCCGCTTCCATCCCGGCCCGATCTTCACCGGCCTGCTGCTGGCCGACGAGATCAACCGCGCCAGCCCGAAGACGCAGAGCGCGCTGCTGGAGGCGATGGCCGAAAATCAGGTCACCATCGATGGCCAGACGCATGCGCTGGCGCAACCGTTCTTCGTCGTCGCCACGCAGAATCCGCTCGATCTCAACGGCACCTTCCCGCTGCCCGATTCGCAGCTCGACCGCTTCATGCTGCGGCTGTCACTGGATTACCCGGATGCCACCGCCGAACGCGCCCTGCTCACCGGCAGTGATCGCCGCGACCTGCTGGCGCAGCTGATGCCGCAACTCGATGGCAATGCCTTGATCGCGCTGCACCGGCAGGCGCAGTCGATCACCGCCAGCACCGCCCTGCTCGACTATCTGCAGGCTCTGCTCGCCGCCAGCCGCCGCCACGCCGACATCCGCGTAGGCCTGTCGCCGCGTGCCGGCCTGGCCCTGCTTGGTGCAGCGCGCGCGTGGGCACTGCTCAGCGGTCGCCACCATGTGCTGCCGGAAGACATCCAGGCGTTGTTCGTGCCACTGGCGGCGCACCGCCTGCTGCCGGCACGCGGTGCCAACGGCGAAACGCTGGCGCGACAGCTGCTGGCCGAGGTTGCGGTGGATTGATGCGCGACCAGTTGCAGCGCATTCAGCGATGGGCCGAACACCGGCTGCCGGCACTCACCCGTTATCGTCGCCCGGAGAGCCTGCCGATCGAGCTGCATCGGCGACGCATCTACATCGTGCCGAGCGGCTTCGGCATCGGCTTCTCGGTATTGCTGCTGGTGATGCTGGTCGGCGCCCTGAATTACGCCAACAACGCTGCGTTGCTGCTCACCTGTCTGCTTGGTGCAGCCAGCGCAGCCAGCATGCTGGTGGCGTTTCGCAGTCTGGACGGCTTGCGTCTGAGCCACATCCGCGCCGGTCACGCCGTCGCCGGTCAGGCCATCGAACTCACCCTGGCATTCGACTCCAGCCGCCAGCGCAACGCCATCCGCCTCGACTTGGGCGGCGACACCACCGCCTTCGCGATCGATGCCAACGCCACCGCCCTGGTGAAGCTCACATTGCCCACCGCGCAACGCGGCTGGCAACCACTGCCGCGGTTGCGCCTGTGGAGCACCTGGCCGCTGGGGCTGTTTCGCGTATGGAGCTGGCTGCACCCCGATCAATCGGTGCTGGTGTGGCCGCGTCCGGAAGTCGCCGGGCCCTCGCCGCACGCGCCTGCCGATGATGCGCGCCATATGCGCCTGCATCGCGGCGACGAGCTGGCAGCACTGCGCGACTACCGGGCGGGCGATCCGCAACGGCACATCGCCTGGAAGGCCAGTGCCCGTCACGACCATTTGCTGGTGAAGGATTTCGAGCAGCCGCAAAGCCGTCCGCAATGGCAGCTGGACTGGCGTCAACTGAGTGCGCTGGACAACGAGGCACGCATTGCCCGCCTCGCGCGCTGGTTGAACGAAGCGCAGGCCCTACGTTGCAGTTACAGCCTGTGGTTGCCCAGCAACGAAATCGCCAGCAACAGCGGCCCGCTGCATTACGCGCGCTGCATGAGCGCGCTGGCGCAGTTGCCATGACGCTGCCGGCGCCGCGCAGGAAAGCGGCCGAGCCGCCGATCGATTCGCGTGCATTCGACCTGCTCAGCCTGACCATGGCCCTGGTATTGGGGCTGCATGCGCCGCATCTGCCCTGGTGGCTCAGCATTGCGCTGGCGCTGACGCTTGGCGGGCGCTGGTGGCAGCGACATCAGCGAGCCGGTCGCGTACCGCGCTGGCTCAAGCTACCCTTGCTGGCTCTGCTGACGCTGGCGGTGATCGTCCAGTACGGCGGCATCTTCGGCCGTGAGCCGGGCAGCGCGCTGGCCGTCGGCTTGCTGGTCCTGAAGCTGCTGGAAACCGAGACCGTCCGTGACGCCCGCGTCGGCATCAGCTTTGCCTGCTTCGGGTTGATGACGGCGCTGTTGTTCGATCAGGGGTTGATCGCCACTGTCGTGGTCGCGCTCGGCCTGCTGCCAGCGCTGGCCACCTTGCGTGCACTGGAGCCGGGACAAGCGCCCACCAGCCTGTCGCGCGCCCTGCTGCCGGCGCTGGCCTTGTCGGCAGCAGCGTTGCCGCTGGCACTGCTGGCGTTCCTGCTGGTGCCGCGATTGAGTTCACCACTGTGGGGCGCGCCTTCGCCGAACGAGGCGCGTACAGGCCTCAGCAACAGCATGTCGCCAGGCAACTTCACCGACCTGCTCACCGACGACCATCCGGCGATGCGGGTCAGTTTCGATGGTGCACCTCCGCCAGCAAACCTGCGCTATTTTCGCGCCTATGTGATGTGGAATTTCGACGGTCGCAGCTGGCGTTATCTCGATACCCGGTACGCCAGCCCGCGAGAGCCGGCGTCGCTCGATGCCGATAGTTCGATCCAGTACCGGATCAGCCTGCAGCCCACCCGTCAACGCGTACTGCCCACGCTGGACGTGCCGTTACAGGCACCTGCGCAGTCCAGTCTGCAGCCCGACCGTGAAGTGCTGGCTGACAAGCCGGTAAATGATCAGCTCGACTATTCCGCGCGCTCCGCGTTGCATTACCGGCTGCAGCCCACGTTGGACGAACGTTCGCGCCGCCTCGGCCTGCGGTTGCCGGCAAATTTCAATCCGCGCACGCAGGCACTGGCCACACAGTGGCGACAGCACTATGGCAGCGACGATGCCGCAATCGTGCAGGCTGCGCTGACCCTGTTTCACGATGGCGGCTTCCGCTACACCCTTGCGCCGGCCCCGCTGGGGCGCGACTCGGTGGACGATTTCCTGTTCGACACCCATGAGGGTTTCTGCGAACACTATTCGTCGGCCTTCACCGTGCTGATGCGCGCCGCCGGCATCCCGGCGCGTGTGGTCACCGGCTACCAGGGCGGCTACTGGAACAAGCTCGGCGAATACCTGCTTGTGCGCTATTCCGATGCGCATGCGTGGAGTGAAGTGTGGCTGGCCGGGCGCGGCTGGGTCCGCGTCGATCCCACCGGCGCAGTCCGCCCGGAGCGGGTCTCACTGGGAGCCGCCGCCGCCGCGGGCAATCAACTGGCCTGGTATCGCAACGACTGGCTGCAAGGCCTGCGCAATCACTGGGACATCGTCAACCGCTGGTGGAGCCAGGGCGTTATCGGCTTTGACGCCTTGCGTCAGCGTGGTCTGCTGACGCCGTTTGGCATCCGCGATACCGATACCGCGACGTTGGGCGTGTTGCTGGCGATCAGCAGCGTGCTGTTCATCGCGATCGGGTTGGCGTGGGCCTTGTTGCGTCGACGGCCACGTGATCCGTTGCGTGACGCGTTGCGCGGGCTGGAACGACAGCTTGCACGGATGGGTGTCGTGCGCCGGCTTGCGGAAGGTCCACAGCATTATCTGAGCCGGGCCGCGCGTGCGCTGCCCGGCCAACGTGACGAACTTGCGAGGTTGATGAGCAGTTACCTGGAATTGCGTTACGCCCATGACGAACCGCCGCCTGAATCATTGCGCGTGTTTCAGCGCGCCGTGCAGGATTTCCGGGTCGTCAACGTGGTCAAATAAGAGCAGACGCGACGGCGCAGGCCGTCGCCCATGATGGAGATACCCCATGTCCCTGTACCGCCCGTTTACCCTCGCCGCAGCCCTCGCCTTGCTGGCCGGTTGCGCGACGATCCCCAAACCGCTGGAAGGTACCTACACCAACGTCTCCACCACCAGCGCCCAGCAAGGTGGTGCCGGTGGCACCCGCGTACGCTGGGGTGGCGAGATCATCAAGACCGAACCCGGTCCGCAACAGACCTGCTTCTATCTGCTGTCGCGTCCGCTGGACAGCCAGGCGCGTCCGCAAGCCGGCAATGCCGGCGAAAACCAGGGCCGCTTTGTCGCCTGCCGCGAGGGTTTCTACGATCCGGAAGTCTTCACCCGCGGACGCGAGCTGACCGTGACCGGCACGCTGCACGGCACCGTGTCGCAGAAGGTCGGCGAGTTCGACTACGCCTATCCGCGCGTGGAAGCCGACGTGGTCTACCTGTGGCCGAAACGCCCGATCATCGTGGATTACCCGCCCGGCTTCTATGACCCGTTCTGGGGCCCGGGCTTCGGCCCCTACTGGGGTGGCCCATGGGGCCCCGGATATTGGGGAGGCCCGCGGCGGGTGATCATCGTGCGGCCACCACCACCGGCGCCGAAGTAATACCCGCACATGAAAACGCCGGCATCACGCCGGCGTTTTCATGTGCGAAGTNCGTGTTGCCGCATTCAGCCNGGCGGCCAGTGCATGCGTCGGCCGGCCAGCAGATGNACATGCAGATGAAACACGGTCTGCCCGCCATCCTCGTTGCAGTTGATCACCGTGCGATAGCCCTGCTCGGCAAAGCCTTCCTGCTTCGCGTAGTCCGCGGTGGCCAGCAGCAGATGGCCAAGCAATTCCGCATCACTCGCGGTCGCATCGTTGAGCGTTGCCAGCGGTCGCTTCGGTATGAACAGCACATGCACCGGCGCCTGCGGATTCAGGTCGCGAAACGCCAGCACCTCGTCGTTCTCGTAGACGATCTCGGCCGGAATCTCGCGGCGGACGATCTTGCTGAAAATGGTATCGCTCATCGCCTATTTCCCGTGATGAATCAATCGAGCAACTGGCGGCTGCCGAATGCATGCGCCAGGGTGCCGCGGTCGACGTATTCCAGTTCACCGCCGAGCGGTACGCCGTGCGCCAACCGGGTCGGTCGCACGCCGCCGGCGCGAGCCAGCTGAGCCAGATAATGCGCGGTCGCCTCGCCTTCCACCGTGGGGTTGGTGGCGATGATCAGTTCCTCGATCTCGCCTTCGCCCAGACGCTGGGTCAGCTGTGCCAGCCCCAGCTCTTCCGGCCCCAGGCCGTCCAGCGGCGACAGCCGTCCCATCAGCACGAAGTACTGGCCGCGATAGCCGGTGGCCTGTTCGATCGCCGCCAGATCGGTCGGCGATTCGACCACACANAGCACCTGGCGNTCACGACTGCTGCTGGCGCACAACGANCACAACGGCTCTTCGCTGAAATTGCGGCACNGGCTGCAATGGCCGATGCGCTGCATCGCCTGCTCCAGCACGGNGGCCAGTTTCAGGCCTCGCTCGCGCTCACGTTCCAGCAGATGGAAGGCCATCCGCTGCGCACTCTTGCCACCCACACCAGGCAGGCAGCGCAGGGCCTCGATCAAATCGCTCAGCAGCTTACTCATGCTTTCGAGTGCCGGGCGTCAGAACGGCATCTTGAAACCGGCCGGAAGATTCATCCCGGCAGTGACGCCGCCAAGCTTATTCTTGCTGAGCTCGGCTACCTTGTTCACCGCATCGTTGACCGCCGCGGCGACCAGATCCTCGGCCATCTCCGGGTCGTCGGCAAACGTCTGCCGGTCGATCTGCACGCGGCGCACCTCATGCGAACCGGTCATCACCACGCTGACCAGGCCGCCGCCCGCGCTGCCGGTGACTTCCAGCTTGGCGATTTCTTCCTGCGCGCGCTTCATGTCTTCCTGCATGCGCTGCGCCTGCTGCATCAGCTGACCGATCTGTCCTCTCATCACACTGCTCCGGATTCATTGTCAAAGGGTTTGATGGACTGCGGCACGACGCGCGCACCGAACTCGCGCTTCATCGACTGCACCAGCGGATCGCCTTCGATCGATTGCTCGGCCGCGGCCTGCGCCGCATCGCGCGCTTGCGACGCACGCGCCGCCGGGGTTTCCGCCACCGCGCCATGACTGTGGTTGACGAAGCGCAGGCGGATGCGCTCGCCGAGCGCCTGCCCGATGCGCTCCTCCATCTGGCTGACCATCGGCTCCACCGCCAGGCTCATGTGCGCCGGCTGCAACGCCAGCACCAGGATCTGTCCGTCGCGCTCGCGCAGGACCGCATTCTGTGCCAGCAGGCCGAACGGGCCGCGCAAGCCGGCGCGTTCGATCAGGCTTTCCCAATTCGGCAGGCCACTGGCATCGCGCGCCAGCGGAGCCGCAGCAGCGGCGATCGCCGGGCCTGATGCCGCTGCCGCATATGCTGGCGGTGCGGAATCCTGCCGGCGTTCTGCCACCGCAGCCGGGCGTGGCGGCGCAGTAGCGGCTGGCCGCGGTGATGCTGATGGCGGCTGTACGGTGCTGGCCGCAGCCGGGCGTTCCGCACGCGCACCTGATGCGCTGTCGCCGGGTCGGAACGCCAGCATACGCAGCAAGGTCATCTCGAAGCCGGTACGTGCATCCGGCGCCAGCGCCAGATCACGCCGGCCCGATGTGGCGATCTGGTAATACAACTGCACGTCTTCCGGCGTGATCCGTTCGGCCAGGGCCGTCAGCGCGTTGTCATCGTCACTGTCTTCGTCCGGCCGATAGCCGGGAATCAGCTGGATCAGCTGCAGCCGATGCAGCACGCTGGCGATGTCGTCCAGTACGCCGCCGAAGTCCGGCGAGTACGAAGCGATCTGCGTGCATTCGACCAGCAGCCGCTCGCCGTCACCGGCGGCCAGCGCATCGAGCACGCCCAGCACCTGCCCGCGCGCCACGCTGCCGAGCATGGTGCGTACGTCGTCGGCATGCAGTGCACCGCCGCCATAGGCAATCGCCTGATCGAGCAGCGACAGGCCATCACGCAGCGAGCCATCGGCCGCACGCGCGAGTTCACCGATCGCGCTGTCTTCATAGGCGATGTTCTCGGCAGCGAGGATGTGCCGCATCTGACCGGAAATCTGGTCCGGCAGCAGTCGCTTCAAGTTGAACTTCAGGCAGCGCGACAGCACCGTCACCGGCAGTTTCTGCGGGTCGGTGGTGGCGAGCAGGAACTTCACGTGCGGCGGCGGCTCTTCCAGTGTCTTCAGCAACGCGTTGAACGCGTTCTTCGACAACATGTGCACCTCATCGACCAGGTACACCTTGAAGCGGCCACGCGACGGCGCGTACTGCGCGTTCTCGATCACCTCGCGCACATCATCCACGCCGGTGTTGCTGGCCGCATCGATCTCCAGCAGATCGACAAAACGCCCTTCGTCTACCGCCGTACAGACCGCGCATTCACCGCAGGGATCGGCCGACTGCCCGCGCTCGCAGTTCAGCGACTTGGCGAAGATGCGCGCGATGGTGGTCTTGCCGACGCCGCGGGTGCCGGTGAACAGGTAGGCATGATGCATGCGCCCGGTGTCGAGCGCGTTGGTGAGCGCGCGCACCACATGCTCCTGCCCGACCAGCTCGGCGAACTTGCGCGGGCGCCATTTGCGGGCGAGTACCTGATAAGACATGCCTGACTACCTTGGGGCGAACAGTGATTGTGCCAAGTCGGGCGGGGTAAGTCAGTAAACGAAGAGGGGGATCAGTCACCCCAAAAAGGCGGCGGCCCCGCCAGCCACACCCCGGCACCCGAATCATTCGCTACCGTTGCTTCCTTCCGGACCTGGCGGAGTTTGCGAACTATCGTCGCGGGGG
>JGI25164J39214_1000981_pt1 | contig 9037 bp, 7 predicted proteins | sample AraplaCL_Cvi_mMS_FD_39214 | JGI IMG/M metagenome (IMG submission 39214)
GGGCGGCTGGTGCTGGTCGCGGGTGCGACCAGCGCCAGCGGCGAGGCCGTGTCGCGCTCGCTCGTCGAGGCGGGCGCGACGGTCCTCGCCGTCGGCACGCGGCCGGAGGCGCTCGACGCCCTGGCCGCTGCCGTGCCCGGCGTCGACACCCGGGTCTGCGACCTGGCCGACCGGGATGCTGTGGCCGAGCTGGCCATGCGCATCCACCTGAAGTTCGGCGCGATCGACGGGCTGATCCACCTGGTCGGCGGCTGGCGAGGCGGCGGCGGGATCGCGGGGCAGTCCGACGACGACTGGGACTTCCTGGAGCGCGGTTTCCGCACGCTGCGCAACACGACACGGGTGTTCTACGACGACCTCGTCGCGTCGCCCGCCGGGCGCCTCGCCATCGTTTCGTCCACCGCTGTAGAGCGGCCGTACGCCGGTGGCGCGAACTACGCCGCGGCGAAGGCAGCCGCCGACGCGTGGACCAGATCGGTGGCGCAGGGGTTCGCGAAGGAGGCGCCGAACGCAGCGGCCGTCGTCTTCGTGGTGACGTCGTTGTCCGGGCTCGAGGACACGCTCGGCGCAGCCGTCGTGCAGCTCTGGGAGGGCGATCCCTCCACAATCAACGGCACGCGCGAGTTGCTCACAACTTCCGCCAACGCCGCGAACTGACTCTCTCACTCCTGCAAGGATGGATACGTGACGCTACAACTCCATGACCTCAACCTGCGCGGATTCGCCTCCGACAACTACGCGGGTGTCCACCCCGAGATCCTCGACGCCATCGCGGCCGCCAACGAAGGCCACCAGATCGCCTACGGCGAAGACGTCTACACGGCACGCCTGCACGACGTGTTCGCCGAGCACTTCGGCGAGGGCGTCCAGGTCTTCCCCGTGTTCAACGGCACGGGGGCGAACGTCGTCGGGCTGCAGTCGATGCTCCCCCGCTGGGGCGCGGTGGTGTGCGCGAAGACGGCGCACATCAACACCGACGAGGCAGGGGCTCCCGAGCGGGTCGCCGGCATCAAGCTGCTGCAGATTGAGACCCCGGATGGCAAGCTCACCCCCGACCTGATCGCTAAGGAGGCGTGGGGCTGGGGCGACGAGCACCGGGCCCAGCCGCTCGTCGTGTCCATCACCCAGACCACCGAGCTCGGCACGGCATACAGCGTCGACGAGGTCAGGGCGATCGCCGACCACGTCCACTCGCTCGGCATGAAGCTGCACATGGACGGCGCGCGCATCGCGAACGCCGCGGCATCGCTCGGCGTCCCGCTGCGCGCGTTCACCACCGACGCCGGCGTCGACGTGCTCAGCTTCGGCGGCACCAAGAACGGGATGCTCTACGGCGAGGCCATCGTCGTGCTCAACCCCGAGGCGTCGGAGGGGCTGATCTACCTGCGCAAGCTGAACATGCAGCTCGCGTCGAAGATGCGCTTCATCTCGGCCCAGCTGATCGCGCTGCTCACGGACGACCTCTACCTGCGCTCCGCATCGCACGCGAACGCGATGGCGCACCGTCTCCGCACGGCGCTCGAAGCCGGCATCGCCGACGGGAGCATCGAGGGTGTCGGGTTCAGCCAGGCGACGCAGTCGAACGGCGTGTTCGCCACGCTGCCCGCCGGCGTCGCCGACCGCCTGCGCGAGCACTTCCGCTTCTACGACTGGGATGCGGCACGCCATGAGGTGCGCTGGATGTGCTCGTTCGACACCACCGAGCACGACATCGACGCGTTCGTGGAGGCTCTGAAGCAGGAGCTCGCCGCCTAGGCAGTGCGGTTTTTGCGCTACAGCGTCGGATTTCTGACGTCAAGAGGTGCGAACACCCCAAGTGAGGGCCAGAATGACACTCCTACTGGGGTACAAAGCGTGTCCTCCATATGACCCACACAAGCACTTTTTTCGCTAGTCTGTAATAGCCGGCGGAGGAACCCGAATATCCTCCGAAGGTAACCCCGAACGTATGCCGGGCTGCGTGGATTCCCTAGGTCCCCGCACCCGGCATCGTGGGTTTAACGGGTGGGTTCGGTGGCGGGTTCGGTCCAGTACGCATAGCGGGACGCCCCGACGAAACCGAGCCGGTCGTAGAGAGCGCGAGCCGGGGAGTTGGCCGCGGTGACCTGTAACCACAGGTGCCGGATCCCGTGCCGTTCGGCGTCGGCGGCCAGGGCTCGGACGATGGCCGCCGCGTGCCCGCGGCGGCGTTGGTCCGGCCTGGTCGCCACGGCGAAGACGCCGCCCCAGACGCCCACGATGGCGAGGCGCGCGACGGCGTCCGGATGCTCGGGGTCGCCCGCCGAGGCGTAGAGCGCCGGGCCGCCGGTGAGGATGCGCTCGGCGACGGCCTCTGCGTCGGCGTTGCCGCGGCCGTCGACCGACCACCAGAGGTCCATCCAGGCGCGGGATGGGGTGGGGGCGATGGGAGTCGGCGCACCCGGGGTGGAGGCACCGGCTGACGCCACAGCCGCTCGGTCGGCGACGAGGACGAGGGTGTCGGAGTGTTCGCGATATCCCCTCGCGGCGAGCGCAGAGACGAGGGCGGGGTCGGTGGCCGGGCTGACCTGGAACACTGTGGGGAGGCCGCGGTCGCGGTATGCGCGCTCGGCCGCGGCGAGCGTGGCGGGCAGGCTCTCCGCATCCACTCGGCCGGTGGGGAGGACCGAGTTGGCGCGGTTGGTGACGCCGGAGGCGAAGCGGAGGGTCCAGGGGCCGAGGGATTCGCGCTGAACGGAGGGCCAGCCGCGGTCGGCGAGCACGTCCAGCTCGGCGGGCGACGGGAGAGACTGCATGACGGCCACGCTATCCCGGAACGATGGCATCGCCGGTTGACTCCGCCGGGGAGGCGAGTAGCGTCGGTGAGCGGCTGATGCCGCACCCGAAAGGACCGAAATGACCGAGACGCTGACCGAATCCGTCGTCGCCGGACTGGGCGCGAAGACCGTCGCGCACGTGGTCCACTACCGACGCAAGACCTACGTGACCAAGCCGTCCGAAGGGTATGCGCTGCTGAAGCGCATCCGGACGCTGCTCAAAGACGGCACGACCGACCTCGTTCCCCTGGTGCACAGAGACGGTTTCGTGTGGCTGGCGATCGGGCCGGGCATCCCGGTCTCCGTCGACGAGATCGAGTCCGACCCCGGACACAGCGACCACCACACGCTCAAGCGGCTAGGGCTGGATTAGCCCGAGCCAGCTCGATGCGTGGGTCGGAGGTTACGCTCCGGCGACCGGGACGAGGTCGCCGGANTTGCGCGGCGACCGGTCAGGGGCCGGAGCAGCGGCCGGCGCGGTGGCGACGGCCGGTTCGGCGGGCGCTGCCGGCTTGACAGGAACGGCGGGCTTCGCCGGGGCGGCCGGTGCCTGCGCATCCAGGGCAGGAGCATCCTGGGCGCCCTCCGCCGCCGTGAACTCGCGCAGCCACGGCACGAGGTCTTTGCCGAGGTCGTCGCGGGCGGCGGCCAGCTGGACGATCGCCTTGATGTAGTCGAGACGGTCGCCCGTGTCGTAGCGGCGGCCGGAGAAGACCACGCCGTGCACGCCGCCCGTCCAGTCCGGAGCCGTCGCGAGGCCCTGCAGCGCATCCGTCAGCTGGATCTCGCCGCCCTTGCCCGGCTCCGTCTTCTCCAGGATGTCGAAGATCTCCGGGCGGAGGACGTAGCGGCCGATCACCGCGTAGTTCGACGGCGCGCTCGCGCGGTCGGGCTTCTCGACCAGTCCGGTGATGCGCACCACGTCGTCCTCGTCCGTCTCCACCACAGCGGCGGCGCCGTAGAGGTGGATCTGGCTGGGGTCCACCTCGAGGAGTGCCACGACCGTCGTGTTCAGCTGCTGCTGCACCTCCAGCATCCTGGACAGCAGCGGGTCGCGGGCGTCGATGATGTCGTCGCCGAGGAGCACGGCGAACGGCTCGTGGCCGATGTGCATCTTGGCGCGCAGCACGGCGTGGCCGAGGCCCTTCGGGTCGCCCTGGCGCACGTAGTGCATGTCGGCGAGCGCCGTGGACTGGTTCACCTTCTCCAGGCGGTCGAGATCGCCCTTCCTGGCGAGGGTGTCCTCGAGTTCGGTGTTGCGGTCGAAGTGGTTCTCCAGTGCGTTCTTGTTGCGGCCGGTGACGAGCAGCACGTCGTGGAGTCCCGCGCCGACCGCTTCCTCGACCACGTACTGGATGGCCGGCTTGTCGACCACGGGAAGCATCTCTTTCGGCATGGCCTTGGTGGCGGGCAGGAAGCGGGTGCCGAGCCCGGCGGCGGGGATGACGGCCTTGGTGACGTAACTGGACATGATGGTTTCCTCTCGTTCAGCGCACGCCGGCAAGGGCGGCGAGGTCGTCGGCGATGGGGGCGCCCTCCGGCACCCTGCCCATGACGTGCACGGCCCAGCCGGCACGCGACCAGGCGGTGGCGTCGAGGCAGTTGCGGGCGTCGATCACGGTCTTGCCGTGCACGATGGCGGCGAGCGCCGCCGGGTCGGCCTCCACGAACTCGGGCCACTCCGTGAGCACGACCGTGACGTCTGCCCCGTTCACCGCCTCCTCGACGGAGTCGGCGTAGCCGAGCGTCGGGAACATGCGCTGGGCGGTGGCACGCGCCTCCGGGTCGTAGACGACGACCTGCGCACCGCGGAGGTGCAGGGCCGCAGCCACGTTGAGGGCCGGCGAGTCGCGCACGTCGTCGGTGTGCGGCTTGAACGCGGCGCCGAGCACGCCGATCCTGCGGTTGAGCACGGAGCCCCCGCAGGCTTCGAGGGCGAGGTCGATGACCCGCTGGCGGCGGCCCATGTTGATCTCGTCGACCTGCTGCAGGAGTCCGACGGCCGCGTGGGCGCCGAGCTCGCTCGACCGGTGCATCAGGGCACGGATGTCCTTGGGCAGGCACCCTCCGCCGAAGCCGAGCCCCGCATTGAGGAACTGGCGGCCGATGCGCACGTCGTGACCGAGCGCATCCGCCAGCAGGGAGACGTCGGCGCCCGCAGCGTCGCACACCTCCGCGATGGCGTTGATGAACGAGATCTTGGTGGCGAGGAACGCGTTCGCGCTCACCTTCACCAGCTCGGCGGTCGGCAGATCGGCGACGAGCACCGGCGTCCCCGCCTCGATCGGCGTCGCGTAGATGCGGCGCAGCACCGCCTCCGAGCGCTCCGACGTTCCGCCGAAGACCAGGCGATCGGGAGAGAGGGTGTCCTCCACCGCCTTGCCCTCGCGCAGGAACTCGGGGTTCCAGACGAGTTCGGCGGAGACCCCATCCGGGAGCTCTGCGGCGACGATGGCACGCAGGCGCGCCGCGGTGCCCACCGGCACCGTCGACTTGCCGACGATGACGCCGTCGTGGGTCATGTTCTGCGCGATCGACCGGGCGGCGGCCTCGACGTAGCTGAGGTTCGCCGCGAAGCTGCCGGACTGCTGCGGCGTCCCGACGCAGATGAAGTGCACGTCGGCGAGCGCGGTGGCCTCGGCGATGTCGGTGGTGAAGTTCAGCCGACCGGATGCGACGTGCTCGGTGATGAGCTCGGGCAGCCCGGGCTCGAAGAACGGCACGCGGCCGTCGCGGAGGGCGTCGACCTTGCTCTGGTCGGTGTCGACGCCGATCACGTCGAAGCCGAGTTCGGCCATCGCCGCCGCGTGGGTCGCGCCGAGGTAACCGGTGCCGATCACGCTGATGCGCGGGGCGGGCTGTTCCTTCTTCTTGGTCGTCATTCGCGTTGTCCTTTCGCGGGGATGGCTAGGAGGCCGGGGTGAGGGTGAAGCGGTCTTCTGGTCGCGTGAGCCCGGCGATGAACGCCGAGAGCGTGTCCGCCCGGGAGTCGATGCGCCAGTCGTTCGTGGCTCTGACCCCTTCGACATAGCTGGTGACCGCGAGGTTGAACCAGGAGAAGCCGACGATGTCGTCGTTCTCCGGTTTGCCGAGGGCGTTGAAGAAATCGGTGACCCAGGCCGTCTTGTGCCCTTCGGTCTCCGATGCCCCGACCTCGGCGAGGACGATCGGTTTCTTCGTGATGGCACGGAGCTGGTCGAGGCTAGGCGTGAAGGTGTAATCGAAGGTGAAGGACTGGTCGGCCTTGTACGGAGGACGCAGGTAGCCGGAGAGCCCGACCCAGTCGACGTAGTCGTCGCCGGGGTAGAGCGACGGGAGGTAGCCGTCGACCTTGTGCTGGGAAGGCAGGTTGTTGACGATGTTCGGCGCCCAGACCCAGATGACCAGGTCGTTCGCACCCTCCGCCTGGAAGACGTCGTGGACGTGCTTCCACATCTTCACGTAGTCGCCCGGGCTGTTGCCGTTGATCGAGTTGCCCTTGCCGTCGGTCTCCGACCACGGGTACCAGACGCCGTTCATCTCGTGGTCGAGACGGATGGCGAGCGGCAGTCCGGTGGCGACGATGTCCTTGGCGTACTGGTGCAGGTAGGCGTCGAAGTCGCCTCCGATGATCTTCGGGAGCGAGTACTCCGGCGCATTCACCGAGTCGTTGCCCGCCGAGATGGGCCGGGACTCCCAGGTCATCATCGGCAGCCTGCCCTGCTGCCAGGCGCGGGTGACCGCATTGGCGCGGAAGGTCTCGTCCCAGCCGCTGAAGTAGCCGACGAGGTTCGGCTGCACGCCGACCTTCGCGCTGGTCGCGTCGAAGGTGGCCCAGTTGAACGGAGCCTGCTCGGTGTACATGCCGTAGTAGCGGCTGGCCGGCTCCAGCAGTTCCGCCTTGGTCGGCGCGGTGATGGGGGTGGGCTCCGGCGCGATGTTGCCACCGCCGTTGCCGCTGCCGCCGGTGCCGCTGTTGCCTCCGGTTCCGCTCTTGGTTCCGGATGCTCCACTGCCCTTCGCACCTGCCGCCGTGTTCGCGGCGAGTGCGCCCTTCGCGCTGGCGAGCTGCAGCTTCGCCTGGGCGAGCGCCTTCTCCGCACTCACCGCGCGCTGCTGCGCCGTGGCGAGCTGCTTCGCGGTCGACGCCTGGGCGGCGAGCGCCTGCTGCTGCAGCGAGGTGAGCTTGCCGCTCTGGGTGGCGATGGTCTTCTTGGCGGTGCTGAGGTTCTTCTGCAGGCTGGCGTTCTGCGCGGCCAGCGGGTTGACGGCGGTCGCCGCCGCGTCGACCACGGTGCGGACCGCGCTCGTCGGGGACGACCAGACGTAGTAGGAGATGCCGCCGAGCACGAGGCTGAGGACGACGAAGGCTGCGGTGGTCATCAGGGAGCGCGACTTGGTCGCCGCCCACCAGTGAACTGCTTTGCTAGACAAGGAACAGGGCCTCCAGGGTCAGGATCGCGATACCGATCAGGTACGGGATGGCGGCGAGCGGGTTGAGCCGACGCCGCTCGGCGCGAGCGGTCTTGGTCTTGGGTGTGGATGCGGACGCCGGCGCTGCGGCCGTCGCCCTGCGGGTCTCTGCGCGGGTGGCCAGAGCCGTGGTGGTGGTCAGCCCGCCGACGGAGTCGGGGAGCTGCGGAAGCGCATCCGGAGCGGTGGGCGCATCCTTCGCCGAGGCCGCCAGGGCGATCTCGTCGTCGCTGCTGATCTCGTTCGGACCGCCGTTGTACGCGCCGGCGCGGGTGCCCCAGCCGCTGGCGTGCGCCATGCGGAAGAAGCCGAGCAGCCGGATCGGCATGAGGAAGAACGTCGAGACGATGATGAAGACCGGCAGGCGGAAGAAGTCGGACGGCTTCTCGGAGAGGTGCCTGATCTGGCGGATCGACATGCTGATCACGGAGGACGCGACCATCAGGGCCACGACGGTGAGCACGCCGCCCTGCACGCCGTAGGCCTGCAGGAAGCCGGCGTAGAAGTTGTAGCCCTCGCCGGTGATCGAGCGGTAGACCCAGCCGCCGAGCACGCCGGCCAGGACGAACGGCAGGATGATGTCCGAGATGAAGAAGAACGCCAGCAGCGGGGCGTGGCCGAGCATCCAGGGCAACATGCGCAGGGTGTTGTACTGGCTGCCGCGCGCCCAGCGGAGCTGCTGCTTGAACAGCTTCTTCACCTTGAGCGGCGCATCCGTGTAGACCAGGCTGGTGTGCTGGTAGACGGTGCGGTAGCCCTCCTTGAGGGTGAGGTTGGTGAGCGTGCGGTCGTCGGAGACCTCGAGGAAGACGCCGAGGAACTTCTCGTTCATGAACTTGTCCATGACGCGCATCAGGATCGAGCGGCGGAACGCGATGGTGCGGCCGGGAAGGCAGCCGATCTGCCCGACGACGCTCTGCGCCGGCATCGAGTACAGCGCCCGGGAGTTCTCCAGCCAGTCCGCCCAGCGGGTGATCCAGCTGCGCTCCGGCTCCAGGATGCGCTGCTTGGTCGTGACGCCGCCGACGCGCTCGTCCTTGAACGGCTTGACGAGCTCGGAGAGGGTGTCCTCCGTCCAGACGGTGTCGGAGTCGACCAGCACGGTGATGTCGCCCGTGGACATCCTCGTGCCGATCATCACGGCGTTGCGCTTGCCGGGGATCGGGGTGTGCACCCAGCGCACCAGAGGGGCGAACTCCTCGCAGACCTCGACGAGGCCGGGGTTGGGCGCTCCGTTGATGACGACGATGATCTCGCCGGGCTTCTGCTCCACCATGCGGCCGATGACGTCGCGGAACAGGTCGAGCGGTTCGTCGACGACGGGGACGACCACGCTCGTGGAGACCGCGAAGTCCTCGGTGTATGCGCGGTATCGCCGGGAGACGGCCACCTTGATGATCCAGATGACCCAGATGAAGGCGGAGTAGACGGCGAACAGATAGAACTCTGGATGGCCCTCCAGCATGTGCCGGATCTGCAAAATGAAAATGAACACGGGACGAGACCTCTCAGGGGGGACAGGGGTTGCATCCACGTCTCTGGGGATCTGGGCGGTCGGGTTGATCAAGTTGTAGCTGTGGGCTCTCTCACGGCGCAAGCGAGGTTTTCTCGGTGGTCACGGCGGGAAACGGCGGCCCCGGATGTGCCCCTGTCCGCCGACACGCGGACACCTGGAGGCTGTCGGCAGAATGGCGGACACACCCCCGTTCGGGGGAGGCGTAACGGCAGGTCAGGAATGGAATCGCTCGGACGGTCGACCGGGCGACCGGGGGACGATGGCCGGGGGACGA
>JGI25164J39214_1001087_pt1 | contig 7899 bp, 7 predicted proteins | sample AraplaCL_Cvi_mMS_FD_39214 | JGI IMG/M metagenome (IMG submission 39214)
TTTGGCCTGAGTGCTGTCGAAGCCGAACATCAGCGCACCTTCAACGTGGCAAGACCGACCAGCACCAGCACCACGCTGATGATCCAGAAGCGCACGATCACACGAGGCTCGGGCCAGCCTTTCAATTCGAAGTGGTGATGGATCGGCGCCATCCGGAACACCCGCTTGCCGGTGAGCTTGAAGCTGGCCACCTGGATCATCACCGACGCGGTTTCCATCACAAACACGCCGCCCATCACCAGCAGCACGATTTCCTGACGCACGATCACCGCCACGCAGCCGAGCGCGGCACCCATCGCCAGCGCGCCGACATCGCCCATGAACACCTGTGCCGGATATGTGTTGAACCACAGGAAGCCGAGCCCCGCGCCAGCCAGCGCGCCGGTGAAGATCGCCAGCTCGCCTGCGCCGGGAATCGAGGGAATGCCGAGGTATTCGGAGAACACCTTGTTGCCGGCCAGGTACGCGAACACACCGAGCGCGCCGGAGACCAGCACGGTCGGCATGATCGCCAGGCCGTCCAGGCCGTCGGTGAGGTTCACCGCGTTGGAGAAGCCGACGATCATGAAATAGGTGATCACCACGAAGAACAGTCCCAGCGGCACCACCACGTGCTTGAACAGCGGCACGTACAGCGCGGTCTCCGCCACCGGCAGGCCGGCGACACCCGCATGCGGCGCGCTGTAGTAGAGGAACAGCGCCGCGCCGATGCCGAACACCGACTGCCAGAAATACTTCCAGCGGCTGGCCAGTCCGCGACTGTCCTTCAGCACCAGCTTGCGGTAGTCGTCGTAGAAACCGATCGCGCCGTACGTCAGCATCACCGCCAGCACCACCCACACGTAGCGGTTGTGCAGATCGGCCCACACCAGTGTGGCGACGGTGACCGANAGCAGGATCATCACGCCGCCCATGGTCGGCGTGCCGGCCTTGACCAGGTGCGTCTGCGGACCGTCGCTNCGCACCACCTGGCCGGCCTTCAGTGCGGCGAGGTGGTTGATCAGCCACGGTCCGCACAGCAGCGACATCGCCAGCGCGGTGAGCGCGGCCATGATCGTGCGGAAGGTGATGTACTGGAACAGGTGCAGCGCGGTGAAATGCCGTGCCATCCAGTCGGCCAGTTCAAGCAGCATCGGATGCACCCCCCTTGTTCTTGCCGGCATGACCGCCGAGCGCCGCCACAACCTGTTCCATGCCGGCCGAACGCGAGCCCTTCACCAGGCAGGTGACGCCGGCATGCAGTTGCGCCTGAAGCGCGGCAATCAGCGCCGCCTTGTCGTTGAAATGTTCGCCTCGTACGCCGAACGCCTCGACCGTGGCCACGCCGAGCGGGCCGACCGCAAACAGTCGTTCGACGCCGCGCTCGCGGGCGCGGGCACCGATGCCGGCATGCAGCGCACGCGCCTCCGGACCCAGCTCGGCCATGTCGCCCAGCACCAGCCAGCGCTCGCCATCGGCGAGCAGCAAGGTGTCGATCGCCGCCGCCATCGAGCTGGGATTCGCGTTGTAGCTGTCGTCGATCAAGGTCCAGCCGCCCGCCATCACTTCGCGGCGTAGCCGGCCGGACACGCCCGATACCTGCTCCAGCCCGGCGACGATGGTGTCCAGCGGCACCTCGAGCGCCAGCGCGAGCGCTGTCGCCGCCAGCGCGTTGGCGATGTTGTGGCGACCGGGCAACGGCAGCGCCACCTCGGCATCGCCGTGCGGTGTACTGAGCACGAAGCGCGAACCATCCACGCGCTGCTCGACGATGTCGGCACCGATATCCGCCGGGTGATCGAGGCCGTAGCGCAGCACCTTGCGCGCGCCGGCCAGCCCGCCGAAGAAACGGGCGAACGCGTCATCGGCGTTGATGATCGCGATGCCGTCGGCCGGCAACGCCTGATACAGCGCACCCTTGGTCTCGGCCACGCTTTCGATGCTGCCCATGCGCTCAAGATGCGCCGGTGCGATGAGCGTGACGAGGCCGATATCGGGCCGTGCGATGGCAGCCAGATACGCGATGTCGCCCGGCTTGCCGGCGCCCATTTCCAACACGGCGTATTCGGTGTCCTGCGGCATCGCCAGCAAGGTCAGCGGCAGGCCGAGTTCATTATTGAAGTTGCCCGCGCTGACATGGGTGCGGCCATGCCGCGACAGGATCGACGCAACCAGTGTCTTCACGGTGGTCTTGCCGTTCGAACCGGTGATGCCGACCACGCGCACGTCGCGTTGTGCGCGCACGGCGCTGGCCAGATCACCCAACGCCAGCTCGGCATCGTCCACCAGCAGCTGCGGCAGCTCGCTGTCGACCTTGCGCGTCACCAACGCGGCAACGGCACCGCGCGCGGCGGCCTCGGCCAGATAGTCATGGCCGTCCGCCCGCTCGCCCTTGATCGCCACGAACAAGTCGCCGGGCTGCAGCTTGCGCGTATCGATGGCCACGCCAGTGACCTCGGCGTCGGCGCCGAGCAGACGTCCGTGGGTCCACACCGCAATGGCGCTCAGCGACATCATGCGCGCGGCTCCCGGTTCAGCCGATCCAGCGCGGCATGCGCCACCGCCAGATCGTCGAACGGGCGCTTGCCGGCCGCGCCTTCCTGATAGGTCTCATGACCCTTGCCGGCGATCAGCACCACGTCGCCGGACTGCGCCAGCTGGAGTGCCTGGCCGATCGCCGAGGCACGATCGCGCTCGACCGTCATCGCGCGTGCCGCCGCCATGCCGGCGACGATCTGCGCCACGATGGCGTCGCCGTCTTCGCCGCGCGGATTGTCGTCGGTGACGATCGCGACGTCCGCCAGCCGCGCGGCGATCGCGCCCATCAACGGACGCTTGCCGGCGTCGCGTTCGCCACCACAACCGAACACGCAGATCAGCTTGCCTGCGCAATGCGCACGCAGCGCGCTCAACGCCTGTTCCAGCGCGTCGGGTGTGTGCGCGTAATCGACCACCACCAGCGGCAGACCGTGCAGGCCGCCGAGCCGGCTCATGCGGCCATTGACCGGCTGCAACTGCTCGACCGCCGCCACGATGCGCGAGAACGATTCGCCCAGCGCACCGAGGCAACCCACCACCGCCAGCAGATTCGCCACATTGAAGCGGCCCAGCAGATGACTGTTGATCACCCGCACGCCCCACGGCGTGCGCAGCTGGAACGCCAGCCCTTCGGCCGAGGTGACGATGGCGCTGGCGGCAATCTCCGCGTCGCTGTCGTCAGCCATGCTGAAGCGCAACCGCTGCACGCCGACGGACAACTGCTCCACCAGTTCGCGACCGAACGCATCGTCGATATTGATCACCGCACCCTGCAGCCCAGGCCACGCGAACAGCTTCGCCTTGGCCGCGCCATAGGCTTCCATGCTGCCGTGATAATCCAGATGGTCGCGGGTGAGATTGGTGAACGCGGCCACCTCGAAATCCACCGCGCCTACACGACCCTGCTCCAGCGCGTGCGACGACACTTCCATCGCCACGTGACTGACTTCGGCATCGCGGAAATCCGCCAGCAGGGCCTGCACATTGATCGCATCGGGCGTGGTGCGCTCGCCTTCGCGCAGCTGGCCATGCACGCCGGCGCCGAGCGTGCCGATCGAGGCCGCGCGATGACCGAGCAGGGTCAGTGCCTGTGCCAGCAGCTGCACGCACGAGGTCTTGCCGTTGGTGCCGGTGACGCCGACCATCCGCATCGATTCGCTGGGGCGCTCGTAGAAGCGCGCGGCGATTTCGCCAACCTGCGCGTGCAGGTTCTCGATCCACAGCAGCGGCACATCCAGCGGCACCACATCGTCAACTATCGGCGCCTCGGCCAGCACCACCTGCGCACCGCGTTGCACCGCACTGGCAGCAAACTCGATGCCGTGACCCTGGGTGCCGCGCAGCGCGAAGAACGCATCGCCGCGCCGCACCCGACGCGAGTCCAGCGTCAGTCCCGACACCACGATGCGACCGGCGCCCGGCACGGCGGCAACCTGCACGTCGGCGATCCCCAGCAGCAGCTGATCGAGGTGGCCGGTGCTCATGGCGTCGCCTCTTCGGCCGGCGCTTCTTCGATGTTCGGTGCAATCGGCGGAGCGCTGCCGGTCAGCCCGTTCTCAACCTGCAAGGGACCGCCGGCATACCAGCGGCCGATATTGTCCGGCGGAATATCCAGCAGACGCAGCGCGCCACTCATGACCTTGGCGAACACCGGACCGGAGACCAGGCCGCCGTAGTAGCTGCCCTTGCGGGGATTGTCGACCACCACCGCAGCAACCAGTCGCGGATTGGTCGCTGGCACCATGCCAGCAAACGCGGCGCCGTAGTTGTCCTTCGAATATCCGCCCGCTACCGCCTTGTGGGCCGTGCCGGTCTTGCCTGCCACGGTGTAATTGGCAATCCAGGCATAAGGCGCCGCAGTACCGCCCGGCTGGGTGGTGGTCTCCAGCATGTCCACCAGTTCGCGCGCTACCTGCGGCTCGATGATGACCTTCGCATCGCTGTCGTTGCCCTTGATGAAGGTCGGCGAATGCATGACGCCACCATCGGCGATGGTCGCGTAGGCATTGGCCAGCTGCAGCACGGTCACGTTGAGACCGTAGCCGTAGCCCAGGATGGCCTTTTCCAGCGGCCGCCAGTCGCGGCCGACCTTCAGGTAACCGGAAGTCTCGCCCGGGAATCCGCTGTTGGTGCTGTTGCCGAAACCGAACGCGCGATAGGTGTCGTACATCAGCCCGGTATCGAGCTGCATCGCGATGTGCGCGGCACCGACGTTGCTCGACTTGGTGATCACACCGGTCGGCGTCAGCAACCCCCAATTGTGGGTGTCGTGGATATCGTGACCCTGGAAATACCAATGCCCGCCGGTGGTATCGATCACCGGGCTGGTCGGCGTGTATTTGCCGCTAGACAGCGCCGCCGCGAGCAGGATCGGCTTGATCGTCGAACCCGGTTCGAGCACGTCGGTCATCGCACGGTTGCGCCGCTCGGCCGGCTTGCTGTTGTTGACCGAGTTGGGGTTGTAGGTCGGCAGGTTGACCATCGCCAGCACTTCGCCGGTCTTCACGTCGAGTATCACGATCGAACCGGAATCGGCCTGCGACTTCTCCAGCGTGCTTTTCAGTTCGTTGTAGGCGAGAAACTGGATGCGACGATCGATGCTGAGCGTGAGGTTCTGCCCCGGCTTCGGCGCACGGATCTGCTCGACGTCTTCCACCACATGGCCCATGCGGTCGCGGATGACGCGCTTGGCACCCGGCTTGCCGGACAGCCAGTCGTCATACGCCAGCTCCAGACCTTCCTGGCCGTGATCGTCGATGTTGGTGAAGCCCAGCACATGCGAGGTGACTTCGCCGGACGGGTAGAAGCGCTTGAATTCACGCTGGCCATTGATGCCCGGAATGCCCAGGTCCAGCACGGCCTGCGCTGCTTCCGGCGCCATCTGCCGACGCAGGTAGACAAACTCCTTGTCGGAGCGCTGCACCAGCTGCTCCTTCAGGTTGGCTGCGTCCACGCCCAGCGCCTGCGCCAACTGCGGGATGCGATCGTCGTTGTCGAGCACTTCGGACGGATTCGCCCAGATCGACATCACCGGTGTCGACACCGCTAGCGGCTCGCCGTTGCGGTCGAAGATGGTGCCGCGCGACACCGGGATCGGCATCACCCGCAGGAAGCGCGCGTCGCCCTGGCTCTGATAGAACTGCTTGCGCACCACCTGCAGATCGAACGCACGCGCCACCAGCCCGAGCGAGGTCAGACCGAGCAGACCGACCACCACCACCATGCGCCTGCGCGAACTGGGCCCGGCACTGCGGCGGCGGCCGTGCTGGGGAGGCGTGATGTGCTGGCGCCAGCCCATCAGCGCAGCAACCGGATGTCTTGCGGACGCGGATCGAGCATGCCCAGCTTCAGCCGGGCCTCGTCGTCGATGCGTCGCGGTTCGGCATAGGTCGCCTGCTCCAGCTCGAGCTTGCCGTATTCGATGTTCAACTCGTCGCGCTGATTCTGCAGCGCGGTCAGGTTGACGAACAGCACGCGGCTCTCATGGCGCGTCCACACCACACCGATCGCGCTGGCCAGCACTGCCGCGAGCAGGATCAGCATGAACAGGGCGCCGATCGCCTTCATGCGTGGCCCTCGTGCGACGGCATCTGCTCAACCAGTTTTTCCGCCACGCGCAGCACGGCCGAGCGCGAGCGCGGATTAGCTGCCATCTCGGCATCGGACGGGAACTGTGCCTTGCCGACCGCGACCAGACGCGCCGGCGCAGCCTGCACCGGCGGCCCGCGACGGCTGTTCTGCACGCGACCGGAGTGATCGCGAATGAACAACTTGACTGCACGATCTTCCAGCGAGTGGAAACTGATCACCGAAAGCCGACCACCGGGCTTGAGCCGTTCCAGCGCTGCATTCAGACCCTGCTGCAACGCGTCCAGCTCACCGTTCACGCGGATGCGCAACGCCTGAAAACTGCGCGTGGCCGGATGCTTGCCTGGCTCGCGACGACCGACCACGCGCTCGATCAACGCCGCCAACTGGCCGGTGCGGGTGAACGGCGTGGCCGCGCGATCCGCGACGATCGCGCGCGCGATGCGGCGGCCGTGACGTTCTTCGCCGAAGTTCCACAGCACNTCGGTAATCTCGCGCTCACTGGCATGCGNCAGGAAATCGGCGGCGCTTTCGCCCTGGGTGGTGTCCATGCGCATGTCCAGCGGCGCATCGGCCATGAANCTGAAGCCGCGCGCGGCTTCGTCCAGTTGCGGCGAGGACACGCCCAGATCGAGCAGCACGCCGTCNAGGCCGGCGGCGGTCTCGTCCCACTCGGCCAGGCTGGAAAAATTGGCATGCCGGATCGACACGCGNGGATCNCCGGCAAATTCGGCCTGCGCCGTGGCAATCGCAGTGGGATCGCGATCCATCAACAGCAGCCGACCAGCGGGACCGAGGCGTGACAGCACGGCGCGAGCGTGACCGCCGCGACCAAACGTCCCATCGAGATAGCGCCCGTCAGACTGCACGGACAGACCCTCCACCGCTTCACCCAGCATCACCGGGATGTGCCGCAACTGCTGCTCGGCCATGCCGCACTCCCGCTCCCGTCCCGCGTCTGTCGCTGCGCCCGTTACAGGCGCAGTACGGCCATTTCGTCTGTGATCTCGTCTTCGCCGATGCTCTGGCGGATCTTGGCCAGATGGGCCTGTTCGCTCCACAGCTCGAACTTGTTGCCCATGCCCAGCAACACCGCCTTCTTCTCGATGCCCGCAGCGGCACGTTGACTGGCCGGCAGCAGCACCCGCGCCGCGCCATCGGGCTCGACCACGGCAGCGGCACCGACCAGCTTCATCTGCAGATCGCGATGGGCGGCCTTGACCTTGGGCAGCGCATTCACCTGATCGCGCACCTGCTCCCATTCGGCGTACGGGAACAGCCAGAGGCAGCCCGACTCGAACGGGTTGTAGGTGATCACCAGACGATTGGCGCACTCGCCCGCCACCAACTCGCGATACGCTGTTGGAATGGCCAGGCGGCCCTTGTCGTCTACGGTGATGGCGGTTTCGCCCTGGAACACGATCGCTAGACTCCACTAAAACCCACGATTTCACACTGGAACCCACGATAGTCTCGCCCCGTGAGACTGTCAAGGGAATTTCGCTTGTGAATCAAGGAGAAAGGCGAAGTTGTGACCGTAATTCCAGCGCTTTCTCACGAACCTTTGCAAGGTGTTTGAAAGCAAGGGATTTTTTTGATTTCGAATCAGCACCACCACGGCATCTGGCGAGGATAATTCGGGATTGCCGGCCACCTCGCGATGAACCAGCGTTCATCCGAACGCACTCCCACACATCACCACCGGCGTGGACGCTTGCCGCGCCGGTGGTGAATCCATGGAATAGGTGGAGTCGGCCTGTAAGCCGGGTTCTGTACGTCTTGCGACGCGACAGT
>JGI25164J39214_1001105_pt1 | contig 7748 bp, 8 predicted proteins | sample AraplaCL_Cvi_mMS_FD_39214 | JGI IMG/M metagenome (IMG submission 39214)
TGTCACATCGGGCGGGAGCGGCAGTCTAGGCTTTCGGGAGCAGCAGGCTAAGGATGCGGGAGGGAGGGTCTAAGGTTCCGGGAGCAGCGGTCCAAGTGCAACCTGGACCGTGCGCCATTGGCTTAGCCGGCCTGGCCACCCTCAGCGGCCGCCGGTGCCGGAGTCGAAGCGGGGGCAGCAAGCTTCTTGGCAGCAGCCTTTTTCGGCGCCGACTTCTTCGCCGCGGCCTTGCGCGCTGTCGCTTTCTTGGCCACCTGAGCTTCAGCGGCGGCCTTCACTTTCTTCGCTGCGCGCTTGACGACAGCTGCGCCCTTCTTGGCCACGGCTTTGCCCTTGGTCGCCGGGCGAGCGGCCTTCTTTGCTGCAGCGGCCTTCTTGGACGCGGCAGCCTTCTTGGCCGGCGCACGGCCAGCGGACTTGCCTACCGCGAACACCTCACGGTCCGCGGCTGCTGCAATCCAAGCCGGCGCGCGTCCGAAGCCAGTCCACGTCGCGCCAGTCTCTGGGTCGCGATATCGCACGACACCAGCGCCCGGGCGCTTTGCGGGAGCGGCCTTCTTTCCCACGATGGCCTTCTTGGCCGCCAAAACTCGCTTCGACACCGAGGACGTCAGATGGTCAATTGTCACACCCAGGCTATCCATCAATGCCCGGACCTTTGCAACGGATGCCTTCGATTCCTCTTGGGCCAGGCGCGCCGCCTTCTGCTCCAGAGCGGAAATTTGACGCTTGATTTCAGCGACTGTGAGTTTGGCCATATTGAGAAGGGACTTGGTTGGGAGGAGGCCTAGTCTATCGCCGACTGCGTGCTGTCACCTGACTTGAGTGGCAGCGCGAAAGAGTCCAGCCGAAAATGCAAAAACTTGTGGAACGAATCGGGGCACGGCGACATTGCCAGAAGTGGCGTCCCGCACCGCCAAAACCCCGAAAACGCGCCATTTGGCGCATGGCGGGGATTCGCAGCTGCGCGAGACTGGTCGGATGAAAACGCATGAGACCAACCTGGCCGAACGGGGCATCACAACCGTTCCAAAGGCCCTTCGAATTGCCCTCGGCGTATCGACCGGCGGACGGCTAGCCTGGACTCTCAACGCAGACGGGACGTTGCTGGTCACGGTCAAGTACGTCTATGGGCCTAGCACGAACGCAACTGGCAACGGGACGAGTACGCAGATTGGCCGCCCGGATGCAACAGCGCAAGAGGAGGCTAGGCCTGCTTTGCCAGCTCGGGGTTCATCAAATTCATGTTCGCACCCTTGCACATGACCCAAGGGCCAGACGGATGCTCAACACCGTCCCAGACGGCAAGCGCAGCCTCCGCATCCTTGGTCGTTTCGTAGCAATACCGCCGGTCGTAGCCCGTTGGGTCGATGCCGACGACCAGTCCTTCTGTGTACAGAAGGCGCTTCATTCCGCACAGGCCTGCGTCACCACAGACGCGGATGTCGCGATAGCCGAGCGACGCGATGTGCTCGAGGTGCTCGGGGGAGAAGTCTGCGAGGTCTCGTTGCATGACAGGAGGCGAGAGGACGGCGAGCGGGACACATACGCTGAGCAGCACGACGGTCATCCCGCTCCCGCTAGAGTGTTGACCTCTGCGCTGCCCAGCAGCGCCAACCTCGTCAGGCCGGGCGCCTGCGACCCGACACCACGGAAGACAAGATGATGGATTGGAGCTTGGTCACGCCCGAGGCGATGGCGTCCCTGGACATCGAAGCGCTGCTGGCGCCCACCGAGAAGCGTGAGGTCTTCGCGTACGGAACGACACTGTCGCCGCATTGCGCCGACGAGGCACGATGGATGACAGAACAGCTAGCGTGTCTGCGCCTGCTGCAAGGGATGCTCCAAATGATGCTGCACCCCATGGACCCGAGCACGCCGTTCGGCCCGCTGATTGTGGTTGCCGGCAAGTCTTCCTGCGTTCCCAGCGACATTCCGAAGGACGTTCTGAAAAACCTGCATCCATGGGTGGTGACGCTGTCTGACGACGAGCTACGCGCCCGGCTGCTCGACATCATCTGGACGCAGGGACGACACTTTCCGTCCGCTCTGGCCGCAGTTGACGCCTACGTCGCCGCGGCGAAGGAGCGCACGGGCGCTGAGACCTGGTACGAAGCTTACGACCGCTTCCAGCGGGCGCTGCGCTTGGCGACCTCACTCTCTCGTGGTGGTTTCGATGCAAAGGCTCAGACGCTGGCCGCAATCAAAGACGCGGTCGACCAGGCTGCCGACGATGGCTCACCTCTGCGCCGCCGCCTCATCGGACTGTTGCTGGAGTTCGAACACGGCGAGCCGGCTGACCTCGGCGCGCGCTCGTCGGCAATCGGGCTCGCCGACAGTACCAGAGGTAGCTTCTTCTTCGCGAGCGAGGCTCACTCTCTGGCGGCCGCCTGCTATCTCCGCGCGGGCGATGAGGTTGCGCGCGCTCGCGAGCAAGCCGCTGCAGCTGAAGCTCTGGCCAGCGAGGCAGAGGCCGCTCTCCTTCGACCAGGACAGGGAGCCATGGCGGCCGCCGCCATCATGGGCGACGCCGTTTCCGCGATGCGGCAGGCCGCTGGTGGCTTCCAGCGCGCCACAGAAATGCACACCCGAATGCTCGCGTGGCAGCGAGAGGCGCTGGCACAGTTTGCCGAAATCTCCGTGCCCGTCAACGTCGGCAACGCCACCCAGAAGGCCATGGACGACGTTCGAGGAAAGACTTTCCGCGATGCCACACGCGCCTTGTGTGCAATGGGCGGAGCGCCTCGCATAGATGGCCTGCGACAGGCCGTTCACCGGGAGGCGCAGATTGGCATCATGGGCGCCCTGATGCCCCTCAATGTGGCGAACTACCGTGGGCGAACAGTCGCGGTGATTCCTCCGCTGACTCCTGGCATCCAAGACACCTCGGACGAAGGGCTGCGCGGCCGCATATATCAAGTCGCGCGCAGGCAGCGCGAGATTCAAGTTGCCGCTGTAATCAACCCGGCGCGGATGGAGATTTGGGCGGAGCACTACCCCACCCGTCAGGACATCATCGAACTGCTGCGCTACAGCGCGTGCGTGCCGCAGGGGCACGCGGAGAGCTTCACCAGGGCGCTCCTGGCGGGCTTTGAGGGTGACATGGTCGTTGTCGCGCACCTCGTCCCTGCACAGTTCGAGGCGATGGTTCGGCACATCCTCGAAGGCGCCGGCGGCGAGACGTCAATCCTCGCGCCCAATCGCGCTCAACCGGAACGGACATTAAAGCCGCTCCTGGAGCTCGAACAAGCGACTAAGGTATTCGGCGAAGACGCTGTGTTCGAAATGCACGACCTGCTCATTGACTCGCTCGGAGGTAATCTGCGCAACGAGGCCCTGCACGGACTCATGTCCGACGAGCAGATGGGAACATCCGAGGTGCTCTACGCCTGGTGGCTGCTCCTGCGGTACTGCGTCGTTTCCGCGCTCCTGGTTGAACAACGCCTGTTCGCGCCGCCGAAGCCTGGAGCCGGGGCAGCGGGCACCACGACCTAGGATGGACATCGAGCCCCGGCGTCGAACGGCGACATGCCCTCAGGAACTCGCCTCCTCACTCCAGCCGGATGGCCCTTTGTAAGAGAGCCAGCGGCCGCCCCCAAGCGGAATGCCGACCCTGACTGCTTCCGGCGGAAAGTCGGCGGCCTTCGCTTCTTCAACAGACGCGTAGCTCCTCTCAGTCACCACGGGCGCGCCACCCCTACCTGGCTCCGTGACAAACAGGCGCACTCTTCCGCCGGCAAGCGGAGCGTCAGCAGTCAACCTTGGCAAAAGAGCGCTCACGGCAGCGACTCGCAGTGCGGCGAGCACAGCATCGCCCGTGGTCTCGATGTGCGACTGCAAGTCTGCGGGCTGAACGCCGATGACCGACAGGATTCCGTACCAGCGCCCGTCGAGGAACACCCCACGAGGTGGCGTCGCCTGCAAGTCGATGTACGGCGCGAACTGACTTTCCTCCGGCTCGACGCCCCGAAACCACCACCCCTTGACTTGCGGCAGACTGAATGAAGGCTGCTCATCTTCCATCAGCGCGCGAGCACCAGCATCTTGAACCCACAACTCGGCCAGAAAGACACCACGCGGGCCGCCCGCATAGGGACGGCAAGCCACAGAGACGAGCTCTTGCACGTCAGGCAAACTGTTCTTTGCGAGTAACGACCAGTTGCGCCATCCGTGATGGCGAGCAATCTCGTCGAGTGCGTGTGTGTGGGCAATGCCTTGGCTGCGTCCCAGCACCTTGGCTTGCTTCTTCATCTGCCCAATCTGGACAGGAGAAAACCGAACGCTCATGGCGAACTCCAGCTATGCCGCAGTCCATGCGCCGCGCATGGACTAGGCATTCCTGGAGGGTCGCTCGCGCCAATGCGCTGTGCGAGTCACTTGCCGTTAAGGCTTCACCAAGCGGCGGGCAGGCCATAGCGACATTGGCCTCACTACAGCGTATCACCTCGAAACGCACCGGACAAGTGACAACTTGGCGGCGGCGCACCGACAACTCAAGCGCGCCGTCGAGGTGGGCTCAGTGGCTCACCCCATGAGCCTTGGCGCGCACACCATGCTCCCATGAGAGGGTTCGACTGCCTGCCGCGGCAGGGGCCAGCCAAGGCCCTTCGGTGCAAGTCGGTTGCCAGCTGGCGACGTCGTCTCTGAACTTCGGACAGCCAAGCGAGGCTGGCGGCTCCTCGGCCGCGAATCGCGTGCCGACAATAGCCGCGCTCGGGACGCTGTGCACATCAAGGTGAACAGCCATGCCCCTCTTTCGACTTGCCTTCGCCAGGTCCCAGCAGCCACGTAGGCCAAAGGTCACCGACTCGCGTCACGCAAGCAACGCGCGGCGCACCGCAGGAAGGCCTGACCGCGGTCTGCTACACGCAAGCGCTGAACGGCTGCAAAAGGCGCGCAGTGCATATCCGCAGGGAGCTCAGGCGCGTGTTTTCGCATTCGACGCTGCCTACCTCCTGCTGGCGGCTGCTGCGACGGGCGATTCGCTCGCCGGGCTGGGCCCTCGTCGACCGGAACTTGCTGCTCGCGGAGCCGCACGGCTAGGGCTGCCGAGCGAACACCAGGAGGTCGCCTCGTCCCTGGCGTCGATGTACGGGAGGCCTGGGTGGGAATCGCTCGACCTCGAGACGATGCTCGAGTGGGCAGAAGTCGTCGTCCTGTGCGCCGGACGACGGTGATGGTTCGAACGCTCGCTTGGGTCACCTTTAAGGGGCCGTACGAGCCCGGTCTGCGGGCAGGCGCGTAGGCGCAGGCCCTCGCAAGTGCTAGCGCACCTGCGTCGGAAATCCGGAGCTACGCGGCTCCGGGTCGAAGTCGCGCTCGGTCAGTCCCTCCTCGTTGACCAAGTCTTCGTCAACTCGCACCGCCCTACCCGTCATCGTGCCACCGACCTTTTCAATGAACTCACGGGTGGCCCAGCGGCGGGATTCTTTGAACTCGTCCGTTCCGATGTCATACATGCGGAACTGGAATACCTGCTTTTGCGGCTTGTAGACCTGGACTGGCATTGCTTTCATCTCCATCGCAAACGGAAGGACCTCTGCGGAACTGTTCCCGCGCGCGAGCCGTGCGTGTACAGCAACTCCGACCAACAACTCACGGCGGGTCGCCGACCTTCACGAAGCGAGGCACCTGCTGTCCGTCAAGGTCAACCATCTCGAAGAACTCCGTGCGAGGACGGGCAAACATTCGAGGGCCGTCCTTGGGATACAGAGCGAGATAGATGACGTACTGCTCCTGAATCTTCTCGTCACCGTGCTGCGCCAATCCGATGACGTAGTACTCCTTCTTCTTGTAGTGCATGTACACGCCGACTTCTATGGTCATGACTCCTCCCCGCGCACTGCGCCGTTATTAACTCAAATGCCCTTTCCAAGCCGTGCCGGGTCCAAGGCCTCGGCCTTTCCACCAGCCCAGCGAACGCTCCAGTCTCCGACCAGCCTAAGGTCGATGAAGGCGCGACCCGACCCTTGGAGGTTGCGCTCTTTCATGCGCATCGCCGTCCACTCCGCGCATCCCTCTGCCTGCCCGGTTCGGGTGTGCATGTCGCGCGTGTAGAGCGGCAAGCGAACTTCAGGCTGCCGGCCAGTACCGTACGGTTCCTCTGTCTGGGTGAACCAGTCATTCACGCTCGCCAAGCCGATGGAGGCGACGCGCTTGTGCATGGGCAGGAAAAGCTTCTCGTCGGCCACGTAGCCGACTATGCGAAGAGCGGGTTCGGAGTCTCGCCGGTGCGCGTAGTTCTCGCAGTAGACCATCGCCGCAGCGCCCCATCGCCAGTGCTTGCGCGCCGCAATAAGCATGGGTTCGATGTTGACCTGGAGCTCGCTGCACCACTTCAAGAGGTCCTGCGTCGTTGGCGGAGCCTTCATGGCGTCCATCAGCGCCGTAAGGTCGCCACTGGGCACGAGTATCTGCGCGGCAAAGTCGTCGCAGATGCCCTCCTCAACCTTAACGGACAGCTCAAGAGCCTCGTTGCCAGCCATCATCTGGCGCAGCAGCACGTGCCCGACTTCGTGGGCGACGGTGTAGCGCTGACGCAGCTTGGGCTGTTTGGCTTTCACGATGACGCGCAAGCGCCCGTCACGCTCGAAGGCGGCGCCGTCGGCAGACAGAGTTGCCTCCAGCGGGTCCACGCCGACCAGAGCCCACTGCTCGTGGCGATAGCGTGAAGCTTCTCCGCCAGGCTTGGACTCACCCAGACACCTCGCGATGTCGGAGGCCGCAACTTGCAGATGCCTCTCGACTTCCCCGGGGGACTTGGCGTCGGGGACGCCACCGAAGGCGTCGCGCCAGTAGGTCAGGACGTTCACAGCAAGCGCAGTTGAACTTGCTCGGCGTTCTTGCGCTCGCGCTCGCCATCTTCGGCCATCACGAGCAGCACCTCGTAGGCGTGCTTTGCAACATTCCCATCCTTGAGGTCCCGCGCCGGAATGGCTTGCTCGAGGGAGCCAAGACGCGAACCTCGCCGAAGCCCTTCCACGACCCGCGCTGCGCGGTGCATGTTCACCGGCTCGGTGTCGCCGGCGCTCGCCTCGACCGCCTGCATGAATTGTCCGAAGAGCTCTGGCTGCTTGAGCCCCTCGCGGTCCACGTTCGGCGTCTTGACGCCCAGGACTCGCCAGAGCCCGTCGACGTCGTGAACGAACGGGAATTGCTCTTGACTGAAGGACAGGCCCTCAAGAACGACGCCGTTCTCCACTGCCGCAATCAGGCTCTTGCCTCGGGCTTCATCTCGAGCGAGCGCCTCGCGAACCTTCTGGATTCGCCTCGGTGCCGCATAGCCGGCAAACCCGGTCGCGACGCCGGCATCTGACGCTTCGCTCGAAGCGAGCAGGTCGATGAAGTATTTCCGTCCCTCTTCGGTGTCCGTGAGCCAAGCGCTTTTCCCGCCCAGCAGAGCAGCAGCATGGAAGCCCCATCCTGCAGACTCCTGGTGATTGACCAGCCCCTCGAGCAGGCTGCGCTCGGCATCGACGACGGATTCCACGCGCCCGGTGTGCAACTCACGGCACAGCATGTCCTTGTCGTTACGTCCGAACCGATAACCCACGGCCCGTGACATCGTGCGATGGACGAAGTGCCATTCAATGAGCCAAGCCGCACGCTTCGCCTGCGCCTCGTTGTTCACCAGTTTGACGCTCTTCGCGTGCCAGTCTGGGTAAAGTGCCGTCAAACCGACCGGATGGTAGGCAGCGTAGACACGCAAGGCGCCGCCCTGCGCATTCTTCCTGTCAATCGCGTCGAAG
>JGI25164J39214_1001120_pt1 | contig 7637 bp, 6 predicted proteins | sample AraplaCL_Cvi_mMS_FD_39214 | JGI IMG/M metagenome (IMG submission 39214)
GATGAGCAGCTCCTCGACGGACAGGAACTCAAAGGCTTCGTCGCTGGCAGGCTGCGGGAGGCCTGCGCGGACTGTTCCAAGCACCGGGTAGGCGAAGAACCGGGCCCCCGGCGCTACGCGCCCGTCCCTGCGAGTCAGATAGCCGGCCTCCTCGAGCCGCGCGACCATCTCGAATGCCGACCCGGTCGACGTCATGCCGACCAGCTCGGCCAGCTTGGCCAGGCTGGGGAAAGACTTGTTGGCCTTCCAATGCGTGCGCAGCGTCGCGAGGTGACGCTGGTCGTTTGGCGTGGTGGCTGCGTGCACTTGGCTCTCCGAATGTTCGTTCGGTACTACTGTATGCAAAAACAGTTCTCGTGCGCAAGCGAGATATTGCCTGCCTCACCCACTTCGGGGAGCAGAGGTATTGAACGGAAGGATTCTTCGGTGCCTGCCGAGCTATTTGCACGGATAGTCGTGCTCATGCCCAGTGGAAATTGTGCGGCTCCACTGCATGCCGCTAGCAGTTCGCCTCACAGCAGGCGATTCGCGTCAGAAGTGGCACTTAAAGCCGTGAGCTACACCAATGCAGTCGTCTCATTTCGAGTGCGGCCAATCCAAAGTTTCATAGACGAGTGATGCCTGCCCTACTACTCCAAGTCGTACCCGAACCCTTCGCTCAAGCCCAACTTGAGCAGGAGCTTTGCCACTTCCAACCCTACTGGCAGCGCCTGGTTCGCTCTGACTTCGAGGGCTGGACCGTATTTAGCCTGAATGGCCCTATGTGGCTGGCTATCGCTGAAGCACAGGTGCCTCCGGCAAGGCCTCTGTCATTCAGGGAACTCGTCGATGACACCAAGCGAGGCAACCGATACTTCCAAGCGTTTCGCCCAGGTCGAGAGCAGCTCAAAGGCTACTTCCGGTTGGTGAAAACCGAACAGGGCTACTCCCCGGATGATGCAAGTGTCTCGGCACCGGTTCCTGGAGACTTTGATTCATTGAGGGCTGTCGCACATGCTGTCGCTGAAGAAATGGCGCGCGAAGCATTCGCGCAGACAAGTTGACCCGCTCACCCTGTTCTCAACGAGTCCTGAGAGTTCAACATCTTGAAGCATTCCGATATCAAAAAGCACTTTGCCAACGCGCAGCATCTGCTGTTTCAATTCGCGTTTGTGGCGGGCCTTCTCGCTGCCGCTTCGGCGTTAGCGCTGTACTTCTATGAAGAGGTCCAACGTTCCGAGGCTCATAAGGCCTACGAGCATTCGAGGGAAGTAGCGCTTCAACTAGGCGACTGCTTGGACAAGCACCTATCTGAAACTGGGCGCGACAAGCTTGTAGATGTTGCGATGCGAAGAGACCGCCAGTCGGATGAAGTCGTGAGGCTAGCCCTGTACGTAGTTGCCCGAGCGTGTCCGGCAGTTGCAAATCAAGTGGAAGAGCAACGGGTTGCTGACGTCAACTTCAAGAACTGGCTGTCAAGCGCCGTACATGATGCACCCATCGTAGCGAACAGGATTGCTGAGATTCGCGCTAATCAGGAAAGTGCAGAAAGGTCCCGACAGGCTGCACTTCAGGATGAACAGCTTCAGGCCGAAATCCAGCGCCGAGGGGATGAGTCCTATCTTGTGCGCTAGGCGCCAACTTCCGTTCACGCATGCAATTGAGCGGGCTCGTTGGGCCGATGACAGAACGGCAGTTCGCACATGGAGACGTTCGTGACTGGATGCCTCTCTATGAGGTAACTTGAGTTTGTTACTGTTTTTGCATACAGTCTTGCTGCCGGTTGAATCTAGGCGGCCGTTGTGGTCGCCGGGCCGGTTGGGAGCACTTGGCCATGGTGAATGACACGACAGCAGCCTTCGTGCGCCGCTCCAATGAGGCGTGGCGAGACGCGCATGCGCCAGATGAGCAACTTTCAGTCAGCACCAGGCGGGTATGCCTGTTCGATGCCGGCTACTTCGCCTTGCTGGCGCGCGCAACGGCTGAAGCGCGCAAACGCGTGGCGCACCATCCTGACGCAGAGTTCATTCGCAGTGAATGCGCGTGCTGTTCGCTGGCTTCAGAGCCGGCGACGCAGTTCGTGGCGGCCGAGCACTCTCCGGATGCCGAGGGGCTTCCGACCCACGCCATGCTGCGGAGATGGGCGGCCGACGTGCGTGCTCGGCTCATCTAGGCGGACAGGTCTCAGCTCATGCTGGCGATAACCCTCATGTCCGCCGTTATGGTCAATTACGGTCAGCCTACGTAATCGGCCGTAGAAGACCTGGACACCGGCTACGGGAGCCTTGGGCTTTGCAAACCGACGACATGATTTCCGTACCGTCTTCGTAGACAGGGATGTGGACCAAGCGCTGCTCGCCGATGCTAAGCGCCTGGGTGCGTCGGCCGGCTCGGCCTATCGGATGTACCTCGAGGCCGGGTTGGCGCAGCTGAAACGAGGTGCGAAACTTCCTGCAGCGGTCGACCGCCAAGGGGTATTGAGGACCGTGTATGTGCGGCACGCTGCTGATGAGCAGCTCCAGGCGAAAGGCTTTCGCCTACGCATAGAGCCGATGGAGCTCAGCCGTCGAGTTACGAGGCTTGGGATGCTCGCCTTGCAGGCACTCTGCGATGACGGGCGCATCCCGCTTACCCTTTCGAAGACTGGCGGCCCCACTGCGCAGCGGGCCGGGGTGCCCGTCGGGGGTTATCACGACGAACGTTAGCTGCTATGGGCATATTTGCTGTGCGGGCCAAGCGGGCCAATTACTTTTCGCACGAAATCACTTGGAACTCCTTGTCGAGCTGCGTCAACGGGTGCTAACGTATTGCCGTTAGCAATATAAAGCTACCACGCTAGACGTCCGGCACAGACCGCACGCCCCCCTGAACATGCCCCGCCCCAAAGTCAAAACATCCATCACGACGTTGAAGATGACGCCAGAGGTTCGAGACCTCTGGGAACGCTGCGCCGGCGAAGAGCGCCGCACGCTCACAAACATGTTCGAAGTCATGGTGCTCGACTACGCCAAGCGACTGGGCCTCAAGCCTGCGGCTCCTGAACCGACAAGCCCCGAATCCAAGAACTGACTCGCCTCCATATGGCTCAAAACTTCTCTGAACTTGCAAACTTCATCTGGTCTGTGGCCGACCTGCTTCGCGGCGACTACAAGCAGGCCGACTACGGCAAGGTCATCCTTCCGTTTGTGCTCCTTCGACGCCTCGAGTGTGTTCTGGACGACAGCCGGGAAGCGGTGCACGCGGAATACCTGAAACGCAAGGACAGCGGGGTCAACCTGGACCCGTTCCTGCGTCGCAAGGCGGGCAATAAGGCGTTCTACTGCGTGAGTCCTTTCACACTGCCGGGCCTGCTGGCAGACCAAAAGCACATTCGGCACAATCTGGTTGCGTACATCGGCGACTACTCGGACGACGCCCGCGACGTTTTCGAGCGTTTCAAATTCACCGAGCGCGTCGCCGAACTTGAGGACAAGAACCTTCTGTTCCAAGTTGCGCAGAAGTTCGCCACCATCGACCTCCACCCTGACGTTGTCCCCAACGAAACGATGGGCCTGGTCTTCGAGGAACTCATTCGCAAGTTCGCGGAAGCGTCCAACGAAACAGCCGGTGAACACTTCACTCCCCGGGAAGTCATCCAGCTCATCGTCCACTGTCTCTTTGCGGGTGACGATGAAGCGCTCACGAAGCCGGGCGTCGTGCGCTCGTTTTACGACCCCACCGCCGGGACCGGCGGCATCCTCTCGGTGGGCGAGGTCGTGGCCAAGCAAATCAACAAGAGCGCCGTCATCCGGCTGTTCGGTCAGGAACTGAACGATGAGTCTTACGCCATCTGTAAGGCCGACATGCTCATCAAGGGGCAAGACCCCAAGAACATCATCCGGGGCAACACGCTCTCGCAGGACGGCTTCGCGGGAGAGAAGTTCGACTACCAGGCATCCAACCCTCCATTCGGTGTGGACTGGAAGAAGGTGCAGGACGTCGTCAAGAACGAGCACGAGAAGAAGGGATTCGGCGGTCGCTTCGGGCCCGGCTTGCCCCGTATCTCGGATGGCTCGATGCTGTTTCTGATGCACCTCATCTCGAAAATGCGTCCTACCGCTGACGGTGGAGGTCGCGTCGGCATTGTGCTCAATGGCTCTCCGCTCTTCACGGGTGACGCCGGGTCGGGAGAGTCGGAAATCCGACGTTGGATTCTCGAGAACGACATGCTCGACGCCATCATCGCTCTGCCTAACGACCTGTTCTACAACACGGGCATCGCCACGTACGTCTGGATTCTGGACAACGCGAAGAAGGGCGAGCGCAAGGGCAAGGTGCAACTCATTGACGCTACTCGTATGTACGCGAAGATGAAGAAGTCGCTGGGCAACAAGCGTGTGCTCATCACTGACGAGCAGATTGCTGAAATCGTTCAGGTCTACGCGAGCAACGCCAAGGACGCTGTTTTCAAGAACGAGGTCGCCGAGACCCTCAAGGAGGCTGCGGCTCGCAACGGCGAAGAAGAGCAGCCGCGCATCGTGTCCAAGGTCTTTGAGACCAAGTTCTTTGGCTACCGCAAGGTGACGGTGGACCGGCCGCCCGCCGATGGCAGCAAAGTCGTCAAGGTCAAAAAGGGGCAGAAGCCTTACGACCCGGACCTCCGCGATACCGAGAACGTGCCGCTGACCGACGACATCACCGCGTACTTGAAGCGCGAAGTCCTGCCGTACGCGCCGGATGCTTTCGTGACTGAAGACATCTGTGACGAGAAGGATGGCAAGGTCGGGAAGGTCGGCTATGAAATCAACTTCAACCGCTACTTCTACGTCTACAAAGCGCCTCGAGCGCCACACGTAATCGCTGAGGAAATCCGCGAAATGGAAAAGCGTTTCGTGGAGCTGATGAAGGGGGTGCTGGCGTGATGCAAGAGTTTTTGCCCACTCTCCCCGTTGCCTGGACGCGGTCGGCGCTCAAGCGAGCTTGCCAACTGAACCCTGAAGTGCTGCCGGAAACGACCGCAGTGGATGCCGAAATCGACTATGTTGATATCGCAGCACTCGAAGGAGGAAAAGCGGAATTTTCTCCCAAAACGATTTTGTTCGGCGAAGCGCCCAGTCGTGCCCGCCGGGTTTTGCGGAGTGGCGACACTATTCTTTCAACGGTGCGGACTTATCTAAAGGCTGTCGCAAACTTTCCAGTCGTTAAGTCCAACCTCGTTGCTTCGACCGGATTTGCCGTAGCGAGGCCTAACGGCCGCATGCACCCGCGCTTCACCTACTGGGCAATGCTCTCAGAACCGTTCATTGAAGCCGTGGTAGCTCATTCAGACGGCGTCAGCTATCCAGCTATTAACCCCACTGTCCTAGGCTCGTTGCACGTTGTCGTACCGCCATGGGCGGAGCAAATTCGCATCGCGAACTTCCTCGACGAGCAGACGGCACGGATTGATGCCTTGATTGCGGAGAAAGAGCGGCTGGTCGAACGGCTTGCTGAACTCGAACACTCTTTCGGCGACGAACTCTTCCGGCGCCGTGCCCGCGAGAGGGGCAGTGTGCGTTTGAAGTACCGCTCACCTCAGATTACGGTGGGCATCGTAGTCACGCCGGCGAAGTACTACGTTGACGCTGGGATTCCGAGCCTTCGGTCGCTCAATGTTGGGCAGGGCGAGCTCAACTCCGAGTCGCTTGTGTTCATTTCGCCAGAAGCGAACGAGCTTCACTCGAAGAGCAAGATTTTCGAAGGGGACCTGGTGGTCGTCCGTTCTGGCAAACCGGGCGCGGCAGCAGTTGTCACGAAGGAATTCGACGGAGGCAACTGCATTGACCTTGTCATCATCCGTCGCTCGTCTCAACTGAACTCTGATTGGCTGCGTGCGTACCTGAACTCGGCTCCAGCGTTGGAGCAAGTCACCGACGCATCCGAAGGGGCAATCCAGCAGCATTTCAACGTCTCAAGTGCGCGAGAGCTGCGCATCCCTGACTCGCCGCCTAACGAGCAGGCGCTCGACCTGGAGAGGATAAATCAAAAGCAGATGGCTTTGCGGAAGCTCGCGGTGCACGCAGTCAGCCATAGCGACCGGTTGCGCGAGTACCGCTCCTCGCTCGTCACCGCCGCCGTCACCGGCCAACTGGACGTCAGCAGGTTCGAGGCGAAGTCATGAGTGCCCGTCCTCAGACCATCCAAATCTATCTGCCTGGCGGTGACCCCCGAGGAATCCGTGTCGCCGAGCTCACCACTCGAATCGTTCAGGTGCTAGAGGTCCCGCGTGCGCTGCTGGGTGAGTTTCTGAAGATGCCGGAGAGCAAGCAAGTAGCGGTCTATTTTCTTGTTGGCCAAGGGGACGACGCTGAAGACCCGAAGGCATACATCGGTCAGACCAGTGACATGCCCATGCGCTTCCCTCGGCATAACGCGGAGAAGGACTTTTGGGAGCGTGCGCTGGTGCTCATTTCCAAAACCCAGAGCCTGACGCAGACTCACGCGCTCTTTCTGGAATGGCATTGCCTCCAGGAAGCTAAGAAGGCCGGCCGCTACGCCACAACCAATGGCAACAATGCAAGCCGACCCTACACGCCTGCTCCGCTTGAAGCAGACTGCTACGAGGTCTACGACACTGCACGTACGCTGCTGGCGACTCTTGGATTTCCGCTGTTCGAGCCGGTGGTCCGGGTCGAGCAGCAACAAGGCGACAAGCCCGAGCTTTTGTTTTGCAAGGGGTCGACTGCCGACGGAAGAGGCTACTACACCGAGGAAGGCTTCGTGGTGCTTGCCGGTTCGACCGGACGACGCGAGAACGTCGCATCCATCCAGAAAACTGGTGAAGGTCGATTCCGGGACCGACTTATTGAGAGCGGAGTCCTGCGCGTCGAGGGTGACCGAGTGGTCGTGACCAAGGACCATCTTTTCGGGTCGCCAAGCATGGCTGCGCTGGCATTGACCGGGCGTACGGCGAACGGCTGGAACGAGTGGAAGAACGCTGCGGGAAAGACGCTCAATGAGTTGAAGCGCGTCGTTCCGGCCGACGGCACGCAGAACTAAACAGTCGTCGATATAAGCAGGACAGCACCAAGAGGGAGAACATGCCAACCACATCCAACATCCACACCGAACGCGTTTTTGAAGACGAACTCTGCGCGAAGCTCGTGGAGGACGGGTGGGCTGTGAAGACCCACTTGAAGGACGTGGGTACCAAGGCGACCTACTCTCGAGAACTCGCAATCCTGAGCGAGGACCTGCTGGCATTCGTTCAGGAAACGCAGCCGACTGAGTGGGCCAAGTTCAAGCGCTGGCATAACGGCCAATCGGAAGCGATGTTCGTCAAGCGCGTCGCCAAGCAGCTGGACACGCACGGCACGCTGCATCTGCTGCGGCACGGCTTCAAGGACGTTGACGCCAAGTTCTTCCTTTGCCAGTTCAAGCCGGCACATGGCAAGAATCCCAAGCTGCTGGAGACCTACGATAAGAACCGCATGACGGCGGTTCGCCAGCTGCACTACAGCCTGCACAACGAAAACAGCATCGACGTCGTGCTGTTCGTCAATGGCTTGCCCGTCGTGACCGCCGAACTCAAGACGGACATGACCCAGAGCGTTCGAGACGCCATCAACCAATACAAGTTCGACCGACTGCCCAAGGACGCGAAACACAACGAGCCCGAGGCGCTATTGCAGTTCAAGACG
>JGI25164J39214_1001133_pt1 | contig 7578 bp, 5 predicted proteins | sample AraplaCL_Cvi_mMS_FD_39214 | JGI IMG/M metagenome (IMG submission 39214)
TATTACGAGATCCTGGGTGTGAAGCCCGATGCCAGCGAGGCCGAGATCAAGTCGGCGTATCGCAAGCTGGCGCGCAAATACCATCCGGACAAGAACAAGGAGGCCGGCGCCGAGGAGAAATTCAAGGCGGTCAACGAGGCCAACGAAGTGCTCAAGGATGCCGAGAAGCGGCGCTCCTACGATCAGCTGCGTGCCGGTGGCTATCGCGGAGGCGAGCAGTTCCGCCCGCCGCCGGGCTGGCAAGGGCAGGGCCAGGGTTTTGGCGGCGACGGCGATGGTGACTTCAGCGATTTCTTCGAGAGCCTGTTCGGCCGCGGTGCGGCCGGCGCTGGTCATCGCGGTCAGCCACGTCCACGGCGTGGCCAAGACGTGCAGGCGTCGGTGCGGATCGATCTTCAGACGGCGTTCGACGGTGGCCGTACGCGACTGGCACTGCACGATCCGGCCGGTGGCGAGCGTGTGCTCGAAGTGAAGATTCCTGCCGGCATCCATCCTGGGCAGGTGATACGACTATCCGGGCAAGGCCAGAGCGGCATGGCCGGTGGGCCGAATGGCGACCTGCTGCTGGAAGTGGGCATTCACGACGATGCGCGCTTCCGTCTGGACGGCCGCAACGTGGTGCATGTGCTGCCGATCACGCCGTGGGAAGCGGCGCTGGGTGCCAGCGTGCCGGTGCCGACCCTGGCCGGCACGGTCGATCTGCGTATCCCTGCCGGTTCGCAGTCGGGCCGCAAGCTGCGCCTGAAAGGGCGTGGCATGCCGGGCACACATCCGGGCGACCAGCTGGTGGAACTGTCGATCCGCGTGCCGGCAGCCGACAACGACGAACAACGCGCGGCTTACGCGGCACTGCACGAGCATTTCAAGGACTTCGATCCGCGCCGGTAAACGATCGAGCCGGCTGGCAAATGAAAACGGCGCCTGTGGGCGCCGTTTTTCCTGAGCCTGGAAGTGACGCGGATCAGCTCGGCAGAAACTCGTTCAACGCCTTGATCAGTTCCTCTTCCTTGATCGGCTTGGTCACGTAAGCCTTGGCGCCCTGGCGCATGCCCCAGACCTTGTCGGTCTCCTGATCCTTGGTGGTCACCAGGATGATCGGGATGTGTGCGGTGTCGGCGTTCTTGCTGATCGTGCGGGTAGCCTGGAAACCGTTGAGGTTCGGCATCACCACGTCCATCAGGATCAGATCGGGCTTTTCCGCCTTTGCCACCTCGACACCGGCTGCGCCGTCTTCGGCGGAAAGCGTCTCATGCCCGAGTTTCTCGACGATCCGCTTGATGCCAAGCAATTGTGATGGGGAGTCGTCGACGATCAGGATGCGTGCCATAAGGTGATATTCCCCTGCGAGTTTCGTTGATTCTATGCCGTGGTGATCGTACTTCCAAGCGCGGTTTCGTCAAACCTTGTTGCCGATCTTCACCAAGGTACGTCCAAACGAGTCACCTGAGAGCATACGCGCAAACACTTCAGGCAGTTCATCAAGCGTGATTTCACGGGTCGCGATGCGTTCCAGATGCTGCGGTTTCCAGTCACTGGCCAGCATCTGCCAGATGCTGTCGCGGATGTCGCGGGCGGTGCCGGCCGACGCGATGCCGAGCAGGCTGGCGCCGCGAATGATGAACGGCATCACCGTGCTGTCGAAGGCGATGCCGGCGGCGTTGCCGCAGATCGCCACGTTGCCATAAGGGCTGATCAGCGGCAGCAGGCCGCTCAGCATGCTGCCGCCGACGTTGTCCAGTGCGCCGCCGAAGCGTGCGGAATCCATCGGCTTGCCGCTGAAGACGAGCTGGTGACGGTCGATGCATTCGACGGCACCGAGACTGCGCAGAAAGTCGAAGTGATCGGCCTTGCCGCTGATCGCGTGCACCTCGTAGCCGGCACGGCTGAAGATATCGATCGCCAGCTGGCCCACACCACCGCTGGCGCCAGTCACGGCAATCGGTCCGAGTGTCGGCGTCTGTCGGTTGTCCTGCATGCGCAGCAGCGCCAGTGCGGCGGTGAAGCCGGCGGTACCGAGAATCATGCTCTCGCGCAGGCTCAGGCCTGGCGGCAAGGGGATTGTCCAGCGCGCGTCCAGCCGTGCGTATTCGCTGTAGCCGCCGTCGCGCGTTTCGGACAGGCCGCTGCCGGTACACAGCACGGCGTCGCCTTCCTTGAACGAAGAGTCGGTCGACGCGACCACATGGCCGGCTACGTCGATGCCGCCGCTGAGCGGGTAGGTGCGCAGGATCCGACCCTTGCCGGTGCCGGCAAGAGCGTCCTTGTAGTTGACCGATGAGTAGGCGGTCTTGATCAGCACTTCGCCGGGCGACAGCGCATCGGCGCTCATGGCTTCGATGTCGGCGCGATAGCCGGCGTCATCGTTGTGGATGCGAAAGGCGCGGAACGTGGTCATCTCGGATCTCCGGTTTCAGGCCTTGACGCTGGACGGGCCGATCACGCGGGANGCGTCGCCGCCGTCGTATTCGTCCATCCAGTCGAACAGCGCGGCCATCGAGTCGCCGAACCANACACTGTCGCGCTGGCCGGCCCGCACGAAGCCTTCNCCGACCATGTGGTCCATCATCGTGCGCAGACCACCGTAATAACCGCGCACATCGAGAAACGCGCACGGATAGCGATGCAGGCCGAGCTGTGCCCAGGTCAGCATCTCGAACATCTCGTCCATCGTGCCGAAGCCGCCGGGCAGGGCGACGAAGGCGTCGGACAGTTCATACATGCGCGTCTTGCGCTGATGCATGGTCTCGACCACGACCAGCTCGCTGAGGCCCGGGTGGGCCACTTCGAGTTCCACCAGCTGGCGCGGAATCACCCCGATGACCTTGCCACCACCAGCGAGCACGGCATCGGCCACGGTACCCATCAGGCCGACCTTGCCGCCACCGTAGACCAGGGCGATGCCGCGACGGGCCATTTCGGTGCCGAATGCGCGAGCCTGCTCGGCGTACTCGGGATGATTGCCGGGGCTGGAGCCGCAGTAGACGCAGAGCGATGTGACTTTGGCCATCTATATCTCCAAAAGCGCGAAACCCGTCCTTGGGAGACGGGTCGCGTGTCGTGCGTGATTATTGGAAGTATCCAGGGCCAACACACATGCATGTGCTGTCCGGGATGAGCGCATCCTGCGCTCAGTTGCCCTTGTGGATCGCGCGCTTGTCGACCGACAGCGCCGCTTCGTGCACGGCCTCGGACAGCGTCGGNTGCGCGTGGACGATGCGNGCCAGGTCNTCGGACGAGCCCTTGAACTCCATCGCCACGACGCACTCGGCGATCAGCTCGGAGACGCCCGGNCCGACCATGTGCACGCCGAGGATGCGATCGGTCTCGGCNTGGGCGAGCATCTTCACNTGGCCAACGGCCTCGTTCATCGCGACGGCACGGCCGATCGCNGCGAACGGGAAGCTGCCGACTTTGTACGGAATGCCGGCGTCCTTCAGTTCCTTCTCGGTCTTGCCGGCCCAGGCGATTTCCGGCTCGGTGTAGATCACCCACGGCACCGTGTCGTAGTTGACGTGGCCGGCCTTGCCGGCGATCCACTCGGCCACCGCCACACCTTCCTCGGAACCCTTGTGCGCCAGCATCGGGCCGCGCACCGCGTCGCCGATCGCCCACACGCCATCGACGCCGGTGTGGCAGTGCTCGTCGACCACGATGCGGCCGCGCTCGTCCAGCTTCACGCCGGTGTCGTCGGCCAGCAGGCCGGCGGTGTAGGCGCGACGGCCCACGGCGACCAGCAGCTTGTCGACGACGAGGTTCTGCTCGCCGTCCTTGTCGGTGTAGGTGAGGTGCACGCCATCCTTCTTCACCTCGGCCTTGTTGAGCTTGGCGTTGAGCTTGATGGTCAGGCCCTGCTTGGCGAATTCCCGGGCGGCCACCTTGGCCACGTCGGCATCGGCCACGGCGAGGAAGTCCGGCAGCGCTTCGATGATGGTGACCTCTGCGCCGAGGCGGCTCCACACGCTGCCCAGCTCCAGGCCGATCACGCCGGCGCCGATCACGCCCAGGCGCTTCGGCACTTCGGTGAAGTCCAGCGCGCCGGCGTTGTCGACGATGGCCTTGCCGTCGAACTTCGCGAACGGCAGCTCGATCGGCACCGAGCCGGAGGCGAGGATCACATTGGTCGCGCTGATCGTCTGCTTGGCACCATCGGCACCGGTGATCTCGACGTTGTTGCCTTTGAGCAGCTTGCCGGTACCGAAGTACGGCGTGACCTTGTTCGCCTTGAACAGCTGCGCCACGCCGCCGGTGAACTGCTTGACGATCTTGTCCTTGCGGCCGACGAAGGTGGGCACGTCGATCTTCGCGTTGTCGGCGGTGATGCCGTGCACACCGAAGTTGTGCGTGAGGTTGTGGAACTGGCGCGAGGAATCGAGCAGCGCCTTGGACGGGATGCAGCCCACGTTGAGGCAGGTGCCGCCGAGTGCCTGCTTGCCGTCCTTGCCGGTGAAGGCATCCACGCAGGCGGTCTTCAGGCCCAGCTGCGCGGCGCGGATCGCGGCCACATAGCCGGCCGGGCCGGCGCCGATGACGATGACGTCGAATTTGTCGCTCATGTGTGTTCCTTTATGCAGCGAGCTCGTGCTCGCAGATGGAGCGGATATGAGCTCTGGTGACGGGAAAGCAACTCGTATGTCATTGCTTCAATGATCGTCCGGCATCAGAGCCACGTTACCTATTTGGTCTTTGAGCGGGACGCTCAAAGACCAAGCAGCATGCGCTGCGGATTCTCCAGCTGGTTCTTGATGTCGACCAGGAACAGCACCGCGTCCTTGCCGTCGATGATGCGATGGTCATACGACAGCGCGATGTACATCATCGGCGCGGCGATGATCTGGCCGTTCTCGACGATGGCGCGGTCCTTGATCGTGTGCATGCCCAGGATCGCGCTCTGCGGCGGGTTGACGATCGGCGTGGACAGCAACGATCCGAAAGTTCCACCATTCGTGATGGTGAACGTGCCACCCTGCAAATCATCCAGCGACAGCTTGTTCGCGCGCGCCTTGACGGCGTAGTCGGCAATGCCNTTCTCGACNTCGGCGAAGCTCATGTCCTGCACNTCGCGCAGCACCGGGGTGACCAGGCCCTTGTCGGTGGANACGGCGATCGAGATGTCCTGGTAGCCGTGATAGATCACGTCGTTGCCGTCGACCGAGGCGTTGACGAACGGGTAGCGCTTCAGCGCTTCGGCCGCGGCCTTGACGAAGAAGCTCATGAAGCCGAGCTTGACACCGTGTTCCTTCAGGAACGCTTCGCCCAGCGACTTGCGCATCTTCGTCACCTCGGCCAGGTTCACTTCGTTGAACGAGGTGAGCATGGCGATCGAGTTCTTCGACTGCATCAGGCGTTCGGCGATGCGCAAGCGCATGCGGGTCATCGGCACGCGCTCTTCCGGACGCGATCCCGGAGTCGGCTTCGCCGCCGGTGCAGCGGCTGCCGGAGCGGGCGCGCCCTTGCCGTAATTGACCAGGTCTTCCTTGGTCACGCGGCCATCGCGGCCGGTGCCGGCGACTTGGGAGGCGTCGATATTCTGCTCGGTGGCCACGCGCAGGCCAGCCGGCGACAGATCGTCAGCGCCCTTGGTAGCGGTCTTCGGTGCGGCAGCAGCCGGCGCAGCAGCCTTCGGTGCTTCGGCAGCTGGGGCCGGTGCGGCGGCAACCGTGCCTTCCTCGATGATCGCGATGACCTGCTGGCTGTTCACCGTGTCGCCGACCTGCTGGCGAATTTCCTTCAGCACGCCGTCGACCGGCGAGGGCACTTCCAGCACCACCTTGTCGGTTTCGAGATCGACCAGGTTCTCGTCGCGCTTCACCGCGTCGCCGGCCTTCTTGTGCCAGCTGGCGATGGTGGCGTCGGAGACGGACTCGGGCAGAACGGGGACTTTGACTTCGATGGACATGAGGGATCCTTGGGCCTTTATTCTGCTGAGTGGTCGGTGCCGACCGGCGCAACCAGCGCCTGCTCGACGAGTGCTGCCTGTTCGGCAACATGGGTGTTGAGATGGCCGGCAGCCGGTGCCGGCGAGCGCGCGCGTCCCGCGTAGGAGAGACTGTGCTTGCTGCCGATGCAGGCCTGCAGGTGGTGACGGATCTGGAACCAGGCGCCCTGGTTCATCGGCTCTTCCTGGCACCAGATCACTTCCTTGGCGGAAGGATACTTGTCCAGTTCGGCGGTGACTTCGGCGCGCGGGAACGGATACAGCTGCTCGACGCGCACGATCGCAACCTCGTTCAGGCCACGCTTCTCGGCTTCTTCCAGCAGGTCGTAATAGACCTTGCCCGAGCACAGCACGACGCGCTTGACCTTCTTCGCCGGCAGCTCGCGATGCTCGCCGATCACCAGCTGGAAGCCGCCGTTGGCCAGCTCGTCCAGCGTGGACACGGCCAGCTTGTGGCGTAGCAGCGATTTCGGCGTCATCACGATCAGCGGCTTGCGCACCGGGCGCAGCATCTGCCGGCGGATCATGTGGAAATCCTGCGCCGGTGTGGTCGGCACGCAGACCTGCATGTTGTCGAACGCGCACAGCTGCAGGAAGCGCTCGAGGCGTGCGGAGGAATGCTCCGGACCCTGGCCTTCGTAGCCGTGCGGCAGGAACAGCGCGAGGCCGCACAGGCGGTTCCACTTCGCTTCGCCGGAGCTGATGAACTGGTCGATCACCACCTGCGCGCCGTTCGCGAAATCGCCGAACTGGCCTTCCCAGATATTCAGCGTGTCCGGATCGGTGGTGGAGTGGCCGTACTCGAACGCCATTACGGCCTCTTCGCTGAGCAGCGAGTCGATCACTTCCACGTCGGCGCCGGCGCGGATCGTGGCCAGCGGCATGTAGGTGTGACCGTCCTTCTGGTCATGCAGCACGGCATGGCGATGGAAGAATGTGCCGCGACCGGAGTCCTGGCCGACCAAGCGCATGTCGTGGCCGGCATCGATCAGGGTGGCGTAGGCGAGGTTTTCGGCGAAGCCCCAGTCGGCCGGCAGCTCGCCGGTGGCCATCTTGCGACGGTCGTCGTAGATCTTCGCCACGCGCGCCTGCAGCGTGATGTCGGCGGGCAGGGTGAGAATCTTGCTGGAGAGTTCCTGCAGCTTCTGCTTCGGCACCGTGGTGTCGGTCGGTGTCGACAATTTGCCGCCGATGAATTTCGCCCAGTCGACATGGCCGTCGCGGGTCGGCGACGGGTCGAGCTCGGTCATCGGTGCGCCGGCTTCGAGCCGGTCGCGATACGCCTCGAACTGCTTCTGCGCATCGCCCTCGGCCAGCACGCCTTCCTTGACCAGTTGCTGCTGATACAGGTCGCGCGTGGTGGGGCGGGCGCGAATGATCTTGTACATCACCGGCTGCGTCGCAGCCGGCTCGTCGGCCTCGTTGTGGCCGTGACGGCGGTAGCAGACCAGGTCGATCACCACGTCGCGGCGGAACTGCTTGCGGAAATCGTAGGCAAGACGAGTGACCGCGATCACCGCTTCCGGGTCGTCGCCATTCACATGCAGCACCGGCGCGTTGACCATCTTGGCCAGGTCGGTGCAGTACATGGTGGAACGGGCGTCCTGCGGATTGGAGGTGGTGAAGCCGACCTGGTTGTTGAT
>JGI25164J39214_1001194_pt1 | contig 7070 bp, 8 predicted proteins | sample AraplaCL_Cvi_mMS_FD_39214 | JGI IMG/M metagenome (IMG submission 39214)
TTCTGAAGGGCCGGCGGGCATATCAATAGCCGTTGTAGTGGTTGACTGAATAATGGTTTTCGCTTTGGTAACAAACTGGTTGCCGGGACCGAAGATCTTATCCACCTTGGTAATGGTTTCGGTTCCGTAGGCCATCGCCGCAATTGCCTGCGAGCCGCCTGCAAGGTAGATCTTATCAATATCCAATAGCAAAGCCACGTAGGCGATAAACGCGTTTACCTTGCCATTCTTCTGCGGAGGCGAGCAAACTGCAATTTCATGGCAACCGGCTATCCTTGCCGGAATGCCCAGCATCAGGAACGTACTTGGCAAAACCGCTGATCCACCCGGGATGTACAGGCCAACCTTTTCAATAGGCCTCAATTCGCGCCAGCAGGTTACGCCGGGCATGGTCTCTACCTTCTCTTCGGCTTTTAGCTGAGTTTGGTGGAACTTGTAAATATTGTCGTAAGCTACGCGGATTGCGGCTTTTTGGTCGTCGGTCACTGCTGAAGCAATTTCGGTCAGCTCGGCTTTATCAAGATATAGCTTTTCAAGTTCTACCTTGTCGAATTTCAAGGCATAATCCAGCAAGGCGCTGTCGCCGTTTTGCTGAACATGTGCGATCACATCCTCCACAATGGCGCGGATTTCGTTCGCAGGGTCAACATTGCGCTGAACGAGCGCTGCAATATCAGCTTTATTTAAATCGGAATAATTAAAAGTCTTCATTTCAGTTGCAGTTTTCAGTTAACGGTTTGCAGTATTGGTTGACAAAAAATTGCCAAGTGCTTACTGCCACTGCCAACTACAATATAATCTTCTCTATCGGCATTACTACAATTCCCTGTGCACCGGCTTGCTTCAACTGGGTAATGCGGCTCCAGAAGTCGCGTTCGGGAATCACGGTGTGCACTGCCACCCAGTTATCTTCTGCCAAAGGTACAACCGACGGGCTTTTTACGCCCGGTAACAGTTTGAAAATCTCGGATAGGTTATCTTTCGGAACGTTTAATACCACGTATTTGGTTTCCTTAGCCAATAAGACCGACTGAATACGCTGGATCAGCTCAATGATCAGGTCTTCATTTTCACTGCCTTTACGACCGATCAATACCGCTTCTGATGACATAACGTCGGCGAAAGGTTTTAATCCATTGCTTTTCAGCGTGCCGCCGGTAGATACCAGGTCGCAAATAGCATCGGCTAAACCCAAGCCCGGTGATATTTCTACCGAACCGGAGATGGTGCGGATATCGGATGTGATGTTGTTGTCTTTGAGAAATTTACCCAGAATAACAGGGTAGGTGGTGGCTATCGATTTGCCGTTCAGGTCGCCAAGGGTTTGGATGCCTTCCCCGTTGGGTACCGCTATTTTGAGCGAGCATTTGCCAAAGCCAAGGCGCTGCAGATAGCTTACCTGCACTTCGGTTTCCTGGATCACGTTTTCGCCTACAATTCCCAGATCGGCAATGCCGTCCTGAACATATTCAGGGATATCATCATCGCGTAGAAAAAGGATTTCGAGCGGGAAATTAGAGACAGGGGAGATGAGCGAGCTTTTGTAATTTTCGAAATTTAAGCCGCAATTTTTTAATAACTCAACCGATTTTTCGTTGAGCCGACCCGATTTCTGGATCGCTATTTTAAGTGTTTTCACTGATTGATTTTTGTACTATAAATAAATAAACTGGACGGAGGGTTGTTATTTCGCGTAGAAACATACATTTAGCTAATCACCACATGGTGGTGATGGTTCAGATGCAAATGATGTAAGCGGTAACCGTTCATTTTTATATAGTAATACTATAGATAAGCAGTGCAAATATAGACAACAGATTATTAAATCAAAATTAAATTTCGATTTGGGGATTTTGGTTAAGGATAGGCGGAATTTTATTTCGGGTTTAGAAAGCTGAAAGCTTACTAAATTTTAGGTCGAAGTTACGCGTTGCTAAACTTCGACCAGCGGTGGGTGATTTTTTGTCTTGGTTCTTGATTCTTGATTCTTTTCTCTATTTCTCCTCGCACAAAAATATCTGCCCTTCTTTGGCGCCGCCTATTTTAATAAGTTTTTTGTTTTGCATAATATCCTGGAGCGGGACGAGTTCTGTGTTATACAGATTGTCGAACCAAATTAAATAAAAACGTTTTTGTGCATAGAATTTCTGTACATCGGCAGGAGCAGCTTTGTGAGGGATTATCGTTGAAGACATGCGGGTAAACAGATACACAGCTTCGTCGGCATCGGTATAAATCTTGATGCCGGGTTTGAATAGGTGCTGGTGATGACGCAGGTAAACGATGAATTCGGATTTGTTCCAATCGTCATCGCTGTAGCCCGGCACGCCGTAATCCATTTCATCATCGTAGCGCTGGTAGTCGGTTTGATAGGTGGCGTATTCGAAAGCCACCATTAACAGGATAGCTACACCGGCAAGTGCGTATTTGGCTTTTGATTTGATCAGCCTTAAAACATCGGGCACCCAACTTGTACAGGAGATCAATAACGGAATGAACATGGGCGACAGTAGCCTGCTGTTAATGCGTTCATATCTTGAAATACTGGCCGATATCACAATAAATAATCCATAAACAATGGCGAATGCTATCACAATGTTCTCGTAACTGTTAATCTTACCTTTGATGGCCTTGAATAACAGGATGCCAATCAGCGCCAGTAAAACTATGGCGGCTATGAGGGCTGCGTAATTATCGGCGGCTGCGCTAAGGGCACCCCAATCGCAAATTACCGTGCCGAAATAGTGCAGGTTATCTTTAAATGGCGTGATAGATGGATAGCGGGTGCCGGTGCTTAAACCGGAGTTAATGCTGTTCATGACCAAGTTGCCCACCAATAACGACACAGATATTACGCCATACAATAAAATATGACCGATCTTCTTTTTAATTGGCAGCTGGTTATCCAACAAAAGCATCAATCCACCTGCGCCTACAACTGTGACGCCGGCATAGCGGGTAATACAACTGATGGCTACAATAATCCCCACCAGAACAAGCGCCTTTAAAGAATGTAACTGCAGGTATTTAAAATAAGTGATGATAAATAGCAGGATCTCAAAAATAAACAATGTTTCCGACCAGAGGTAGGTATAAATCTCCAGCAATCCGGGACTTAATATAATGGCGACCAATATGAGCCATTTATAAATCCGCGAATGGGAAATAAACTTCTCCATGATCCAGCCGCTGGTAAAAATTACTGCAGCGAACAATGCCGCGTTAATCCAGGCCCCGGCTTCGATAGGATCGACACGCGAGATGAATTGAATAACGCCTAAAAAGAACGGGTAAAATACCGGAAAGAATACCAGCGGGCCGCCATTAAACGTAATGATGGTGCCGTGCGCCTGCATATTGGTCGCTGTACTGGCGTACATAATAGAATCGGGCGAGATGCCGACGCCGCTATAGGCCGTAAACAGGTGTATTACATAAAAACCAATGATAGCTGCTATTAACGAATCGAGATTATTTAAATAGCGTTTCCAGTTCATGCTATGGCTGTTGTAAAGTTGGACGGTTTTAAAGTTGTAATGTTATTTTATAAATTGAGGGCAGGTTGAAAAGTTTGAAAGTTTATAATGTTTTTTGTCTTTACTGACTTTTCCGACTTCCGGCTCACGCTATCAAATCCAAAACCTCACTTATGGGCTGGTCACTGTTGATCAGGATGCCTTTTACGCCGGCGGCGGTGCCTGCAATAACGTCGCGCTCGCGGTCGCCAATAAAATATGATTTTGATGGATCGAGGTTATATTTTTCGATACCCTGCAATAACAGGCCGGGTTTCGGTTTCCGGCAGTCGCAATCGCCGGTGAAATCGGGGTGGTGAGGGCAATAGAAAAAGTCGGTTAGCTCAACGCCGTGAGCATTGTAGGTTTGGCGCAAGCTGCTGTGCATTTTAAAAAGCTCTTCTTCAGTGTACCAGCCTTTGGCCAGGCCACCCTGGTTGGTGGCAACAAGCAGGAGATAGCCTTTATCCTGCAGGATTTTCAGCGCTTCAAAGTTGTCGAGGATATGGAAATCTTCTATCCGGCGCACGTAATCGCCCATTTCTTGATTTAATACTCCATCTCTGTCTAAAAAAACCGCTTTATTCTTCTGAGGCATGCTGAAATTTTTTGCAAAGATAGCGATTTCAGTTGGCAGTTATAAGTTGGCGGTCGGCCGGAGGAGAATGCAATTACGGTGGAGGTTTAATGATTGTTGATTTATAGGGTGTGAAGATGAAAGGTATTGTGTTTTTGCAGGGAATAATCGCAATGCAGAAACGCAATTCATCATGCAGCGGGTAGGTGATATAAAAAGAGACGCAAAATGTTGCGTCTCTTTATTAAATATTTTAAGAACTGAATTTTGCTGATTACTTGGAAGTGAAAGTATAAGGAACTTTGTTAAAGCCGCCGCCTGTAATCACCGCTACGGTAACCGAAACGATATTACCAGAAGTGTCGTAATTGTTGACCAGTGTGGTAAAACTATAAGTACCGGTCATTTGGTTCTTGACGGAATCGACCGCGGTTACGACCACTGAACCTGATCCGGGGGCTACCGTGCCGTTGGGCTGATAGCTAACGGTTCCGCCAATGTTTTTAGGGGTCAGGAACGACATCTGCACATCGGGCGTTGAGTTAACTATATACGTGCCGAGTGGAAACCCACTAGTGTTGCTCGACGATGCTTTGGTGATTGAAAGCATGATCCTTTTGTTAAAACCAGTACCCTGGCAAACGAAAGTTTTTGTTTTGGCGGCCGCGTTATAGGTTAAAGACGAAGTTACGGTATCGGTGTACCATGTGCTGTCTTTTATGTTGGCAATCATTAAGGAAGTTGAGGTGGCTGTGGCTACAACCGTGTCTTTTTTACAATTTTCCAGAAAGAGAAGTCCCGAGAACAAAATAGCAATAAGTGAAAATTTCTTCATATATGATTATTTAGCAAAGGAACGACTTTTAGCTAAAATTTAATATAAAGTATTCCGTTTTTTACATTTTTTAACAATTGGGCATTTTTGGGCGGTTTTCCTCAACGCTGCGACCGCCATCTTTTACCCTGATTGTTTGCTTTTACCGGAAGTAAGACAGCGGTATTTCTTTCCACATACCGTGTGAAAGATGACCGATGAGCAATTCATAGATAAGATACAGGGGCCAAAACAGGTAGCCGAGCAACAGCAAAATAAGATTGTGATTGTAATACCAGTTTACCATTAATGCATAAATGCCTAATACTAAATACAATATGCTTGTGTCTCTGTGTTTCATGGTGTTTTTATGCTGAAAGTAAATTAAGCTCAATTATAATAAATTATGCCAATTGTGCCATATTTTTTAATAAGATAAATAAATCAGGTTTAATGGTGGGTTTACATATTGTTAATAACTATTGTAAAGCGCCGCTATACTTAAATTTGTTTGTTAAGCATTATTATATAACTTGGCATTCAGATACCCCGGTATCCGTATAAAAACCTATTAAAAAACAAAATGCCCGTAAACGGGTTTAATCAAAAAAAACAAAACTTATCATGGCAACAACAAATGGTATTACTGCTTATTCAGTAAAAACAAAGACTAAGAATGTACCAATGATCGATCCGGTAATTGACGTAAAATCGGGCAGGTATATTGCAACAGGAAAAGACAGTGCCGGTAACAAAATGGCCGCAATTATGGGAAAAGCTACTGCCGAAGAGCATATAAAGAACGGTAACGCTAAAAAAGGTTCGGGCTGGTAGTCTGAATTTTTGTCTCAAAACATCCTGCCAATCCTCTGGGAGCGGCTAAAAATGATGTAAATACCTGGCCTTATTTAATGTCTGTAGATATTAGTCAGGGCCAGGTATAACCCTTTCTCAAATTAAAGCCTCTTCGGGCTTGTTTAGTATTTCAAATTGATTTTCGTAGTTAACTGTAAGGGTGGGCTCCAATGGCGCTGTAATTGTTATGTGCAATTAAATGACAGCAGATTTACTTTATAGTGGAGAGATTGGCCGCGATTGCGGATAATTCCAATGTTTGCGGTGGCGTTATTGGTTCGATAGAGCCGATCAACAATGAATTGTTTGCTATTTCGATAACAAAGTCCTTCATCTGTATCCCTTTAATTGCACCTCTGAAAGCCGGCGTCATGGCGTTTCTTGCTTTTTGTTTGTCGGTCGCTACTACATTGAATTCTTTATTGAATGCCGGGTCATCTTCAAACTTTAGCTCTACCGGGTGTAGCACGTTCAATAACCGATCTATAAATGTTTCGCGTTTAACAATGGTACTTCCGAAGTCATTTCTCAGCGTTGCGTATGCCCACACCTGATATTTATAATAATTGAGCGATGGACCTCTTCCGTTTTGGATATGAGTAGGAACCTTAACAAATAACAAATAGCAGCCATTTTCCGGGTGATCAATTAATAGCGTGCCGCCAATGCTTGCGCCGGGAAAATTGTTAAATATTTCAAATTGACTTAATTGAATACCTGTTTCAAGCGGCAAACCGACCGTGAACTTTTCTTTTAGAACCTTATAGATATCCTCAAGTGCCTGAACGTCTTCAGCGTCAGTATCAATAGTGTCGAATGGCAGGTTTTTCAAATCAGCAGGTTTACTTGGCTAAAGGTAACAATGGATTAACGCTTTTTATTTAAAGTTAATATTTTATCCGGCGAAACTTTCAGCAACTTTAGCTCGGCAATAATAATAAAGCTAACGATAACCAAAAAGTTCCATGAACTTATTTTTTGATAGTTGACGATTGTCCAGGCGTTATGCTGGTAAGCATACTTCCACGCGCCCAGGCGGGTAGCCACGTTTTCGGCGAGCCAAATAAAAAAGCCGATAAGCAGAAAGGATATGATAACCGGCATTTGGTATGCTTTGCTTTTGATGTAAAACCTAACTACGGCTTTACGGAAGTACCAAATAATGAATATGGCGATGAAGTACCGGAGATCGGGTATAAAATGATTGCTGAAGAAATTGAGATAGATGCAAGCGCCAATGACGCGCGCTGTATTATGGGGCGGCCAGTTGTGCAGTTGCACGTCAAGCCGGCGCCAGGCCTGGCACAGG
>JGI25164J39214_1001197_pt1 | contig 7050 bp, 2 predicted proteins | sample AraplaCL_Cvi_mMS_FD_39214 | JGI IMG/M metagenome (IMG submission 39214)
GGGTACTTCAACGCGATTCAGTAATTCGCTCGTTTAAGCATGCTGACGCATCGGTGAATGCGCTTGTCGGCAAAATCGAAGACTACACATCCGCCTACGTAGAAACCAATGCCGACCTGGCCAGGGGCGTTGACACTGCAGAAATAAGCGAGCAATTGCCGGCGCTGGAAATGCGAATGGAACGCATGCGCATATCGGTAAACAACCCAACTACGTTAAGCTACCTGGTGTCTATCCGGGGAATAGTGGATCATTTAAAAAAACAGCTTAACACCTGGGAAGATCAATTGACAGCATACAACAACCAGCTGGATAAGATCAGTGGGGCCATTACGAATTTTAAAAAAGATACCGCTTTAAGAACTGCCCCGGCCGATAGTAGCTTAAGAGTTAAATATGCCCTGCAAGTTCAAAAGTTAGATCGCCAGTGGAATAGTTTAGATGAAAAAGCGGAAAAGGCGATAATAAAAATCGGGTTGCTGGAAAACCGTGTTTCCTCGCTGACGATACTGTTAATTGATATCGACGACCGTATAGACTTTAAAGCGCATGAATTTGCGCTTAAGGCTATGTCTAATGAGGCTGGTTATATCTGGAGGACAAAAGCGGGCTATACTACACCTCTTGACAGCGCGATGGTGCAAAGCTTTCAGCTCAATAGTCGTCTTTACTTGTTCTTCCTTGCCAGCAAAGCTAATTATGCAGGACACGCGGTCAGTTTTCTGGTAACCTTTTTTTTTATCGGGTGGGTTTTAACAAATCGGCGTAAGCTTGCTAAAATTAACGATCTGCGTCATCATATTTCGTCCCAAACCAGTTATGTATTAAAACGTCCCTTTCTTTCCGCGACATTAATAATAAGCGTGCTTATGCCATATTTTTATGATCATGCCGCGCAGATTTTTTCCCAAACAATGGTATTGGTAATGATGGCTGTCGCAGGGCCGCTTATTAAGGACAACTGGCCGCCGGCTTTATATAAATTTTGGCGCATACTTTTCATTTTAGTTATTTTTTATGTTTTCAGCAGTTTGCTTATCATCAATACAGGTTTCGACAGGATACTGCTACTGCTGCTATCAGGCTTCGCCGTTTTTAAATCTATTCAATTTATCAGGCTGTTAAAAACAAATGGAGATACCTTTCCACCGTATTTAAAGCTGATATTACAAATATTTGTTGTATTGCATACAATTTCCTTTCTGCTAAATATAGCAGGTAGGTTTAGCCTCGCTAAAATAATTGGCGTTACCGCGACGCTGAACGTTTGCCTTGCCGTGGGCTTTTACATGCTGGTGCAAATAATAATGGAAAGCTTGTTTTTACAATTAGAGGCTAACAAGGCTGCTAATAATCAAAATTTGATGTCTTTCATCGACTTTAAGGTTGTGCAAAAAAACTTTAAAGGCGTATTGATCAAAGTATCGGCGGTATTATGGTTGCTGGCGCTTGCTAAAAACCTCACTATCGATGACTATATATACGATGTTGCTAACGACTTTTTGAATCACCCCTACAAGTTTAGCAGTACCGCGTTCACGTTCCGCAGCGTTCTGGTATTTATTATCGTAATATGGCTTTCCGGCTTGCTGGCCCGGGTGATCAGCTATTTTTATGATTTCGCCGGCCAACAAACCAAGCTTAGTCCTAAAGCAAAAAAAACAAGGTCTTCTATTCTATTGATAAGGCTGACGGTGTTTGTCGTCGGCTTTTTTATAGCGATAACAGCAGCAGGGATCCCTATGGACAGGGTAACTATTATTATTGGAGCTCTTGGCGTTGGTATCGGTTTTGGCTTACAGAACATCGTAAACAACCTGGTATCGGGTATCATACTGGCTTTTGAAAAACCAGTACAGGTTGGCGACATTATCGAAGTAAGCGGTAAATCCGGTACGATCAAAGAGATAGGGATCCGCTCGAGTAAGATCGAATGTGGTGACGGTTCGGAGCTGATAGTGCCAAATGGCGACCTTATTTCGCAGCATGTGGTCAACTGGACACTGACAAACAATAACCGCAGGGTTGAATTGATCATACGTATTGCGTATGGTTCAGATATCGTAAAAACCGAAGAACTGCTAACCTCAATTGTAAATGGGCATGCTGATATCATGAAGTCACCGGCACCCGCTATTTTTCTTAATAATTTCAGCGATACCGCTGTCGAATTCCGTGCATGGTTCTGGGCGGAAGAAATTGACCGCTGGCTACAGTTGAAAAGCAGCGTCATGCGTGAAATATATATCGCACTTGACAAAGCGGGTATTGACCTGGCGCAATCTCAAAAGGAGGTCCAATTGATGTTCCCTGAAAACCTGACCAGGGATCAAGCGCTTGCTGGCGCGGCAACAAATAAGATAGTCGACGACAAAAAGAATTGATAAGGGGGGAGGATCAGCGGAGTGCGCACCGAAGCTATTAATTGCTTTGTTACCAGCTTGATATCCCGAGAAATGCTAATATCCTCAGGCGCTGGTTCCGCCTCCGGTAAAGTATTTTTCAAATATTCCTGCCGGATTAAGCAACCTTCCCTTCCTATTCTCTCTTTGATAAGCCAATATCCATTTATAAATTATGTTATGATCATAGTCATACTTAAAGGCAAATTTACGCAGGCTTATATCCCCTGACAAATATTCAAAGATTATTTGTCGCTTTTGCCTTTCTATCTTCACGATTGAGGTCTTCTTGGGTCAACCCTAATCAGTACGACACACACTGCCGAAAAAGCGAAACGTCGTAATCTTCGTTTAAGTAGCCAAGTCTGATTTCTGGGAACATTTGCTTTTAATGACCGAACTTCGCGCCAGAGAAGGATTAATTACATTATGTAATAACTCTCTCCAGCCGATTGCTTTGCCTTGTATCGCTGCCATATTTTCTAATTGCCTAATATTATTAATTAAAAGTCACAACCTTAGTATTTTCCATTGCGTATAAATTCAGTAACATTTTTGTTAATGAAAGTAATTGGCCGGTTTTTTTTAAGTGTGTTATTCTTTTTGCCAGGCTTGCCGTGTTTGTACGCGCAAAAACTCTCATTAAACACAACCAGCGTTAACAGCAACAGCGGCTTATCACAAAACTCGATTCAATGTATTCTTAAAGACCGGTATGGTTTTATGTGGTTCGGCACGCAGGATGGTCTTAATAAATACGATGGCTTTAAGTTTACCATTTACAAAAATTCAAAAACAGATGCCTCTTCCATTCCGTCGAACATGGTGGATGCAATTTGCGAGGATGCAAGCGGAAATGTATGGGTGGGCACACGTCTCGGGGGAATCAGCCGCTATGAAAGATCCACGGATTCATTTATAAATTATAAACATGACAGCCGCGACCCGAATTCGCTGAGCAATGATAATGTGCACGTAATATACAAAGGCAGCCAGGGCAGGCTTTGGATTGGCACCGAAGACGGTTTAAACCTTTTCGATAGCAAAACCGGGCGTTTTAAACGATATCCGAGCAGTGCCTCACTGCCTGGCGGCCTTAGCAGTTCAAACATTACCGCTATTTTTGAAGACACCAGCCATAACCTTTGGGTTGGTACTGTAAATGGGCTGAACTTGCTGGATACCCGTATGGGCACGTCTGTTAAATACCTTGACAAAACGAAAAGTATTAACGGTGAAAATAACATTATTACCGCCATTGTAGAAGATGACCACAAAAACATCTGGATAGGAACTAAAAAAGGGCTCAACCTGGTAAACGAAAAAGAAAAAACCTATTCCTACTACCCTATTGAGCCCGACAAAAATTTAGCCGGGAATATCAACTCGATATTCTGCCTCACCAAAACGCAGAACAACAGGTTCTGGATAGGTTCAAACACAACACTGCAGCTTTTTGATGCCAGTACAAAAAAGAGTATACCTATTGATGAGAAAACCAATGGTGAGGGTATGATGCCGAATGATGGTATTTCTGCATTAGTAGAAGATAACGCCGGTATTTTGTGGATAGGCTCAACCAGTGTAGGAATTTTTAAATACGACAGAAACTTGTCCATATTTCCGGCTTACATGGCGTCGCTCAATAATAACCCTTCGGCAAGGAATATTGTGAGGGGAATTGCAGAGGACGCTAAAGGCAATTTATATTTGGGTACGGATTTCGGAATGGAATATTTCAACAGGGCAAAGGGAACCTATACCTTGTACAAACACGACGCGAAAAACAAAAACACCTTATCAAACAATTACGTTTTAACAGTTTTGATAAGTAAAAAGACCGGCCTGCTGTGGGTCGGTACCTATTCCAGCGGTTTAGACTGCTTTGACCCAAAAACGCAGCGATTTACACATTACCCCAAAGGCAAAGGCGCCAACCAAATTGATGGAAAGGGGATTTATGCTTTGATGGAGGACAGGCACGGAAACATTTGGTTTGGGCCCGAAGATGGCGGTGTGTATGAATATGAGCAGTCCACTAAAAAGTTTAAGCGGTACCTTCATGACGATAACAACCCCAACAGTGTATGTGATAATACCGTGCAGGCGATGATTGAAGACGTTAAGGGAAATATCTGGATGGGGGGCTACAGTTTTGGTATCAGCATACTAAACCCTGCAACAAACGCCTTCACACATTTAAACACTCACAACAGCAAGCTTAGCAGTAATGTGATCAGCGCGTTTTATGAAGACCGCAAAGGAAATATGTGGACAGGCACCATGGATGGCGGCTTGAACTGCTATGAAGCCAGTACCGGGCAGTTTAAAGCCTACACCGAGCATGACGGCGTAATAAACAACACCATAAATTATATAGCCGGCGATATAAAAGGTAATATATGGGTAAGCACCATACAGGGCATAGTTCAATTTGACCAGGTTGCCAACAAATTTAAAAATTATGGATACCACAACGGTTTAAAAAGCCTTGAATTTAATTTTGGCACCGGTACAATTTTAAGTGATGGGGAGATCGTTTTCGGAAATATCAACGGGTTTAATATTGTGGACCCAAATAAGCTTCACTTTAATTACAATAAACCTGTAGTTGCTATAACCGGGTTTGAGCTGTTTAACAAACCGGTTGCCCCTAATGCCAAAGGCTCGCCATTAAAGAAAAGCATTTTTTCGACCAGGGAAGTTAGCCTCAACCGCTCGCAATCTATGTTTTGTATCGATTTCGCTGCACTGGACTATACTATCCCGGAAAACAATACCTATGCATACAAATTAGATGGCTTTGACAACGAATGGCATTATGTGGGACATGAGCGCAAGGCTACCTACACAAATCTCGACCCGGCAAGGTACGTTTTCAGGGTAAAGGCAGCCAACGAAAGCGGCATTTGGAGTGAGCGCGAGACAACTTTAGTTATTAATGTAGTACCCCCCTATTGGATGACATGGTGGTTCAGAGCGGCCGCGATCTGCTTATTTTTGGGTGCTTGTTACGCCTTCTTTTTATATAGGAACAGGGCTGTGCGGAAACAAAAAATAGCACTCGAAAAGCAAGTTAAGATCCGCACGCTGGAGATCGAAAAACAAGCAAATGACCTACTGGTGTTAAACGATGAGCTTCAGGTCCAAAAGGAGGAAATAATTGGCCAGTCCAAAGAGCTAAAGGAAAAAACGATCTCGCTCGAAACGCTCCTGGACGAATTAACCCGGCAAAAAGATCATGAGCAGCAGGCGCGACTGATGGCCGAAATTGCCAGGAAAGAGGCTGACCAGGCAAATTTGGCGAAGAGCACGTTTTTAGCCACCATGAGCCACGAAATACGAACCCCGTTAAACGGGATTTTAGGCATGGCGGCACTGCTTGCGGAAACCGGTCAAACCCGGGAGCAGCGGGAGTACACCAGTTCGATTGTAAAAAGCGGCGATTCGTTGTTATTGGTTATTAATGATATCCTCGACTTTTCGAAGATCGAATCGGGAAACTTAACGCTGGAACCGCATGAATTTGATGTGCGCAGGTGTGTTGAAGATGTTTTTGAATTATTTTCTTACTTGGCTACGGAAAAGGCACTCCGCCTTTATCACAGCATCGACGAATCCGTTCCGCAATACCTTGTGGCCGACAGCCTGCGTTTACGGCAGGTTTTAACAAACCTTGTCAGCAACGCCCTTAAGTTTACGCAAAAAGGCGAAATAGCCGTTAAAATTACCTGCGAGGATACCGGCACAGATAAATTCAATTTGATATTTGAAATTACTGACACGGGCATTGGTATAAAACCAGAACAGTTATCTAAACTTTTCCAGGCGTTTAACCAGGGAGACTCTTCAATAACCAGGAAATATGGGGGAACCGGCCTTGGCCTGGTTATATGCCAGCGCTTGATCCAATTAATGGGCGGCGATATTACAGTAACCAGCGAATACGGCGCCGGCAGCAGTTTTAAGTTTTATATCAATTGCTCCAAAGCGAGCCAGGCAGTACTAAAAGACACATTTGCGCCCGGCGCTGCGGCTAACGCTACAGCTGATAAAAAGCCACTGCTTTCTGAGGATTTTGCGTTAAAATACCCCATGGCAATTTTAGTAGCAGAAGACAATTTGATGAATCAAAAACTAATTTTAAGAATATTAAGCAAACTTGGTTACAAAGCACAATTGGCAAACGACGGAAATGAGGTATTAGATAATCTATCCCGGAATAAATATGATTTGATATTAATGGACGTTCAAATGCCGAATTTAGACGGATTAGAAGCGACAAGAGTTATACGCAATATGTACGGAGCCTCGCCGCTGATTGCTGCAATGACAGCTAATGCCTTAAGCGAAGACAGGGATAACTGTTTTAAGGCAGGCATGGATTTTTACTTATCTAAACCATTGGGTATAGAAGCTTTAATAAATAAGCTAATAGAAGTTTATGAAAAATCAGGCGTATTGAAGACACGCGACGCTAAGTCATACATTTAAAGATGCATCTACTTCACTACAGCAAATGATTTTTCGATACCGAGCGTCGTCGTTTGTGGCCCACTGATAGGTAGGCCGCACTACAAAGCGGGCTATTCTTTATTACAAAAAGTTTGAAGGGTTCAAAGAAATGGGATTTCGATACTTTGTTATC
>JGI25164J39214_1001208_pt1 | contig 6999 bp, 6 predicted proteins | sample AraplaCL_Cvi_mMS_FD_39214 | JGI IMG/M metagenome (IMG submission 39214)
TGCAGCGGGTGCGCCGCAGATAGTCCTTGAAGGTGTCGTCGTGTTCCCACACGCGGCGGTTGGTGGTGTACACCGTGCCGGTCCAGTAGTCGTGGCCGAGGTCGCGGATCATGGTGGAAACCGCACGCTGCAGCTGGAACGCCGGCAGTGCGGGCACTTCCGGCGGCAGGTAGTCGTTGCTGGTGCCTTCGCCGCGGATCGCCGCGATCGGCAGCACCAGATCGCCGAGCTGATTCTTCTTCTTGAGGCCGCCGCACTTGCCCAGGAACAGCGCGGCATGGGGTTCGATCGCGCTGAGCAGATCCATCACGGTGGCCGCGTTGGGGCTGCCCATGCCGAAGTTGATCAGGGTGATGCCGTCGGCGGTGGCGTTCGGCATGGGCCGGTCGCGGCCCTGCACTTCCACCCCGTGCCATTGCGCGAACAGCTCCACGTAATGACCGAAGTTGGTCAGCAGGATGTGCTTGCCGAACTGTTCCAGCGGCGTACCGGTATAGCGAGGCAGCCAGTTGGAGACGATTTCATGTTTGCTTTTCATGTGGGATCGATACTCGTGATGCGTTACCGGCGACGCCACGCCGGCAGGATGCCAGATACAGATGGCTCATCTTAAAGGCTGTCCCCGGCTTCCGGGGAAGGCCGTTCGATTGGAAAAAAGGCCCATACGAGGCAACTTCCGGTTGACGCCGCAGTCGTATGTTGCGTGCTATGTTCGGTTTGCCATTCATGACGGGGGATACGTGATGCGGATGGGCCTGGCCATTGATGCTTCCTGCGATCTGTCGCAGGCGTTTCTGCAGAAACACAACGTCGCGATCATGCCGATCACCGTCAAGGTGGATCGCGAAACCTTCATGGACGAGCGCCGGCCCGAGGAATTTCAGCGCTTCATCGACCGCCGGCTCGGCGGCCGCAGCCACTCGGCGGAAACCGAGCCGTGCCCGGTGGAAGAGGTACAGAAACTGTTCCTCGACAAGCTGGTGCTGGACTACGACTGCGTGTTCTGCCTGACCATCACCGCTACCCGCAGCCCGATCAACGAACATGTGAATCGCGCCAGCTTCGCGATCCTCAAGAATTATCGCCAGGTGCGCGAGCAGGCCAGTATCCCCGGCCCGTTCATGATGCGCGTGGTCGACACCCGCAACGTCTTTGCCGGGACCGCGCCAGCCATTTACGAGGCGGCACGGATGATCGCCGCCGATGAGCCGCCCGCTGTCATCCGTGAACGCCTCACCTACATTGCCAACAACAGTTACGGCTACATGCTGCCGCGCGACCTGATCCATCTGCGCAACCGCATCAAGAAGCGGGGCGATCGCAGCGTCAGCCTGTTCAGTGCGATGGTCGGCACAGCGCTGGACATCAAGCCGCTGCTGCGCTGCTTCCGTGGCGAAACCGCTCCGGTCGGCAAGGTGCGTGGCTTCGATCATGGCGCCGAGGTGCTGTTCGGCTATGCCACGCAGCGGGTGCGCGCCGGCCTGCTGGTGCCGGTGGTATGCGTCAGCTACGGCGGCGACCTCGCCGCGCTGTCGCATCTGCCCGGCTATATCGAGCTGCGTGCAGCCTGCGAAGAATCTGGCGTGGAGTTGATGGAAGCGCCGATGAGCATCACCGGCATGGTCAACGTGGGCGAAGGCGCGGTAACGCTGGGCTTCGCCGCCGAGGAACACGTCGCCGAGTTCTGAGGAAGCTTCGCCACATGCTCCGCCTGATCACCCTGCTGCTCTTGCTTGTCGTCACTGGCGGCCCGGCTCTCGCCGGCACGGTCTACAAGTGCAGCGGAGCCGGCGGCCAGATGACCTACCAGGATGCACCCTGCGCGAGGACGCAACAGCAGCAAACCGTGCAGCTGTCGAACGACTCCAGCGCACCGGTGCCATCGACTGTCGCCGTATCCGCGCCGGCCAGCCCGACCGCGACTGACGAGCACGCCTCCGCGCCACCCCTCGTGCCGAGTGTGCCCTTGCCGCAGTTGTACCGATGCATGCACGCCGTCGATGGCAACACCTACGTCAGCAGCAACGGCCATCCGCAACCGTTTCTCGCGCCGCTCGGCATGCTGGGCGCACTGCCGACATCGCTTGCACAGACCTACGGGCAACCTGGCGGCGCCGGTATCTCGGCGCCGGAGGCGAATCGTGGCCGGATCACCTCAGGGCTGGTTGCCAACAACTATGTCTGGGTACAGGATCAATGCCGCCCGCTGAGCGTGCCGGAGATCTGCCACGAACTGCGCGACGAATACGAACAGAACGCCCACCAGCTGCAACGCGCGTTCCAGAGCGATCAGCCACCGCTGGAACGCCGTGATGGCGAGCTGCGCGCCCAGCTCACGAATTGCTGAGCCGGGCCGTCCCCGCCAGTTCAGAAGCCGTAATTCAGGAACCCGCCGTCCACCGCCAGCACCTGGCCGGTGATGTAGCTGGCCGCCGGCAGGCACAGGAACGCGATCGCGGCGGCCACTTCCTCGGGCTCGCCGATCCGCTTGAGCGGGGTGTGATCGAGCACCTCGTCCAGATAATCGGCATCCGCCAGCGCCGGCTCCGAACGCTGGGTGCGGATGTACCACGGCGCCACCGCGTTGACGCGGATGCCGTCCACCGCCCACTCGGCCGCCAGGTTGCGGGTGAGCTGGTGCAGCGCCGCCTTGCTCATGCCGTATGGCGAGCCGGTGCGCACGTGCGTGACCGCCGATACCGAACCCACGTTGACGATCGCCGCATTCGCATGCTGCACCAGTTGCGGGTGCGCCAGCCGGCACATCTCGAACGCCGAGAACAGGTTCTGTTCGAACACCATGCGGTATTCGTCTTCGCGATAGTCGAGCGTGGCCTTGGGCAGGTTGCCACCGGCGTTGTTGATCAACAGCGAGACCGGCGCACCCAGGTCGGCGATCCAGTCGAACACGGCGAGGCGCTCCTCGGCCTCGGTCAGGTCCGCGCCGAATGCCAGCACTTCGATATCGGCAAATTCGTCGGCCAGCTCCACTCGCACCTGTTCGAGATAATCCTCGTCGCGCGCCACCAGCAGCAGATCGGCCCCCAGGCCGGCCAGTTCGCGCGCAGTGGCGTAGCCGATGCCCTTGCTGGCACCGGTGATCAGGGCGGTATGGCCTTGCAACTGCCAGGCATCGATGCGGCTGTTCATTCGCGCAGCTTAAAACGTCGATCCCGGCGCGCATAGCTCGGACGACGGTTTTGCCGACAGCATGCTTGCCTGTCCTCGCACGTGGCGGGACACTGGCTCGCCACTCCGTGCGAGAACCGCCATGAAGACGCTGCCGATCCTGCTCTGCGTACTTGCCCTCGGCGCCTGCTCCGGCAAGCCGCCGGAGCCCAAGGCCAAGCCGGCCGATGTCGCCACGCCGTTCGACGCGCTGAAGGCGGACGAACAACGCGCCAAGGACGTGCAGAAAGTCGTCGACAAGCAGGCCGACGAACAGCGCAAACAGATCGAGGCGCAGGGGCAGTAGCGATTCGACACTCGTGCTGGAGTCCGCTGGCGGGCGTGCTTCTGCTCTGAATATCCAGAAAAGAGCATCGCCCGCCAGCAGGCTCCTACGAGACGGCGGCGCTTAGCGCGGACTGCACAGGCAATCGGCGTAGATGTTGGGAGTGCCGGCCTTGGCGCTGCGCAGCAGCTGCAGTTCCGGCGCCAGCGCCGGCAACTGGGCAAACCAGCCCGGCAGGCGAACGCCCCAGGACTGCATCACGTGCACACTGGCGCTCTGGTTGAGGCCGATCAGGAAGCGCTCGAAACCGCTCTGTGGCGTCTCCTCGTAGCGCACCGGATAATCCTTGCCCAGCTTGGCCAGGCCCGCGGCATCGGCAACGGCGGCATCCAGGCCACCGAGTTGGTCGATCAGGCCGCGTTCGAGCGCCTGCTGACCAGTCCACACGCGACCCTGCGCAATCGTGTCGATCGCTTCGTAGCTCTTGCCGCGCGCCTTCGCCACGTTGCCGACGAAGTCGCGGTAGCCCTTGTCGATGATCGCCTGGATCACCGCGCCGACTTTCGGATCGAGCGGACGGGTGATGTCGAACGCGCCGGCCATCGGCCCGGTGCCGACACCGTCGCTCTGGATGCCGAGCTTGGCCAGCGTGTTGGGCACCGTGTAGTACATGCCGAAGATGCCGATCGAACCGGTGATGGTGTTCGGCTCGGCGTATATCCGGTTCGCGTTCATCGAGATCCAGTAGCCACCACTGGCGGCCATGTCGCCCATCGACACCACCACCGGGATGCCCGCCGCACGAGTCAGCTCGATCTCGCGGCGGATCTGCTCGGCTGCATACACCTCGCCACCGGGCGAGTTGACCCGCAGCACCAGCGCCTTGGTCTTGCGATCCTCGCGCGCTTCGCGGATCAAGGCCGCGGTGGATTCGCCACCGATCGAACCGGGCGCCTGCTTGCCGCCCGCGATCTCGCCCTCGGCCACCACGATCGCCACGCCCGGCGTGAACACGTCGCTGTCGCGCAACACGCTCGCCGCGTAACGGGCCAGGTCGACCTGGCGGAAACTGTGACCCTTGCGGTCGACCGGTACGCCTTCCTTGCGCATCATCGTGATGAGTTCGGCGCGGGTGGCGAGGCCGTCGACCAGGTGCTGATTCAACGCCAGCTGGGCCAGATTGCCCTGGGTACTGGCGATGTGTTGCGGCAGGTTGTCGATGTCGTCGCGCAGCACCGCCGGGTCGAGTTTTCGCAACGTCGCTACTTCGGCGATATAGCCGTCCCACAGCCCGCCCATCCAGTAGCTGTCGGCCCGCTTGGCCTCGGCCGAGGCGTGATCGAGGATGTACGGCTCGGCCGCGCTCTTGAATTCGCCGACGCGGAAGAGGTGCACATCGACGCCGAGCTTGTCGAGCAGATCCTTGTAGAACAGCCGGTAGTTGGCCAGGCCCGTGATCACCACGCCACCCTGCGGATCGACCAGCAGGCGATCGGCGTGCGCGGCGAGGTAGTACTGGCCCTGATCCAAATTCACCGCCCACACGATCACCGGCTTGCCCGCGGCGCGGAACCGGTCCAGTGCCGCACCGACCTCGTGCAACGCGGCAAAGCCGCCCTGCATGTCGTCCGGCAGCAGCAAGATGCGGGTGATGCGCTGGTCCTTGGCCGCCGCATCGATGGCGCCAATCAGATCGCGCAATTGCACCTGCTTCGGCTTGTCGCCGGAAAACCCGGCCAGCGCACGCTGCAGCGGCTCGATGCTGTATTGCTCGACCAGCCGACCTTGCGGCTTGATCACCAGCACGCTGTCGTTCTGCACGGTATTTGCCATCCGGCTGCCGGCGGCGCCGGCGGTCAACAGCAACAGCAGCACGAACAGCACGACGAAGAACACCAGGTTGATGATCACCAGCCTGACCATGTTGATGCCACGCCCAAGCGTGCACAGGAAAGCCCAGAAACCGTTGCGGCGGGTCGGTAGCGGTGGTGGTGTCATGCGTGCGTATCCGGAATCATGGAGTCAAGCCTAGCCGGTCAGGCCGGCGCGGTCATGCGAACGGGGCGCCAGCGCTGCTTCCACGCACTGCGCCAGAAACGGATGAACAGCATCACCGCCGCCACCGACAGTCCGGCAATCAGCCCGATCCACATGCCGCGTGCGCCCATGCCGTGATGGAACGCCAGCCACCAGCCCACCGGCATGCCGATGACCCAGTACGCGAACAGGGTGATCGCCATCGGCACGCGGGTGTCTTTGAGGCCACGCAACGCGCCGTTCGCGGCGACCTGGATGCCGTCGGAAAACTGGAACAAGCCGGCCAGCATGATCAGCTGCGCCGCCAGCGCGATCACCTTGGGATCATGTGTGTACAGCGTGGCAATGAAGTGCGGCAGGCCCAGCATCAAGACGGCCGAGAACACCTGCGTCACCAGGGTCAGGCCGATCCCGCACAAGCCGGCATAGCGCACGCCGCGTTCGTCGCCGCGACCCACCGCGTTGCCGACACGCACGGTGATCGCCATCGCCAGCCCGAGCGGGATCATGAAGAACAGCGAGGCGATATTGATCGCCACCTGATGGCTGGCGATCACGTCCTCGCCCAGCGTGGCGATGATCAGCGCCGTCGCCACGAACAGCCCGGCCTCGGCCAGCAAGGTCACCGCCATCGGCAGGCCGATATGCACCAGCGCGCCGATCCGGCGCAGGTTCGGCCACTCGAAATGATCGAACAGGCCCAGTCCGCGATAGTTGCGCCGGAAGATCACGTAGACGCCGAACGCCAGCATTTCCAGCCACAGCACAATCGCGGTGGCCACGCCGCAACCGTGTGCACCCTGAGGCGAAAATCCCAGCTTGCCGAACATCAGCACGTAACCGAGTGGTATCAGCAGGACCAGGCCGCCAAGGCTGAAGTACATCGACGGCCGGGTCAGCGAGAGNCCCTCGGACAGGCCNCGCAGCGCGAAATANCAGGTCAGCGCCGGNGCACCCCAGCTGATCGCCAGCAGGAAGCGCTGCACGTCGTCGCGCAGGCTCGGCGTCACCCCGATCAGATCGATCAGCGGCGCGGCGTGGCGCACCGCGAACCACAACACCACGCCCATGCCCAGCGCCAGCCACAGCGCCTGCCGAAACACCGCGCCAACCTCGGGCCGGCGTCCGGCACCGTCGAGCTGCGCCACCGACGGCGGCACCGCCATCATCATGCCGATGCCGCTGACGATCGCCAGCGACCAGATGCTGGCGCCCACCGCCACCGCGCCCAGCACATGTGCGCTGACATGGCCGGCCAGTACCGCGTCGATCACGTTGCTGCCGATCGCNGCCAGCTGGGCGCAGATCAGCGGCAATGCGAGGCGCACGGTGGCACGCATCTCGTGCAGCAGACGGGCGCGCTCGGGGCGTAAGNGCTTCATCGACACAGCAGACTCCAGGGCCGCACATTCTACCTGAGCCATTCGTCACGCTCCGCTGCATGTGGCTCTGTGCGAAGATCGCCCGCTGCACCGGACGGGAACCGCGATGAAGCAGCTGACCAGCTA